>Ga0209002_10001545_pt1 | contig 18607 bp, 35 predicted proteins | sample Rifsed16ft2_FD_184010 | JGI IMG/M metagenome (GOLD analysis project Ga0209002, IMG submission 184010) | Soil microbial communities from Rifle, Colorado, USA - sediment 16ft 2 (version 2) | ecosystem: Environmental > Terrestrial > Deep subsurface > Rock core/Sediment | place: Rifle, Colorado... | reverse complement strand
CAAGGCTCTCTGGTGCGTAGGACCAAGACGTCACGTGCCACCGTGCAGCGGGCCATCGGCGCCCTCACCCAGGCCGGCTACATCGAAGTCCACGAGCGCCCCGGCACCTCGAACCTGTACCGGGTGACCATACGGGAGGTGCCTCAGATTGAGGCACCTCCCGTCCTGGGGGTCGCGTCACCTGATGAGGCACCCCCCGCCTCATCTACAGTCGGGGTCGCGTCACCTGATGAGGCACCGGGTGCCTCTCCTGGTGAGGCGCGAACCCCTATTGAACCCCCATTAGGAGATCCCCCTCTGAACCGTGAGACCGCGCTCGCCGAAATGACCGGCTGCGCGACCGTGGGATGCGACAAGCCGGCCGGGCATCGGGGAACACATCGGGATCCGTGGTGGGATGCCATCGTGTTCAGCCTCGGTTACGAGGCACCCGCCCATCAGGCCAGCCGCTTCGGGAAACTCGCCCGCCGGGCCCAGGACGTGGGGATCACCCCCGAGCAGATCATCCAAGCCGCGGCGACCATCGCCGACGCCTGGGGGCTGGAGGCGGTCACCCTCAACGCCCTCCACGAGCATCTCGAATGGGCGCTCTCCCCACTGCGGAGCCTCTCGAGCACGGATCTCGCTGACTTCCGTCAGACACGGGAACGGGCAGCCCGCAAGACCCGGATGGGACTCGCGACCGGCACCGACGGCGTGCTACGGTTGGCGGGACCCGAGAGAGAGAGCATCCCATGACGATGACGCTGCCGAGCCCGGCGCAGCCGCTCGCCGGTCCCGAATGGATCGAGATCGTCGAATCCATCGAGGACCTCTGGCCCGGCACCAGGACCTGGGCGAAAGCCGACACCCTCTTCGACATGTTCCGCCCCTACGAGGCGACGATCCTACGGGCCGCGGTGTTCGCCCTGTTTGGGGAGGGACGTCAGACGGCCCCGTCCCCGTCGACGCTGATGGGCAAAGTCCGTGAGATCGCCGGCGCCCGTGGGATCCGGATCCCCACCGACCCGTGTGAGCATCCTAACCGGAGTCACATCCGTCCCTCCGACCTCGGATCGCCTCACCCGCTCGACGGCAGTAGGGGACCGGGACGGCTCGAATGCGCCAACCCGAACTGTGGGATCCCACTCGGATCATGCCACTGCCCCGAATGTGCCAGGGACCGCAACTACGCCCCCCAGGAGAGCCGATGATCGTTGCTCACACCCACCGGATCTACCGGAGGCGAGCCATCGATCAGACCGCCGGGCCGATCCATACCCATCCGGTCGTCGACGGTGTCCCCCATCCGGCCTACATCGATGCCGATCACACCTGGCACATCCACCGGGCCAGCGAGATCAGTCTCAACAGGACAGGGCCGGCTATCGCCATCATCGGACTCAAGGACTACGCCGATGCCGGCTGAGAAACTCCGCATCCGTCACGTCGACCCCCGCACCCTGACGCCGGCGCCGTACAACCCGAACCTGATGACTGAAACCGCCCGAGCCAAGCTCCGCCGGTCGCTCGAGGAATACGGCTTTGTTGAACCTGTCGTGGTGAACACCCGGACCGGCTGGATCGTCGGCGGACACCACCGGGTCGAAGTCGCCATCGAAATGGGTCTGAGCGAGGTTCCCATCGTGGAACGGGACCTCGACCCGGATCGGGAACGGGCGCTGAACGTGGCGCTCAACAACCCCGAGGTCCAGGGCCAACTCGACCCGGGACTGCTCCTCGCCGCGCTCGCCGGCATCGAGGACACGCCGCTGCTGGAACTCACCGGCTTCGACTTCGACCAATACCAGGCGCTGCAGATCACCCAGGCCCAGGCGACCAAGGCCGGCCGGGAAGGCTACGTCGGCGCCCTCCCCGCTGAGGCCAAGACCAGGCTCGGCCAACGGTGGGCGCTCGGGGAACGCCACACCCTGGTGATCGGTGATGCCACCGACCTCGACTCCTACGACGGGATCAACGGCCGGGCCTCCATGTGCTTCACCGACCCTCCCTACAACGTCGGCGCGGTCGGCCGGACCGACGAGCAACTCACCATGCTCAACGACCGCTGGCCCGACGAGGCCTCCTACGCGGCGTGGCTCGCCGGAGCGTTCGCCAGGATCCGGGAGAGGACCGCCGGCGCTGTCTACTCCTGCTATGGGATGCAGCACGCCCCCGCCCTGTACGCTGCATGGGACGAGGCCCGCCTCCACCGCGCGACCTCCATCGCCTGGGTGAAGGACCGTTTCGTGATCGGCGGCGGCGACTATCACGGCGGGTGGGAGGCGATCCTGTACGGCTGGCCCGACGGGGAAGACCACTACTGGATCGGTGACCGGGACCAGGCCAACGTTTGGGACTACACCACCCCCAAGCGTGGGGACCGGGGCCGGCGGGGCCCGTCGAACGTGTGGCGCTACCAGCGGCCCGCCGCATCCCGGCTCCATCCGACGATGAAGCCGGTCCTGCTGGTCGAACACGCCCTCCGCAACTCCAGTCGGCCAGGCGATCTGGTACTCGACCCGTTCGCCGGATCCGGATCGACGATGGTCGCCGCCGAGAACACCGGCCGACACTCCTATCAGATCGAACTCGATCCCCGCTACGCCGATGTGATCATCACCCGCTACGAGTCGCTCGAGACCGGCCAGCCGGCCCGCAAGACCGGAGGACCACGATGACGACAGAACAGGAGCCCTAATGGCCAAAGACCAGTCCGCCTTCGACGGGATGCCCGACTATCCGACCACGGTCGCCGTGGTCGGCAATCTGCTCTTCGACGCCACCCTCGACGTCGACGAGGCCCACATCCTCGAGGTGGAGGTGACCATCCGCAAGGCCGGTCTGGCGCATCAGGCGGAGGGGGAACCGAAGCCCTACGCCACCGCGCAGATCACCGGAGTCAGCACCCCGGGTTGGAGGAAGGCCCGTCCGGCTGAAGCCAAGATCAACGAATGAGTCCCCGCGAGATCGGCCGGGCGGTCGAGACGCTCGCCAACGGTAAGGGCGGATCCGAGGTCGCCTTCCATGTCATCGACCGGACCGCTGGCGGGGCCGCGGTTCCAAAGACGATGACCAGGGCGGAGGTCGCCCGGGAACTCCTCGTCTGGATCGGGGCAGCCGGATGACCCGCTGGTGGCGCAGGCTGCGTGGCTGGTGGCATCGGCTCTGGCACCACCCGCTCGACGACTACCGCCGGCTCCGGGCCGACCTGCCACTCACGGCACCAAAAGCGAAACCCGCGCCGGCCTATCAGCGGTCGTCGGGGATCCCGCCCTGCGGCCCGGGCTCCTGCCGGCGCAAGGCCCTACCGGGCCGGGTCCACTGCTCCCGACACGCCGCCGCCCATACCCGCCGGCTCCGGGACCGCCGACGCCGCAAGGCCCGCCGGAAGGCCCTGCAGCGGAGCCGCCGCCGATGACGATCCCACTATTCAACCCGAGGACCGGAACCACCTACCAGGCCGACTCCGACATGTCGCACGAACTCCGGACGGTGCTCACTCGGATCCCCCGAACCCGACCAGCACCATCCGGGCCGACCATCGACGAGCGGTTCGCCGCTTTCCACGCCGCCCACCCCGACGTCTATCAGACACTGGTCGCTCTCTGCCGGGAGGCCAGGTCGAGGGGCCGGCGGAGGATCGCCATCGGGACCCTGTGGGAGGTGCTGCGCTGGAACCGGATCCTCGCCGGCCTCCCCGACCCGGGTGAGGACCGCAAGTTGAACGACCACTACCGTTCAAGGTTCGCCAGGCTGATCATGGAGAGCGAACCCGATCTTCGGAGCATCTTCGAAACGAGGGCGCTACGCTCCCCCTGACACCCGAGAGAGACAGGAGAACATCGATGCATTGCATCATCTGCGGCCTGGGGATCGCCTGGGACGGTTCCGAGGCCGATATCGGCGCTGACGGGCATGAAGGATCCGGATATGCCCGGGCGGTCGCCCCCAAAGCCGGCTGGCGGCACACCGAGGACCGCAAGGACTCCGATCATCAGCCCCGCCCCTACATGCCCAACGACACCGAGGTCCTCGACACGCTCCGGGACGGGCTCGGCTACTCCGCCCGCCGGAACCTCGAACGGCTAGAAGCGTTGGCATGAGGACCACGAACAGCCGCTGGCTCGCCGCCTCGACCGGGATCGTCGCCGCGGGGATGCTGATCACCCTCGGTAGGGCGGGAGCGTTCGTCTCGGGCCTGATCTGCGGGACGATCATCGGCGCTGCGATGATGTGGGTCGACAGGGCCGCCGAGAGGGAGGACGCCTTCAACCGGGGCTTCACCTTCGACGGACCGGAAGATCCCGAGTCGTCGGATCCGAGCGTCCGATCCCGCGCCGCCTTCGCCCGCAACTCCGGCTACCCGGATCTCGGGAGCCCGAGATGACCGATCATCTGGACATCGAGCAGGAGCACGCCTACCTGGCGGACCCACGGCAGTGGACGATGGACCTGTACGCTGCAGCGTCAGAGATCCGGGCGGAGATGTCCCAAATCCGGGGCGAGGTCCTAGGAATCGCCCGGGTCTGCGACACCTTTGCCAGACTCCACGATCTGATCACCAGCGACCCGCCCGCCGCCCTCGCCTACCTGGAGGGAATCATCCGCGGTGCCGCCGACTACACCGCCGGCCGGACCCTCCGGATCGGACGCCTAGGAACCCAGATCATCCACATCTTAGGCGCCGACCAGCCGACGTCTAGGATCAGCGACGATGGGTAGACCCTCCGCGCTCACCCCGGCACGTCACCAGGCCATCATCGGCGCGGTCACCCGCGGCCTGTCCCCAGAACGGGCAGCCCAAGCATCCGGTGTCCACCCCCGCACCTACTACGGCTGGATGGCCCGCGGCGAAGCCGACCTCGATGACAACCACCCCGACCCCGACGCCTACACCCTCAGCCAACTCCGGGCACTCGCCGCCGACCAGGACATCGATCTGGCCCATCTGGGACGACGGCCCACCAAGACTCGGGTCGCTGCCCTCATCGTCGTCCCCACGATCTACTCACAGTTCTATCAGGATCTGAAAAGAGCCGACGCCAAGGGGGAGGACTACGCGCTGGCCCAGGCGATCCGGACCGGCGGCGAGCAGTGGACCTTCTGGGTGACCCTGCTCGAACGCCGGTTCCCGGAACGGTGGGCCCGCATGAGCGGAGAGAACGCCGGCCGTAACACGGGTGAGGGGCATGGCAGTGGTGTGAGCCCCGAGACGGCGCTCGAGGCCGGGAAGGCGCGCCTGAAGGTCGTTCAGGGAGGCGCCGGATGATGCAGGTCACACTCGAATTCCCCGACGGGACCTTCGCCAGAGACGACACCCTGCCGTTCCTGCCCCGGGTGGGGGACCGACTGTTCTACTCCTCGAGCCCCGATCCGCAGAGACGCCGAGGATGGCGTGTCGTTCGTGTCGACTACGACCTGTGCGGGGAGACCAACGCGTCGGAGGCCCCGATCTATGTCTGGCTCGAAGCCTGGCCCATCCCGACCGAATGATCCGACCGCTTCTCACCCCCGAGAGAGAGGACCCTGATGGCACGCTTCCTGATAGCAACCCTGATGACCGACGACGAGACCGAGGTGATGCATCTCGCCAACGTGGAGGTGGCCGAGACCGAAGGCCGGTCGACTGCTGCTATCCGACGGGGGATCGCCATCCGCTACCTCAACGCCGACGAGCAGGAGCAGCCCGGCGACACGGTGCTGGTGATCCAGATCGACTCCTCGGTCGCCCCTGAGGCGTTCCGGCTCCGCCCGACCACTGTCTTGGACACAGTCGGCCTACCCGCCTCGCTCGACACCATGTACGGGCCGGCAGCAACGCCAGCAACGCCGGCATGAACATCCAATACCGCGCGTGGGTCCACGACGGGAAACCCTGGTTAGAACACACGTGCATCTGGCCCGACGGGGTAAGACTCGACCGGAGCCGTCTCCCCACCCCGGCATGGTCTGTGGTGAAGATCGACGGCACGATCTATATCCGACCGTCAGTCCACTGCAGCCAATGCGGCCTGCATACATTGGGGACGATCCCCACTGGCCCGCCACCCGAGGACTGGAACCCGGATGGCTGAGTGTGGGACGCTCGCCGGTGTCGCCGCCCACTACCGGCGGAAAGAGAAAACCTGCGCCGCCTGCAGGCATGTGGGGAACCGGGCCCAGCGGGACCGCTACGCCCGGATCCGCCACGGATCAGCCAAGACGAACGGCGCCCCGGCCCCGCCTGTCAGCGTCAAGACTCTCACCGAGGCGGCCAGCCGGGGGACCCTGAGATCGGTACCGCTTCTGACCCGCTCCTCCCCGGCCCTGTGTCTCGGTGATCCGGCCACGGGCCGGGCCCTCTGCGGCCTCGCCGGCAGCCGTGCTTCTGCCCAGGACCGGGTGAACGCCGAGGCTATCCACCCGGCCTGTCTCACCGTCCTGTGGGGCCCGCCACGCCGACCCGACTCGGACCCGTACAACCCGGTCCTACCCCGTCAGACCCGCCGATGAGGCTCACCGCCGCCGAACGGGACGCCGTCTGGCAGCGAGACCAGGGCCGCTGCATCTGGCCTCGCTGCGGCCGGCTCGGCGCGGAGATAGCACACTTCCATTCCCGGGGCATGGGGGGGCGATCCACGGCGAACACGCCCACCAACTATGGGCTGATGTGCCAGGCCCATGCGCGGGCTAGCGACGGCGAGTACGGCGACCGGGACTGGTATGTGGCCGAGCACGTCAAGCTGTACCGGGCGGCTGGCATCGGCCCGCAGGTACCGGAGCACCGGGCGGATACATTCCGGGCCTGGTGGCGTGCCGAGGCTCTCACCGCCCTCATCGGGGCGCTATATCCGACTTGACACCCACCGCCCATGGTGCTATGTTGGGTACGACACCGAGAGAGGACGCCCGAGATGACCATCACGACCACGGCCCGCTACCAGCGGACCCACGGCAAGAGCCCCCGCGGCAAAGGCACCTGGGCCTTCAAGCGCTCCACCACCCGCGACGCCTATGACGCCGACGGCGACGGCCCCTCCACCTTCGCTCCCTACGGCACCCGCGTCGGCGACCAGGGCGATCAGGGAACCGAGGAGAAGGTCGCTCGCTGGCACCACTTCGAGGACCACTACGACGGCGGGATCTACGACCTCGGCGACCTCCGCTCCGATACAGACGAAGGCGACCCGGTTGTCCTGCGACGGGCCGGCGAATGGGCCGAAACGGACGCCGACGCTGGCGCCGAGATCCTGCGGACCCTCGGCTACGAGGCCACCGTGGCACTCAGCGAAGCGGCACCGGAGACCTCCGAGAGCCTACGCCTCTGGACGATCACCGTCAGGAGGGCATCATGAGGAGCATCGACGAGATCGTCGAACGGGCCCGCGCCTGCAAGCCGATGTTCGGATGGGATGTCGAGGTGCTCTGCGACTACCTGCCGGGAGACCGGCTCCGGGACGCCCTCGGTGATCGTCTCAAGGAGACAGCCGACACCTCCGCCTGGCAGCCGAAGCCCTACACCGCGGAGTCGGTCAAAGCCGACGCCGTCGACTATCTGCGGTTCGCTGTCGGCAAGGCCGAAGACCACCGCGGGATCTCCGCCGGTCGGTCTATCGAGAAGATGCGCGAGTACCTGTGGCTGCTCGGAGACGACGCCTTGCTCGGCCGGTTCCTCGACGCCCCCTACCCGCAGTACGGCGCGCCACAACTCAAGGTCCTGTGGGACGCCTGGCTCCCCGACGAGGCGATCAACGAGACGGTTGCCGTCATGGCCACCGGGAACCTCTGCCGGGACGACTGCCAGGGATGCGGAGTATGACCAGCAGCATCACCCGCCAGCGCCGGCGGATCGCCCAGCTACAGAGGTCCAACGAGGCGGTGGAGGCACGTGCAGCATCCCAAGAGAGAGGAACCGACCGATGAACCAACCAACCGATCTCCGCATCGATACCGGCGTCGCCGCCCACGGATCAAGGAGGGGCCCGGAGAAGATCGAGGTGATCATCGTCGACGACAGGCGGGTCGCAGCGGTCGGCCTCCGATACGGTGATCTGACCGCGGTGGGCACCGCCCGCTGTCATCCGAAAGATCGTCCTGACAGGCTCCTGGGCGAGTCCATCGCCCTCGCCAGGGCGCTGCACGCGCTCGCCCGCCGGATCGCCGCCGACGCCCAAGCCAAGATAGACGGAGCCGGTCAGGACAGGTTCGCCTGGAACACTGTGGGCATCCACGCGCAACTCGCCGACGCCGCCGAGGAACGGATCACGAGGGACATCCTGGGATGAGACGCCTCACCGACGACATCACCGTCCGGCCGGTCGACATGTGGCCCGGCATCCCAACCACCAGACCGCGGCGCGCCCCGTTCACTGCCGGCTGGTCATCGACCGTCGCGACGCTCGGGACCGAACTCCACGCCATCGACGCCCGACATGTGGTGCTGCTCGCCTACCTGACCGAATCTCAGATCCGGCTCGACGGCTGGATCCGGGCTGATGCCACCCCGACCAGTCCCGGCGTGATCCTCGCCTTCGACTCCCGGTACGGGCCGCTGAAGTATGCCTGCGACGCGTTCAGCCACTGGAAGGACAACATGCGGGCCATTGCCCTGGGCCTCGAAGCGCTCCGCCGGGTCGACCGATACGGGATCTCCAAGAGGGGTGAGCAGTACACCGGCTACCGGGCCCTCCCCGGCGGGAACGTGTCGACGGTTGGTGGAACATACACGCTGACCATCGACGGCGCCTGGAGAATCATCGCCGAGGCGATCAATGCCACCGTCGACATAGCCCGGGTCGCTGACTGGTCCCAAGTCCGGGTGAAGGCGCTCCGGGCCGCGCATCCCGACACCGGCGGAGACGGCGAGACCTTCATCCGAGTACAGGGAGCGGTCGCCATGGTCGAGCGAGCCCGCCGATGAGCCCCGACGTCGACCTGGTCGTGGTCGGCTACTTCTCGCTCCACAGAGTCGACTCGGAGGCTGTGGGTAGCACCGGGCGATCAGCGTGCGGCCTGGTCGAAGGTCCGATCTTTACGACCATCGACGCCGAATTCGCTTATCAGCATCCGACCCTGCTCCGCAAGAACTGGTGCTGCCACCGGGCTTGCTTCGGAGCCAGCCGATGACCTCCGGGCAGCGCTGCGGCTGCGCTCACCTCCGCCGGGTACACGATAACGGAGGCCACTGTCGGGCCCGGGTCAAGGCCCATCGTGGCGGCCCCGGCGCCTACATGACCTGTCCCTGCCCCGCCTTCCATGAACCCGAACCCGAGGACAGTCGATGAACCGACGCCGTTGTCGCTGCGGGCACAAGCCCCAACGCCACAATCAGCCCGGAGCCATCTGTGGGGGATGGGCCAAAGGCTCCCGCACCGGCATCTACCGTCTCTGCCCCTGCCGTGCCTACCGTGACCCGAGAGAGAGGACCTCGAGATGACCGACACCACCCGATGGCTCGCCACCGCCGCCGGCATCCTGGCCCTAGCGGCGATCACCCTCAGCCCCCCACTCCCAACCGCCGCCGCCAAGACGGCCGGCCCGGCCATTGCCTCCCAAACCCCGCCGGAGGCGGACGCCGGGATCGAGTATCTGGCGCCCCGCACGCGGTACGGGGATGTGCAGGTCATCACCCAGCCCCAGACGAGGGGGATCGTCGATTTTTCGACCACGACCGAGGCGCTGAAACCCGAACCGCGGGTTCGCGCGTGGCAGCCCGCCGACGAATGCGCCCGGGTCCCCAACCCGGGTCCCGTCCGGCTCACCCCGGCGACGATGCGCTGGTGCGCCAAGGTCGCCTACTACTTGGATCTCGGGGAACGCCGCGGCGCATGGGCCTGGCAGCCGGGGGACCTGACCCGGCTGTTGCTGATCATCGAATGCGAAAGCAACGGCGATCCGACCGCTACCAACGGCTCGGGCCTTGATCTGGTCGTCAGCCTGTTCCAAAACAAGGTTCGCTATTGGGCAGACCGCGGAGCACAAGCGGCCCGCCTCTTCGGCTTCACCAATCCGACGATCACAATGCCCTACGACAACATCGCTGTCGGCGTCTGGCTGTTCAAGACCGGAGGCCGAGGACATTGGGAGACTTGCGGCGGGAACCGGGGCGGCCCGGTCTCTCAGACGCTAGGCAACATGGGCTACTAGAGAGAGAGGGAGAGAAACATCATGAGACGACTACTCGCCATCGGACTGGCCGTGACACTGCTCGTAGGAGCGTTCGCTGCTGGGGCGAATGCGGCGAAACCACCGCAAGTCACCGCGGTCTGTACCATCGACTCGACCAACGTGGCGCACCATCCGAGGGTCAGCCAACTGCGGGGCGTCTCGGAGGTCTGGGACGGCTCCCTCTGGGTGCTCGGCGCCTGCCTGACGGAGGGGGGCAAGGGTCGGGCGAAATGGTTCGCGGTCCGTGTCCCCGCAGAGGACCGGGAATGGTTCGAGCAGGTCGCTCAAGGTCTCACCGGGCCCACGCCATGACAGGGGCTCTCTGCCGGTCCTGCCAGGCGGAGATCCGGTGGATCACCACCGAGGCGGGACGCCAGGCACCCGTCGACGCCAGACCCGAGAAACGGTTCATCATCGAGGACCGGCTCGCCGGGGAGGTCGGCCGGCTGGTCGACGCCTACGTCTCACACTTCGCGACCTGCCCGGACGCTGATCAGCACCGGACCCGCTGATGCCACGACCGAAGCTCTACGGCACCCGGATCAGCATCGGTGTCCGAGGCGACCACCCACGCCTGACCACTGGAGCCCGCCAATTGATACCGGGTCCCAATGCGGGACCCGGTATCACGTCTTCGGCATCCGGGCCCCGCTACGCTGGACCTGACATGAGACCCGTCCCGAGCAGGAACCCGATGACTGTCCTCCACCCCGTGCTCCCGCTGTGCAGCGTCTGCCGGCGGCCGATGATCCGGATCAGCCGGACCATCGCCTGCCTGTGGTGTGACCACGCGGCACGCTGGGCAACCGTCCAGACATCCGACATCCCATCGATCCGGGCCGCCATCACCGCCGCCCTAGGGGACACTGGATGATCATCGGAGAGATCGTCGGCGGCCACGGAGACCAGGCGGTCGCTGATCGGCTCCCAGCTGCGGACCGGCTCTTCGAATGCCACGCGTTCACCTGCCCGTCTTGCGGGAACCGGGAACACGGCAACCCGACCGGCGCCGCCGCCAAGGGCCCCGGCCCCTACATTGCTTACTCGGTGTCTGACTGTCCGCCGTCATGCTGGGTCGACCCGGCCCGACGGCCACCCGACATCCCCCACGGCACCCGCCACTGCGTGTTCTGCGCCGTCCATGTCCCCCTCGAAACCCACGACGCCTACCAGGACCGCCACTACCACCTCCGTAACATCTGACTGGTCATGGCACGCGGACCGGACCCAGATCTCATCGGGGCACGCCGACGGATCCTCGACCTCGAACACCGGCTCGAAACCGCGGAGACGCTCGCCGCCGCCTACCGGGTACACCGTCGGGGCGTCGGTGACGCGCAGGAGACCATCCTGCGACGACTGGTCGACATGTGGGACCGGCTCGACCGGCTCGGCGACCCGACCCTGGGCCGCTCCTACGAGAGCCGGCCTGGCACCACCACGGGGGATCGTGATGAGGGTGCGGCGACCCGCCGTTACCGGGCGATGAAGGCGGACCTCAACCGGCAGATCCATAGGGCGCTCGAGGACTGCGCGGATCGAATCGACGGCACCTGGGAACCGGCCCCACGATGCCCCCGCTGTAGTCGTTCGCAGCGCCGCACCGCCCGGGTCTGCGACCGGGACGGAACCCCCCTCGGGCTAAGGGCGCAACCCGGGCCGGTCACACCGGATCCGGAGACTGATACCGTTGCCGGACAAGGGCCGATGCGGGGGCGCGACACTAACCCGGTCCGCAAATGATGTATCCTGGTGCCCATACGGTGGACCAGTCCGACCCGGTCACCCAACTCGAAGCCGACTGGCGTCTGTGGCGCCTCACTCTCTTCCCCTCCTACCTGACCGACGCCCTTGGCCGCATCGTCCCCGACGGGCCCCACCATCTCCGGTTCTGGGAATGGGTCTGGCAGATCCGTAAAGGACACCGGGCCCCCGCCTTCGTCGGCATCTGGCCGAGAGGTGGAGGGAAAAGTACCAACGTGGAGATGGCCACCGTCGCACTCGGAGCTCTCCAAACCCGCCGGTACGGCTGGTATACCTGCGCGACACAGGACCAGGCTGATGATCACGTCGCCTCAATCGGGTCGATGCTCGAGTCCCCCGAGGTCGGTGCCTTCTACCCGGCGCTCAGCGCCCGACGGGTCGGCAAGTATGGCCACTCACGCGGCTGGCGTGGCAACAGGCTGACCACCGCGGCAGGTTTCACGGTCGACGCCGTCGGCTTGGACAAGGCCATCCGTGGCCGGCGGATGATCGAGGACCGTCCCGACCTGATCATCCTCGACGACGTCGACGACGCCCTCGACGGTCCGGCCGTCACCCGCAACAAGATCACCGCGATCACCAAGAAGATCCTCCCCGCCGGTTCGGAGGACCTAGTGGTGGTCGCCATCCAGAACCTCGTCCACGCCGACTCGTTCTTCACCCGCATGACCGACGGCCGCGCCGACTATCTGACCGACCGGATCCTCTCCGGCCCGATCCCAGCGGTGGATGGCCTCGAAGTCGAACAGCGGATCGACCCCGAGACCGGGGATCCCCTCTGGTACATCACCGCCGGGGAGGCGACGTGGATAGGCTTCGACTTGGAGACCGCGCAGGCCAAGATGCATGAGGAAGGACTCACCGCCTTCGCATCCGAACGGCAACACAACGTGGAACCACCCGCGGGCGGCATGTTCGACCACATCGACTTCAAGGCGATCCTCGTCGAATGGGATGCTCTGCCCGAACTCGACCGGGTCGTCGTGTGGGTCGACCCGGCGGTCACCTCCACCGACGAGTCCGACGCCTTCGGCATCCAAGCCGACGCCCTCGGCGCCGACGGCCGCATCTACCGGCTCTACTCGTGGGAACAGCGGACCACCCCCGAGGACGCCCTCGAACGGGCCGTCCTCAAGGCCATCGAATTAGGCGCCGACCATGTCGGCATCGAAACCGACCAGGGTGGTGACACCTGGGCCTCCGTCTACCGTGAAGCCGTCCGCAACCTCGAGACGCATCGGCTGATCCGCAAGGGCGAAGCGCCCCGCATGGCCAGCGACAAGGCGTCACGGCAGCGCACCGGGGACCGGCCCGGCGCCGGCGTCCCCTCCAAAGCGGGCCGGGCCACCAAGATGCTCGCCGACTACGACCGGGGCCGCATCCGTCACGTCCGTGGCACCCACACCACCCTCGAACGGGCGTTGCGCCGCTTCCCTAGGACCAAGCCGTTCGACCTGGTCGACACCGCCTACTGGTCATGGGCCGACCTCCGCCACATCGGGGAGATCGCCGGGGCCACCCACAACCCCGAGATCGACCATCGGCACGCCGACACCGACGATCCGTACACCGCGCCGAGACCCTCCACCTGGCGCGGCTGACCGGCCCCTACACTCCACGCGTGTGGAGACCCTCACCAGCATCTTGGAGGCGACAGGGGTAGCGCTCCTCATCGCCGCCGCCTGGCTGATCTCGATCCCCGCCGGGATCGCCGCCACCGGAGCCGGATGCATCGCCGTCTCCTACGCTCTCACCCGCAACGCCAAGACCCGAAAGCGGAGACCGCCGAGATGAGCCTGCTGTTCAGCCCACCGCCAGTCACAACTCGGGTCGTCGAGTCGGTCAGCGACATGCCCCTCGTCGACTCCGACGACGCCTCCTACCGCCGGCTTGGCGCAGCGCCCCGCGACCTTCAAGGCACCACGCTGATCAAGGCGATGAACCTGTCCGTCGCCCTCTACCGGGCGAACCCGCTCGCCAACCGGATCATCTCGATCTACCGCTCGTTCATGTCCGGTGTCGGCTTCGACATCACTGCCACCAACCCCGAGGTCGACGCCGTCGTCTCAGACTTCTGGAAAGGCCCTCGCAACCGCCTGGACCGCAACCACTCGAACTACACCCGGGACCATCTCCTGATGGGCGAAACCCATCTCCCCATCGCCGAGGACCAGACCGGCAACCTGACCGTCGGTTACATCGATCCAGTCACCGTCGAGAAGATCCTCCGTGACCCGACCAACAACATGCTGCTCACCGACATCGAAGTCCGGGCCGGTCTCACCGCCGAGACCGAGACCCTGCGGATCGTTGGGATGAACACCGACCCGACCGAACCCGACGCCGGTCTGTGGAAGGGCCAGGTCTGCACATGGCTGTTCGACCGGATCGCCGCGGGTACCCGGGGTACCCCGTTCCTGCTCCCCGTGCTCGACTGGCTCGACGCCTACGACCAGGTCCTATGGGAACTCCTCGAACGGCAGAAGGCGCTGCGCGCCCACTTCTGGGCAGTCACCGTCCAAGGAGGCGAGAACGAGGTCGCCGCTGCCCAGGCCCTGTTCGGCACGACCGCCCCCCGCACCGGGTCGGTCCGCTATCAGACCGACGCCATGAAGATCGATGCGGTATCCCCGACACTCGGCACCAGCGACGATGTGCCCGCCGCGCAGTACCAGCATCGGCACATCGCGTCGGGCGTCGGACTCGCCCCCCACTGGCTCGGCGACCCGAATGACACCAACCGCTCCACCGCCGAATCGATGGACGTCCCCGTCCTCCGCAGCCTGGCGGACACCCAGGATGAGTGGGCCCGGAACACGGTCGAACTCGCCCAGGTCGCCGTCGACGCCAAAGTCCGGGCCAGGATGCTCCCCCCCATCCTCCCTGTCGTCGAAAACGGCCAGCCGGTCCGCGGATCCGAGAAACCGGCCCGCGAGCATGTGAAGGTCGTCGCCCCCGAAATCGAGGACCGCAAGGTCGTCGACGCCGCCGCTGCGCTCGCCTCAACAGCCTCAGCCTTCATATCACTGGACATGCTCGGCACCATCAGACGCGACACGATGGTCAAAGTCGTCCGTCAAATGCTCCCCGCCCTCGGTATCCCCGCCGACGAACTCCCCGCCCCCGACGCCGACGCCGACATGCAGATCTCCGCCCTCGAGTCGTACCGCCGCTACGCCGACGCCTTGGCATGACGATCCAGGCCGAGTCGCATTTGTCGGGGACGACACCGTCCCCCGGCCAATACCGGGCCGAACTCCGCCGGCTCCTCCGCCGCCTCGACGACCTCTCCGACGGTCTCGACACGGAAGTCGCCGCCACCCTGATCGACATGCAGCGGGCCATCCAGTCGGCGCTCGCTGACGCGTCCGAAGGCACCGCCGCGCTGCTGCGTCTCTCCCAGGAAGGACTCGACGATCTCACCGCCAGGGCCACAGCCCGATGGGGATCAGCGATCACCGATGCCGGCAACCAGGCCATCAGCCTCGGCGAGGAAATCGCGGTGGGCCCCCTCGACCAGGCGTTCGGAGGCCAGATCCGCGGGATCACCCAGAGTGCCACCACCGATCTGTTGGGCATCGTCTCGGGCTTCTCCACCGATCTCGTCCAGGGAGCCACCCTCGACCTGAAACGCCGCATACGTGGGGAACTCACCTCCGTCTTGGCCGGGGCCCGCACCCCCGGCCAGGCGGCGACCCTCATCGGCCGGAGCCTCCGCACCGCCAACCACTTCTCCACCGTCTACACCCGGGCCAGGGCGATCACCGTCACCGAACTCGGCCGCCTCTCCGCGCTTGCCGGCCAGAAATCTCAGGAGGACCTCGACCGGGCACTCGGCCAGGCCGGCGGCTTCGCCCGGATCGGGAAAAGGTGGATCAACGCCCACCTCCCCGGAGCACGACCCGACCATCTCCAGGCCGAAGCCGACTACTCCGAAACCGGCGCCGTCGGGCCGATCCCCATCGACGCCACCTACATGATCGGAGGCTTCCCAGCCCTCTACCCACATGACCCGGCCCTCCCCGCCAGCCAATCGACGAACTGCCACTGCCTGTCGGTCACCGTCCTGCCCTGCGGCCAGTTCAAACTCCGCGAGGCGGTCAACGCCGACGGCGACGCCTGCATGATCGACCCGCTCGCCAAGGACGGGGCCAAGACGGCGGAGGAAGTCACCCTCGCTCAATTCCTCCAAGTCGGTGATGAGACTGCCGAAGGCGCCGTCGTCAAGAGCATCGAAGTAAAACCCGACGGATCGCTCAAGATCCGATTCGAGCAGGGATTCTCGATGGGCTTCAAGGCCGACGAAAAGGTCCGCGTTAGAGTCTCAGCCACCGAATACCAGGCACCAAGCAAAGGAGTCTCTGGATGACCGAACCGCTGCTCGTCTACGCGCTCACCAAGATCAACGTCGGCCGTGGCGACCCTGACCGCCAAGACCGGGCGGACCAGCGGCCCTACACCGGCTTAGACATCCTGGCGGTCAAATGCACCGACCATGCCGACCCGGTCACCCACAAGCTGATCGGCGAGATCCGGGTCACCTTCGTGGCCACCGGGGCGGTCGTCTACCTGCCCCTGCCCGCCGGATACGCCGACGTCGGGCACACAGCGGTCCCCGCCGGATACGCGCTCGCTGTCGATGACGAACCGGAGACCCCCGCGGTGCAGGTCGCCGATGATCTCACCGGCCTGAACATCAAAGCGCTCAAGGCGCTCGCCACCGATCTCGGACTGTCGGTGGGCGGGACGAAAGCGCAATTGATCGCGAGAATCGGCGAGCATAAGACCGACGCCGGCTGATACCAGGACCGACACGGCGACCAGGACCCTCACGGGTCCATCGCCTTTTCGACCAGGAGCACATCAATGAAGCCCACCACCACCGAGGCCACCGACCCGAAGTCCCTCACCGGCCGGGTCGACTCCGTCCACCGGGCCTGGCGTGCCACCTACGCCAAGCCGGGCGAACCGTCAGACTCCTGGCCCGTCGAGGTGTACGAGGACGCGGTCATCATCGAGATCGGCGACGAGAAGGGCACCGAGTACCAGCGGTATCCGTACACGATGACCGACGCCGGTGCCGTCACCTTCGGGGATCCCGAGAAGGTCACCGCCAACGTCGGATACACCGCCGAAGCCCGCGCGGTGCTCGCCAACTCGGCCGACAAGTACACCGAAGCGACCCGGTTCGTTGAACCGCTCGAGGCCGACGGCCGGATCCTCGAGTCGGTCGACGGGATCGGCCCCGACGGTGGGCGGGTATGGCGGATCACGATGGTCCGCCCCGGGGTCAGCCTCAACGGACGCCGCTACCGGCCCGAAGTCCTCACCGAAGCAGCCCACCTGTATGAGGGTGCGAAGGCCTTCGATGGGCATCGGACCGACGCCGAACGGGACGCCTCCGCGGTCCGCAACCTCGCCGGCTGGCACACCGACGTCGCTGCCCAGGACGACGGGTCGCTGCAGTCGACATTCCATGTCGCCGAATCAGCGCCGCACATCCGGTCCCTCTTCCTCGCCGCCTACCAGTCCAGGAACCCGAACCTGGTCGGCTTCTCCCACGATGTCTCCGGCTCATCCAAGCCGGTCGCTGAGGGTGGCCGGCTGATCCGGGATGTCACCAAGATCGTCGAGGTCCACTCCGTGGACGTCGTTGCCGACCCCGCCGCCGGCGGACGGCTCGAACGCCTCGTTGCGTCGAGGCAGAAAGGGGAGGTCCCCGTGGATCTCAAGGAACTACATGAATTCCTCGACGGCTTGTCCGACGAGGACCGTGCTGCAGCGCTCGCCAAGTACAACGCCACCGTTGCACCCGTGGCCCCGCCTGCAACAGAGCCCGTCGTCGAGGCCGCCAAGGCCAAGACCACCGAACGGATCCTGGAAGCGGGGAGCGTCGAACAGCGGTTCGTGCTCTCCGAGGCGCTCGGCGCGACCAACTTGCCCGAGGACGCCAAGACCAAGATCCGCAAGACCGTGACCGCCGGTAACTACACCGAGGCAGCGATCCTCACCAAGATCACCGAGACCACCGACCTGTGGGACGCGGTGCTGGCATCACGGCCGCAGCCGCTGCCCGGTCAGAGGATCACGGTCACCGAGACCGGAGCAGAGGACCGGGCCAAGGCGCTCGACGGCCTATTCGCCGGCGAACCCGTCGGCAACATCCGGCCGTTCCGGAGCCTGAAGGAGGCATACGCCGCCTTCAGTGGATACAGCCCCTACGACACGGAGGACTTCAACCGCCGGCTGCTCGCCGAATCGGCTGGGGCCTTCGCGTCGGCGGAGGACCAGCGGAGACTCCGCGAGTCGATCATCTCATCCACCTGGGCATCCGCCCTCGGGGACTCGATCACCCGCCGGGCCATCGCCGAATACTCCGACCCGAGCCTCAACTCGTGGCGCCTCATCGTGTCCGACATCGTGCCGATCACCGACTTCCGCACCCAGCGGAGAGACCGGATCGGTGGCTACGACGTCCTGACCGTGGTCGCTGAGAAGGGGACCTACCCGGCGCTCACGTCGCCGACGGATGAGGAAGCCACCTACGCGATCACCAAGAAGGGCGGGACGGAGGACCTGACGCTCGAGATCATCGCCAACGACGACATCGGCGCGGTCCGCCGGATCCCCAAGAGCCTGGGACGGGCAGCCGCCCTGACCCTGTACCGGGCGGTGTGGCAGACCACCCTGGCCGCCAACGCCCTGATTTACGACG
>Ga0209002_10001544_pt1 | contig 18611 bp, 19 predicted proteins | sample Rifsed16ft2_FD_184010 | JGI IMG/M metagenome (GOLD analysis project Ga0209002, IMG submission 184010) | Soil microbial communities from Rifle, Colorado, USA - sediment 16ft 2 (version 2) | ecosystem: Environmental > Terrestrial > Deep subsurface > Rock core/Sediment | place: Rifle, Colorado... | reverse complement strand
CATGAAGGTTGAGCCCACCGTGGGTGACGAAGGCCTGGAAGAAATCTTCGAATAATCCTAGGTCGAAAGCTTTGATTTTCCGATCCGTCAGCTTGACGTTGTACACGAGATAGGGCCGGCCGCTGAGATCCACTGTGACTTGCGCCAGCGTTTCGTCGAGCGGCGCCGAGGCGAACCCGAATCGCTTGATCCCTGCCTTTTCGCCCAAGGCTTGATGCAAGGCCTTGCCCATAACGATGCCGACATCCTCCACCGTATGGTGTTCATCGATATCGATATCGCCTTTGGCCTGGACCGTCAGGTCGAAGAAGCCGTGCTTGGACAAGAGCTCCAGCATATGATCGAAGAAGCGAATCCCGGTGTCGATCTTCCCCTGCCCGCTGCCGTCCAGCGTCCATTCGACATGGATATCCGTCTCTTTGGTCGCGCGATGAATCGATGCCTGTCGTGCTGCCGATCCGTTTTTCTTCATGAAAACCTGCTCTGGGCTGATTTCGCGTGGGCGTCAAACCCTTCGATGTGGGCCAACCGAACGAGATGATCTTTCACCTTGCTCAGCTCCTCTTTCGTGTAGTGCACAATATTGCTTACCTTGATGTAATCGTGGACGGAGAGTGCTGAAAAGAAACGCGCCGTCCCGCCGGTCGGCAGGACGTGATTTGGACCGGCGACGTAATCCGCAACCGATGGGGGAGTGTACCGACCCAAGAAAAGCGCCCCCGCGTGACGGATTTTCTCTAAATAATCAAACGGCTCATCGACCGAGAGCGTCAGATGTTCCGGGGCGATCTCGTTGGCTACATCGATAGCCTCGTCCATTGTGGTGACTACGAACGCCACCGAATGTCGCGCGATGGACTTCGCCGCGATCTTTTCCCGTTGCAACCCCTTCAACTGGCTACCGATGAGTTGCACCACGTCCTTCGCCAACTGGGCCGATGTGGTGACGAGATAGACCTGCGCATCTTCGTCATGCTCCGCTTCACAGAGAAGATCAGCCGCGACATGGGCCGGCTTGGCGTCGCCATCTGCGACGACGAGCAGTTCGCTCGGACCTGCCACCATGTCGATCCCGACCGTGCCGTAGAGGAGCCGCTTGGCCGTCGCGACATAAATATTGCCGGGGCCCACGATTTTGTCGACGCGTTGGATCGTCTTTGTCCCATAGGCCATCGCTCCGACGGCTTGCACGCCCCCGATGCGATAGATCTCCGTGACGCCGGCGATGTCGGCTGCGACCAACAAATAGGGATTGATCGGGCCTTTTTGTGGCGGCGTACACATCACCACACGGGAGACGCCCGCGACCTTGGCCGGAATCGTACACATCAATACCGACGAGGGATAGACGGCCTTGCCGCCAGGCACATAGACGCCGACCGCATCGATCGGCGTGACCACCTGCCCCAGGGTCGCTTCGTTGTCCTGATACATCCAGGTCTTGATGCGCTGGCGTTCGTGGAACGACGTGATCCGCTGGGCTGCAAACCGGAGTGCATCGCCCTCGGCTTTCCGGATGTGGAAGTAGGCCTCTTTGATTTCTTCGGGGGTGACGCGTAACGCCGTGTCTTTCATGGAGACGCGGTCGAACTGTTTCGTATAACGGAGAACGGCCTTGTCGCCGCCCCGTTCCACGGCTTGCAAAATCGACTTGACCGTTTTCTCGACGGCAGCCCCTTGCACGCGGGCACGCGACGCCACTTTCTTGAGTGCGGGGAGAAAGGCTCGCTCAGTGGAGGCCACAATCTTCATTTGCGCGTCCGTCTGACCGTTCGACGTGCCCCGCGCGAGGACTTGCGCGGAACGGATGTTCGAGACCCGGTTGGTGTGCAGCTGACGGCCCGGAGCTGTTTGATCAGCTCTGTGACCACCGCATGCTTCAGCTTCAAACTCGCTCGATTGACGACCAGCCGGGCCGTGGATTGCGCGATGCAATCTACTTCGACGAGGTTATGCGCCTTCAGCGTGCTCCCCGTCTCAACCAGGTCGACGATCCGATCGGCCAGACCGACCAAAGGCGCCAACTCAATCGAACCGTACAACTTGACGATTTCGACCGGCACGCCGCGCTGATTGAAATACCGCTCGGTGATCTTCGGATATTTTGTCGCTACCCGAATTTTCGAGGACAGCCGGTCGCGTGAGGCCTGCCCCTTGAGCGCAGCGACGGCGATTCTACACGCTCCGAACCCTAAATCCAATGGCTCATATACGTCGCTGTCCTGCTCCATCAAGACATCTTTTCCGACAATCCCGACATCCGCCGCGCCATATTCGACATAGGTCGGCACATCGGTCGGCCGCACGATCAGGAAGGTCATGCCGATCTCCGGACAGGGGAACACCAGCCGGCGACTCTCGGTGGAGAGGCTACCCAGTGCATATCCCGCTCGGCGAAAGACGTCCAGCGTGAGATCCAGCATTTTCCCCTTCGACAAGGCAATCGTCAGCATGATGTCAACGAGTCTCGGCCGGAGCCGCCTCCCCTTTGTGACGGGCGATCGTCGCACCCAACCCACGCAGCTTCTCTTCCATCCGCTCATAGCCACGGTCCAGATGGTAGACCCGGAGAATCTCCGTCGTGCCTTCCGCCGCAAGCCCAGCCAAGACCAATCCTGCGCTCGCACGAAGATCGGACGCCATCACCGGGGCCCCGGCCAACCTGGTCGGTCCGGTCACCACCGCCCGATTGCCCTCGACCTTAATCTCAGCACCCATCCGTCGCAACTCCTCGACATGCATGAAACGACTCTCGAACACCGTCTCCGTAATCACACTCGTGCCCTCAGCGGCCGTCATCAAGGCCACCATCTGCGCCTGCATGTCGGTGGGAAACCCGGGATACGGCAACGTCCGAATGTCGATCCCTTTGAGCCGCGATGCCGCATTGAGGTGAATCCGTTCCTTCTCCACCTGCATCTCAACACCGGCTTCTCGCAGCTTCATCAGTAGTGCATCCAAGTGATTCGGACGGCATCGATTGAGCGTCACCGTTCCCCGTGTAATGGCCCCGGCCACAAGATACGTTCCTGTTTCGATGCGATCTGGAATAACGTCGTGATCACTCCCGTGCAACTCACGGACACCTTCGATCGTGATGACATCTGACCCGGCACCGGCGATGCGAGCCCCTCGCTTCACGAGAAAATTCGCAAGGTCCACGATCTCCGGTTCCTTCGCGGCATTTTCAATGACCGTAGTTCCCTGGGCGAGCGACGCGGCCATCATCAAATTTTCTGTTCCGGTGACGGTCGGCGCGTCGCAGTAGATCTGTGCGCCCGTCAGCCGCTTCGCCTTGGCGTGAATATACCCGTGTTCCATCGAAACTTCCGCACCCATTTTGGCAAGCCCGGCAAGATGGAGATTGACCGGTCGTGACCCAATCGCGCAGCCACCGGGCATCGACACCGTGGCTTCTCCCCATCGCGCCAACAGCGGCCCTAACACGAGCACAGAGGCCCGCATGGTCTTCACAAGATCGTACGGAGCCTGGGTAGAAGTGATTACCTCGGCGTTAATAACCGCACGATTCCCCTCATGGTGAACCTTTGCGCCCAAGATGCCCAACAGCTTGCCCATGGTGACGACATCCACCACGCGAGGCACGTTGGTAATCACGCACTCGCCGCCGCCAAGAATGGTCGAGGCTAAGATCGGCAACGTGGCATTCTTCGCCCCGCTGATCTCGACCTCTCCTCGAAGCGGCATCCCGCCGGTGATGACAATCCGATCCATCGTCCCTGCCCCTACGTTCCTACCCGCTCCACAATCACTACACGTTCAAGCCCTGCCGCATCGTAGACCAGCCGGTGAAATCTGTACCCGGGTATCTGGTCGACAATCCGCCGCATCGCACGAGCCTGGCCGGCACCAATTTCCATGATCAGTGCGCCGCCTGGAGACAAATATCGACCAGATTCCTGTAATAACCGTTCGTGCAACTCCGTCCCCCGAGGCCCTGCCACCAGCGCACCTCTAGGTTCGAACAGCCGCACTTCCGGTTGAAGCATCGCCCAATCGGCCTCCGCAATATAGGGGGGGTTCGAGACGATGACATCAATGCGCCCTTCCAGCTCCTGCTTCGCCAAAGGTCCCAGCAAGTCGCCTTCCAACCATGTGATGCGCTCGCATACCGCATGGCGGGTGGCATTCTGCCTGGCGACGTCGAGTGAAGGGTTCGATAGATCCGTCGCGATCACCCGCGCACGAGGTCTCAGCCGCGCAATTGCCACGGCAATGCACCCAGATCCCGTGCAGACATCAACGATGGTGGCCTGTTGCTCGACGGAAATCCGTTGCGCGACATACTCCACCAGCAACTCGGTCTCCGGCCTCGGGATGAGCACCGTCGGGTTCACAGCAAACCCCAACCCACAAAACTCCTGGGTCCCCAGAATATATTGCAAGGGCTCACGACTAACCCGCCGCTCGACCAGCCCTCTCACAGCCAACAGCTCGTCGTGAGACAGCAGTCGGTCTCGATCGGCGACAACATGATGTACGGGAAGACTGAGCACGTGCTCCACTATCCAAAACGCTTCCTGCCCCGCACTCTCGATGCCGGCCTGTTCCAACAGCCGTTGCGCCTCGGCGATTATCTCACCGAGCGTTGCCTGGCCTGCTGACTGAGGGATCGGGGCAACCGCATCCATATTAAGCAGCTCCCACCTCTTGCTGACGCTGCGCCTTCAGAGCCTGGACCAGTTCGTCGAGGTCGCCTTCAAGCACCTGTTCCAACTTATGTAAGGTCACACCGACGCGATGATCTGTCACACGATTCTGCGGGAAGTTGTAGGTGCGAATCTTCTCGCTTCGCTCGCCCGTACCCACCTGAGTTTTGCGATTCTGCGCGATTTCCGCTTCATGCCTCTCCCGCTCCGCCTCGACGATTCTGGCCCGCAGGGTCCGCATCGCCTTGTTGCGATTTTTCAGCTGCGACCGTTCGTCCTGGCAACTCACCACCACACCGGTCGGAACATGGGTGATCCGGACCGCCGATTTTGTCGTATTGACGCTCTGGCCTCCGGCACCGGATGAACAAAATGTGTCGATCCGTAGATCCATGGGATCGATCTGAACATCCACCTCGTCCACCTCAGGCATAACTGCGACGGTGACGGTCGAGGTATGAATCCGGCCACTGGCCTCGGTAACAGGGACCCGCTGCACACGGTGGACCCCGGCCTCGAACTTGAAATGGCTGTAGGCACCCTTGCCTTCTATAAGCGCGACGACCCCCTTGTAGCCCCCGCCCCCGGTTTCTGTGGCTTCGACCACATCGACCTTGAAACCTTTGACCTCAGCGTACTTGCTGTACATCCGGAATAACGCGCCGGCAAAGAGCGCCGCCTCATCACCACCGGTCCCGGCGCGGACTTCGAGGAGCAGGCTCTTCTCGTCTCGCGGGTCTTTGGGAATTAGCAACTCTTGAGCCTGCTGCTCGAGTTCGCGCTTCTGGCGTTCGAGCGTGGCACTCTCCTCCGTCGCCAGCTTATGCAACTCGACCCCGGCCCTGGGATCTGCAAGAAGTTGAGCGGCTTCTTCCAACTGCCTTGCGTTGTCTCGATAGGTTTTAAGAAGCTTGGCTGCCGGTTCGATATCCGTCCGCTCCTTGTTTACTTTGTGTAGCTGCGAAGGCTGGCTCATCATAGACGGGTCCATGAGCTGATTCGTCAACTCATCATAGCGGGTTGCCAACGCTTCCCATTTCTTTAGTAAGGCTGCTTCCATAGCCCCGTTTCCCTCAGATCCCCACTCAGCCCTTGGCGCACAAACACAAAGGGACCCTGCCCCTCAGCGAAGCAGGGTCCCTCGTATGGCCGCTTCTTAAGCTACTTTTCTTTCTTCGCGTACTTCTTCTTGAACCGTTCAACGCGCCCTTCGGTATCAATGATTTTCTGCGTCCCCGTAAAAAACGGATGGCAGTTTGAACAAATATCGACATTGATATCGCCGCCCGTCGATCGGGTCTTATATTTGTTGCCGCAGGCGCAATGCACCGCGACTTCCCGATACACGGGATGAATACCCTTCTTCATAATTCCCACTCCCCTGACATCACAATCATCGACCTTCGCCTATTCGAAGGCCCACCACTGTACCCCGTCTCAGCGACCAGATACAAGTTGGATGTTATCGATTCATCGACTGCAGAAATTCCTGATTGGTTTTGGTGCCATGCAGCTTGTCCATCAGAAACTCCATGGCTTCCATCGTTCCAAGCGGACTCAACACCTTGCGCAGAATCCACATCTTGTTAAGACGATCCTTATCCACCAACAATTCTTCTTTTCTCGTCCCAGACTGGCTGATATCGATAGCCGGGAAAAGCCGCTTGTCGGCCAGACGGCGATCGAGATGGACTTCCATGTTGCCGGTCCCTTTGAACTCTTCAAAAATAACATCATCCATCCGGCTACCGGTGTCAACAAGAGCTGTCGCCATGATAGTGAGACTGCCGCCATTTTCGATGTTGCGGGCCGCTCCAAAGAACCGTTTCGGCCGCTGGAGCGCGTTCGAGTCCAATCCCCCCGACAACACCTTGCCGCTTGGCGGCGCAATAGTATTGTAGGCACGCGCCAGGCGAGTAATGCTGTCCAGCAGCACTACGACATCTTTCTTATGTTCGACCAGTCGCTTTGCCTTTTCGAGCACCATTTCAGCCACCTGAGCATGGCGCTGGGCCGGCTCATCGAAGGTGGAGCTGATGACTTCGGCCTTCACTTGCCGTTGCCAGTCAGTGACTTCTTCCGGCCGCTCGTCGATGAGAAGCACGATCAAGGTCACTTCCTTATGGTTTTTAAGAATGGCCCGAGCGATGGCCTGCAGCAACATCGTTTTACCGGTTCGAGGAGCCGCGACGATCAACCCGCGCTGGCCTTTGCCGATCGGGGTGGTGAGATCCATCACGCGGGTGCAATATTCTTCACGGTCGAACTCGAGGACCAGACGCTCTTCCGGATAGAGAGGCGTCAAGTTATCGAAGAGAATCTTGTCGCGAGACACCTCGGGATCTTCGTAATTGACCTTCTCGACCTTGAGCAACGCGAAATACCGCTCGCTCTCCTTCGGCGGTCGGATCTGCCCGGACACAATGTCGCCGGTACGCAGATTAAAACGCCGGATTTGAGAGGGTGAGATATAGATGTCGTCGGGACCAGGGAGATAGTTCGAATCGGGTGCGCGCAGAAATCCGAACCCATCAGGGAGCGTTTCGAGCACGCCTTCGCCGAAAACCACGCCGTTGTTTGCAGTCTGCGCCTGCAGGATCGCAAAGATCAATTCCTGCTTCCGCAGATTGGGTGCACCATCGATCTTCAGGTCGCGCGCAACCTCATTGAGATCGGCGATGGACTTCTGCTTCAGCTCAGCCAGATGCATAACCTCCCCCTTCGTTTGTGTCATGAATATCCTCTCAAGCCCTCCGCTGCATCATTATCAGCAGCGATCGCACATGGTGAACCATGGGAAATTGTCCACGGACTGAACGGTATAGTAAATGGTAATGCGTTGATGATTGTGTCGTGTATATCAGCTAAAAGAGGGTGACCCGTGAGGGACTTACCTGTTTTCGCTCGTGGCTATCAGGGTACAACTCTGTCTCATGGTTGCGGATATTGTTGCAGGCGGGAACTCATGCCTAGCTGACTCGCCTCTGTTACCTGAGCAAATTGTGGCTTGTGTCGAGATACGCCCCGGAAGTCTTGTGTGTGTGGAGATAACTTTGAGTCGAACTGAGATAGTGAGCGAATAATAACGCGCGCGCGGCTCCTTGTCAACAGGGATATCTCTTTTCCCGCTACCCCCCTTCGCGCTGAGCCAGTCCAGCCGACCCCGGCTCTTCTTGACAACAGCATTGCTCTGACGCCTGAGGTTGCAGCGCAAAAGAGTGGTGTGCTAAATGATGGGCTTCGCGGGAGCACACCATGGCGCACGACGATGAACACGGACAGCACGAGCGAATATTTACATTGTCTGAAGCCAATCACCTCATCCCCCAGCTCAATTCCAAGTTGACATCGATTCAGCAAGCCAAGGCCGTGTTGGCCCGCACGAAAGAAGATATCAGAAAAGCCAGCGCCCAGGCAGAATATGGCGGGGGCAGTACCGTTGGACACCTCTACATCTCAGGTCTTCAACAAGTCAGTACGAATCTTCAGGCGATTCAGGAACTCGGCATCCTGGTGAAGGACCTGGATCTCGGCCTCTGTGACTTTCCCCATCTTCGTGACGGCCGAGTAGTCTACCTATGCTGGAAGCTCGGAGAACAAGAAGTTCGCTGGTGGCATGAAACGACCACCGGCTATAAAGATCGCTGCCCGCTAGAGGACCTAGCCTGATGTCAGAATCTTAGCCCGCATTATTCATGAACGCTTCTACTGCAATCGTCGATCCGCTGCTACGACGAGCCTTCGGCCAGCGGGCTCGCCCCTCGGACCCTCACCGTACTACACGAGTACGCATCGAGTCCTCACGGCTCCGCACGCTGGTCTCGCGACGCGGCTCAGCGATTTCGCGACGAACCGTCATGAATAGTGCGGGCTAATCCTCAACCCTCGACACATTTATGAAATTTGTCATCCTCGGATTCGACGGTCCCGACGGAGAGGCCAAGCGAAAAATCTATCGCTCGGCACATCTCGCCAAGATGGAACCCCTCGATGCGCAAGGCCGGGTCGTGCTAGCAGGTCCGCTCACAGATAAGACAGGGAGTCTTATCGTCATCGAAGCGGACTCGCTGGAAGATGCGCAACGGTTCGCTCGCGAAGACCCCTATACCGTCCACGGTATATTTGAACGGGTCGAAGTCCACCCATTTATTCAAGTTTTTCCGAAAGAACGGTAGCCGAAGGCCTGTCGCTCACTCCTAGCCCGCATTACTCATGAACACTTCTGCTGCAATCGCCAATGGCTGGGCGAGAGGCACGGGGTCAGAGGCTAGGGGCAAAGACTTTCTGTCGAAAGCACGGCTCTTCCCTCTAGCCACTAGCCTCGCGCCCCTGGCCTGGCCGGTAGGCGCGATTTCGCGACGAACCGTCATGAATAATGCGGGCTAACCCTTACTTCGTTTGCCCCGCTTTGGTTGCATTGCCCCCTCAGCCCTCGAGCGGTATAGTTATCCGAATGGCATTGTACCAGCGACTGTTCTATTCCTTCCTTTTCGCGCTCTGTCTATGGGGAACCCCTGCGTTCAGCGCCGCCACGAGAACCGTCATCGCCGACAGTCAATACGTGATGACAGATGGCGACACCTTGGCAGGCGCAGAAGAAAAGGTCCTCCAACGAGCCCAACGCAAAGCGGTGGAAGAAGCGGGGATCTATATCGAGTCCACCTTCCACGATGTGGAAAAGGAATCTGGCGGAAGAAGCACGCAAGCCAGCTCGCTGGAAATCAGAACGCTTGCCGCCGCCATCACAGAAACAGAAATCCTCGAATTCAGGCGCTCCTTCGAGATGGATCGTCCCGTCTTCTTCGTACGCATTCGCGCCACGGTTAATCTAAGCAGTCTGGCTGAGGCGATACGCCGACTTCAATCCGACCAGCAACTCGCGCAACATTTTCGCCAGCTCCAGCAGGAAAATCACCGGTTGCGCTCGCAACTTCAAGAGCTTCAACAGCAGCCGATCGGCGTCCGAATGCTGTCCATTGAGCCGAACGGGAAGTCCGCCTTATACCAACGGGCACGCACGTTGCTCGAGACCGCTCTCCACACATCGAATTTGCGGGACAAGATCCAGCTCAGCACCGACGCCGCCACCCTCGACGATCACTACGTCGATCCACTGATTGTACGCGGCCAAACCTATCTCCTACTCGTCTCACTGGCTTTTGCCCAACAGGCTCAGACATTGGACTATGCGGACTATCTGGACAAAGCCAAGACAGACTTCGATCGCGCCATCACACTCGATGTTAAAAATGTATGGGCATGGGTTGGGAAAGGGGATGTACTCACGTGGTTGAAACTATTGGACGAGGCTGCCGCTGCCTACGAGCAAGTCCTTGAGCTTGATCCGTTTGCCGATATCGCTCGCGAGCGCCTCATCGGCATATACACGACGCAAGCCCGCCGACAGGCGGACAGCAAAGCTTGGCATCATGCGTTGGCCACGCTGAAGAAACTCCTCAACGCCCAAACGCCTGAAAGTTGGATCCCCTATCAAAAGGAGGCGTATGCACTGCGGAGCGAGATCTATCTCAAGCTGAATCAGCCGGAACAGGCGATTGAAGATCTGTCCACTGTTATTCGGGTCGACCCCACCAATGCTGCTGCCCTGGTGACCAGAGCAAAACTTTATCGAGATCGTCTGCAGGGTCGGCTCGCCAAGGACGACCTTGAGCTAGCCTGCGTCCTCGGATCCATTCCAGCCTGTGAACAATTGCCATAATGCCGCGTAACTTGTTGACTTCGTGTTAGTAATTCATGCGCGAGTGAGCCTGCCCATTGCCGCCTGAGGCCTGCCGATTGGTTTGACAGACTGGAAGGGCCGACCCTATAATCAATACAATCAATGCGCGTTCCGCTGGATGCTGTCGGTTGCCTGTGGGCAAAGCCCACATCTTGGGACAAAAGGCCTAAGCCTTCCTCGTTCGATAGCCCAAAATTTCTCAACGGTGGGCCTTCTGCGAGGTTGCAGAGGGCACGGAAAAAGCATAAAGTAATAAAGGTTTAGATCATCGGAAAACTTAGGTTTCTCGTTCTTTAACCCCTTGCCGGAGAGTAAGCTGTAATGACTCAGTATCGTGTCCTTCCAGGCCCGGAACATTTCCTTCCTCCATCGGCTGCGAGCATGGGCATTTGTTTGCCGAACCCAGGGGAAGCTCACATCAACGGTGTCATCGTCCCAGAGGAAAAGGCATACGAGGAGGCGGCGAAACAATTCCTCATGGCCAAGGTGCCGACCCTCTTCCCAGGCCCCTTAGTCCTGTGGGCCTGGAACGAGAAGGCGGCCAAGAAGGCCACGGCCATCCGCCACTTGTACAACACGCTCAAGGAATGCGTGCAACCCGGGCAAACGCCCATGCTGATCCCGATGCCGGACTACCGCCCCAAATACCCTAAGATCAATCCTGAAGTCGAAATCAATCCCAACCACCCGAATCTGACCATCTGGCACAATAAAATCGATTGCTGCATGTTCATTGGGGTCCACTGCCATCAAGCGAATTTGTCGCTCAAAATCATTCGGGGTGGCACGTCCTGTTACACGATTGCGATGTGCGCTCAAGCCGGCCATGAAGATGCGATGCTATCGTTCCGCGATGCATCGGTTGAAAAAATCATGAAACTGGCCGATGCCGTGAAAAGATTAAAAGGGTCGGTCAAACCACGGCTGACGTCAGCCAAGCACGGAGCCTAAACTGCGCTACGCAGTTTGAGGTTCTGAAGACAGTGAAAGGAGCCTGAATCATGGCGGACACACACTCAGTCATCGGCACAAAAAATAAAAAAGGGCAGACCTTTACCGACACCTGGAAGATGATGAACGAAGCACCGCGCACGCCGTCGTTCTACACGGGCAGTGAAGTCATCAAAGAAGCGCTCCGGCGGGCCAGTTGTGACGTGATGATCGCGTACCCGATTACACCGCAGAGCGAAGCGGCCGCCTTGATCGGCGAGCTCTTTGCCGAGGGCTACATCGGCGACTACTTCCGCGGCGAGAGCGAATTCGCCGTTATGTCGCAATGCGCGGGAGCAGCCTTCGGCGGGGCTCGCGTGTTTACGACGACCGCGGGACCCGGCACGATGCGCGCGATGGAGAACTTCCCGATGTGGTCCGGCGCACGGTTGCCGATTCAGATGATCGTCACCTGCCGCGGCATCAACTCACCGCTGTCGATTCAGCCTGACACGCTCGAGATTGCGTATCTTCTGAATACCGGCATGCTCGTCTGGCATGCGGAAACCGCGCAGGATTTCTTCGATTGGATACTCAAAGGCTACATGGTGTCGGAAGAGCCTGATGTGCACCTCCCTCTGGCACTCTGCTGCGACGGGTTCTTCGTGACGCACACCAAGGATGTCGTCAATCTCACCCCGGCCGATATGTGTCTTCCACCCTATGACCCATACCGCTCCCCCGTGCCCTGCATGGACATGGAATGTCCGCCGGTCCGGATGATGCGCGATCCGTTTGTCATGAAGAGCAACTACATCAGCTATGCCACCCACGCTTCCTGGCAGCAAGAAGTCTGGGCGGCAGTGGAACGGTCCCGCAAGCACACGATCAAGTGGCTGAACGGGCTGATCGAGACAGAAAATACCGATGCCGAGGTCATCATCGTCGCCTCTGGTACGGCAGTGTCGCAGGGTCGTGAAGCCATCCGGCTCCTCGAAGACGAAGGCATCCGTTGCGGTCTGGTAAAGATCAAGGTCTTGCGGCCCTGGCCAGGCGAGGAAATCCGTGAAGCCACGAAAAACGCCAAGCACATTATCGTCCCGGAATTTAATGTGACCGGATGGTTGGCAAAGGAAATTAAAGCCACCATCCCGAACAGCGAACGTGTGAACGCCGGCCCGCGTGTTTGCGGAGGCATGACGATGCCACCGGAAATTATTGTCTCCGAAATCAAGACCCTGCTCGGCATGCGCACCATGTCGTTGGCTGGTCGCGGCAGTTGATCGCACCTAGGCAGCAAGAACCGAACGCCCTGAATAAGATGCACCACTGAGGAGGCCATAATGAGCAAGGAACGTATCAAGATTTCGGAAGACCTGTACGACATCATGCCGTCCGACTATCAAGACCTGGTCAAGAGCGCGACCTACGGTAAGGAAGACCGGGGCTGGAAGGATATCGGCAACAGCAAGGAACTGATCGAGCAACACTCCCTCTGCGCCGGCTGCCCGGAATCCATGGCCTTTCGGTACATCCTGGCCTCATTGCCGAACCCCGAAGACACCGTCATGGTCGGCTCCACCGGCTGCACCAGCCTGGTATTCCCCATGGTGGCCGTGCACAACATTCACTCTCTCTTCGGTAACCAGAACGCCATCGCCTCCGGCTTGAAGCGCGCCTTAAGCGTCCGATTCCCAGGCAGAACAAAAGACGTGGTCGTGCTCGCCGGCGACGGCGCCACCGTCGATATCGGTCTCGACATGACACTTCAAGCCTGGTTCCGCCAGGAGAAATTCACCACGATTTGTTTCGATAACGAACTGTACGCCAACACCGGTGGCCAGGAGAGCGGCCTGATGCAGAAGGGGTTCGTGGCCAAGATGGCGCCGGTTGGGAAGCTCTTCGACAAGGTCCGTCTACCGGAAATCGCTCGCGAATCAGGCTGCCATTACGTAGTCCAATGCACCGTCAGCAAACCGTCCCTCATTGAGAAGGTGGTCCGGAACGCGGTCATGATCGCACGCGAAATCGGCCCGACCTACCTCCAGCTCTATACGCCCTGCATTCTCGAAATCGGAAAGAACAGCATGGAAGGGCTTCAGGAAATGCGGGACTCGGAAAAGCCCACCGAGCGGTTCGCCTACAAAGAGTACATCAGCGAACCGGCTAAGCAACTCCTGGCAGAGGTGGCCGCCAAGGACAAGGAAAAGAAGGCCGCTGCAAAACAGCTCGCCTCTCAGGGAGCCTAATCCGATTCTGGAGGAGAGACGACCATGATCAAGAAAAGACTGAACATCCGGATGTCGGGATTAGGCGGACAGGGCGCTGTCACCGCCGCGCACGTCCTGGCCATGGCTGCCAACCGCGACGGCAAGTTTTCGATCTCCAATCCCTTCTTCGGCGCCGAGAAACGCATGGCGCCGGCGGAGAGCTATTGTCGGATCGGCATCGAACGGATCTACGACCGTGGCGAGTTGGTATTTCCCGACGTCATCCAGGTCTTTCACCCCCAGGTCATCACCATGGGGAAGAGCTACACCATGCCCTTCTACTCCGGCGTGAAGGAAGGTGGCCTCGTCATCATCAACTCCGACCAGGAGCTTCTGTCAGGAGACGACATTGAACGTCTCAATGATCTGAATGTTAAGGTATTTTATATAGCAGGAACCGAGCTCGCGATCGAGGTGGCAGGCACCGAGCTATCGACGAATATGACGATGATCGGATCTGTGGCTGGCATCACCAAGTGCGTCTCAATGGAATCCCTGGACGGCGCCTTACAAGAACGGTTCGGGAAAAAGTTCGTCGCCTCCGGTGGAACCGCCTCTTTGGATGAAGCGATCAAGAAGAAATTCGCCAAGAAGGAAATGTTGCTGGCCAAGAACCTGGCAACCATGCAGGCGGCCTATGAAATCGCCAGTGAATGGGCCGAGAAGAATAAGTATGAGCTGCGAGTCGGCAACCCTGCCGTTGCGGCTTAACGAGAGAGAAGGAACCAGCTCGCATGTATAACGTAGCGCAAGTCATCGACGAGAAATGCGTGGCCAAGAAGGGGTGCCGACTGTGCATCATGTATTGTCCGGAGGCCAACTGCCTCGACCTCAATCCCAGCAAGATGGTGGCGGAAGTCATCATTGACCGTTGTAAGGGCTGTGAACTCTGCGTGATTGTCTGCGACGCGGCCAAGCATTATGCCATCACCATGCAGGCAGTCAGCGCCACCGGGCAGCTGATGTCCAAAAAAGGTGAGTCCGCAGCCATTGGGCAGGCCTACCAAGGATAACCGTTTCGTGGAGCGGGTCTCCGCGCAAGACCCCATGGCGCCTGCGCTATGGGGTTTTTTGTTGGTACCGCTCTGGAGGGAACAGATGGAAACCGAAGATAATGTCATTGATGAGCTCGTTCGAGAGATTGCCGGTCTGATCCACGAGTACCCGAAAGTGCTCGAACGGCGTGCGGCCGATATCCACGCCAGCGGGAAAGACCCTGAATTGGCGCAGACACTCGTCAAGGCTGCCGATACCATGCGCGACAGCGGGAATCTCTATCTGACCTGGGCGAAGCACTACGCCTCCGTCGCAGCAGGCAATACTGACGCAACCTCGGACGAGGACGACACTCAGGACTTCGACGTATAATGGAATAGACGCAGGCAGGGCGAGCGATTCTCCTGATAGAAAAAAGTCTCCCCCCAACAGATATCTTTTGCTAGAATACGAAGCCCGATAACGGACTGTCTCGTTCCCCGGTAGCTCAGTTGGTAGAGCAGCCGGCTGTTAACCGGCTGGTCGCAGGTTCGAGTCCTGCCCGGGGAGCCACATTTATATTAATCGCCCCCCCTTAACCTGGTCCAGGTCCCATGTTAGTCTGGGACTATCCCAATCCGTGGGATTTATGCGATAGGTGACCTTGGGGGCTCAAAGCACAAGGCTCGCAAAGGGTACAGTTCGGGGAGCCTTTCCCCAACCTCGAAGCCGTCTTTTTTAACGAACGTCAGCCCAACGTCTACCTGTACAGTGGGATGTGACAAATAGTGACGCCACTCAAGAACATCGCCGGATATGGACTTTGGTTTGCAGCGGTTGGATGCATGGTGGGGGCGCTAGTTAGTGTTATTGGTGGGGGAATAGATTCGTATATGGCAGGAATCTCAAGTTGGAATGGTCCAATACTGATAATGTTCACCACGCCTATCGGCTTTGTGTGCGGCATCCTGTATGGGAGTTTGAAGAAACATTCTTGAAGCTAGTCCTTCATAGAAAAGAGTTGCGACGCTCTTCCAGTAGGGGGAAGCACCAGACTGAGAAGTCTCGCTACCAACCTAGAGGAATGAGCAAAATTCCGCGCTGAATCTATTTCGGATATGTGTCATTCTCTATGCCTTAGTCGATCATGGACTGGGCTCTGGGGAACTCGAATCGCAGGGTTCGCAAAGGGTACAGATCTGGGAGCCACCATCTCAAGGCCTTCGAGACCTCTCTCGAAGGCCGTTGCTGTCTTCTTGGATAGAGGGTCGACCAGCCCCATTGCTCACGGATGCCGTCTAGCGAACTGCAGAAAAATCATTTCGGCACAGTAGAACTTCCGTGGCCTGCACGTCTGGAACAAGCCCGGTCTGTCTGGTCCATCTGGTTGATCTGGGCTATCTGGTTAGTCTGGTTCAACCAAATAGACGAGACAGACCAGATGAACCAGAGAGACGAGACCGGACAGACCAAACAGACCAAATGAACAAGATAGCTGGCGGACTATTTCAGCACCCAGATGGAACCTGTGACCGTTGTTGACGATGCCCGCCTCACTCGAGGCTTCATAGACCGCCACCGGTCCTGACTTCTATTGATCTATCGGTGGCAACACCCGCTTCGCCGAAGCCTGTTGCGGAAATGCGTGGAAGGCACTCCCATCCCAATTTGTCGCGTCCTGGCAATTCATCCTGCGGAACCATGGAACGTTTCTGTATGATGACCTCAATGTCACCAGACGGGCGAGATTTTATACCGACAGCCTGGCTCCGCAACCCACATTTCATGACCGTGTTCCCAGGCTATTGGCCTCGCCGGGCGCTCCTTGCCGGAGTCCCGACCGAGTCGCGGCTCTTCACCACCGAGCTTCACACCCAGTTACTCGGCTTCTGCCACTGGCAGCCACACCGCACCGCATGCCAGACCGTGGTACTCGTACATGGTCTTGAAGGCTGCAGCGAGTCGCACTATATGCGCGGCATCGCCGCGAAAGCCTATCGCGCGGGATTCAATGTCATCCGGATGAACCAACGGACCTGTGGCGGAACCGAGCACCTGACGCCGACGCTCTACAACAGCGGCTTGAGTCAGGACTATCGAGCCGTCGTCCATGAATTGGCGCGCGTGGATAGCTTAGATCGCATCTGGCTTGTCGGCTATTCGTTGGGAGGGAATCTCGTCCTGAAAGCAGCTGGAGAAGCCGGCTCGTCAGAAGCAGCCTTGGCCGGCGCGATCGCGGTCTGTCCGACTATCGATCCGACGCAATGCGCCAAAGCCTTGGAAGCACCTCGGAACTGGGTCTATCACCATCATTTCTTGACCCAACTCAAAAAGCGCATGCGCCGGAAAGCGGTGCTCTTTCCTGGCAAGTGGAATCTCACCGGACTTGACCGCATTCGCATCCTCAGCGAATTCGACGACCGCTACACAGCCCCGGACGGAGGCTACGCCAGCGGCGCCGACTACTACGATCGCTCAGGCGCACGCCTTGTGCTCGATTCCATCACGGTCCCCACCCTCATCATCACGGCACAAGATGATCCCTTCATTCCCTACTCCATGTTTACGGTGCCGCTGATTCAGCGCCACCCGACGATTCGGGTGCTCGCGCCCCGCCACGGGGGACATTGCGGGTTCTTTCACTGGGCACAGAACGGAGAAGATCCCTACTGGGCAGAGAATCGGATCGTGGATTTCTTGCAAAAGCAAACGTGAGGAGCACCGGCTAGTGCCTACGTAGACGGAGGCAACGTGGGGCACGACATGTGGAGTGCATCCTGAGAAAAATCGCCACAGGTATGGAAGCGGTCGGTGCATAACACTGGGATACGGAAGGCGACTAGGCCAGCGATTCGACGGCGACGCGTAACCGTTCGGTCAGTTCCGTTGCCGCGGCCGGGTCTTCCGGGGCCTGCGCGACGTTGATCGGCTCTCCGACGATGACGCGCAACCGCGGAAAGCCGATTCTGCCCCGCGAGAGGGCCCGTGCCGTGCCGACGAGGCGGACCGGCACCAGCGGCGCGCCCGTCACGAGCGCTGCATGCGCGGCACCCCGCTGCCATACACGGTCGCCGCGGACGGCACCCTGCGGGAAGATCACGACCGCGTGCCCTGCCTCGAGGGCCTGCAGCACCAGCGCGGCAGCGAGGTAGTCGCTGCGGTCCCGCTCAATCGGGATCGCGCCGAGGCCGTCGAGCACCCACGCGAGCAGTCGGGACCGCCACAGCTCCGCCTTCGCGAGGAAACGCAGTTCCCGCGAGATTGCCGCCCCTAGGACGATCCCGTCGAGCCACGAGTCGTGATTCGGAGCGACGACCGCAGGCCCGGTGACGGGCAGGCGATCGGCGCCGACCACCTCGAGTCGATAGACGGCGCGCACCAAACCGCCGAAGGCACGGCGAACCTGCGCGTAGGTCGGAGCGGAGAACGGCATGAGACTCTTATCTTTGTGCTCCCGACGGCCGACAAGCGTGCCCATCAAGTACCCTTGGCTCCGAGGTCTATCGTATGAGTATGGACTGTCCCGACCCTATTCGACTTTGACGGTGATGGCTTTCTTCTTGGCCTCTTCGGTCTTGGGCATGCGGACCTCGAGCACACCATTCTTACAGGACGCCTTCACCTGATCGGGCTTCACGTCACAGGGCAGAGCCACGGCTCGTGTAAAGGCGCCAAACGACCGTTCGCAACGATAGTAGTCGTCCCCTTTGACCTCTTCTTCTCGTTTCTTCTCCCCCTTGATGGTCAGCGTCGAGTCGGTGACCTGGACACTGATGTCCTCCTTCGAGAGGCCTGGGATCTCCGCCTTGATGACGACGTCGTCCTTTTCGTCGTAGACGTCCACCGCGGGCATTCGTACCATCATGCCAGTCTCGGCCGGCCACCACCGCTCCGGCCGCAGAAGAGTCGGGAGCGGTCGTCGCCAGAAATCTTCGACCATCCGGTCGAACCACCGTTCCATTTCCTGGGCGCGAGGCATGATCTCGGCGGGTTTCTGAGTGGTCAATGCCTTGCTGTTTTTTTCCT
>Ga0209002_10001542_pt1 | contig 18620 bp, 14 predicted proteins | sample Rifsed16ft2_FD_184010 | JGI IMG/M metagenome (GOLD analysis project Ga0209002, IMG submission 184010) | Soil microbial communities from Rifle, Colorado, USA - sediment 16ft 2 (version 2) | ecosystem: Environmental > Terrestrial > Deep subsurface > Rock core/Sediment | place: Rifle, Colorado... | reverse complement strand
GGCCGCGAGCGCGAGGCCGACGGAGAAGCTGAGGCCCTGGCCCTCCGCGCCTGCGGCGTTCTCGACGCCGGGCGTCGTGCCGTACTCCGGGTGTCCCTGGAGGCGGCTGTCGATCCGGCGGAACGTCATCAGCTCCTCGACCGGGAAGAATCCCCGCTCCGCGAGCGCCGCGTACAGGACGGGGCACGCGTGGCCCTTCGAAATCACGAAGCGGTCCCGGTCCGGCCACACCGAGTTCGCCGGGTCGACCCGCAGGACGTGGAAGTACAGCGCGGTCACGATGTCGCACGCGCTCATCGACCCGCCGGGGTGGCCGCTCTGGACCTGGTGCGTCATCTTCAGGATGTGCCGCCGGAGGAGCCGCGCCCTGTCCTCGAGCTCCCGGATCGTCGCTTCGGAGACCTCGGCCACCGTGTCGCCTCCTGCCCCGGATGGCGGGAGAACGGGAGGGGCTTAAAGGCTTTCTCGGCGCCCCCGCGGTCGCACGCGGCGTTCTAAACATGTTTAGGACGGGGACCTCGGACCGCGCACGCCGTGTCGGAGGCGGAGGAGGTCGAGGACGAGGAGGGCCCCGATGGCCACCAGGATGCCGGATGTCGCGACGACCGCCCAGGGCGGGGATTCGGGTTCCGTGACGAGGACCCACGAAAGGGCGAGGGTCGAGGCGATCGCGGCGGCCAGGAGCGGACCCGTGACGGGGAGGGACTCCACCGTCCATCGGCTCACGCGCACCTCCCGGGGTCGTCCGCCCTCAGAGGCCATGGATTCGGGATGGGCTCCGCACGGCATGAAACCGCCGACCGGCCTTGTTCTAAACATGTTTAGCACACCCTCGGCCGCCCCGCCGGGGCACGCGAGTACTTTCGGCCACCTCCCCCGGAAACAGCTATTATATAGCTGTCCATATGGACCCTCATGGATGACCCGACGACCAACCCCGATGGACGCGTGACCCGGACCTTGTTCTCCTACGACGTTCCCGGCCCCCTCCGGCCGAAGGCCGCGCGGGTGTGCCAGATCGTCTTCGGGTACGAGCAGACCGTGCAGAGGAACGGCACCTCCCGGACGTACCGCCACCCCGGGTACTTGGAGCGCCCCGGCGCGCGCTGGGTGGGCCAGAGCGTCCTGCTCCTGCGGCCCGCGGACGCCCTCGAACTCGAGCGGGACCTGCTGCGCCTCGGGGTGCGGGCCCGGCTGGCCCGGATCCGGATCCGCCCCTCTGAAGCCGCGGCGTTCCTCCACGCGCCCTGAGGCTGGGTGCGCGGGCGGTTCTAAACATGTTTAGAATGGGTTCCGCGAGCTAAGACGGCGTCCGCGGGAAACCCTTATCCCCGCCATGGCCTCTCCCGCGCCGATGGCCCGCCGGATCAAGGTCGCGCCCTCCATCCTGTCCGCGCGGTTGGACCGCCTCGGGGAGCAGGTCCGGGAGGCCGTGGAGGCGGGCGCGGACCTGCTCCACATCGACGTGATGGACGGGCACTTCGTCCCGAACCTGACGATGGGGCCCGCAATCGTGCGGTCGATCCGGCCCCTCACGGACGTCCCGTTCGACGCCCACCTGATGGTCACGCGCCCGCAGGACTTCGTGATGCCGTTCGCGGAGGCGGGTGTGGACGACCTCACGGTCCACGTGGAGAGCGACCACGACATCGCGGCCACGGTGCGTGCGATCCGCGACGTGGGCGTCTCGCCGGGCCTCGTCCTGAACCCCGCGACGCCGTTCGAGGCGGCGGTCCCGTACCTGAAGGACGTGGACCTCCTCCTCGTGATGACGGTCCACCCGGGCTTCGCGGGTCAGGCCTTCCGCCAGGACGTCGTCCCGAAGATCCGCGAGGCGCGGGCGTACATCGACCGGGAGGGGCTGCCCGTGCAGCTCCAGGTCGATGGCGGGATCAAGGTCGACACCGCGCCAATCGTCGGGGAGGCGGGCGCGGACATCCTCGTGTCCGGGTCGGGGATCTTCCCGGACCGCGTGGCGGAGAACCTGCGGGCGATCCGGGAGGCCGCGGAGAGGGCGGCGGAGGCGCTCCCGTTGGGTCAGCCCTCGAAGGAAGACTTATAGCCGCCCTCGCGTTCGACGGGCCGCCGATGGCCCGCAACCCCGCGGTCTGGTATGTGCTCTACGGGATCGTGATCCCGCTGATCGTGCTCGGGCTCTCCATCTACTTCAACGCGGGGACGATTCTCGTCTTCATCGGGGTCGTCCTCTGGATGGGCTTCGCGCTGACGATGCTCTCCCCGCCGTCCGACGCGGGCGCCGGCCGCTAGCGCGGCGTGCCCCCCGGATTCCCCGGGGCATTCCGCCCCCGACCTCAAGAGCGGGGCCGTCCCTCCATCTTGAAAAAGGTGGGGAACATGGCCGCAGAGTGGGTCGTGCTCGGTGCATTGCTCGCGTTCGTAATCGTTGTCGTCGCGCTCATCCTGCTCGCGAGGGCGATCGCGATCGTCCCGGAGTGGGAGCGGGTTCCCGTCCTGCGATGGGGCGAGTTCCGCGCGATCCGAGGCCCGGGGTTCGTCGTGATCAACCCGGTCTCGGAGAAGATCCCGGTCCGGATCGACACGCGGGTGAAGACCGTGGACGTGCCCGCGCAGATGAGCCTGACGAAGGACAACGTCCCGATCACGATCGACGCGGTCGTGTACTACCGTGTCGTGGACGCGAAGAAGGCAATCCTGAACGTCGTGGACTACAACGATGCGACGAGCAGCCTCGCGCAGACCGTGATGCGGGACACGTTCGGGTCGAAGGAGTTCGACGAGATCCTGGGCGGGGTCGTGAAGCTCGGGAAGGAGGTCGAGGCCCGCCTCAATCCACTCACGGAGGACTACGGCGTGGACGTGATCCACGTCGTGCTCCGGCAGATCAAGATCCCGACGCACCTCGAGGACGCGATCGCCCGCCAGGCGGCCGCGGAGCGGGAGCGCCGGTCCCGCGTGATCCTCGCGGAGGCGGAGACCCAGAGCGCGGACCTGATGATCCAGGCCGCGGACAAGTACCGCGGCCACCCGACCGCGATGGAGCTCCGCTGGATGAACATCCTGTTCGAGGTCTCGAAGGAGAACGCGACGGTGATCATGGTCCCCGCGAACATCCCGACGGCGGCGCTGACGCCGGCGGACGCGGCGGGCATCCTGGGCGGGGCGGACGCCGCCCTCCGGAAGGCACGAGTCGCGAAGGCCCAGCGGGAGGCCGCGGAGGCGGGCGCGTAGGGCGGCCCTATCGGCGCGGGACGGAGGGCGGGATTCCCGGGGGAATCCCGCGCCCGGCTAAATACCCGGCCGCCCATCGTAGGCCGGTGGGAACATGAGGGGGTCCGCGAAGTACGGAGTGCTGTTCGTCGTCTCTCTCGTCGCGACGATCGCGTACAGCTCGTACGGGAGCATCGTCGTGAGCTTCGCGTACGACCGCGAGGTCGGCGGTCACGTCCTCAACGCGTACGAGGTGAACACGCCCGAGGCGATGATCTCGGAACTCACGAAGGCGGTCACTGGGATGCACCGGCTCGGGCTCACGGACGACATGTACTCCGCGTACTTTCCCTGGGAGCGGACGCCGGACCGGTCCATGGGCTTCCAGTACGAGTACATCGACCAGCTGATCAACCGCACGGAAGCCGTCATCACCTGGCGGACCCTCGCGTACAGCGGGAACACTTCGCCGGAGGCGCTCGGCGACGTCTACGAGCAGAAGATGGACAACCTCCGGACGTTCATGACGGAGGGCTGCGACCACACAGCGGTGTGCAGCGACTGGATCGCCCGGGACGTGTACTACATCTACAAGGCGACGCCGTACTACTTCTCGAGCCTCTTCGGACTGGGCTCCGCGATCCTGCTGTCGATGTCCCTGGGGCTCTTCGTGTTCGTGCGGATCATGGAGCGGAACCGGCCCATCGTGAGGAGGGGGCGCGGGGTCTCCATGTCGCCCGAGCAGACCGCATGGGTCCGGACGTGGATCGTGATCCCGCTCTACGTCCTCGGGCTCGTCCTTCTGGCGCTCCCGTACATCCTATCGGCGGGCCGGCCCTAGCTGTCGTCATGCGTGGTGCGTCACGCGCCGCTCGTCTCGTACAGCTCGTCGCCCGTCACGTCCAGCTCGACGAACTCGTCGATCGCCTTGATGTCCTCGAGGACGACGACGACCATCTCCCCCTCCTCGTCCTCCACGACAATCGAGTCGAGAGTGTCCTCCGTCTCGACCGTGTCCCGCACGATCCCGACGAACTCGCCCGCGGAGTCGATCACATTGAGCCCCGTGAACATCTCCACGAGCGGCGCCTTCAGGATCACCCGGTCCGCGACCCGCTCGACGAACCGCTTCCCGAGCCTCAGGGAGCCGATCGGGCCCTCCCCGACCGTGAGGAACTTCTCGTCCTCCGTCATCACGTACCCGAGCTCGACGCCCTCCGGGTCCACGACCGCCTTCCCCACGAGCCCGTGCCCGCCCGCACCGTCCGCGAAGGTCCCCACGGCCCGCTCGAACGGCCCCCAGGCCATTAAGGTTTCCCGCTCGATTCGCGCCCGCGAGAAAATGCCATATCGCTATCACCGGGGATAACCGCCGCCATTATGATTATAAGGGCCGCGCCGCTTTCCAGCGATACTTCCTCTCGCGACGGCCCAGACCGAGCGTGTTCCATGCCCCCGTGCACGATGTGTGAGACCCCCGTTCCGGCGGGCCGGGACGTCTGCCTCGCGTGCGGCACCCACGTCTCCCAGGCCCCGACCGCGAGGGCGGGCCCTGGGCAGGCCCGGGTCGCGCTCGAGGCCGCCCTGCGGGCGTCCGCGGCGGAGGAGGCGAAGGGCGTCGACGTCGCGGTCGCGAAGCGCCTGATCGAGGCCTCGGAGCGGGCCCACGGCGAGGGGCGGGAGAGCCGGGCCCTGGACCTCGCCCGGGCCGCGCGGCGGGCCGTCGAGATCGCCCACCGGAAGGCCCGGGTGGAGGCGGACCTGTCCCGCGCGGAGCTCCGGGTCCGGGAGGCCCGGGACACGGGCGTGGACACGTTCGCCGCGGAGCGGAACCTCGGCCTCGCACGGAAGGCCACGGAGGGCGGCGAGTTCGAGGACGCGGAGAGGCTCCTCTCGCGGGCCTCCATCAAGGCCCTCGAGGTCCGGAGGGAGAAGCACTTCCATTCCCTGATCGACACGGCCGCGGAGCACGTCGCCCACGCGAAGGAGCGGGGCGGGGAGGTGGACCACGCGGAGGAGGCCCTCGCGAAGGCCCGCCAGGCCGCCTCCATGGACGCGTTCGCGGAGGCCCGCAAGCACCTCGAGCGCGCGGTCGCGTGGGCGGACGACGCCCGCAAGTACAGCCGCGCGGAGACGTTCCTCGTGAAGGGGCAGGCGGAGATGGACGCCGCCCGCAAGGTCGGCGCGGACGTGACCCAGGCCCGCGAGGTCCTCGCGCAGGCCCGCGAGGCCCTCCGGAAGGGCGTGTATGCGGACGTCCAGAAGTTCGCCCAGCTCGCGGGCGTCGCGACCCGGGAGGCGCGGCGGGTCGCCCAATCCGAGTTCCCAATCAAGGTTGCGGAGCGGGAGGTCCGGAAGGAGGAGCGGCGCGGGGGCGAGGTCGCGCCCGCAGCGGCGCAAATCGACGCGGCCCGGGCGGCCCTCCAGGAGCGGGACTTCCCGAGGTCCCGGGCCATCGCGAAGGAGGCCCTCGACCTCACGCGGGAGGCCGCGATCCTGCGCAGGCTTTCCGAGAGCCTCGCCTCCCTCTCCTTGGATTCCGAGGATCTCCGGAAGATCGGGGCGGACTCCGCGGAGTTCGACCGCTACGTGAAGGACGCGAAGGAGGCCGTCGCGGCCCGCGAGGTGACCGCGGGCCGCCGGCTAATCGCCCAGGCCCGCCACGCGGCGGAGAGCGCGCGGGAGGCGCGGTACCGCGAGGTCGTGCGGACGACGATCGAGATGATCGTCGAGCGCGCGGGCGTCGGGCGGGTGGACGCGATCAAGGCCCGGGAGCTCCTCAAGGAGGTCGAGGACGCGATCGCGGGCGGGCAGTCCGTGGACGTCCAGAAGCTCGTCGCGGAGCGGCTCGAGACGAAGGACCTCGAGCGAATCAAGATCCTCACGGAGATGGCGACCCGCGTGAAGGAGCGGCTCCTCGAGCTCCGCCGGGCGGACATCGACGTCTCCGGGGCGGAGGAGAAGATCGGCGCGGCCCGCGCCGCCACGGATTCGGGGCGGTACGAGGAGGCCCGCACGCTCCTCACGGAAGTCGACGACATCGTCCGCAGCCTCCAGGAGGCCCTCCGGGCCTCGGCGGAGGAGATGCTCGCGCGGGCCCGGGACACCGTCGAGAAGGTGCGGGCGGAGAAGGTCGCGGTCCCGGACGCGGTGCGGATCCTCCGGAACGCAGAGGAGTCGTTCGCCCAGGGGAAGCACTACGAGACCCTCGAGTTCGCCCGGATCGCGGGCGCCCGCGCGGAGCGCGCCCTGACGCGCCACAAGGAGGAGGCCTCGAAACACGACGAGGCCTCGAAAAAGGAGTTCACGGAGCGCCTCCACACCCTCCGGTCCCGCATGGACGCCGTCCAGAAGGAGATCGACGAGGTCGAGTCCGAGTTCACCGACGTCACCGCCGCGCGGGACGCCCTCGGGAGCGCGCTGCGGGCACTCGAGCTGAAGAAGCTCGAGGAGGCGGAGGCGTACGTCTCCGCCGCCGAGGAGATCACAAAGGGCATCAAGACGGGCCTAAAGAACGGAGCGGAGCAGAGCCTGAACGAGGCCCGCGTCCTCGTCGCGGAGTCGAAGGCCCAGGGCCTCGACATGGCGACCGCGGAGCAGCTCCTCGCGAACGCGGAGGAAGCGATGAACGGGGAGTTGTTCGCGAAAGTGCTCCACCTCGTGCAGGCGATCGAGGCCGCCGTCGGCGAGGCGAAGAAGGCCCGCGTGGCGGAGGAGCAGAAGCGGGTGCTCGAGCGGGCGAAGAAGGCCTCCGAGCGCTTCCTCCGCGTCCGGCGCCTCCTGGAGGACCTGCAGAAGGCGGACATCGACATCCAGGGTGCGGACGACGGTCTTCGGAACGCGGAGCGGGCGCTCCAGCGCCGGAGCTTCGACGAGGTCGACCTCTTGCTCGGGGGCATCGAGGAGACCGCGCTTGCGCTGAAGGCGGAACTCACGTCCGCCGCGAAGGAGATCCTCGACCGGGCCCGCACCCGGATCAAAAAGGCGAAGGACCTCGGGCTGGACGTGGGGGAGCCGGAGGGCATCCTCGTGAACGCGGAGGCGTACTTCGGGCGGGGCGAGTACGACGACGCGGTCGAGTTCGCGCGGGTCGCGGAGCAGAAGGCGGACGCCCTGATCCGGTCCCACGACGAGGCGATTGCCGCGGAGGAGCGCTCCCGCCGGGACGCCGCGCGGGGGTCCATCGACCGGATCAAACGGCTCGTCGACGACCTGAGCCGCGCGGACATCGAGATCCTCGGGGCCAAGGAGGTGGTCGCCCGCGCGGAGGCGGCCCTCGATGCGCGGCAGTACGAGGAGGTCGAGAAGGAGATCGCCGGGGTCAGCTCGGACGCGGAGAGCGTCGCGGAGGGCCTGAAGGTCGCCGCGGAGGACCTGGTCGCGATGGCGGACCGGACGATCGAGCAGGCGAAGGCGGAGGGTTACGACGTCCCGCGGGCGGAGCACGTCCTCCTGAACGCGCAGGACGCGATCAAGGACAGCCGCTTCGTCGAGGCGATCGAGTACAAGAAGGTCATCGAGGACATCGTCCAGGACGCGCGCCGCCAGAAGGGGTACGCCGCCCTCGAGGTCCGCATCCAGGAGCTGCGCGCGGAGATCGAGGCGAGCGAGAAGGTCGGCGCGGATGTGCGGATCACGTCCGATCTCTTACGGAGGGCGGAGGAGGACATCCGGGTGGGCCGCTTCGACGACCTCGAGTCGTACGCGCGGCAGATCGCGGACTCCTTGGCGGCCGCGAAGAGGGTCCACGTCAGCGTGCGCCTCGACGGCGCGAGGAAGCTCGTCCAGGAGGGCGCCGGCCTCGGGATGGAGACGACGGAGCTCGAGGAGCTCCACCGCAAGGCGGCGGCGGCCGCGGAGGAGGGCGACGCGGCCCGCATGGACTCCCTGATCCACGACCTCGAGGAGCGCGTGCTGGAGCACAAGCGGGCGGTCCTCCTCCGGAAGGCCGCGGACGAGATCGGGTCGATCCAGGGCATGATCACGCAGGCCGAGAGGGTCGGCATGGAGATCGACGAGGTGAAGTCCCTCCTCGACGACGCGCAGCGGGCGATGGAGGCGGGCCGGTACGAGAGCCTGGACCGCATGATCGCGGACTCGAAGGCCGCGCTCCATGAGGCCCGGACCCGCCACTTCGCGGACCGGTACGAGGCGAAGCTCCGCGGCATCCAGACGATGATCGCGTCCGCGAAGCGGGTCGGCGCGAACGTCGCGGAGGCGGAGCGGATCCTCGGGGAGGCGGAGGATGCCCTCCGGAGGAACGACATCTCGATGGCGGACATCCTCGTGAAGCAGGCCGAGATCAGCACGGGGATCCAGGTCCAGAACTTCATCAAGAACCGGTACCCGAACCTCGTGATCACGCTGCCCACGAAGGGGCTCCAGGCGAACGTCTGGAACAAGTACGCGTTCCAGGTCGAGAACAAGGGGAAGCTCTCCGCGCGGAACGTCGACATCCAGATCAAGGGCGACGTCGAGGTGAAGGGCCTCAAGCCGATCCCGGAGATCGGGGTCGACGAGAGCAAGCTCGTCGAGATCGGGCTCAAGCCGACCGCGGATGGGGACGTCCCGCTCGACGTCCAGGTGTTCTACCAGCGGTACTTCGACGAGAACAAGTACGAGCTGAAGGACCAGCAGGCGGTCCGGGTCGAGCGGCAGGGCACGTACCTCGTCGAGGACATCTTCCTGATCCACCTCGACGGCCGGCTCATCGCGCACCAGTCCCGGAAGTTCCGGGAGGAGATCGACGAGGACATCTTCAGCGGGATGCTCACCGTCGTCCAGGACTTCGTGAAAGACTCTTTCCGCCAGCGCACGAAGGTCGGCCTGAAGCGCCTCGACTTCGGGGACTCGAAGATCCTGATCGAGCGGTCCCCGCACACGTTCCTGGCGGCCGTCCTCGTCGGCGACGAGCCCGCCCTGCTCCCGCTGTACATGATCGAGGTCCTGAAGGAGGTGGAGGAGAAGTTCGGTCCCGTCCTCGAGAAGTGGAGCGGGATGCTCCACGAGGTCCAGGGGGTCGACGAGCTGATCCGCAAGCTGATCTTCGTCACCCAGGTCCAGACCGCCGAGATGGGCGCGCTCGCGCAGAGCCCCGTCACGGAGACCGCGCGGGCCCTCGAGGCCGCGAGGATGAGCGGGCAGGACGTCAGCGAGGTGGAAGCCCTCCTCTCGCAGGCCACGGACAACCTGGAGCGCTCCTTGGAGAGCGCGTGGGCCTTCGTGAGCGAGGCGAAGACGAAGGCCACGGAGGCCCAGGGCCGGGTGCGGGAGCGGATGCAGGAGCTCCTCCTGACCACCGGGCGCACGGTCGAGGAGCTGCGGGTCCTCGGGGCGGACGTGTCCCAGGCGGAGCTGCTGCTCCGGGACGCGCAAGAGGCCTTCAACGCAGAGAACTACGAGCGCGTGCGGGAGATCGCGGAGAACGTGCGCTCCTCCCTGGAGCGGGCGAAGACGGAGGTCGCGAGCCGCAAGGTCGAGATGGACCTCGCGAGCCTCGTGTCCGCGATCCGGGAGAACCGGGCCCAGGGCGTGGACGTGCGGGAGGCCGAGTCCCTCCTCACCCGCATCGAGGACGCGATCCAACGAAAGGACTACCGCCGCCTCGACGAGTACCTGAAGCGCGCGTCCGACAGCGTGAACCGGAACCGCAAGTCGATGGTCGTCACCCAGGCCCGCGCGGAGATGGACAAAATCCGCCGGATGGTCACGGAGGCGAAGGAGTTCGGGGCAGACGCGGGGGACACCGAGCACTACCTCGACATGGCGGAGAAGGCGCTGCGCTCGGACAACGCGAAGGACCTCGAGCTCCTCGTGGACCGGGCGCGGATCGAGGCCCGCCAGCGGATCGAGATGCAGCTGAAGGACCGCTACCCGCGGCTCTTCCTCGGGATTCCGACGGAGGGGCTCCAGGCGGACGCCTGGAACCGCGTGCTCCTGGAGATCGCGAACAAGGGGAACTGGGCGGCGAAGGACCTCGACATCGCGGTCCTGGGGGACTTCGACGTGACGGGCCTGGAGAAGATTCCGAAGGTCGAGGCGAACGAGCGCAGGATCGTCGAACTCGGCGTGAAGCCCCGGGAGGCGGGCGCCACGTCCCTCGACGTCCGGATCGGCTACCGGAGGCCGCTGGACGAGAGCCGATACGAGTCCACGGACTCGAAGGAGGTCCGCGTGGAGCCCTCCGGGACCTACCTCGTCACGGACGCCCTCGCGTTCCACAAGGACGGCGCGCTCCTCGCGCACGAGTCGCGGGAGTACCGGGACGCGCCGGGCCGTACGGAGGCCGACGCCCTGGTGCGGCACGTCCGCGAGTTCATCACCACCGCCTTCGCGCGAGGCGCGCACGGGCTCAAGCGGACGAAGTTCAAGGACGCCACCGTCCTCGTGGAGCCCGGACCGAACGGGCTCCTCGTCGCGGTCGTCCACGGCGCGGAGCCGCCCGTGCTGCCGCTGTACATGATCGAGGTCCTGAAGCAGATCGAGGACACTTTCGGCCGCCGCCTCGCGACGTGGAGCGGGGACGTGGCGGGCCTCGAGGGCCTCGCGGACCTCGTCCGGAAGCTGCTGTTCGTCACGGAGGCCCCGGAGGCGTCGCTCGGGCCCCTCGCGACGAGCCCGATGGCCCAGGCCGCGAAGCTCGCGGAGCGGGGGGTCCTCACGGGCGAGGGCGGGCAGGACTTCCTCGCGTGGGCCCGGTCCCTCCTGGAGACGGAGGACTTCCCGAAGGCCTCCGGCCTCGTGGACCGGATCACGGAGGCGGTCACCGCGCCCGCGTCGGAGATCGCCCGCCAGGTGCAGGAGGCCGCGATGGCCCACCGGGAGGCGGGCGCCCTCGAGGTCACGGACGAGCAGATGGCCCTGTACGTGGACATGGTCCGGCAGGTGCTCGAGGCGGTCGCGAACGCGAAGGCGAAGGCGGGGATCGAGCGGTACTGGCCCGTGAAGCGGATCGCGGTGAAAGCCTCGCACCAGACCGCGCTCGACGCGATCACCGCCTTCCGGAAGATCATCGTGGGCCAGAGCCTCGCGAAGGAGCTGGACATCGTTCCGATGGACGAGACGTGGCGGGGGATGAAGGTCACCGTCCAGGTGGACCGCGAGGCCGTGTCCGCGGCGTACAGGCTGTGGGCCCGTAAGATCGAGGTCATGCTCAAGTCTCAGGACCCGTGGAAGATCAAGGCGGGGCTCGCAAGGGCGGAGTACGTCGTCGGGATCGACGGACAGCGGGTCCGGATTGACCCGCACATGGTCACGTTCGCCGAGTCCCTCCCGGACCACGTGATCCTAGAGCCGTTTGACAACGGCGTCGTGTACCTCGACGCAGAGATGACCCCGGAGATCCTCGGCGAGGGCTACGCGAAGGAGCTCGTGAACATCATCAAGGATATCCGGAAGGACCTGAAGCTCGGGGAGAGCGACGGGATCGAAACGCGGATCCGGGCGAGCGAGAACTCCGTGCGGCTCCTCCGGAGCTGGCGGGACTTCATCTCGCGGGAGACGAACTCCACGGACGTGCGGTTCGTGCGGGAGCAGGTCACGGAAGGGTACATCGTGGAGGCGAGCCTCGGGGAGGAGAACTTCCTCGTGTCCGTGAAGTCGTCCGAGGCGTGAACTGCGCGGCCTCAGGAAGAGAACCGCTCCAATAAACGCAAATACCGCGCGTCCGATTGTGCACTCGATGTCGGCGGAGGGATCGCGTCGGGCGCATTCGGCGTCCGTGATCGTGGCCCTCATCGGCCTGCTGTCGGCGGCCGTCCCCGGCTCGCTGGCGGGCGACGAGCCCCCTCACGGATGGGACTTCACGGGGCTGTCGCGCTTCCCTCCAGCCAACCTGACGATGGAGAGCGCCTCGCCAGACCTCGCGGACATGGTGACCGGTGCGCTGGGCCTCAATGCGACCGTCGGACCGATCCCGAGATTACCGCCGAACTGGCCAAACTCGACCTTCTGGGACGCCTTCAATCGGATTCTGCACGTGAGCGCGAACGGCTCCATGTTCCAAGACCCCGCCGGGACGGAGCTGACCCTGTTCTATGCGAGGAGTACGCGGGAGTTCGTCTCCCTGACAATCCGGTTCGCTCCTGCCCGCCCTCTGTCAAGCTCAACGCTGAGGGAGTTCGTTAGCGCGACGGCGGCTTCCCTCGGATTGCCGACCGCGAATTCCTCGTACGTCGAGGCGGTTAGTTCCCATCAAGAACAAGACCCGAACGGGACATTCGTGGAGATCGGGAGCCGCACCGGTACCCTGCGGGAGAATCGGGGATCGTTCCTGGTCGACCACGCGAATCAGCTAGTCGCGTCCGAGGACCTGGAGTTCCATTCTGTAATCTACCTGCGCCTGTTCCGGTGGTTCGACAGCCCTCCGACCCCGGCGTTCTCGGTCGCTGAAGTCGTTCATGCCGCCTCAGAGGCCGTCAACCACTCAAGGGGTCCACTGAGCTTCTCAGAGTTCGAGGTGGGCATCGCGCCGAACTACGACACGCAAGCGTGGTCGTTCCTCGTGGACCTCCGCTACCCCTGCGCCAACGGGAGCTGCCGGTTCGTCAACATGCTCCTCGATTCAACCAGCCTGGAGCCTCAGTTCCTCACAGAAGGTTTCGTGGTCGTGGACGGTGATATGCCCGCCGCGATTCCCCTCATCGTCGCTGCGGCCGCAATCGGCTCAGCCATCGCGCTCATCGCCTACGGCCTATGGAGGCGGAGCAGACCCGGACCGTCGGCTCGACGGGAACCTCCGCAGAAGTGAGAAAGCTTCAAGGCGGGACCGCGCGGTGGTCGGCTGGCAATGGGCGTAGATCTCTCCGACCTCATCTCGCCGGTGAAGCGGTCCCTCGAGGACTTCCGCGGGAAAATCCTTGCGATCGACGCGTTCAACACGCTGTACCAGTTCCTCGCGATCATCCGTCAGCCCGACGGGACCCCTCTACAGGACCGCCACGGGCGGGTCACGTCCCACCTGAGCGGGCTGATCTACCGCACGAGCAACTTCGTCGCGGCGGGCATCAAGCCCGTGTTCGTCTTCGACGGCGAACCTCCCCGCAGGAAGGCCCGCACGATCCAGGGCCGGGTCGAGGTGAAGCGGCGCGCGGAGGCGGAGTGGCGGGAGGCCGTGGAGGTCGGGGACCTCGAGCGGGCCCGCACGAAGGCGATGCAGACCTCCCGCCTCACCGGCGAGATGGTCGAGCAGAGCAAGCGGCTCCTCGACCTCCTCGGGATGCCGTGGGTCCAAGCGCCTGCCGAGGGCGAGGCCCAGGCCTCCGCGATGGCCCGCGCGGGTGCCGCGTGGGGGGTCGCCTCCCAGGACCACGACGCGCTCCTCTTCGGCTCCCCGGTCCTCGTGAAGAACCTCGCGATCACGGGCCGCCGGAAGCTCCCACGGAAGAACGTGTTCGTCGAGGTGGAGCCGGAGGAGATCTCGCTCGACGCCACTTCGTCGCGGCTCGGCGTCACGCGGGAGCAGCTCGTGGACATCGGCATCCTCGTGGGGACGGACTTCAACGAGGGCGTGAAGGGGATCGGCCCGAAGAAGGCCCTGGCGGGGATCAAGAAGCACGGGCGCGCGGAGGGCGTCCTCACGGAGGCGGGCGTGGAGATCGACGGGCTCGACGAGGTGCGCGCGATCTTCCTGGAACCGCGGGTGGACCCTCCCGGGCCCGTGGCGTGGCGGGACCCCGAGCCCCAGAAGGTCGAGGGGATGCTGTGCGACGAGTTCGACTTCTCGCCGGATCGAATCGAACCGGCGCTCGGGAAGTTCCTCGAGGCCCGCAAGGCCGCCGGGCAGGCCTCCCTCGACGCCTTCTGAGACGCGGGTCAAAAGGTTTAACCCGGCCCCTTGAATCCACGGCGGGATGGCGCTCCCCCCGCTCGAGGCCCTCCTGGTCACGGTCGTCCTCTGCGCGGTCCTGTCCGCCCTCGCCTACGCGAAGAGCGTGCTCACGTGGGACGGGTCCGTCGCGGCGTTCGCCGTGGGGCTGGTGATCGGCGTCCTCGGGGACGTCACGTGGCTCCTCCTCCTGTTGTTCTTCCTCCTCTCGAGCTTCCTCGCGACCCGCTACCGCTTCGCGCTGAAGGAGGCCCTCGGGGTCCAGGAGGGGAGGCGCGGGGAGCGGCGGTCCACGAACGTCCTCGCGAACGGCGTCGCCCCCGTGGCCGTGGCCGTCCTCTCGTACTTCTCGATCCTGATCCCGCGGGAGCTGAGCGGGCTGGTGTTCATTTCCGTCCTCGCCGTGGCGGGCGCGGATACCCTCGCGAGCGAGATCGGGGTCCTCTCCCCGAACGCGTACCTGATCTCGAACGGGAAGAAGGTGCCCCCGGGGACGGACGGCGGGATTTCCGTCCTCGGGGAGGCGTGCGCGCTCGTCGCCGCCGCGTACACGGCCCTCTTCGGATGGATCGTCCTCGGCGTCCTCGCCCCGGTCTTCTCCCTGCCGGTCACGATGCCGAGCGGGTCCGCGCTCCTCTTCATCCCGATGGTCGTGGGGTTCCTCGGGTGCCAGATCGACAGCGTCCTCGGAGCGACCCTCGAACGGCGGGGGATCATCGGGAAGCGGAGCGTGAACTTGGTCGCGACGAGCCTCGGGGGCGCGGTCGCGGTCGGGATTCTGTACGCGGCGGGCCCCCTCTAGCCCGCCATGGCCCGCCTCAGGAGGGCCTCGCCTTCCGCTGCCAGGGCCTTCGCCCGCGCGTCTGTTTTCGCCTCCGCGAAGATCCGGAAGATCGGCTCCGTTCCGGAGGGCCGCACGAGAACCCAGCCGTCGTCGTAGTGGACCTTGACCCCGTCGATGTCGTTCACCCGGAGCCCCTTCGCGAGCCCCTTCAGGCGGGCGAGGATCGCATCCCGCTCCGGGGGCGGGTAGTGCACGGAGGTCTTGTGCAGGGAGTACGCGGGCAACTCCGCGAGGAGCGCGGACATCGGCTTCCCCGCGCGCGTGACGATCTCAAGCACCTTCGCGAGGGCCATCGCGCCGTCCCGGCAGAACTGGTGCTCCGGGAAGATCATCCCGCCGTTCTCCTCCCCGCCGAACGTCGCGCCGGACTCGTACATCGCGCGGGCGACGAGGGGGGCGCCGACCATCGTGTATGTCACGGTCCCGCCCGCCGCGCGGACGACGTCTTCGAGGCACCGGGACGAGCTCACGGGCGTCACGACGGTCCCGCCCTTCGCCTGCACGGCCTCCCGCGCAACGAGGGCGAGGGTGCGGTCCCCGAACACGAACTCCCCGCGCTCGTCCGCGAAGATCGCGCGGTCCGCGTCCCCGTCGTGGGCCACGCCGAGGTCCGCCTTCGACTCCCGCACGAGCTTCAACAGGGTGGAGAGGTTCTCCCGCACCGGCTCCGGCGGGCGGCCCGGGAACCCGCCGTCCGGGTGCCCGTTCAGGGAGACGACCTCGCATCCGAGGCGGGAGAGGAGGACGGGCGACGTCACGCACGACGCGCCGTTCCCGCAGTCCACGACGACGCGGAGCTTCCTCGCGCGGATCGCGGCCGCGTCGACCCCCGCGACGATTCCGTCGAGGTACGTGCGGATCGCGTCGTGGTCCTCCCGCACGTGGCCCACCGCCTTCCAGTCCGCGAGGGAGAAGCGCTCCTCGAAATACCGAGCCTCGATCACCTCCTCCTCCGAACGGGAGATCTCCATGCCCTTCGCGTCGACGACCTTGATCCCGTTGAACTCCGCGGGGTTGTGTGAGGCGGTCACGACGACGCCGCCCGCGAACCGCCCGGTGCGGACGAAGTACTGGAGGGCGGGCGTCGGGAGCATGCCCGCGTCCACGACATCGTGGCCCGTCGCGAGCAGCCCCGCCACGACCGCGTCCCGGAACATCGGCCCGCTCGTGCGGGGGTCCCGCCCCAGCGCCACGGGCCCGGGCCCGAGGGACGAGCCCGTAGCCTTCCCGACCCGGAGGGCGAGGTCCACGGTCATGTCCTGACCGACGACGCCGCGGATCCCGTTCGTCCCGAACAGCCGCGGGCTCACGCCATCCGCTCCCGGATCACCCGGCGGCCCTTGCGGACCCGCGCGCCGTCCCCGACAATCGAGTCCTCCACGGTCGCCCCGGGACCCACGGTCGTGTCCTCGCCGATGATCGAGCCGCGGACGACCGCGCCCGCCTCGACCTGGGCCCCTTCCATGAGGGTGGACCGCTCGACCGTCGCCGCGTCCACGCGGCACCCGGACCCGAGGACGACGTCGGGCCCGATTCGCCCGGACAGGACGCAGCCCTCCGCGATCAGCACGGCGCCGTCGAGGCGGGCCTTCCCGACCTTCGCGCCCGGGTCGATCCCTGCCCCGTCGTCCGCGAGGAGGAACGACGCCGCGGTGAGGTAGCCGCGGAGCGTCCCCGCGTCGCTCCAGTACCCCCCGAACGGGAAGCCGTACAGGCCCTTCTCCGCGAGCCTCGGGAACACCTCCGTCTCCATGGAGACCGCGCGGCCCGGCTCGATGAAGTCCAGGACCTCGGGCTCGAAGATGTACCGCCCCGCGTTGATCAGGTGGGAGGGCGCCTTCTCCGCGGGGGGCTTCTCGACGAACCGCGTGATCCGGCCCTGCTCCATCGCCACGACCCCGAACGCGCTCGGGTCCTCGACCTCGCGCAACGCGATCGACGCAAGCGCCTTGTTCTTCCGGTGGAACTTCAGGAAGGCGGGGAAGTCGACGGAGTCGATCACGTCCCCGTTGCACACGACGAACGTGTCGTCGATCCGGCCCGCGGCGTTCTTCACGGCCCCGCCCGTGCCGAGCGGCTCCTCCTCCTCGATCACGGTCACGTCGACGCCGAGGTCCGTCTCCCGGAAGAAGTCCCGCACGCGGTCCGGCATGTAGCTGACCGCGACGAAGGCCTCGTCGACCGCCTTCGGGAGCCGATCGAAGATGTGGAGGACCTGCGGGCGGTTCAGGAGCGGGACGAGGGCCTTCGGACGGTTGAACGTCAGGGGACGGAGCCGGGTGCCGAGACCCCCCGCGAGCACGATGGCCTGCATTCCGCGGATGCAAGCCGGGCGTTGGATAAGGAACTTGCGGGGCGTCGGCCCCGCCTAGCGCGGGACAATCGCGACGACGTTGTTGCCCCGGAGGACGACCGTGCCGATGCGCCGGACCTGCTCGTCCTTCGTCTCCTCCGTGTCCTCGAGGACCATGTTCATGTAGTCGTCGTACCCGACGAGCTTCCCCTCGAGCTGGCGGTTGTCCTTCAGGAGGAGCTGGATGCGCTTGTTGATGCTCTTCTCCAAAACGTTGAGCGGCATCACCATCGAAAATCGGCCCCCGGTGTGCGGCGGAACGGTCGGTCGGGTTTAAACCTTTGCGGCGTTCCGACCCTGACACTTTCGGCCCCCTGGCCGTCGATTTCATGTTCCGAAGCTCGTGCCCTGATCCAATGCGCGGCGGGGTCGTTCGAAGCCTCGCGTTCCCCGTCGAGTCCCTCCCACCGCCTCTCTGCGGGCTGCTCGGAGAGTTCCGGCTCTTAGTGAACCGGTCGATCCGAATCGCCCTACGCAAAGACATGCGCTCCCGTTCTCGCTTAGCGAAAGCCGCCTACCACACGCTATCGACGGAGCACGACATCTACAAGCAGTACATCCCTAGCGCGTTCGAAGTCGCGCTCGCGGTGCTGAAGGCGCACCGAAGACGGCTCCGGCGAGGGAGGCGGACGAGCGTACCCTTCGTAAAGCGGCCCTTGCTGAAGGCGGAGAACCAGTCGTACCGGTTCGACCGCGGGACGGGACGCCTGCGGATTCCAATCCGCGGCACGGAGGGTGTGCAACTCATCCTGCCCCTCTCCGACTGGCATCGACGGTTTCTCGCCGATCCATCTTGGGGCCTCGGCTCCCTGACCGTAACAACGGACCGAATCATCGTTGTCGTCCGGAAGATTGCGCCGGAGCCCTACGAACCGACGGCGGCAATCGCCCTAGACACGAACGAAGCGTCGGTCGACGGTGTCGCGGTCGGGGACGGGGAGGCCGGGCTCGTGAGCCTGCCGTTCCCCGAGGTCCGCGTCGTGCAGGCGACGCACTTCCGCCGCCGTCGACGCCTGGCCCGGAAGAAGGCGCACGATCGCCGCGTGATGCGATGCCTCCTCGCTCGCGAGGGGCGGCGCGAGCGGAACCGGATTCGCCAACGACTTCATCGGGTGAGCAAGCCCCTCGTTGCCGCGGCGGAGGAGCGGCGCGCCGCCATCGTCCTCGAGGACCTGACCCTCCACGGCGCGGGCGGTCGGTCCCGCCGGATGAACCGGCGGTTGTCCTCCTGGCCTCGCGGCGAACTCCATCGTCAGATCGAGTACAAGGCCGCCCTCGCGGGCGTGCCCGTGATCAAGGTCAACCCCGCGTGGACGAGCAAGACCTGCCCCGCGTGTGGCGCCCGGCGCCGAGACAGGGTGGGCAAGGACTTCGTGTGCCTCGTGTGCGACTGGGAGATGGACCGGCAG
>Ga0209002_10001541_pt1 | contig 18624 bp, 12 predicted proteins | sample Rifsed16ft2_FD_184010 | JGI IMG/M metagenome (GOLD analysis project Ga0209002, IMG submission 184010) | Soil microbial communities from Rifle, Colorado, USA - sediment 16ft 2 (version 2) | ecosystem: Environmental > Terrestrial > Deep subsurface > Rock core/Sediment | place: Rifle, Colorado... | reverse complement strand
CCATGACCCGTCCGATCAATCGACGCGCCTTCGTCCGGTACTCCGCCCGCCTCGCCGGTGGGGCGGTCGCCGGCGTGAGCGCCCTCCAGGCCCTGACGAGTTGCGCCTCGCTCGGCAACCGGCGCGTGTTGGCCGGGGTGGGGGATGGCGGCTACGGACCGCTGAAAGATGCCGGGCCGGAGCTGGCCCTGCCGCGAGGGTTCCAGTACCGGGTGCTCTGCGTGGAAGGCCAGAAAATGTCGGACGGCTATCGCGCCCCGGGCGAGCACGATGGCATGTGCGCTTTCCCGCTTCCCAACGGCAACATCCGATTGATCCGCAACCACGAGGTCCAGAACGCCCCCAGTCTCAACGCCGCCATGGGCGATCCGGCGACGGCCTATGATCGCGGCGCCGGTGGCGGAACCGTCTCGCTGGAAGTCCATCCCGAGACGCGCGAAGTGATTCGCGATTTCGTGAGCCTGAACGGCACGTGGCGCAACTGCGCGGGCGGGCCCACGCCCTGGGGATCGTGGCTGTCCTGCGAGGAGGCGTTCTTCGGGCCCGAATCGGGGTTCGGTGAGTTGCACGGTTACGTGTTCGACGTGCCGGTCGCCAGGGAACGCGCCGTCCGCACCGAGCCGCTCACCGCGCTCGGGCGGTTTGCGCATGAAGCGGTCGCGGTCGATTCGCGGACCGGTATCATCTATGAGACCGAGGATCACAACCGCGCCGGTTTCTACCGGTTCCTGCCGAACCAGCCGTATCGCGACGGGCAACCCGGGGACCTGCGCGCGGGCGGGCGGTTGCAGATGGCGGCCATTGCTGCGCGCCAGCGGTACGACACCCGCACCGGGCAGACGCCCGGCCAGACGATGCGCGTCACCTGGGTGGACATCGACGATCCCGACCCCCAGGGCGGGCCGGAACAGGTCAATGCGGTCTTCGAGCAAGGGTATGCGAAGGGCGGCGCCCTGTTCAGCCGGCTGGAAGGGTGCTGGTACGGCGAGGGCAGCGTCCACATCGTCGCGACCAACGGCGGAAACCAGGAGCTGGGTCAAGTGTGGCAGTACCGTCCGGGTGACGAGACCTTGGCGCTGGTTTTTGAGTCGCCCAGTCGGCATGTGCTCAACCGGCCCGACAACGTGTGCGTGAGCCCGCGCGGCGCGGTGGTGCTCTGCGAGGACAGCGGGGCCAGCAGGCAGTACTTGAAAGGGCTGACGCGCGACGGCCGGATCTTCGACATTGCGGCCAACCTCGCGAGCAAGAGCGAGCTGGCGGGCGTGAGCTTCAGTCCTGACGGGCGGACCCTGTTCTTCAACGCGTACGGCGAGCGGGGGGGACGCCAACCGGGGATGACGTTTGCGGTGTGGGGCCCATGGGAACAGGGGGCAGTGTGAAGGATGCGGGGGTAGCGTAGACGCCGCTTGGGCGAGTTCGCGAAGAACTTCGAGAACCCGTTCGAGGTGGACGTCGACTTCCGCGCTGGCGGGAGCGGCACGCTCATGCTAGGGTCACGCCCGACTCGGCTTTGAAGGTGCTGACCGCGGCGGCGGGCGCCAAGTCGGGTACTGGCGGCTGGGCGAAGCGAACAAGCGAGTTGAGCGCCTTCGTGAGAGAAGGCGCTACCCGCGAATAGTCCTACAGTCGCTCCCGTAGCCGGGGCCCGGTGCGAACGGTACTTTGTCCTGGCGGCGCGTCACCCTGCCGGCGGAGTGCACCTGGAGCGCCCTCACTATGGCCGCATCCGTCCCTCCCTCTCTGTCCGCCCTGTTCGAGGCGTCCGACCACGATGGCCGCGAGCAAGCATGGGCCGCGTTTCTCCGTCAGTACAGCGGCCTCGTGCTCAAAGCCATCCGCCGGGCCTCTTCGGGCTACGATGAAGCCATGGACCGCTACGCGTTTGCCTTGGACCAGCTCCGGGCAGACGATTTTCGAAGACTCCGCGTGTTCCAGGCCGATCGAAGAGCGAAGTTCACGACCTGGCTGGTGATTGTGGTGCGACGGCTTTGCGTGGATCACCACCGCCACCGCTATGGGCGCCCGCAAGCGCGGAATCCGGAGGCGCCAGCTCATGCGACGGAACGACTGGTCAGGCGCCGGCTGGTGGACTTGATGGCTGACGAAGTCAATGTGGAGACGGTGCACACCGAAGGCGGCGAGACTCCGGAAGCCGGGCTAGTGGCCCAGGAGAAACGAGAAGCGTTGTCCGCCGCGCTCGGCGCCCTTTCCCCGCGGGACCAGCTCCTCGTCACGCTTCGGTTCGGCGACGGGCTTTCAGTTCGAAAGATCGCTCCACTGCTCGGTTACCCTACGCCATTCCACGTGTACCGCCGACAGAGTGCAATTCTGGGGATACTGCGGTGCGCGCTGGAAAAACGTGGCGTGACTGAGCCATGAGCCCAGACGACTCAGTTGACATCCACAATTCCGGCGGCGGGAATCCGTGTGATATGGATGGAACCAACAACGTGAAGAACCAAGCATGGTAGCTGAGAACGGGCACCTCACGCCTGAAGAAATCACCTCCTACTTGAGTCGCACAGCGACGACCGCAGAGTCCGCGGTCATCGAACGACATCTGGTGGAGTGCGAAGCCTGCCGACGCGATCTCCAGGAAGGTTGGGAGCTCGCCCACGGGCGGCGACGCGTCCGATGGCTTGTGGTTGGCGTGACTGCCGCGGCCGCCGTGGTAGCCCTGTTGCTAGTTCCGGTGACGCGTTTCGGCCAGGGGGAGCGGAGTGAGACTGTGTTCCGCGCCGGTCAGGCGGAGCGGACGCCCACGTTCGAGGCCCTGGCGCCGGCGGACGGCGCTACAGTGGATCCCGACACGGTGGTATTCCGATGGCGCAGCGGAGGTGTGCAGGTCCACTACCACCTCACGCTCACGGATACGAACGGCGACATCGTGTGGGAGGCCACCACCTCGGACACGGCGGTCTCGCTCCCGCCGACGGTCCCGCTGCCGGGAGCCCGGCGCTATTTCTGGTATGTAGATGCGTTGCTGGAGGGCGCGCGCTCGTCAACCACCGGTGTGCGGGAGTTCATGACCGAGCCGTGAGGCCTGCGGGAACGTGGTTTGTGGCATGGCTGTGTTTGATCCTGGCCGCGTTCTCTGCGTGTCTCCGTGAACCGCCGCGGGCGGGCGGCACCGCTGGCGAGCCGGGCGTAGCCACGTCGACCCATGCCGATGCCGGAGTCTCTCCGACCGACCCAGGCGTCCGCCCCACGTTCGATTCCCTGTTGGACGCCGCAGAGACAGTGTATTTCGCCGGAAGCTATGACAGCGCCAGCGCGCTTCTCCGGGAGATCCAACAGCGGGCGCACGGGGAGCGCGCCGTCGGCGCCGAAGCGCGAGCGCGCACCTGGCTAGGACTCGCCGCCTGGCGCCTGGGCGACTATCGCGAGGCGCGCCGGATCGGCGAGGAGGCGCTCGCCCTCAAGCTGACCCACGGGCTCACCGACCAACTGCTCCGTTCGTACAATGCCCTGGGCCTTTTGGCGTGGAACGAGAACCGGTTTTCGGACGCTACCAGCCTGTTCCGGAAAGCCGTACAGGTGGCTGGGGAAACCGGCGATCGCAGGGGGGAGGCGACCGCCGCCGGCAACCTCGCTTTGGTCCAGACGGAACTGGGCAACTTCGCCGAGGCCCGTGCGGGGTTCCTGGCGATGCGCGCCACCATGGGAGAGCTGGGCGAAACGAGGGCCGAGGCGAATGCGCTCACCAACCTCGGCATGTTGGAGATCCGGCTGGGTGACGCCCCTGCCGCGATCCCGGTTCTCGAGCATGCGCTGCAGCTCTACCAGAGCGTCGGGTATGCCACCGGCACGCAGAGCGCACTCGGCCAGTTAGGGGTCGCGTATACCGCCTTGGGCGAACCAGGCCGGGCCTTCACGGTGCTGGACAGCGCGCTCCGGGTGGCGCGGGCCCAGGGGTTGCGGCAAGAGGAAGCGAGCAACCTCGAAGCGTTGGCCGAACTCTATCGCGACGCCGGCGACCATCAGCGCGCCATTCTGCTCTACCGGGCGGCTCAAGCGATCAATGCCGAGCTCGGCCTGGACGTGGAAACCGGCGGCGATCTCCGCGGCGAAGCGGATATCCACGGCCAGCTGGGCGACCTTGAGCGCGCCCGGACTCTTGCCGAACAAGCCCTGGCGATCCACGGCCGCGCGGACGCGCGGCTGGAAGAGCTGCGGGATCGTCTATTCCTGGCCGAGATCCTGGACCGACTCGGCAGGAGCCCTGAGGCTTCCGCTCAGCTGCGGGCGTCAACCGAGCTGGCCAAGGTGCTCGACGCTCGGATTGCTCGTGCCGAGGTCGCCCTCACGCGGGCGCGGATGGCCGACAAGTATGGTGAAGCCCGCCACGTGCTCCAAGTCACGGACGGTGTCAAGACCGACCTGGCCCGCGGCGGGTACGCGGCCGAGGCGGAAGCTCAGCTGCTGCGCGCCCGTGCCTACGCCCGGCTGGGAAAACTGGACTCGGCCGCGACGGCCGGCCGGCAGGCGCTGGCGAAGGTCGAACGGGTCCGCCAGAACTTCGGCTCCGGTGCGCTGCGCACGGCCTTCGTAGCGGACCAGCGGCAAGTCTACGGGGAGCTGGTGTCGATTCTGTTGCAACTCGGCCTGGTGGATGAGGCTTTTGAGACTGCCGACCGAGCCCGCGGACGCACGCTGCTCGAGCCGCTCACCATGCAGATACCCCGTCCCTCTCGCTCCGCGTCGGCGCTTGCCGAAAGGGAAACATTGCTGCGGGAGATAGACCAGATGGTGGAGAGCCTCGATCTGCTGGAGGAGACGCCGCCTTCGGAGCGCGGGGGCGATCAGTTGCGTGAACTCAAGCAGCTTCATGCTCGTCTGGACACGGCACGCACGGAGTACGAGGCGCTGCTGATCCGCGCGGCGGAGACGCGTTCCAGCGAGGTCGCGTTGTTGGGCGCTGCGCACGTCGAAGCCGGGAATGTCCAGGGCGCCCTGCAGCCAGGACAGCTCCTGGTCGAGTACCTCGTCAACCCCGACGGGAGCGTGCTGATTTTCGCGGTGCGGGACACGGGGATCCGGGTGGTGGAGGCACCCATTACGGGCGACAACCTCACCAGCCGGGTCCGACTCACTCGGGATCTCATCGCGCGGCCCAGCGCGCCGCCGACCACGACACACGGTGTGCTCACCGGCCTCCACGATGTGCTCATGGGACCGTTGAGCAGCGCCGGCATGCTGGACGGCGTCGGGGAAATCGTGTTCGTCCCGCACGAGGTGTTGAACTATCTCCCATTCGCCGCGCTGCGGGATCGCGCCACCGAGCGATATCTGATGCAAGACTACACCATCCGCATCCTGCCGTCGGCCGCGACGCTGCCTGCGCTCCAGGCCAGAATCGGAGGAGACACCACCCAACGGGCGGTCACCTCGGTCCTCGCGCCCTTTCCTGACCGCTTGCCCGCGACCCGCGCCGAGGCCCGGGCGGTGGCCGGCGCTGCTGCGGGCGTGAGGCTGCACGTCGGGGCCTCTGCCACCGAAACGGTCCTGCGCGAGGCGCTGCAACACTCTGGGATCGTCCACGTTGCTACCCACGGTGTCCTGAACGCGCGGAACCCGATGTTCTCTCGACTGGAACTGGCCCGCGGCGAGAGCGATGAACCGGCGGATGACGGGCGTCTGGAGATCCACGAGCTACTGAGGATCCGCCTCAACACGCCCCTGGTGTTTCTCTCGGGATGTGAGACCGCGCTCGGCCCAGCCTACTCCACCCGCTTTGTGCGCGGGGAAGATTACGCCACTCTGGCCCAAGCGTTTCTCTACGGCGGCGCACGCGCAGTAATCGCCACGCTGTGGCCGGTGGAGGATGCCGGAGCGGCCGCGTTCGCGGAGCGTTTCTACCAGGAGCTGGCGGCCTCGACGCCCGTGAAGGCGCTCGCGGCCGCACAGCGGGCTATGCTGTTGCATCCTCGCTACAACGCCCCGTATCACTGGGCGGCGTACCAGCTGGCTGGTGACGTTGAATGGGCGCCGCCGCACACCCGCGGCGGACCATCCGTGAGATAGAGTGTGGATAGCCACTTCGCCCGGTTGGGCGGAGTGTGCGGTGCTGTGCTGGCTGTCTGAATTGTCGGTGGTACAAAGGAGCGCTGCCATGATGTCACGTCGAATCCGTCCGCTCGCCTGGGCCGCTGCCGCGGCGCTGGTGCTGGCCGCCTGGGCGACTGCCTGCAGCCGAGAGCCGATTAGCCCGGAGGTAGTCGGCATCCTCGCCGGGAAGGGTGGCCCCAGTGCCAGCCCGACGGTGACGGGCACCGATCCCGCGGAAGCACCCCAGGGAACCACGCTGGACGTACGGGTCTTCGGGACGAACTTCGACCGCGGCTCCAAGGCAGAGTTGGGCATCGGTGGGGTGGTGACCACGAAGGTCAAGACCAATGGCACCAGCTTCGTGAGTTCCAACGAACTGGTTGCGAATATCACGGTTGCGGATGACGCGGATACGGGACTGTACGACGTGATCGTGACGATCTCGTCGGGGAAGAAGGGCATCGGGACAGAGATGTTCGAGGTAAAGGCGGGCACGGCCGGCGAGAAGACCTACACGTTCGACGACGACATCTCGCTCTACAAGGTTCGAAGCGACGCCCGGGGCACGTACGTGGCCCGTGTCGACTGCGTGGCGGCTTTCAGCGACGTCACGGGGTTGGCCATGCTCCGTACCATCAGAAACTCGCCCGTCTGTCAGGCCCAGGTTAGAGGTGTGTGGAGGTTCCTGAGCATCGACAACACAGGAATCGACTTGGATCAGGACGGCACGGCGGAGTCCTCTGAGGCGGCGCCTGCAAGCTTCGCCACCAGCGAGCTGTACGCGCACAACGCCACCACGACGCCGGTCTCGGGCACAGTGTTTCACGTCAACTCTGACGGCACCACGACGGCCGACTTTGAGTGGTTTGTTACGTACGCGAACAGGGCTCCCATCTCCACGGACCCGGTCACGGGCGCCAAGACCCTCACGCTGACTGGCTCCGCCGCAGCGGCAGACATCTGCCGGGTGGATCAGCGCACGGGCAAGTGCACGAAGTCCCCACCGACGAGGGTGGTTCTGCCGTTCCGCGTCACGGTGGCGCCGAAACCGTAGGGCTCGCACCGAGCGCCAGCGCGCCAGGGTGCCGACTAGATTGAGAACCTCGCCGGCGGCGTCACGGTGACCGCGACGCCGCAGTAGTAGCGGCCAGTACCTCCGCGGACAGAGGGTGGGCCCTACGCCCGCTCTCTGCTGGCGTCGGAGATCACCTATCGACATCCACACGACGTCACTGGCGACCGCAGGCTAGTGCTGCTTACGAACTAGCGCGCCGCGCGGCCGGCGTCGTTGTTGTGGCCGCGGACCGTATGGACCTGGGCTATCTGGTACTGGCCCCCACACCCGACCCAACCTGTGGTGCAGTACTCGCGTGTTAGTGAGCAACCCACCAACGGCCTGGCGACCGTCAAGAGCTAGGCCGCCGCACACCAGCGGTCCGCCATCCGTGGGATATGTAGAGAGCTGGTTCATCCGAACGCGAGGGCACGGGCCCGGCCGCTCCGCCACAGGCTAGGCATTTCATGCCGTAGGAGGTCTCCATGCGCTTTGTACTGACAGTGATCGCCATGCTGATGGTCGGGTGCGGCGGTGACGTAGTCTCCCCGCCGAGCGTGCGGGCTCCCCGGCCCGAGTTCGCGCAGGGGAGTGGCACCGCGAAGCCCTATCTCGTGACGTTCGCCGGGGACATCGAGGGGTCCATCGTAAAGCTGCTAAACCCGAAGAATCCTTTGGGCAGCGTGGCCCTCGATGGCGAGACCCTGTCGTTCGTGAACTCGGCTGGCGCGACCACTGCCGGCGACGTCACGGTCTGCCAAAGCGGGGACCCTCGTCGCATCGAGCCCTCATGGGATGGCTACGCCTCCGCCAGTTGGACGGAAGATCCGGATCCGTCTTACCACAGCAGCCTCAGCGCGGGAAAGGGGAACTCGTCCGGCCTCCTCTTTGTGGCGTTGCAGAACGACGTCGGTGGCGGCTGGATCAACCTGCGGGTGAAGGGCCCGGTCGACCAGATTGAAAACCTGACCGGCGGCGTGGTCCGGCACCATTACCGCGACGACCGCGCCGAGATCGGCGACGGATCGTGGTACACGGACTCCACTCAGCCCGATCCCATTGATCGCTGCATCTCGTTTACGGTGACCGCGACGCCGCAGTAGCAGAGTGCCCGCCACTCGTTCCGCGTCGCGGAGAAGACGGTAAGTGTCGTGGACGACTCTTGCGGCCGGCGAGGGCGACCCCGTCGCGGTCACACAGAGCGCGGATGGCACCTGGACGGTCGAAACGCTCCCGCCGACCCTCGATGCGAGCGGGAACGTGGTCGAGCGCAATGACGTCGCCCCGTGCATCCGGGACGAGGACAGCCCGAACCCGCCCCCGCGGAGCTACTACCACATGCCGTTCCGGATCAGGATTCGGCTAAAATGGCGGTTCTCGCGCGTGACACTTCGGCTTCGTCCGTCAGCTGTCGGCTGCTGCGTTCTGTGTGTTCTCCTCCTGGGGGCATGCCACGACGATGAGAGCGTGGCGCCGTCGGCGGGTCCCTCACACGGTATCGCCATCACCTCGCCAGTGGCCTATCAAACCTACCAGCGCGACGGGAATGGGCGGGCCGACATCACGATTAGCGGCACCTACGCCGACACGCCTACAGCCATAGAAGCGCGCTTCAGCGGCGGTGGGTGGTCCGCCCTCGATGCCTCTCCCTCTGCCGGCAGCTTCAGCGGCACGCTCAGCCAGCAAAGGGGGCAGGGGACGCTCGAAGTGCGCTTTGCCAACGACACGACTGTGATGGCAGCGGTGAGGTATGTGGGGATTGGGGATGTGTTTCTCGTCGCTGGTCAGAGCAACGCCAGCGGTCGGGGCAACAACAATCAGGGATACACCCACGCTAGTCTGAAAGCCTCCATGTACCGCGAGGATGGGAGGTGGGCGGAGCTGACCGATGTCACCGATTCCGACGACGGCCTGGGTAGCCCATGGCCCTTGCTCGCCACGCGGCACATGGCGGACCAGGGCGTGCCGATCGCGTTTGTCACAGCAGCAGACGGTGGCACTGGATTAGTTGCGCCCGACGCCAACTGGAGCAAGAACGGGACGCAGTACCGTGGCCTCGTTAACGCGATCAACAACAGCGGCATCAACACTGCCAAAGCCATTCTGTGGCACCAGGGCGAGCGAGATGCGAGGAATAGCGTCGATCAAGCGGCTTACCAGACCGCGCTTTCGGAAATGCTTGACGATCTTCAGGGGGACCTCGGCGGCAACTTCGCAGACCTGCGCTTGGTGTGCGCACAGATTGGAATGTCTCGCTTACTAGACGCTCGACAGCTCGACAGGGTCAGACTGGCCCAGGCCAACCGCTGGGACAACGACCCCGACATCTTGGCCGGCCCGGTATTGCACGACGTTGACCTCAGCGATGGCGGCGGAGATGGCGTCCACTTTAGAACCGACGCTGAACTGCAGACGCTGACAGACCGCTGGTGGCGGGCGCTGAAGTACCATTTCTACGGCGGGACCGAACCGGCACGGGGCCCGCGGTTCGGCAGTGCGACGCATAATGGCTATCAAACAACAATCACATTCACGGGCGGGCAGGGCAGTCTCGTAAACGGCACCGACGTCACTGGTTGGGCGGTGACGGACGCCAACGGGACCCGCACCGTGTTGAGCGCATCAGGTACCGGCGACGCGTTGACGCTGACCGTTGACCGAGTCCTGGTGGCGCCTGTCTTGGTGACATTCGGAAGCGGCAACACTGGAGCAGGCGCCACCCTTCGGGATAGCGGCACATATCCGTTGCCGCCGGAACCGTTCGTCGGAGAACCGACGAAGGCGCCCGGTAGCCAGCCGGGTCGGGACTTCCTTACCCAGCCCGAGCTGATCGATCGCATCCTCACCCTCCTGCGGCGCACCGCCACGCGCCCCGGGCGGTCGCGCGCCCCACCGAGCGGCTGGACGTCTCCTAGCGCAGTCGCCTCGGCGTAGACGGCGGCGCCCCAGACTCCGGATCCCCTGGTCCGGGGGATGCTTGGGATGCCCGGGTGGCACCCGGGAGCGGCGGCTTCGGCGGATCCGGGCCGGGACCGCTGCGCCGGGCCCCGATCAGCCCGGGGGGAACCTCCCTCACTTGGTAGACACTTCCACCTAACCACGCATGATCACGGAACGCGTGCCGCCCCAACCTCCAAGGGCCTTGGTACCTCGGCGTCGCCCGGGATGGCGGTCGCCAGCAGCTTTCCCACCGCGTCCGTAGGTGATAGAATCGTGGAGAGGAAATCACTGATGCGGCCCCTCCCGCAGGTGATCGCCGCAGCTCATTGAGGAGATTGTCATGATCCGCACGTCGTTGGCACTTACGGCCGTTGGGCTGGTTCTGCTCGGCGCGAACCCCGTCTCCGCCCAGGCGCCGGTCCACCGGTCCGCCTACCACGACTATCGCGTCGTCACCGTCGTGGACGGACTCGAACACCCATGGTCCATCGCCTTCCTGCCCGGTGGTGACATGCTGGTGACGGAGCGGCCGGGGCGACTCCGCATCGTGCGAAACGGAGCCCTCCTGGCCGCTCCGGTGCCGGGTGTGCCCGCGGTCTTTGCCCGGGGGCAGGGCGGACTGCTGGATGTGGTCCCTCACCCGAATTTCAGCTCGAACCGCCTGATCTACCTGAGCTTCTCCAAACCGTACCCCGACAGTGGAGCCACCACCGCCGTGGTGCGCGCGCGGTTCGAGAACGATCGCCTCACCGACGTCCAGGAAATCTTCGTGGCGGCGTCTCGAGGGGCCGGGCATTACGGCTCGCGCCTGGCGTTCGACCGGAACGGTTTCCTCTTCATCACCCTCGGCGACCGCCAGGTACCGCCCCGCGGAGACCTGGCGGCTCATCCGGCCCAGGATCTCTCCAACCACCACGGCAAGATCATCCGACTCCACGACGACGGCCGCGTCCCGGCCGACAACCCCTTCGCCAACCGGCCGGGCGCTCGCCCGGAAATCTGGAGCTACGGCCACCGGAATCCGCAGGGGCTCGCGATTCACCCGGAGACCGGAGACGTGTGGGCCAACGAGCACGGCCCACAGGGGGGCGATGAGCTGAACCTCATCCGGAAGGGCCTGAATTACGGCTGGCCCGTGATCGGGTACGGTGTGAACTACGGAAGCGGCGCCGCGATCCACGTGGGAACCCATCGGGAGGGCATGGAGCCGCCGGTCCACGTCTGGGTGCCTTCCATTGCCACGGCGGGCCTCTTGATCTACACCGGTGATCGTTTTCCGGCATGGAAAGGCAGCCTGTTTGTCGGCGGCATGGCCGGCCAGCAGCTGGCACGCCTCACGATGGACGGGCAGCGGGTGAAGATCGAAGAGACGTTGGTCCAAGGGATGGGCCGCATCCGGGACGTCCGTCAGGGGCCGGACGGGTATGTCTACCTTGCCATCGACGACCAGCGGGGAGGTCGAACCCCCATCGTCCGGCTGGAACCGGCCGGCGGGAACTGACGCAGGTCATTCGTCCTGGCCAAGCAGTTGTCACACCCCCACTCATCGCGTGAACGCTACCGGCGCTTCCTGAAGGACTACCAGGAGCGCCGGCTCGACGACGCGTTGGAAGCAGGCCCGGACGCCGCGGCGTCGGAACCCCGGCCCCTGCGCGGCGAGAAGCGGCGCGAGTACCTGCGCGACTACCTGCGCTGGCTCTGGCCGCACCGGTACGCGACCGCCGCGGTCTTTGCGTTCGCCCTGCTGGCCGCGGGACTGCAGATGATCGAGCCGTTGTTCATGCGGTTCATCATCGATCGCGTCCTCTTGAACACCGGATTGGACACCGCGTCGCGCCTGTCCCGCCTCAACCTGGCTGGCGCGGCGTTCGTCGGTGTGATCATCGTTTCCAACCTGATCGGCGCGCTCAAGGACTATCGCCAACGCCTGCTGAACACGCGGGTCATCCTGTCGCTCCGCCGGGCATTGTTCAAGCGGCTGCTGCACCTGCCGCTCCCCAAGCTGTGGGAAATGAAGACCGGCGGCATCCTATCCCGCCTCACGGGCGACGTGGAAACCACGACCGGGCTGCTGCAAATGGCCATCGTGTCGCCCGCCATCTCGGTCATCCGGCTGGTCATCGCCATTGGCGTGCTGCTGGCGCTGAATTGGCGGCTGGCGCTGACCGCCATCGTGGTCATCCCGGGCGCGATGTTGATGAGCTTCGTGTTCGCGCGGCGCATCCGGCCCATCTACCGGTCGGTCCGCCGGGACGTGGAGCAGATTGACGGCCGGGTGGGCGAAACCTTCTCGGGGATTCGCGTGGTGCGGGCGTTCCGCCGGGAGATGTGGGAGCTGTTCGACTACATGGTCGCACGGCACGCCGTGCTGCGTAAGGAGTTGTTCGCGCATCGCCGGGAGCTGGTTCTGTGGACGTCCTGGGGCCTGCTGCAGGCCGCCGTGAACGTGGTGATCATCTGGTTCGGCGGGTACATGAACGTGGTCGGCGCCGCCTCGATCGGCGACATCATGGCCTTTCAGTGGTACACGTTCCTGTTGATGGGCCCGGTGTGGAACATCGTCAATTCCTTTTCCGAGCTGCAGCGCTCGCTCGCCGCCATGGAGCGGGTGTTCGAAGTGCTGGCGACGCCCGATGACAAGCCCGACCGGCTGGGCGCTCGCGACGCCCCGCCGGTGGTGCGCGAGATCCGGTTTGAGAGCGTGGACTTCGAGTACCGCGACGGCCAGCCGGTGGTGCGCGACTTCACCGTGGCCGTCCCCGGCGGGTCGGTGGTTGCTCTGGTGGGCCGCAGTGGCGCCGGGAAGACCACGGTCACGGATCTGGTGGCGCGGTTTCACGACCCCACGCGGGGACGCATTCTGGTCAACGACGCCGACAATCGGGACTTCAAGCTGCGCACCTACCGCGACCTGCTGGCCATCGTGCAGCAGGATGTCTTCCTGTTCGACGGGTCGGTGCGGGATAACATCGCCTACGGACGCCACGACGCCACGGACGCCGAAATCGAGGACGCCGCCCGGCGCGCCAACGCGCACGAATTCATCGTCAAGCTTCCCGAGGGATACCAGACCTTCATCGGCGAGCGGGGCGTCAAGCTCTCCGGCGGCCAGCAGCAGCGGCTGGCCATCGCCCGGGCGCTGGCGGCGTCGCCCCAGATCCTCATCCTCGACGAGGCCACCAGCAACCTGGACACGGAAAGCGAGCAGCTGATCCAGGCGTCCATGGCTACGCTGCTGGCCGGGCGCACTACCTTCGTGATCGCCCATCGCCTTTCCACCGTCCGCCGCGCCGACCTGATCCTGCTGATGGAAGATGGGCGCATTATCGAGCGGGGCACTCACGAGGAGCTCATGGGGGCCCGCGGCGTGTACTACGACATGGTCGTTCGCCAAATGGAGTCCCACGGCGGGAATGGCCGGGAACTGTGGCCGGACGTTGAGGTGCGAAGCGCCGGGGGGTAGAGCGCGCGGTCGAGGTTTCTCTTCCCGCGCTCGTCGCCGAGGGGCTACCTTCGGTGCCATGAGAGCCTTCCCGATCCGAAGACGCATTTTCCTCGGTACCGCGCTGCTGCTCGCGGGCTGCGGCGGGCGCGCTGGAGCGCCCGGCAGTAGCCGGTACGACGATCTGGTCACCCTGTTCGCGGAGTGGCGGACTTTTCAGCAGCCCAAGCTCCTGGACGGTGTGCCAGACTATTCGGCTGGCGCCATGCGGGCGCAGCGTCGCGAGCTGGCTAACTACCAAACACGGCTCGCGGCGATCGACCTCAGCGGCTGGCCCGTGGCCCAGCAGGTGGACTTGTCCCTAGTACGGGCCGAGATGAACGGCCTCGAGTTCGACCACCGGGTACATCGCCCGTGGGCCAGGAACCCGGCGTTCTACGTCACCGTCTTTTCCTCGCAGAGCGACCAGCCGGCCCGCGAGGGCCCGCATGCGTTCGGCAGCATCGAGCTGTGGACCTACCAGTTCCCGCTCACGCCGGAGCGAGCAGTCCAGCTGGGTGCGCAGCTCAAGACCATTCCCCCGCTGCTGGACCAGGCCAGAGGCAACCTGGTCGAGAACGCCCGGGACCTGTGGATCATGGGGATCCGAAGCGTGAGCCAGCAGAGTACCACCTTGGCGGCCCTCGCGGCACAGGTGGCGGGTTCGAACCCTGCGCTCGAAGCGGACCTCCAGCGCGCCCGCGAGGCGACCGATGCCTTCCGCGTCTGGCTGGAGCGCCAGGCGTCGTCCAAGACGGGGCCCTCCGGGGTCGGGATCGACCACTACAATTGGCACTTGAAGCACGTCCAGCTGGTCCCCTACACCTGGCAGGACGAGGTAACCATCATGCGGCGCGAGCTGGCCCGTGCGCTCGCACGGCTCGCGCTGGAGGAGCACCGCAATCGCCGGCTCCCGCAACCGGTGCCTGTGGCCAGCGCCCAGGAGCACGGCCGCCGGTTCAACGGGGCGGTCACGGAGTACCTGGCTTTCTTAAGAGATCGTGACATCCTCACGATCCGCGACTACATGGATCCCGCCCTGCGGGCCCGCATCGGCCGCTTCAGCGATCGGCAGCCGCGCGAGTTCTTCACCGAGGTGGACTACCGCGATCCGGTGGTGATGCGGACCCACGGCTACCACTGGTTCGACCTGGCCCGCGCCGCCAACGAGCCGCACCCGAGCCCCATCCGGCGAGTGACCTTGCTCTACAACATCTTCGACACCCGCACCGAGGGGCTCGCCACCGGCTGGGAAGAGATGATGATGCACGCCGGGCTCTTGGATGCCCGGCCGCGCTCCCGCGAGCTGATCTGGGTACTCCTGGCTCAGCGCGCGGCGCGCGCGTTGGGAGACCTGATGATGCACGCCAACCAGATGACCCTCGAAGAGGCCGTGAAGTTCGCCGCCGCCCAGACGCCGCGCGGGTGGCTGCGCGAGGATGGTAACACCGTCTGGGGCGAGCAGCACCTGTATTTGCAGCAGCCCGCCTACGGCACGAGTTACCTGATTGGGAAGATCCAGATCGAGCAGCTGCTGGCCGAGCGGGCCCGCCAGGTCGGCGACGAGTTCACCCTGAAGGGGTTCATGGACGAGCTGAACGCGGCCGGGATGATTCCCATGTCGCTCATCCGCTGGGAGCTGACCGGCCGGGACGACGAGATCCGGGTGATGGCGGCGCCCTGACGCCGGCCGTGGAGCGCGACATGTTCGTTCTGATCCGTGCATTGACCTACGCCACGCTCTTCGTGGCTCTGGTGCTGGTGTTCCTGCCGGCCCAGGTGTTGTCCTGGTCAGGGATACGGCGTCCCGCGGGGATGGGTGTGTCTCAGGTGCTGGGCGCTTCGGTCGTGGTGGCCGGTGCGGCGCTCGCGCTGTGGTGCGTTCTCGCGTTCGCTCTGGTTGGCCGGGGGACACCGGCGCCGTTCGATCCGCCGCGCCGGCTGGTGGTGCAGGGTCCCTACCGTTTCGTGCGGAATCCCATGTATGTGGGTGCCGGCTTAGGCCTGGCCGGTGCGGCGCTGTTCTTTCAGTCCCTGGCGCTCGTCGGTTTCACGGGGTTGTTCTTCCTGGCCACCCACCTCTTGGTCCGGTGGTATGAAGAGCCGACGTTACGGCGTACCTTTGGGGAAGCCTACGACGGGTACTGCCGCCAGGTCCGTCGCTGGCGGCCGCGCCTGTCGCCCTATCACGAGGAGCGCCCATGAACGCCATCGCGTGGAGACTCTTCGCGGCCGAGCATCGGGATCACTTCGGGATTCACCCCCGCCCCCGCCGCGCGTTGGCCGCTATCCTGCAACGCGTCGTCGCACCGCTCAGGCGCGTCTCACTGGTGCTGCGCCGCCGAGTGACGCTCGAGCAGAGTCTGTGGGTCCTCATCGCGGCCCTGCTGATCGGGTTCATCGTGGTCCTGATCATGGGCGCGACTGGTGTCGGACGCGGTGGGCGCTGAAGCGCCTACCAGTGGCATCACCTGCTCGGCGAAGCGCTCCATCTCCTCGGCCTGCGGGCTGAACTGCAGGAGCAGGAGGTCCATGCCGGCGCGCTGGAACGCCAGGATGCGCTCGGCGATCTGCTCCGGCGTCCCGATCAGCCCGGACTTGAGCCCCTGGTTCGACACCGAGTAGTCCTCCAGGGGTGACAGGCCGTGCCGCGCCCGGCGGGACCGCATGTCCTCCACCTTCGCCGCGATCCGGTCCGGCGGATCGCCGTGCATGACGTAGGCGTCGCACAGCCGGCTGATCAAATCCTTGGCTGCCTCGGACTCCCCGCCGGCATAGATCATGGGACGCGGCCGCCGGACGGGCTTGGGCGACAGGAGCGCGTCCTGCACCTGATAGAGTTCGCCAGTGAACGAGCACTGCGGCTCGCGCCACATACGGTCCACGATGGTGATCCATTCGCCGGTGCGGGCGTATCGCTGGTCGTGCTGGTCGAACGGCACGCCGTACTGCCGTGCTTCGGTCGCCCACCAGGCGGAGACCACGTTGAGACTGACCCGGCCGTTGCTGATGTGGTCCAGGCGTCCAGGGACGGCGCCTCCGGGCCCTTGATATCGTTCAGCATCAGTTCGGCGATGAGCGTGAGATCGAACCCGATTTCCTCGCTGCGCCGGGCCAGGCGGCTCACGTACCGCCAGGAGGCCTCCATGCCCTCGTCCTCCACGTTCCGCAGCCAGCCGCCAAACACGGGAAGCCAGAAGCCAAAGCGCATCGTTACGTCGCCTCCCGCTCGAGGTAGTCCACCAACCGGACGAACGGGTCGAAGCCCACCACGCGCGGCGCATCCGCCACGAAGTTGGAAAGCGCGTTGATGTCGTAGAAGTAGCGCTTGCCGTCACGTGCGTCCGTCACGTACTCGACACCGCCCACGTCCACCCGTGCCACCGCCACGATGTGCTCCACCTGGCGGATCACGTCGTCCGGCGGCGTGTAGCCCTCGACCTTGAGTCCCTGGTCGGGTGCGTCCACCGGACATGCGGTGCGCGCCAGCGTGGCGCCGCCGGTGGTCTGACACGCGTCCGCCGGGCAGAGGTTGAAGTTGTCGCCGGGGGAATACACCCGAATTGCGTAGAGGTACGTACCGCCGAGCACCTCCACGCGGGTGATGCGGCCCTCCTCCGGTGGGATGTACTCCTGCACCAACGCCGTGTGATCCGGCCCGAGGTCCAGTTGGCCTGCTCCGGCTGCTTCGGCCAGCTCCGCCGGCGTGTCGAACCTTCGGATGCCGACCCCGCTTCCGCCCACGTTCGGCTTCACCAGGACCGGGAACCTGAGCCCGCCCGCGGCGGCGGCGGCCAGACAGGGGTCATGGATCACCCGGGCTTTGGGGTAGGGAAGTCCCAACGAGCGGAGCAGGGTCAGCTGCAGCGCCTTGGAGATTTCCAGACGATACGCCTGAGCCCCGTTGATCACCCGGACGCCGGTCTGCTCCAGGTGCGAGAGGAACTGCAGCGTGTAGAAGACGGCGTCGCCTCGGCCGCGGGCATACGCCGACGGGCTCATGCGGTTGAATACGAGACCGTAGCGCAGACCCCAGTCTCCGGGGTCGTAGGCGTGGCCTTCGATGGGCAGGCGCTCATACGGTGTACCTCGGCGGTCCAGCTCCGCGAACAACGGGCGGAACCAATCCGGGTGCTCGTAATAGACCGCCAGCGGACGATGCTTCGTGATGGGCATGTGCCTCCCCGGTGGAGGGTCCGGTAGCCGCAAAAAAACCGGCCGCGACCAAGTTGACGGTCGCGGCCGGCTGGTGTGTGCGAAGTGGCTTACAGGCCCTGGGTGTTTACCGTGCTCTCCTCGCGCGCCACGACGCCGCCCGCTCCCGTGTGCCGGAACAGCACATGGGCATGCAGCAACAACAGCAGCAGGCGCGCGCCAGGCGGGAAACCATACGTAGCGCGAATCGTAGCGCTGGCCGTGGTGGTCGTCAAGCGGACCCGGGCGCCGTTCCCCGGACGCCCCGCACTTGACGGGTGGCCGTCAGCGCCCCCATTCGTTAGTGGATTGGGGCGGGCGATGCTAGGTTCCCCGCCCTAAGGTCCCGAACCGGGTGGATCCCTTGTTCTCCAGCGTGAGCGGCGCTGCGAAGCGGATCTCGGCCATCATTACCACCGGCGCGGCGTTGGCCGTGCTGTTGGCCAACGCCCAGAACCTGGGCATCGGCGCCTGGTTGGGCTCACGCGGCGTGGGCTTCGCCAACTACGCCGCCAGCCGGATCGTGGTGACGCCCCGAGCCGATTCGCTGTTCTCCGTGGGCGACACCCTGATCCTGGCCGCCACGGTGACCGACCGCCGTGGCGCGACCCTGGCGGGGGCCACGATCATCTGGCAGAGCGAGGACTCGGGCGTGGCCACCGTAGATTCGTCCGGCATGGTGGTGGCGCGGGGCCCCGGCACCACGCAGGTAACAGCCAGTGTGCGAGATCTGGTGGCGGCGTCCCACGTCGTGGTGCGCCAGCGGGTGACCAGCGTCGCGATCAGTGGAGACACGCTGATCCGGCTGCCGGAAGGGGAGCGCGTACCCCTGGTCGCCGCCGCGCTCGACGCTCGGGGCTTCCGGGTGCGTGACCGCGCGCCGGCTTGGTCCTCGTCTGACTCCACC
>Ga0209002_10001540_pt1 | contig 18625 bp, 7 predicted proteins | sample Rifsed16ft2_FD_184010 | JGI IMG/M metagenome (GOLD analysis project Ga0209002, IMG submission 184010) | Soil microbial communities from Rifle, Colorado, USA - sediment 16ft 2 (version 2) | ecosystem: Environmental > Terrestrial > Deep subsurface > Rock core/Sediment | place: Rifle, Colorado... | reverse complement strand
GGCCTCCCGGCGCCTGAGGCCGCGCCTGCGCTGATGAGCGCCCTCGCCGACGCGGACGCGCAAGTGCGCGCGGCCTCGCTGCGCGCCCTGGCGCAGGCGCGCGCAACCCCGGCCCTGCTCGAAGTGACGGTCTGCCTCGCCGATCCCGAATCAGAAGTGCGGATGCAGGCGGTCGAGACTCTGCGCAGACTGGCCGGAGGCGCGCGCGGACTGAGCGCGCACCTGCGCCCTCTGCTCGCCGACCCGGCCCCGACGGTGCGCGCCCGCGCCGCCCTCGCGTTGCTCCGGGCGAGTCCCGATTCGCAAACGCAGACGATGCTCACCGAGATGGCGGCGATGGGCGAGGCCGAGGCCCGCGTGAGCGCGATCGCGGCGCTGGGCGAGTGGGGGGCCGCCGCCGGATTTGAGCCGGTTGTCTCCGGGCTGCGTGACCCGTCGCCCATCATCCGGCGCGTGGCGGCCTCCGCGTTGGCGAAGATGGATGCGGAAGGGGCGACGGAGCATTTGATACGCGCTCTGGGCGATGAGGAAGCCTCGGTGCGCGAGGCCGCCGCCCACGCTCTCGGGCGCACGGGCGCCTCTGCGCTTGGCCTGGCCCTCGCCGCGCTCTCCGACCCTGCCCTCGAGTCGGGCGCGCTGCTCGCGCTGGAGCATCTCCCCGCGCGCCAGGCCGCGCCGAAGATTCTGGATTACGCGCGTCAGAGCGTCGCGCGCGCCTTGTATTACGCCGAGTTGTCACGTGGGATTGAACCGCAGTTGCCCGGCGGCGACCGGGTTCAATTGCTCACGGCCTCGCTCCGCGGCAAGGCCTTGTTCCACGGCCTCAATGCCCTGCGCGCCCTCGGCCTGTTGGGCAACCACGATGCGCTCGCCCTCGCCATCGAAAACTTGCAAAGCCGCGACCCCGGACAGCGCGCGAATGCGCTGGAGACGCTTGAGTCTGTGGGCGAGCGTCAGATCGTCCGTCCGTTGTTGCGCTTGTGGGAGGCCGCCGAGGCCGCGCCCGCCCAGGCCGATGGCTTGTTGCGCGTGATGCAGGACTCGGACGCGTGGTTGCGTGCGTGTGCGGCGCTGGCGGCGGGCGGCGTCTTCGACCCGCCAGTGCGTTCGGCGCTCGCGCAGCTCGCTCAATCCGACTCTGATGCAACGGTGCGCGAGGCGGCGGCTTCGGCCTTGAATGGCGACTCGGCGATGAACACTCTGGCCGCTCTCTCGCTTATGGAACGCATCCTGTTTTTGCGCCGCGTCCCATTGTTCGCAGATTTATCGCCCGCCGACCTCAAGCGGGTGGGCGCGCTTGCCCTGGAGCGCACTTTTGCCGACGGCGATGTGATTGCCCGGCAGGGTGACATGGGAGACGAGATGTACGTCATCATCTCCGGCGAGATCCGCGTGCTGACCAGCGCAGGCGTGGAGCTGGCCCGGCGCAAGCCCGGCGAATACGTGGGCGAGATGGCCATCATCAGCCGCGAACCGCGCATGGCCTCGCTCGCCGCGGCGGGCGGGGGGCGCCTCTTGTGCCTTGACCAGAAGCACTTCGAGGGCCTGCTGCGCGAGCGCCCGGAGACCAGCCTGGCCCTGATGCGGGTGTTGTGTGAGCGGTTGAGGGAAGCGGTTGAGGAAAAAGTCCGCATAAAATGAACTGCCCTGACTGCCAGTCACCTAACCCTGACGACGCCCGCTTCTGTGAGAACTGCGGCAAGCCGATGGAACGCGCCTGTCCTCAATGCGGCCAGCCCGTATCGCCCACCGCTAAGTTTTGCCGCCATTGTGGTCAGGCCTTAGCCGCTCCTGCGCCCGCCGCCCCACAGAGTCGCCTCCACCAATACATCCCCAAGGAACTGCTCGCCAAGCTCGAAGCCGCCCGGACGAAAGGTGAAGGAGTAGAAGGCGAGCGCCGCGTGGTGACGATGTTGTTCTGCGATGTCAAAGGCTCCACGGCCGCCGCCGAGAGACTCGACCCCGAAGAGTGGGCCGAGGTGATGAACGGCGCGTTTGAGCGCCTGATCGCGCCCATCTATCGCTACGAGGGCACGCTCGCCCGGCTGATGGGCGATGCGATACTGGCGTTCTTCGGCGCGCCCATCGCTCACGAGGACGATCCCCAACGAGCAGTGCGTGCCGGGCTGGACATCATCGCCGGGATAGGGACCTACGGCGAGCAGGTCAGGCGCGAGCGCGGGCTGGACTTGAATGTGCGCGTCGGCCTCAACACCGGCCTGGTCGTGGTGGGCGAGGTCGGCTCGGACTTGCGCGTGGAGTACACGGCGATGGGGGATGCCATCAACCTGGCCGCCCGCATGGAGCAGGCGGCGCAACCGGGCACAGTGCAGATCACTGGCGACACTTATAAACTCGTCGCGCCGTTGTTCGAGTGCGAAGACCTGGGCGGCATCGAGGTCAAAGGCAAGAGCGAGCCAGTGCCCGCCTTTCGTGTCCTGGGCGTGAAGACGCAACCCGGTCGCGTGCGCGGGATCGAGGGCTGGGAGACGCCGCTCGTCGGGCGTGAGCGGGAGATGGCCGAACTGCGGCGATTGATTGCCGAAGTGGGGCAGGGACACGGGCGCATCGTCTGCCTGCTGGGCGAGGCCGGGCTGGGTAAGAGCCGCCTGGTTCAAGAACTGCGCGCCGCGTGGCAAGCCGCTCTCCCGCCAAACGCTGCGGCGCCCTTTGGCGCGGTGCGCGCGTGGGCTGAAGCGCAGGGCGTGTCCCACGAAACCACGCGCCCCTATGGACTCTTCCGGCAAGTCTTCCGCTATCTCACCGGAACCACGGAGGCCGACGCCTGGGGTGTCGTGCGCGAGCGGGTGGCCGCCGCGAGGGGCGCTGCGCCCGAACAACGTGATCGCTTGATCCGCGTCTTCGAGGTGCTGCTGACGCTTTCCACCCAGACGCCGCTCGAGGGTGAAGCCCTCAAACGCGAACTGTTCGAGGCCATGCTTCAGATGACGCGCGCCGAGGCTTTGACCGGGCCGTTGGTGGTCGCCTTTGACGATCTGCATTGGGCCGACCCGGCTTCAGTTGAATTGCTCTTGCACCTATTCCAACTCGCCGATGACGCGCCCATTTTTTTCCTGTGTGCGTTCCGCCCCGACCGCCAGAGTCCGGCGTGGCAGGTCAAGCAAACCGCCGAGCGCGACTACCATCATCGCTACACCGAACTGACGCTTGATCCCCTCTCGGCGGAGGCCAGCCAGACGTTGATCGAACATCTCCCGGCCATGACCCACCTGCCCTCCCTGCTGCGTCAAAGCATCCTCCAGCGCACGGAGGGCAACCCTTTTTACATGGAGGAAATTGTGCGCGCGCTGATAGACCGGGGTGTGATTGTGCGCGACGACGGCGCGTGGCGGGCCGCCGCCGACGTAGACCCGGAGCGCGTCGTCATCCCCGATAGTCTGCAAACGCTGCTCACGGCGCGCATTGACCGGCTGGAGGAGGAAACGCGCCGCATCTTGCAGTTGGCCTCGGTGATTGGCCGCTCGTTTTATTACCGCGTACTGGGATCCATCAGCGGGCCGCAGGCCAACCTGGATAAGCACTTGCGCACGCTGCAACGGGCTGACCTGATTCGTGAGACCGCCCGCCAGCCCGAACCAGAATACGCCTTTCGCCACGCGCTGACGCATGAGGCCGCCTATAATTCGATTTTGATCAAACGCCGCCGCGAGTTTCATCGCCGGGTGGGCGAAGCATTGGAGACCTTGATGACCGACCGGCTGGAGGCGTACGCGGGCCTGCTAGGGCATCACTTCTACCTGGCCGGGGACGAGCGGGCGCAGACATACTACACCCTGGCGGGCGATGCGGCGTATCGCCTGTATGCCAATACCGAAGCCGCGGCCCACTACACGCGCGCGCTGGAGATGGCTAAACAGGCTGGCGCGGCAGGCCGCGAGGCGTTGCAGCATCTGTTTTCACGGCGTGGGCGCGCGCTGGAACTCAACGCTCACTACCGTGAGGCGTTGGACAATTACGCCGAGATGGAAGCCGTCGCGCGTGCGATCGGAGACCGCCCGTTGGAACTCTCCGCCCTGATGCTGCGCGCGACGATCCATGCAACGCCCAGCCCCGAGCACGACGCCGAGCGCGCCCAACGACTCTCAGAGCAGGCGCTGGCCCTGGCGCGTGAGCTCGGCGACCGCGCGGCCGAGGCGCGCATCCTGTGGAACTTGCTGTGGCTCAACGGGATGTCTGGGCGAGCGCGAGAGGCCCAGGCCTACGGCGAGCAATCGCTGGCGATTGCGCGCGAATTGAATCTGCGCGAGCAGATGGCGTTTACGTTGAATGACCTGATCGGCGTTTACTGGGCGATGGGGGATCGGGCGGCGGCGCAGGCGGTGCAGGTCGAAGCGCGCGACTTGTGGCGCGAACTGGGCAACCTGCCGATGCTTTCAGACAACCTGGCCCGCTCGTCTCAATTTCATCTGGTCGCCGGCGACTATGCAGGTGTCGTTGCGGCTTCCGACGAGGCCTACGCCCTCAGCCAGTCCATCGGCAACGTGTGGGGCCAGGCCAACAGCCGCATGTTGATCGGCCCGGCGTATTGGGAGATGGGCGAGTACGGGGCCGCGATTGCCGTCATGGAGGAAGCCATCCAATTGGCTGAGCAGGTCGAGCACATGGTCGCCCTCATCTCTATTCGCTCGATGCTGGCCTACGTGTATGGCGCGGTCGGAGCCTTCGCGCGCGGGCTGGAGGCGGCGGAGGCGGCCCTGACCTGCGCCCGCGCGATGAGGCCTCCCTGGAGTCCACTGGCGCTGGCCGCGCTGGCCCGCCTGCACTTCCTCAATGGCAATTGGCCCGCCGCCGAGGCCGCCCGTCAGACGGCGGGTCAAGTCCTGACGGCGGATGCCAACCTTCCCCATGTGAGCTACGCCTTCCTCGTCCCGCTGACCCAGACCGAGGCCGAGTTAGCGCTCGTCCATTCAGATTATGCTCGCGCCCTGACCCTCGCCGACGAGATGATCGCCAAGATCCACAGTCTGGGCTTTCGGCCCTTCGTCCCCGACGGGCTGTATCTCAAAGCCACAGTCTTGCTGGCTCAAGGCCAAATGGGCCTGGCCCGTCCGTTGTTAGAAGAAGCGCGGATGCAGGCCGAGGCCCTCGGGTCCCGGCGCAGTCTGTGGCCGATCCTGATGGCTTTGAGCGAGATCGAGGCCCGGAGCGGCGACGCGGCCAAGGCGGAAGACCTGCGCCATCAGGCGCGGCAGATCGTCGAGTACATCGCGTCCCACCTTGACGATGCCCTGCGCGCCACCTTCCTCAACTTGCCCGAGGTGCGTGCGGCAGTGAGAGGCGAATGATGCCGGGAGCGCGCTGATTAAAGCGGCTTCACTGCGCCACGAGCGTCAAATCGTTAGCATTGTAGTTCGCCGTGTAGTTCTGGCCGTGGCCGTCAATGATCGCGAACAGGCCGGTGCGAGAGCCATAGGTCATGACCTGGAAGCTATTGCCGCTGCCGGGCGCGAAGCCGCCGATCAGGCTGACGTCGAGGGTGCCGCTAAGAGTTGCCGTACTGCTGATCTTAAGCTGGTCATACTGGGTGCCGGCGGTGAGGCCGCCTAATTCGATATTCAGCGTGCCCGCCGGGGCCTGGGCGTAGTTGCCCGTGATGGTGATGACCCCAGACGCGCCCACACCGCCAGGATTGACCTGGCCGGTGATAGCAACGGTGGCGGTGACGATGCCGGCGCCGGACAGGCTGCCACCCTGAATTTTGAGCACACCACTGGCGGCAATGTTGCCGCCGCTCAGGCTGGTCGTGCCTGTGATTTGGGTGTAGCCACTGGAGAAGTTCAGCGCCCCGGTCTGCCCGGTGACCGTGCCGGTATTGGTGAAGGGGACGCCGACGAAGTTCGTGCCGGCGCCAGCGGACTTGATGAAGGCGCCGGCGTTGTTGAACATCCCGAAGGTGCCGCCGAACAAGGACGTGTCGTTCTGCACGTCGAAGGTCGCCCCGAGCAGGTTGTTGAAGACCGCCCCGCCGCTGAGGCTGAGGCTGCCCGCGCCGGTCGTCCAGGTGGCGGTCCCCGCGTTGTCCAGTGCCCTGCCCGCGAGGAACTTGATCCCGCCGCCGCTGATCGTCAGCCCGCCGTTGGCAACCGTGCGACCCGATCCGCTCATTGTGCTACCCGTCCAGGTGATCAGGCCGGTGGCGGTCAGCGTGCCGTTCCCGGTCAGCGTGCCGCCGGACAGGTTCAATGCGCCGGTACCAGCATCAACGGCAAAGTTAGCCGTGCCGCCGGTTACCTCCGTGATCCCTGTCAGGCTGTAGGTGCCTGAAATGTTGACGGTCCCTACACTAATCTGCACAGCGCCTGTCCCGGTTACCGACGAGCCGGCCTCCAAATTGTAGATCGTGCTACGGAAACCCTGAGCTGCCCCGGCTTGAACTCCGAACGCGCCAGCACTATTACCTCCGCCGTCCAGACTTAGGGTTCCAGAGACCACATTCACCGTCCCGTTGTTGTTGAAAGCGAAGCTAATGGAGGTGCTGCCACTTCCAGAGGATTTAGTCACGATCCCCTCGTTGGTGAAGGACGGTCGTCCCCCGCTGTGATAGAAGAGATCGTCATCCGTGGCGATGTTGAAAGACCCGCTGGGACTGTTAATCAGAGTAGCCGCGCTAAAGCCAAAAATGTCGCCCGCGCTCCAGGTCGCGGCTCCATTGTTCTCCAGGGTGCGGGCATTGAGGCTCTTGCCACCTGAGCCGGGAAGGCTGCCAATTTCCAGCGCGCCGTTGGCGATGGTTTTCCCCGAACCGCTCATCGTACCGCCCGTCCAGGAAATCACGCCGGTGGAGATGATGTCACTCGTCCCAGTCAGCGTGCCGCCACCGGAGAGGACGACTGTCGTCGTCGTGATGGGGTCGCCGCTGTTAAAGTTGGCCGTGCCTGCGTTGATGGTGAGCGAGCTGCCCACGTTGCTCACGGTGGCGCCAGGATTGAAGTTGGCGGTGCCGCCGGTCACGCTGGTGCTGCCGCTGACGGTGTAGGCGCCGGCGAGGTTGACCGTGCCACCGCTGAAGATCACATCCGGGAAGCTGACGCTCGCACTCGCCTGCAGGGTGTGCGTTCCCCTGCTGAAGTTCAGGGTGGTACCCTCCGCTCCCTCGAACGTGCCGCTGCTCGTGCCCCCGTTTCGTAGTTGCAGCGTCCCACTTTGCACGTCCACCGTGCCACTGTTGTTGAAGACGCCGTCGATTTGCGTCGTGCCGGTCCCGGCAGATTTGATAAGGGTGCCAGCGTTGTTGAATGTCGCGTTGAAGCCGATGAAGGCTGTGTCGTTCCGGACCTCGAAGGTGGCGCCGGGCAGGTTATTGATGACGCCTCCACTCCCGCCACTGCCCCAAATGTTGCCCGTGTCACTCCAGGTGGCGGCCCCGGCGTTGTCGAGCGTGCGGCCCGAGAGGAACTTGCTGAAAGCGCCGCTGATATTCAGCTCACCGTTGGCTATAGTGCGCCCCGAGCCACTCATCGTGCCACTTGTCCAGGTCAGCAGGCCGGTGACGGTCAGGGTGCCGGTCCCCGAAATCGTTCCACCACCGCTGAGGGCTGCCGTACCAGCGATGGTGTGGGTGCCATTAAAGTTCACAGTACCGCTGGTGAAGCTCACGGTGCCTGAGCTAGTGATGCTCGCGCTCCCGTCAAGCGTGTGTGTCCCGCTGCTGAAGTTCAGGGCGGCCCCCGCCGCCACGTTGAAACTACCGGCGCTAGTCCCCCCGTTTACGGCCAGGCTCAGTGTGCCTGTTTGCACGTTCACCACGCCATTATTGTTGAACTCACTAACCGCGGTGCCGCTCGAGAAGAACAACGCGTCGTTCTGGACATCGAACGTGGCCCCGGGCAGGTTGTTGAAGGCCGCCCCAAACCTGAGGTTGAGGGGGCCCGTGCTGCTCCAGGTGGCGGTGCCGGGGCTGTCGAGGGTGCGGCCCGAAAGGAGCTTGGTCACACCGCCGCTGATGACCAATCCGCCGTTGGCGATGGTGCGTCCCAACCCGCTCATCGTGCCGCCCGTCCAGGTTAATGTGCCGGTGCTGGTAATGGTACCGGCGCCGTCAAGCGTGCCGCCGCTGAGGGTGAAGGTGTTATTGATCTCTGACGCGAGGTCAATGGACAGTGATCCACCGGAGAGGACGATGGCCTCCTGGCTGTGGAGGCTGATGATCGAAGTGGCGCTAAGGGAGTGGGTAACGGTGATGTTTCCGGGAACGTTGATGGTGACAGTGTCAGTAATCGTCGGCAGGGTATCGGTGCTCCAGTTGAGGGGATCGTGCCAGGAGACGCCGTCGCCGCCGCCGTCCCAGGAGATGGTACCGACTGTTCCATCCTCGCTCAGGAAGTCGAAGAACATGAACACGGACTCGCCTGTAGCGGGACCGATTCCCTCAAACGTGCGGAACTGGCCGGTCAGAGTGTCAATGGCGACGGCGGTAAAGGGTTCGCCTTGAGGGATGAACGGGACGAAGAAGTAGCCGCCGGCGTCGGTCAGGCCGCTAAAGGGGATGGCTGAACCACCGGAAAGCACTTTGATCACGTAGCGCCCCGGCGGTTGGTCGAAGAAGCCCGCAATTTGACTGACTTTACTGCGCCCAGGCTGCTCGTCGATCGGAGCTCCTATCGGGCTGCAACAACCACCCGGCGGAGGCCCTGAGGCATTGCCAGCGCCGTTGCCGCCGGGTGGCGGCGCGGAGCCCATGCCGGTGGGGCCCCTGCCGGAGTTGGTTTGGGAGGGGGGAGGGGGACCAAAAGCACCACAATCTATCTCTAAGAGCTTACAGGTATACCAAATAGTATAAACCTGTCCCCAACCAAACACGCACCCTCCAGCAGCCGGTGCAACAGCGGGAAATGGAACAGAAAGTCCAGCCAATATACCGCAAACTCCGCCCAGAATATTAAGGAAAGATTCCATTCGCTCAGTTGGAGTAGGGGTTCCTTGGATAATAAAACTGCTCAACCCCTGCCTTGACTGAACGTTGAACTCACCGGAATTTTCAATCATTAACGCAACATCGCTTAATGCTTCTTCCAACTCCGGTGGAATTCCAGTTTGAACAAGTTCATTAAACTCAGCGCGTGCGTGAGCAAATGCATCTACTGCCTCGTTTTTGAACATATCTCCATCGGGTGTCGTTGTTAGATTTTGAGTAAATGTTATTACCGAAGCAAACCAATCATCGATTATTTTTTCTGGTGGTGCACTTAGAGGCGAAGGTGGCTCAATATTTAAGCTGACCGGTCCTGCAGAAGACCCTGTGCTTTTATTAAGCAATGTTAACTCGGCGGTACCGGGGGATAAAGGCGGTATTACCGCTGAAAATATCTGTTGGGAGCCATCCGGTGAATTGGAGATTTTGACCACACCGATAGTTTCAAACATTTGGCCATCTACTAAGGATTTCCAAACTGCCACATTGCCATAGATCGAAGCAGGGTTAAATCCGCCACCAGTAATGTTGATGATCGTTCCCGGCTGGCCACTAATTCCATCGCTCGACGTACGAAGCGAGGCGCTGCTTGAACTGGATGTCGTTGCAGCCGATTCGAGCATAATTTGGGGCACCGGGTCGGAGATGACATCGTTGTTTGGTGCGACACTGGCTGTGTTTACCACGACGAGTTCGTCTACACCATCACCATCTGCATCAGGCGCGATCATATAGTTCACTACTACCTGCCCCGGCTGCACCCGGTTGCCGAAACCGGCGGAGGCCACGCCCAACGGTTGGGAGAAGGGAGCGCTGGATTGAATGTCCTGCGCGCCCAGGAAGGTGACGCCCATGGCGTCCCAATCAAGGCCGTGCTCCGCGGTGGTTTGCTCCTGGGTCTTTTCCGTCACGGTAATGGTGGTGCCATCGGGTACCGCGCCCGGCGGGACAGTGATGATGCTCCCAATCTGGCTGGCCAGCACACCACCCTGCGAGCCCACGGTGGCGCTCTGGGGCGGGGTGGGCACGACGTTCACAGTGACGGTCCTGGTCAACTGGCCGCAGGGGCCGCTGGCGGTGGCCGTGAGCTGCAGCGGGCCGGCCGGGAAGGCGCTGGCGTTCAGGAAGACCTTGAAGCCATCCTGGGGGGTTGAATCCGTGCCCAGGTCGGTCGAACCGGCCTTAAAGGTCACCCTGTCAACCCCGGTCGAGTTAAGGGGCTGGGCGGCGAAATAGAGCATGCCGCTGACCGTCCAGCCCTCCCCGGGGCTGATGATGGCGAACTCCGGCCCGGGTGTGAGGTTGGCTAAGGACGCGGGCGCGCTGGTAGGGTTGGCGGTCGAGGCCGCAGAGCCGGATGGCTGCCTCGCAATCAGGGGGAGGTAGATTAGGTAGCACCCTGTCGTTCCTTGAGCCGACGCAGAAGAAACGTCCGCGATCCCAGGCAGGAGAGCGGCCAACCCTGTGACGATGCCAGCCGGCCGCAGCGGTTGCGCCGCCATCGCCACGACTAACGTGACGGCGATGACACTGTATTTCACGCTTCGCTTTAGCATAGAGCACCTCCTCTTCACGGCGCTTCAATCGGCGGCGTGTCCCGCCCGATCGAGCGCAAGAAGGCCGCCAGGGCGGCAATTTCTTCAGCATGGAGGCTGTTGCCGCTCCCTTGTGGGTCTGGATGCCCGGAAGCGAGCAGCGCCTCCAGCGTGGGCATTGAGCCGTCGTGCAGGTAGGGCGCGGTCAACCCAACGCCAAGCAGTGAGGGCGGGTCAAACCCGCTTGCCCCGCGCACGTCGAGCGGATTGAGTGTATCCACATCCCGTAACACGGCGTCCACCATGCCGTTGCCGTCCGGGTCGAGCGTGCCGGCCGGGCCGGGCATGGCGCTCGAAGTCCACCTCGGCCCGCCGTGGCACTGAGCACAGCCGGCCGTCTGGAACAGGCCGCGGCCCTGGGATAAGTCGCCAGCCGGGGGCGGTGGGATCGCCGGGCGAATGCCGCGCTCCAAAAAAGCGGCCAGCGCATCAAGGTCCGCCGAGCGCCCGGCGTTCGGTGGCCCTAGAAGGGGTGGATCGGTCCCTGGGGCCAGGCCCAGCCCGTGTTGGATCAATTGGATCGTCTCTTCGACGTCCTGCGCCTCGTCGAGCGCCGCCGACCAGTGCCACGGCCTGGTTTGCCCGGCATACCACAGGGCGGGCGTCTGACGGGGGCCATCCGGAAAGAGCCAGGTCACACTGTCGGCGCCCCCGTCGGGGTGACAGCTGGCGCAGGATATCCACGATCCCTGACTGAGCCTGGGATTCGAGGCGTTGTTGAAGAGGGTCTTCCCGCGCAGCACTTCCGGGGCGAGGGTCTCGGCGGTAACCGGCACCTCGGTGAGCGATTGCAGTCGCTCCAGGTCGAGGACGGTGACCGACCGGGCGAGATAGCTCATCACGTATCCCCGCCGTCCATCACGGCTGAGGGCCAGGCCACGCGGGTTTCTCCCGGCCGGCAGGAACTTGACCAGGCGCGGCCGGTCGGGATCAGACACGTCAACCACCTCGACCAGATCGCTGCCGGCCAGAACGACATACAGCGTCTGACCATCGGAGGTTGGTATCGCGGCTACCGGGTTATTGACCGGCGAGCCGAAAATATCTTGATCATTCAATAAGAGACGGGCGGGGACGTTCTCAGCCCCGAGATCGAGGTCAATCACAGAGACTGCGGCAAACACCATCTGGGTGAGGCTGTTGGGTAGAGCGGGTGCGGCGCGGACGTGCGGAATCCAGGCCGTAGTTCCGGCCAATGTAAGGCCGGCCAGCACGTTTGGGAAGCCGTGTACATCCGGCAAGAGCCTCACCTGGTTGAGGATCGTGTGGGTCGCAGCGTCAATCACGGTGACGCGCCCGGCCCGGCCGTCGTCGGTCGCCTCAGCCCCGCCGGGCTGCGGGAGCGCCAACAGGTGCGTCACGTACACCTGCTCGTCGTCGTCCTCTGGATCGCCGTCGTCGGTGACGGCGATGGCGTAGGGCCTCGGCTCGACCGGGACGCGGGCGATCACCTGGCGGCATCCTGTATCCACAACGGCAACTTCGTCGGCAGAGATCACCGTCACGTAGGCCTTCGAGCCGGTCGGGTTCAGCGCGACGGCGCCCGGCTCAGGGCCGACGGGCACGGTGGCGCGCACCAGGTGAGATGGCGCGTCAACCACGACAAGCGTGCCGGCGGCGCGATCCACCACGTAGACGCTGCGGCCGTCGGGAGAAATAGCCAGGGACCAGGGTTCCTGCCCGACCGGCGCCTCGGCGACCTTCTCGAGACGCCCGGCGTCAATCATGGTCACCGATCCAGCATCCGGGTTCACGACCCAAACGGTCTCGTCCACGGGTGAGGCGGCGATCGGGGCGCCCCAGGAGGGATGTCCATCCGGCGCAGGGGTCGGCGTGGGCGTGACGCAGGGGGGATCGTAGCCCCGCATGACCATGGGAACATATACGCGCCGAGGCGAGGGAGTCGCCGAGATATTTGCAGTTACCCTGGTCATATGAGAGAGCGTATCTAAGGGTGTTAGGAGAGCATAGACCATGACCAGGAAGACGCCTCTTGCCAGGCCTGCGATCAACCGTTTCATCGCCTGTCCCATCGTATCCACCTGACGGGTAGAATCCGGCCCCGTTCATCCGCTCATGCGCATCAACTGCTAAGTCCCTCCCAGCTTCTGTGTGAGTCGGCGGTCCAACCGAGCGGGTAGAAGAGAGGCAAGAACCACTACCTCGCAATGGTTGGTAATATGTGCAGAAGTTGGAGGGGTGAGAGGCGACCCAGGTAATGGATGTAAATTGAGCTTTCTGAAGTGAAAGCATTTACTCACGAATTTGGGTCAATGTCAACGACCAATTTCCATCCACCCGTCGCGCTGCCGGAAACGCATCTCTCGCCCGCCGCGCTGTGCGGGATCTTCGACTGCTCGACCGGATTGACAGGCTTCGCGCGTGGACGTGCCGCGCGTGGCGTACGAGAAATTAATGGATCAACGGTTGGGGGAAACGTCAGAAGCGGGGAGTCAACTGAGTTTGCGCCGCGTGCCGCCCCCAGGCCCGTGTGAGAACAACAGCCTGTCCTCTGCCTCGGTCGGCGTTTCGATATGCGCGGGCCGCCCCCAGACCTTGTACAGATTGCGGAGGGTATCCCGGGCGAAGGGGAGGTCGAGGTCCACCCCCTCGAAGCGGTGGACGAGATAAAGCTCGCCGCGGTTCTCGTGGTTGGCGTCCACGATCTCGACCAGCGGCTGGCCGAAGTTGGTCAGTTGGAAGAGCAGCCGCTTTTTGATCTCTTGGAAATCGCGGCTGGCGATTTCGTAGCTGCCCGTATCCTCGTTGTAGGCAAAGGTGAAGAGCTTGTGTTGGCGGGCGAAGTCCTCGGTGAGAAACTCGTCCACAAAGCCCACGTCGTTGTAGATGCGCCGCACGTCAAACACTTTCTGCCGCCCCAACTCCAGCTTCTTATCCCACTCCTGGCGCGTCCGCTGGTCGGCGCAGGCCTCGTATTCCGGCCCGAACGCGCCCCGGTTCCAGCGGTCTTCGATATCGCGGAACAATTCCAGGCCGAGTTTATAAGGATTGAGGCGGCCTGGATGCGCCGCGACCGTTCCGGAGTGGTGTTCGGCGTAGTCGATCAACTCGTCCGGCATCATCACTTTCTCGGTCATCAGGTGGGTGTGGACGAACGAGGCCCATCCCTCGTTCATGATCTTCGTCTGCCGCTGAGGCGCAAAGTAATAGGCTTCCTCGCGGATGATGTCGAGCACGTCGCGCTGCCAGTTCTCCAGCGGCGCATGCTCCAGCAAGAAGAGCAAGACGTCGCGCTCCGGCTCAGGCGGAAAATGCTGGCGCTGTTGCTCGGCCTCGGCCTGCTTCTTGTGCTGTTCGGCCAGGAACTCCGGCGGATTAATGAAAGCGTCCATGTAGCCCTTGGCCGGGAGGCGGCGCACCGCGTACGCCTCCGGCGTCTCCGCCTCCGGCTCCGGCGCGGGTCGGCGGCGGATGCCCGCCGCGTGGACGTCAATCAAGTTGTCCAGCGAGAGGCAGGCGTCAATGAAATCTTCCACCTTCTCCAGGCCGTGGCGCTCGATGTGGCGGCGGACGCGGGTCGCGTGGTTGGCCATCTCGTCCAGCATCCGGCGGTTGGTGTGGGCAAACCACAGATTGTTCTTGAAGAAGTCCGAGTGGCCGCACACATGCGCCATCACCAGCTTTTGATCCACCCGCTGATTGCTGGCCATCAGATAGGCATAGCACGGGTCGGTGTTGATCACCATCTCGTAGATGCGGTGCAGGCCGTAGGCGTACGACTTCGACAGGCGCTCGTACTCCATGCCGAAGCGCCAGTGCGCGTAGCGCGTGGGAAAACCATCGTACGCCGCGACCTGGTTTATCATCCGGTAGTCCAGCATTTCGTACCGGATTTCAAAGAAGTCGAGGCCGAAGGCGCGGGCGTGGGCTTCGATGGTCGCCTGAAGGTCGAGGAGATCGGGTGAGATGGGCATGGGAGATCGTGCACCGGACAGGCGGGCGACCGTGCTTGCGTCGCGCCACACTGACGGGTGTCAGGCGCCTCTTCCTAGAAAAGTCTTGATCGCCGAGTAAATATCCTCGTCTTCGCCGATCTTGGCCCGCACCAGCTTTTCGTCCTGGATGGCGGATAGCGTGTCAAAAAACTGCCGCCCCGCCGCGCTTTGCACCTGGCCGTAGCCGAACAGGTTGGCCTGCGGCAGGAGCTCCTGGCTCAGCAGCTCCATGCAGCGCCGGTCGTCGTCGTCGCCGAAGTTCTCGCCGTCGGAAAAGTGGAAGGCGTAAATGTTCCAGTCCTGCGCCGGATAGTCCTGGCGGATGATGTCCCGGCACAGCTGATAGGCCGAGGAGATGCAGGTGCCGCCGCTCTCGCGGACGTGATAAAACGTGTGCGCATCCACCTCGTGGGCGGCGGCGTCGTGGACCAGGTAGCGGGTGGCCAACTGCGGGTAGTGCGCCGTCAGCCAGGCGTCAATCCAGAACGCCGTCAGCCGCACGAGTTCCTTCTTGCGCTGGGTCATGCTGCCGGAGACGTCCATCATGTAAAAGATGACGGCGTTGTTCTCCGGGCGCGGATAGGTCTTCCACGAGCGGTAGCGTTTGTCGTCGTGGATGGGCAGGATAGCGGGTTTTTGGTAGTCGTAGGCGCCGGAGATCACCTGCCGCTTGAGGGCCTCGCGGTAGGTGCGCTTGAAATGGCGCAGGCCTTCCGGCCCCGCCCGTCGCAGGCCGTTGTAACGGGTGATCTGCCCCTCAATCTGGCTCTTGCTCTTCGGCTGGATGCGCGGCAGGCCCAGTTCTTCGCCCAGGAGTTCGACCAGCTCTTGCAGCGTCAACTCGACTTCAAGGATGTGGCTGCCCGGCTGGTTGCCGGCCTGGCCGCCGCCGTCCGCAGGCTCACCTGGGCCGAGGGGCGTTCCAACCTCGCCGTCGCCCTGGCCCACGCCGCCCTGCCCGTTGCCGAACCGGAAGTGCGGCAGTTCGATCTGCGGCACCGGGATGCTCACCAGGTCCTTCCCCCGGCGGCCAATCAACTCGCCATTAGAGATGTACTTCCTGAGGTTCCGCCGCACCGCCCCCCGGACGATCTTCCGGAAGCGGCTGGCGTCTTGTTCAATGGAGAGGATCATGGTCGTGTTCCCTTGCATGAAATACGGCGCGCCTTACTTCCGCGAGGTGTCTCCCCGCGCAAAGATGCTGGCGACATAGTTGAGCACGTCGCTTGAGCACACCTCGCAGTAGCCCATGTTCTTGATTAAGCGGCTCTTGACGACTTCGATCTTCTCCTGCGTTTCCTGGTCGATGACGTTGGACACCAGGCTGGTGAGCTTGATGGAGTCCTTCTGGTCTTCAAACAGCTTCAGCTCGAGGGCGCGGCGCAGGCGGTCGTTGGAGTCCCAGCTAAAGGTCTTGCCGTCAATGGCCAGCGCGCCAATGTAGTTCATGATCTCGCGGCGGAAGTCGTCTTTGCGGCTCTCGGGGATTTCGATCTTCTCTTCAATCGAGCGCATCAGCCGTTCGTCGGGCGGCTCGTCCTGGCCGGTGTACGGGTTGCGCACCTTCTGTTTCTGGGTGTAGGCCTTGATGTTGTCAATGTAGTTGGCCGAGAGGCGCTTGATGGCGGCCTCGTCGGCGGTGATGGCGCGCTGGACTTCGTTCTTCACGATCTCGTCGTACTCGCCGCGCACCACCGCCAGCAGCTCGCGGTAGCGCTTGCGCTGGTCTTCGCTGGTGATGAGCGAATGATGTTTCAGGCCGCTCTCCAGCTCGCGCATCAGCAGGAAGGGGTTGACGCAGGTGCGGCTCTGATCGCTGACCAGCGCGTTCGACAGTTTATCCTGGATGTAGCGGGCGGAGAGGCCGAGCATGCCTTCCTGCTTGGCCTCCGCCTGCAGTTCCATCACGCTGTCCTCGGTGAAGCCGGGCAGGGCGCGGCCATCGTACAGCTTGAGCTTTTGCAGGAGGGTCAACCCGGCGTGCTTAGGCTCTTCCAGGCGAGTGAGCACGGACCAGAGCGCCGCGATCTCCAGCGTGTGCGGGGCGATGTGCTTGCCTACCACCCGGCGCGTATTGAAATCGCGCTCGTAAATCTTCACTTCGTCGCGGTAGCGCGTGACGTAGGGGATGTCAATCTTGATCGTCCGGTCGCGCAGGGCTTCCATATATTCGTTGTTCAGCAGGCGGCGGTACTCGGCCTCGTTGGTGTGGCCGAGGATGACTTCGTCAATATCGGTGTGGGCGAACTTCTTGGGCTTGATCTTGTGTTCTTGCGAGGCGGTCAGGAGGTCGTACAGGAAGGCGACATCCAGTTTGAGGATCTCGATGAATTCGACCAGGCCGCGGTTGGCGATGTTCAGTTCGCCGTCGAAATTGAAGGCGCGCGGGTCGGAGTCGGAGCCGTATTCGGCGATCTTGCGGTAGTTGATGTCGCCGGTCAATTCGGTGGAGTCCTGGTTCTTCTCGTCTTTGGGCTGGAAGGTGCCGATGCCCACGCGGTCTTTTTCCGAGAGCAACAGGCGTTTGACGCGCACCTGCCGGACGACCTCCAGCCAGTTGCCGCCCGCTTTTTGAATCAGGCGGTTGTATACGAAGCGGCAAGCCGGGCACAAATCGCCCTCGATCTCGACGCGCTCCGCCTCGTCCAGGCCCGCGTTGATGTCGGCCAGCACCGCGGCGCGGAACTCAGGCGGGATCAGGTGGAGAGGCTCTTCGTGCATCGGGCAGTCCATCCGCTCCCCCTCGTCGGGCTGCCAGTAGAAGGAGTACAACCGGCCGGCTTCGGTGCGGCTGTATGCTTCGAGGCCCTTCTTGAGCAAACGGATGATGGTGCTTTTGGCCGTGCCCACCGGGCCGTGGAGCAGTAACACGCGCCGTTCGGTGCCATAGCGCCGCGCCGCCGCTTGAAACACCCGCGCCAGCTCCATGAGCGGCTTGTCCAGCCCGAAGACGGCGTCCCTGCCGTTCTCAAATGGATCGTCGAAGAAGCGATAGTGGATGAGCGTCTCGCGGTAGTGCGTATACTGGTCGTAGCCGTACGAGAGGATCATGTCGTAAAGGCGCTGGAAGGCAGTGCGCGCGACCCTGGGGTCGCCACGGACCAGGTCGAGGTAGTCCTCAAACGCGCCCTCCCAATGCAGATCACGGAACCCGGTCGTGTCCTGCAACCGCTCCAGCTTACCCAGGATTGCACTGGCTGTGCTCATAACATCCTCCATCTGTGACCATCGCCCAAAAGATCCAGGTGTGACGCTCGCTCTGCCTGTGACTGGCTTTGCGGTGAAGCTCAAGCCGGCCAATCCCATGCAGTCGTTCAAGCCAAGCGCTCGATGGTTCTTGATAGATAAGTCGCCGTCAGGCGGAGGATTCTTACGAGGGAAGGGGGAAGATGGCCTGAAAGCACTATTCGGCTTATGGCCTGGCGCTAAAAACCATCTTAAAAGCAGAAATAAAAGCGCGGGCGTTTTTAAGACGCGCCCGCGCTTCGTGTTATGGCGGTAGCACAAGTTCCAGTTAGATTTACAGCCAGACCTTTAGGATCTCCGATACCCTAGAGGGCTTCGCAACTGTAAAGCGATCTGGAACCCGCCCCAGTGCAAAGGCGATGAGAGACTACGCCAGGGAGGGGGTTGTGGATTCCTCGGCGGTCTCGAACTGGGCCAGACTTTCCTCGGCGTCTGGCAAACGGCCTTGAGCCTCAAGCAGGGCGACCATGCGCAGGGCGTCGTACTCTTGGGCGCAGGCGGGGCACTGGGCCAGATGGACGTGCACGAGCGCCAGTTGTTCGTCCGGCAGATTCTCGCCGCTGATCTCGAAATCCACGTGAGCGGGCAGGAGGGCTTGCAAACGCGCGCAGTCAATCTCTGTCCCCTGGGTCGTATAGATTTGTTCCAGCCAGTGACGGAAATGCTCCAGATTCAATTTCGTTCTCCTTATCGCTGCGTCAGGATTCAGGCGGTGTGCCTCTGGCCGGGCGCCTTTCTTTTGCTTGCGCCAAAAGGTTAGACGCTCTGATGTCCCGTTTTCTTACGGTTAATCTTGAAACGCGGCCAGGATATCGCTTGCGGTGAGGCGGCGGGTGGACAACCGGGCTTTGATCCGCTTGCGCGCGTCGTGCAATAACTTATACAGCGCGTTGCGG
>Ga0209002_10001539_pt1 | contig 18628 bp, 15 predicted proteins | sample Rifsed16ft2_FD_184010 | JGI IMG/M metagenome (GOLD analysis project Ga0209002, IMG submission 184010) | Soil microbial communities from Rifle, Colorado, USA - sediment 16ft 2 (version 2) | ecosystem: Environmental > Terrestrial > Deep subsurface > Rock core/Sediment | place: Rifle, Colorado... | reverse complement strand
CCATCTTCGCCGCGATCGCCGGGCACGACCCGCTCGACTCGACTTCGATGCCCGATCCGGTCCCCACGGTGGACCTGGTTTCGGCGAGCGTCACAGGCCTGCGCCTGGGTGTGCCCGATGAGTACTTCATCGCCGGGATGCAGGTCGAGGTCGAATCTGCGGTGCGCGCAGCGATCGATGTCTTCACAGACCTGGGGGCCGAGATCGTGGAAATCAGCCTGCCGCACACTGATCTAGCGCTTCCCGTCTACTATTTAATCGCTCCCGCCGAAGCTTCCGCCAACCTGGCACGCTACGATGGGATCCGTTACGGGCCGCGCCTCCAGGATCCCGATTTGTTAGAGACTTACTTTGCCACGCGTGGGGCGCTCTTCGGGGCCGAAGTCAAACGCCGCATCATGCTCGGCACGTACGCGCTTTCCGCCGGATACTTTGAGGCGTACTATGGGCAGGCCCAGAAGGTGCGCACACTCATCAAGGGTGACTTCGAAACGGCCTTCAACCAGGTCGATTTGATCGCTTGCCCGGTGACCCCGACCACGGCCTTCCCGATCGGCGCGCACGGGGATGATCCGCTGTCGATGTACCTGGAGGATGTATTCACTCTGCCGGCCAATCTGGCCGGAGTGCCCGGAATCACGTTCCCCGTCGGTTTCGACGAGCTAGGCCTTCCGATCGCCATGCAGCTCAACGCACCCCACCTGGCAGAACCCCGATTGCTTCAGGCAGCCCACGCCTATCAAGGGGCTACACATTGGCACAAGGAGCGCCCGCCCAGATGAAGATCGTCATTCCGATGGCCGGCTATGGCACCCGCCTGCGTCCGCATACCTGGTCCAAGCCGAAGCCGCTGGTGACGGTGGCCGGGAAGCCCGTCCTGGGCCACGTGCTGGATACCTTTTCGTCGCTGCCTCGCATCGATGAGGTTGTCTTCGTCGTCGGGTACCTGGGCGACATGGTCCAGGCCTACGTCTCACAGGCCTACCCTCAGCTCACCGCCCGCTACGTCGAGCAACACGAGATGCTCGGCCAATCCCATGCCATATGGCTGGCTCGGGAGGGCCTGCATGGACCGATGCTGATGGTCTTCGTCGACACGTTGATCGAAGTGGACCTCTCAACCATGTCGAGCGAGAAGGCCGAGGCTGTCGCCTGGGTGAAGGAGACCGACGATCCGCGTCGATTCGGCGTGGCCGAGGTCGGCCCGGATGGCTGGGTCCGCCGCTTGGTGGAGAAGCCTCAGGATCGGAGCAACAACCTGGCTGTGGTCGGGTTCTACTATTTCCAGGAGGCTGACCGCTTGCTGGCGGCCATTGAAGAACAGATGGCGCGCAAAGAGCATCTCGGCAACGAATACTACCTGGCCGACGCCATCAACATCATGCTTACCGGCAAACTGAAAATGCGCGCCCAGCAGGTTGAGGTCTGGCAGGACTGCGGCAAGCCGGAGACGATGCTCGAGACCAACCGCTACCTGCTCGATCACGGGCGGGACAACTCGGCCGAGGCCTCGGCCCGGCAGGGTGTTGTGATCGTTCCGCCGGTCTACGTCGACCCTTCAGCCGAGGTGATCCACTCGGTGATCGGCCCGCATGTCTCGATCGGCGCCGGCTGCTCGATACGCCACTCCCTTATCCAGGACTCGATCATCGACGCCGACTCGCAGATCGTCGACAGTACTCTGTCCCAGTCGCTGATTGGCCGCGATGCGCGGGTGCTCGGCCGCAGCCGGGCATTGAACGTGGGAGACTCCTCGGAGGTCGGCTTCGCCTAGCGTTCGCCGGGCCCGGGTGGCGGCCGGGCGCTCTTCTTCAGAAGCGGGAAGAACGTCCTGTGCTTGGACGGCCGAGTCCCACTTGCCGGCCCGGGCGCGGCTAGAGACGATGGGAGCGCAAGATGACACCCGGGTTGGTAGAATGTCACTCCGGGGGCTCATATGCGGAACGCCCAATCGCGTTCGAGTGGGAGGATGTCCGCCTGCTGGTGGCCGAAGTCCTCGGCCGCTGGCGATACCCTGAAGGGTTCTCCTTCCGGGTTCTGACAGAAGACGGACGCGTCTTCGATCTGCATCACCTCGAGAGCGACGACGTCTGGCAGATCGCTCTCGTGTGAGACCACTGCGAAAGCGTCTTACGGACTAGCCTAAGTACCAGGACCTCCGCCAGACGGCGGAGGCGTCGTCAGACGAGGAGCCGCGAAGCATGCGCAATTTCGTCGCCCATCGGATCGGAACCGTTCCCCCTTCGGGGATCCGACGCTTCTTCGACATCGCCGCCACCATGGACGACGTGATATCTCTCGGTATCGGCGAACCGGACTTCGCCACCCCGCGCCCGATCTTGGAAGCCGGCCTGCGGTCGCTGGAGAACGGCGACACACACTACACCTCGAACTCGGGCATCCTGGAGCTCCGGCAGGCTCTCGCGGCACACCTCTCGCGCCTCTATGGGGTGCACTATGACCCCGAAACCGAACTGCTGATCACCGTCGGCGTGTCCGAAGCGCTCTACCTGGCCCTGACCGCCGTGATCGACCCCGCCGACGAAGTGATCGTCCCCACGCCATGTTTCGTCGCCTATCAGCCCGAAGTCGTCTTGGCCGGCGGCGTTCCCGTGACCCTGCCGACGAAGGTCGAAGATCGATTCCAGGTGACGGCTGCCGGAGTGGCCGAGCGGCTGACGCCGAAGACGAAAGCGCTCTTGATCGGCTACCCCAACAATCCGACCGGCGCTGTCATGTCGCGCGACAACCTGTCGGCCATCGCCGCCTTGGCCGAGGAGCGCGACCTGCTGGTGATTTCGGACGAGATCTATGACCGCCTGGTTTACGGCGACCACTCGCACGTCTGTTTTGCCTCGCTCCCGGGAATGCACGGGCGCACAATCACCCTGGGTGGGTTCTCCAAGGACTATGCCATGACCGGCTGGCGTATCGGTTACGCCGCCGCGCCGCCGCCGATCCTGGCGGCGATGCGCAAAGTCCATCAGTACACCATTATGTCGGCGCCAACCATGGCTCAGGTGGCTGCGATCTACGCCCTGGAGCAAGGCGAGGCGCATGTCCTCGAGATGGTTGCCGAGTACGACCGCCGAAGGAGATTAATCGTCTCCGGGCTCAACGAGCTCGGCCTGCAGACATTCGAGCCACTCGGCGCCTTCTATGCATTCCCCGCCATCGGCGCCAGCGGGATGGATGACGAGACGTTCGCTTCGACGTTGCTCACGGAAGAGAAGGTCGCCGTCGTCCCGGGCAACGCCTTCGGCGCCGACGGCGGTTTCGTGCGTTGCTCGTATGCCACCGCCTACGACAAGATCGAGCAGGCGCTCGAGCGCCTGCATCGATTCATGGGCCGCCATGGCTGAACCTCGGGCGTCCCGTCTTCCCCGGCGAGGCCCATCTGCCCCGCCAGCGCGTTTGTTTCCCCACCAATGACCGAGTTCGAGCCGGTGGTCGGCCTCGAGGTTCATGCCGAGCTGCATACGCAATCGAAGATGTTCTGCGGCTGTGCCGTGGTCGACTCGACCTCGGCCGGACCGAATTCGGCTGTGTGTGAGGTATGCACCGGGATGCCCGGCACGCTGCCGGTGATCAACCAGCGCGCCGTCGAATTCGCTCTGCGCGTCGCGCTGGCCCTGGAGTGTCACGTCGCCGTAACCAGCGTCTTCGCCCGCAAGAACTATTTCTACCCCGATCTCCCCAAGGGTTACCAAATCTCCCAGTATGAACTTCCATTGGCCAGCGACGGGGTCCTCGAATTCGGGCCAGAGGCTGAGCTTCGCTCGGCCCGCATTCGGCGGGTCCACCTTGAGGAAGACACCGGGAAGCTCATCCACGGGCCGGGCTACTCGCTGATCGACTACAACCGATCTGGCGTCCCCCTGCTCGAAATCGTCTCAGAGCCGGACTTACGCTCTGTCCCTGAGGTGAAGGCCTACGCCACCGCCTTGCGCTCGCTTCTGCGCTACCTGGACGTGACCAGTGGCGACATGGAGAAGGGCGCCATCCGCTTTGAGGCCAACGTATCCCTGCGCCGGCGCGGCTCGTCCACGCTCGGCGTCAGAACGGAAATCAAGAACCTCAACTCCTTCCGCGGGATGCTCCGGGCTCTCGAGCACGAAATCGAACGCCAGGGCGGCATTCTGAGCGCCGGAGGGAAAGTTGTTCAGGAAACCCTCGGCTGGGATGAGGCGCGCGGCGTTACGGTCTCTCAACGCGGCAAAGAAGAGGCCCACGACTACCGCTACTTCCCGGAGCCGGACCTTCCCCCGCTGGTCATCGCTCCGGCCGAGATCGACCGAATCCGGGCCTCGCTGCCCGAACTCCCCCTGGCCAAGCGCGCCCGATTCGCCCACGACTTCGGGCTCACGGCGTACGCCGCCGAGGTCTTGACCGCAGATCGCCACGTGGCCGACTATTTCGAGTCGGCCGTTGCGGCTGAACCGGACGTCACGCCGGCGCGCATCGCCAACTGGCTCACCGGGGATCTGTTCGGCCTGCTGAACGAGCTCGGGGTCGACATCGCTGCCGCCAGAGTCCCTCCCGCCTCGCTGGCCGAGCTGGTGGCGCTTGTCGAAAGGGGCGAAATCAACCAATCGACCGGCAAGATCCTCCTGGCGGAGATGGCCCAGGAGGGCGGATCTCCGCGGGCGATCGTCCGGGACCGCGGGCTGTCCCAGCTGACCGACCAGACGGCGATCGAGCCCCTGGTCGAGCGCGTCCTGCGCGACAACCCAGAGCAGGTCGACTTGTACCTGCAAGGAAAGACCACCGTTTCGCAGTGGCTGTTCGGGCAGGTGATGAAGGCTGCCGGCGGCAAGGCCCATCCGCCGACCGTGCAGCAACTCCTCTCAGCACGCTTGCAGGCGCTGGAGGCAGAGCGCCAGAAGAGGTGACCGGCGAACGCGGGAAGGCTTTCTCGAGGACAGATCAGCCACCGGCGTCTCTCAGACACCCGAGTTGAAATCATGTGACATCCAATACTCTTCACCCTGAGGAAACACCACCGTGAACGCATTTGAAATCGCACAAGCCCAGTTCGACGATATAGCCGCCAAAATCCACCTCGACCCCGCCGTCGCCTCCGTCCTGCGCTGGCCGGTTCGCGAATTCCGCTTCCAAATCCCGGTGCGGATGGATGATGGAAGCATCCGCGTCTTCTTCGGCTATCGTGTTCAGCACAACGACGCTCGCGGCCCCAACAAGGGGGGCATCCGCTTCCATCCGAGCGAAACGCTCGACACAATTCGCGCCCTCGCTATGTGGATGACGTGGAAGTGTGCGGTCGCCGACATCCCCCTCGGGGGAGGCAAGGGCGGCGTCGCGGTCGACCCGGCCACTCTCAGCACCGGGGAGAAAGAGCGTCTGTGTCGCGGCTGGATCGACCAGATCTGGAAGAACATCGGCCCGAGACTCGACGTACCCGCCCCGGATGTCGGAACCACGCCGCAGATGATGGGTTGGATGATGGATGAGTACACCAAAATGGCCGGTGCCTACAACCCAGGCGTGATCACCGGCAAGCCGGTCGGCGCTGGCGGTTCCCTCGGGCGAACCGAAGCCACTGGCTTCGGCGTGATCTACACCCTGCGCGAGGCCATGAAACACCTCGGCATTGACCCCACCAAGACGACGGCTTCGGTGCAGGGATTCGGCAATGTGGCGCAATACGCCTGCATTGGCTACTCCAAATTCCTGGGAGGAACGGTTGTTGCCGTCTCCTCCTGGGACCGCCTGGACAATACCTCCTACACCTTCTACAAGAAATCCGGAATCGATGCCGTATTCCTACAGAGCATCACCGACATCTATGGCTCGATAGACAAAGAAAAGGCGAAGAGCGCCGGCTACAGCGTCGAGCCGGGGGAGGCGTGGCTGGCCAAGGAAGTAGACGTGTTGATCCCATCTGCCATCGAGGCCCAGATCACCGCCGAGTCAGTCGGCAGTATCAGTACGAAGGTGAAGATCGTCGCCGAGGGAGCAAACGGGCCGACTACCCCGGATGCCGACAAGGTCTTCAAGGAACGAAACGTGTTCGTGATCCCGGACTTCCTGTGCAACAGTGGCGGCGTGACCGTCTCGTATTTCGAAGGTGTGCAGAACGATATGAACTTCTACTGGAGCCGGGACGAGGTGCTTTCCCGCCTCGATGACAAGATCACCGAGGCCTTCAAGGCCGTCTTGGATGTCGCCGAAGGACAGAAAGTGTATATGCGCGACGCGGCCTACATTGTCGCGATCGACCGCGTCGTCCGGGCGATGCAGTTCCGCGGTTGGCTATAGCAAAGCCACTCTGCTCGACTTCATCTCCGATCAGCCGAATTCGAATAGCAAGATCCGTCGGCGGGCTCGACGGATCTTCTTATTGAGTCTATCAGTCAGATTGCCTCCAGTCTTTTCGTAGAGTCTTCCTCCTAGTCGTAGTAGTAGGCGAGGGGGATATGTGGAGCAAGCGCCAGGGGCTCGGCCCGGACCCAATCCGTGGGATGGATGGGCGAGCGCAGGCTACGGGTGAGGGGATGTGCGGGCGGGGAATTCCCCAGGTCGGATGTGGACCGAAGGGGGAGTGCTGGCGGGTCACGTGCGAGGGAGGAACCGGCTCACCATATCTGGTGCAGATGGCTGCAAGGACCGCCAGAGTTGTCCCTGCCGGGGAACCTGGCACGCCGAATAGCGAGCAGTTCTCCCCAGAACGGACGCATTATCCACAGATTCGGGAGCGTTATCCACAGGCGGCATCGGCTACAATGAGCGCATGAGCACCGAAAAACAACGGAGCGGGTTCGACGAGTTTATCGGGCGGTGGCAGGATGAAATCAGCCGTGCCTGGGATGAGATGCCGCCGGCGAGGCGGGCCGAACTGGAGCGAGCGATTGACTTGTTGCCCGGCGATATGAAGCGCTGGCGGGGGCTGATCGATCAAGCGGTCAGCCACGTGCGGTCGGCTGTCGGCGAGAAGAGCCGGATTGCAATCGTTGGGCCGGTCAATGTCGGGAAATCGACCCTGTACAACCTGTTTGTGAGACAACGCACCGACCGGGCGCGGGTAAGTGCGGTGCCCGGGACAACGCGGGAAGCGCAACGGGCCGATGCGGGGATATTCACCGCCATCGACACGCCAGGCGCCGACGCCGCGGGACCGCTGGGGCAAGCGGAGAGGGACCGGGCCTTGAGCGCCGCGCGCGAGGCGGACCTATTGATTGTTGTCTTTGACGCCAGTCACGGCATCCGTCCGCCGGAGCAAGCGCTGTTGGCCGACCTGGGCGCTCTCGAGAAGCCGATGGTTGTGGCACTCAACAAGATGGACATCGTCGGGAGAGAGCGTTCTGGTGTTCTCGGTAAGGCGGCCGCCACGCTGGGATTGAGCTCCGACCAGATCATCCCCATCAGCGCCAAGGATGGGAGCGGCGTCGATCGCCTTTTGGTCGCGATCGCCAAGCTCGAACCGGGGATCGTGGCCGCCCTGGGAGAGGCGCTGCCGGAATATCGGTGGAAGCTGGCGCAGGCGGTCATGGGCCGCGCCGCCTCGACCGCGGCAGCGATCGCCATCACGCCCCTTCCGATCATCGACTTCGTTCCGCTGATCGCCGTCCAGGCGGCGATGGTGTTGAGCATTGCCCGCATCTACGCCTACCGAATCACGCCGGCGCGAGCGCGCGAGCTCATCGCCACATTCGGGCTGGGGATCTTCGGGCGGACGCTGTTCTATGAGCTGGCCAAGATCGGCGGCCCGCCGGCCTGGCTCGTCGCGGCTGCAGTGGCTGCGGGGACGACCGTTGCCATGGGCTCAGCCGCGGCCGTGTGGTTCGATCGAGGCGAACGACTGTCGGGCGACGCCGTCGGGCGCATCTCGCGAACCGTGAGCCAGGGTATTGTCGGAAGACTACTTCCCTTCGGCAAACGCAAGCCCAAGCGCATCACGCTGCGCGAACAGGTCGACGAAGCGCTCAAGGATATCCCCTCCCCGGCCCCTTCGCTATCGAGCGACAACCGCGAAAGGCCGAGCCCCGTCCTGGAAGCACAACGCGAGGACGAGCCTCAGCCCTGACCAAAGCCCAGGCACATTCCGGGGTCCCGCGGGGTTCTCCTCTCAAAGCGGGGAATCGCCTCTTCAGAGGGACGGGCCAGCGGAGCTGGCCCGTTCCCCTGAAATCAAGGGTTCAGCCCCAGCATGAGTACGAGGCAGAGACGCCTGTGGCTAAGGCGTATCACGGTCGGAGGGTATAATCCTTCGCGATGACAGCAAACGTTCACACGCTGAGGCTCGGCGAATCCGTCACTGATCTAAAGCGCTCGGTGATGCGCGACCTGCTGGCTCTGGCTGTTGACCCGGAGGTCATCTCACTTGCCGGAGGCCTGCCTGCGAGCGAGCTCCTGCCCGTCGGCGAGATCGCCCTGTGCTTGGCCGCCGTCCTCGAGAGGGACGGCGCCCGGGCCCTGCAGTACAGCCCGCCGCTCGAACCGCTCCGCCGATGGATCGCAAACCACATGGCGAGCCGAGGGGTGCCCTGCGGGCCGGAGGATATCTTCATCACCAACGGGGCCCAGCAGGGGCTGGCGATCCTGTCGCGGCTTTTCCTCGATCGCGGCGAGACGTGTGTGATCGAGCGTGTGACCTTCACCGGGATCCAACAAGTGACTGCCGGGCGAGGTGCGCAGGTCACGGCCATCTCGACGGACTCCGCCTCTGGGGCCGACATCGACGAGCTTGAGGCGGCTTTGCGACGGGATCCACGGCCGCGCCTGGTCGTCCTTGTCCCGGATTTCCACAACCCGCTTGGGGTAAGCCTGACTTCGCAGAAGCGAGCCAGGGCGGCCGCGCTGGCCGCCGAGTACGGGGTTCCGCTCCTTGAGGATGACCCCTATGCCGCACTGCGCTTTCGCGGCGATCCGAGCCCGCCCATCAAGGCATTCGATGAGGCGGGTTTTGTCTTCTACGTGGGCTCGTTCTCCAAGATGCTTGCGCCGGCAACGCGCCTGGGCTGGATCGTGGCCACGCCCGAATTGATCCCCAAGATCACGGTCATGCGCGAGTCGTTGGACCTGGAGACGTCTACATTGACTCAGCGAGGTGTGTGCGAGTTTCTCGAGAGAGGCTTGCTGACCCCGCATCTCGTGCGCTTGAATGCAGAGAACAGGCTACGCTGCGAGGCCCTTCAAGAAGCGCTCTTGCACGAGTTCGACGGCCTTGCCTCCTGGACGGAACCGCAGGGAGGCATCTTCCTGTGGCTCACGCTGCCGGAAACGGTGGACACGTGGGAGCTGTTCCCGGAGGCCGTGGCACAGAAGGTTGCCTACATCCCGGGGAGCGCATTCACCCTGGACGGCAGCCATCGAAACACCATGCGCTTGAATTTCAGCAATGCCCGGCCGGAGGCGATCCGCCTGGGGCTGGCTCGCCTTGGCCAGGTAGTCCGGGCGCAGCTGTAGCCCTACGTCTGTTGGCTCGACGGCCGCGGGAGCGGGCGGAAGATGAAAACCCGGGGTGCATTGCAGGCGGAGTGGCCGGGGGTGCTTAATCGGCAGGATCCCGCGGGGGGCTCCTGACCGAGATTCATCGGGTTGAGCGATGGTTCTCCTGACCCGGCCGGATAAGTCAGCCCAGGTTCAGATTCCCTCCGGCTCAGTGACAGCCCTCGCGGGGGAAACCCCCTCGGGCCGGGGGGGTTAAAGCTTCCGGGCAGTCGAACATTCTTGCTGCGGGCGCCAATGTCGCCCCCTGGGCGCCGCAGCTGCATGAAGATGGTTTCTCGGGGAAGGGTGCGCTCATCGAGTGAACCTCGGCGGATGTGAAAAGTGAGCACACGCATTCGCTCGACTGAGGCCGCTCGGCCGCTGGTTGTTGATAGGTTGTCGTGCCGCTATGCCGCACGCCCTACGCCGGCTGTCCGCGATTTCTCACTCACCCTGGAGGCCGGGAAGATCGTTCTCATTGCCGGGGCGAGCGGCAGCGGCAAGACGACCTTGTTGCGCTGCATCAACGGATTGATCCCGCGCAGTTACAGGGCTGAGCTCAGCGGGACGATCTGGCTCAAGGGGGAAGACTACAGCGGACGGCCGCTGGCCGAAGTGTCGCAAGTGGTTGGTACCGTGTTGCAGGATCCGGAGCGCCAGATTCTCGGGGCCTACGTTAGGAACGAGGTCGCCTTCGGTCTCGAGAACCTGGGCCTGCCCCGCGAGGAAATCGTCCGACGGATCGACGAGACACTCGAGTACCTCGGCATCGCTGGACTTCAGCTGCGCGAGACCTTCTCCCTCTCGGGGGGAGAGAAACAGAAGGTCGCCCTGGCGGGTGTGCTGGCGATGCGGCCGGCAATCCTGGCACTTGACGAGCCTCTAGCAAACCTTGATTCGGCCAGCGCCCAGGATGCTCTGGCCCTGGTCCGCCGGCTGGCCGATGAAGGCAAGGCGATCCTGATCATCGAACATCGCGTCGAGGACGTCCTGGGGTTGAACCCCGACCAGGTGATGTACCTCGATAACGGCGAAGTCACTTACGCCGGATCGGCGGAGGGCCTGTTGCAGACGGCGGACTATCGGGCAGTCAAGCTTCCGGCGCCGGTTGTCATCGAACGCGCCCGTGGGAAGCGCACGAAGCCAGCCGTGGTCCAAACCCCGGCCTCTCGAACCGATGCGGCCGCCGTCGTCGAGTACGAAGGGGTCTCATTCAGTTATGCAGAAGGGCCTCCTGTCTTGCGCGGGGTGAGCCTGGCCATTCGTCGCGGCGACTTGATCGCCGTCCTGGGCCCGAACGGCGCCGGAAAGACGACCCTGCTCAAGCACGCCGTCGGGCTGCTACGGCCGACCGAGGGTCGGGTTCTGCTGGAAGGGGCTGATACGCGGGACCTGACCATCGCGAAGATGGCGCAGACCGTCGGCTATGTCTTCCAAAGCCCGCGGCACATGCTATTTGCGCCGACCGTCTCGGAGGAACTGGGTTTCGGGCCGCGCAACCTGCGGATTCCGGCGGAGGAGATCTCCGAGAACATCCGCCAGGCTTTGGCCGTTGTCCATCTGAGCACCGAAATCGATCGCCCGCCGCTGGCATTGAGCTTCGGACAGCAAAAGCGCGTCAGCATCGCCGCGATCCTGGCGATGAGGAGTTCGATCCTGGTCATGGACGAGCCGACGGCCGGGCAGGACTTCGCCAACTATATGAGCTTCATGGACTCGGTTGCCGGACTGGCGAAGGGGAACGGCGACAGTCATGGGAGAGAATACAATTTCTCGGCGATTGTATTCATCACCCACGACGTCGACCTGGCTGTCAGCTACGCCAATCGGGTTCTGATCATGAACGCCGGCCGCATCGCGGCCGACGGGCCGCCGCACGAAGTGCTGACCGACTTCGATCTGTTGCACCGTTGGCGGATCGTCCCATCATCACTTTTGAAAGCGAATCTCGAGCACTTCGGCGAGACCGGCCGATTCATGAGAGCTGAATGGCTGGCGGGAGCACTGAACGCCCAGTGAGGGATGTGCGCAAGGCTTGAGGCAGCGAGCTCTTGCGTTGATCCACCGGTTCATCATCCGATCTCTACCTGTACGAAGGAGGCAATCATGGATAACAAGTACGTCAGAGGGTTGGTGACCGTCGTCGTAGGGTTCGTCATCCTGGGAGCCCTACTCTGGCTTGGCGAGGCCATCGCCACCAGTTCGAGCTCCGAGGCCTACGGCCTGTCTGCCCAAGGGCCATTCGGCGCTGGGGGCTGGCTGACCTGGCTGATCGTCGGGGCGGTCGTGCTGTATGTGATCTACGTGCTCTTCGCCGAAGCCGACATGTTCAAGATCGGGACGCGGGAAGTCGTCATGATGGCCATCGGGGCGGCGCTGTACGGTGTGCTGTCATGGGTCTTCAACATCGTGCCCGTGCCATCGGTCAGCCTGGTTTCGCTGCGGCCGGTCGTGGCCATCCCCATCTTCTTCGGTTTTGCCTTCGGTCCGGCGGTCGGGTTTTTCGTCGGCGCCTTCGGCAATGTCCTGGGCGATGCGCTCACCGGATGGGGCGTGTTCCCGGTGTGGGACATCGGCAACGGGCTGATGGGTCTGGTGCCGGGACTGGCCGGGATGTACCTGGCCGGCGGCGCCCGAGGCAGGACGCAGTTGCTGCTCTGGATTTCGGCGGCAATCCTGGCTCTGGGCGTGCTCGTGCCGTTGATCTCGCCCAACATATCCGACCCGTTTTCGGGTGAGCCGGCGAACTTCGGTGCCTGGTGGTATGTGATGCTGGTCGTGCTGGTCGTCATGCTCGGGACGGCGCTCGCGCCACGCTACTGGCCCTATATCCTGGGCGTGTTGACCCTGGCCTTTGTCGTTTTCGGGCTGGTCGATATGCTCAACAACGGATTCTCGACGGGGGTGCTTGTCGTGTGGCTGGTGGCTGTTGTCATGGCCTATGGCGCCTGGTACGTAAACAGCAGGGCCAAGGCCATCGCCAACTGGCTGAGCGATAAGGACACGACTTCGTTGGTGATATGGGGGACACTGGGCGTGATCGTCGGGATCGGCTTCTCGTCGATGGCCGACATCTTCGTGAACGGATACAGTTTCACCACGGCTTTCGTCGGTGAGTTCGTTCCAGCTGCCGGACCGAACACGCTCTTCGCAGTGATCTTGACGCCTCTGCTGTATGCCGCCTGGCGACAGGCGCGCGCTATGGCCGGACGCTAGGTCGCATCAAGGACCCTGGTCGGGGCGTGCGCCTGGCGCCCCGACCAGGCCTCCCAATCGGATATGCTGGTCAACTGGGCGTACATCAAGCGTGACACCCTGATCCATCGGCTGGATCCGAGGTCGCGCATTATTTTCATGCTGTGTGCGCTCCTGGCAGTCGGGTTCATCCCCGGCCGAGGCACGGGTATCGGGATCTGGGACGCCCGGATCATCCTGGTCTTCCTGGCTCTGTCGTTCTTGCAGATCTTCCTGGCTCGTCTCACATGGCGCCAGACCCGCCGGTTCTGGATCGTGATCACCGTTGTCGCCGTCGTCCTGTCCTTGGTCACCCTCTTCACCGGGCGCGGCGCTGCCGGCACATACGACGTCACGGCCGAGCACATCTTGTGGTCTCCGGTGACCGGGATCGGATGGCTCGACGTCGCACTCAGGATCAGCGCCGAGCGGCTTTCGTATCTGATCGCCCAGATCATGCGCGTCATGACGTTCGCCGCGCTGTCGGTGACGATCCCCTACACGATCGACCCGGCGCTGTATGGGATCTCCTTCAGGCGATTGGGCCTGGGCGACAAACTGGCCTACGCCATGGATCTGGCTTTTCGTTTCATCCCCAGCCTTGGGCGGGATTTTCAGACGACGATGGACGCGCAACGGGCGCGCGGGTTTGAGTTGGACGCCGGGGAAGGGACAAACATCATCCAGCGTGTGAGGAACTTCGCCCCATTGCTCATCCCGCTCACGGTTGGAGCGCTGATGGGGGCTGAAGAAATCACCGATGCCATGGACCTGCGGGCGTTCGGCGTGGGGCCGCGGACATGGCTCCCGCAACTCAAGTATCACGCCGGAGACTGGGCCGTGATCGGCCTGGGGGTTCTGCTCGTCGCGACGACGATCGTGCTCAAACGGGCCGGGTATGGCGGCCTGTGGGTCCCCGCTTTTCTGTTGAATTGAGAGTGTGAATCAGGGCTGACTCAAGAGCGAAGCGAGGTCGGCCGTCGTGGTCAGGATCGAATCCGCCCCCGCCCGCTCGAGTTCCTGGCGCTCACCAAATCCGCACAACACCCCGACCGTCTGGGCGCCGGCGGCATGGCCCGAGCGGATGTCGACCGTCGTGTCCCCAACAATCAAACATGCTTCCACCGGGACGCCCAGGACGGCTGCCGCACGCAGGACGGGCTCGGCGTGCGGCTTCGTGCGCCGGGTGGACCTCGCCGTGATCACGGCCTCGAAGAAGCGGTCCAGGCGGCTGTCGCGCAAGAAGCGACGGGTGCGTTCGTCCCCACGCGTCGTGACAATCGCCAGAGCGTATCGCTGAGCCAGCGATACCACCAAAGTTTCAACCCCCGGGATGAGCGCCGGAGCCGTACCGGATCCTCCGCGCCGCCATCGATCGAACATCTCCAAGGCTGGCCTGACAACTTCATCCAGCATGAGACTGTCAGCCAGGTCGATGGCGAAATTGATCGGCCCCTCGACGACCATCACGAGTCTGCGGGCCAGGACGGCCGAGTCGTGGTGCGGCGCCAGGAGTTTGAGTGGGTGGGAGAGCATGCGCCCCGCAAACAAGACGGCCTGGTCGTCGGTGTCGGCCAACGTCCCATCAATGTCAAAACAGATGGCGCGGATCCGGGATGGATCGATACCCCTCATCGATTGGGAGCTGGAAAGACGAGGCCGGCGCGCACGATCTCGGTCGTGGCCTTGTCCGGAGCGAGGATCCACAGAGTTTGATCCGAGGCCCTCTCGAGCAAGCTGTAGCCGCCGTCCCAGGCCCAAGTGTCGCCTCTATCGGTCGCCTTGCGCTCGCCGAAACGGGCCAGGCCGTACGGGCGGAAGGCGAGCGCGAAATCCTGGGCCTGACGCAGGTTGTCCCAGCGGGTGATCAGAATGAGCAGCCCGGCGCCGCTCTGCGCGTTGCGAAATGTCAGGAGTACATCCCCTCCCCAGCCGGCGGCGGCCTCTGCTGCCTCCTCTTCAGGGAGGTACGCCTCGAGCATCTCGCGCGTCAGCAACTCCCCAAGAACGCCAACCCGCAGGATCGGCCACATCGTTCCCAGGGTCGCGCTCAAATCGGGAGCCTCTATTGCGAGCGGGTCGCCTTCCGGGTAGAGAGCCGGGTGCAAGACCTGCTCAGTCGAGGCCGGAGGATCCGCATAAGCTTGATCGACCGCCGGCCAGCCGCCGTCTAAGTACAGGTCGTGGACAAAAGCCCTCCCCTCGACAAGCGGGAACAACAGAATTTCCTTCAGGAATCGCGGCGCCCGATTAATAGCTTCTACCCCAATCTGCCCAATCGAGGCCTCGAGGCTCCCTGCTTCACTCTCGTCGGCGAACGTCCGGACCCATTGTTCCTGAACAAGGTTCGTGTCACCCTGGATCAACGCGGCCAGCGCCAGCCCGGCATCACCGGAAGCCGCGCAGGTGACAGGGCAACACGCAACTCCGCTGTCGATGCCGAAATGCTCCGCCCGCAGCGCGTCGGAATAGGAGCCTATGTATGTCAATGTCGTCGATGGGTCGAGGACGGGCGGGTCGGCCAAGGCGAGCTCGCCGAGCTGTTTGTCATAGGAACTGGCGAGATGATCCGCCCACTCGCCGGCGAGGGCTTCGTAGAACGAAGCTAAATCGAAATCGCTGTCGAGCAGCCCAAGCATGGCCAGCACCTTGGCCTCGGCTGTCACCGCCTCAGGCGACAGCTGGGCCATGCATTCATCGACCCACTTGGCTCGCAGTGCCCCCGGCGCAAGTACCCGAAGGGGGATCTGCGTTGCTGGGTACAGACCGCGCAAGAGCGAAACCTCGGCATCGAGCCGGCGCAACCCTCGTTCGACATCCAGGCTCGAACCCTCAGGTATTGCGGTGGAGGGAGGCAAGGATAGGGTGGAACTATCCGACGCAGGCGGGGCGACTAAGCTCGGGGATCGATCGGCGCCCAGGGGAGATTGCCATTGGAACGAACAGCCCACCCCGCCCGCGAGCAGAACAGGCATGATGTACAAGATGAGACGTGCCCGGCCTGGCTGCAACCCTTCCTCCGCTTGGGCGGCGTCATTCTAACATCGCGAGAGGGCATGAGCACCTCAAAGACTCTGCGGGAGGCCGAGGAGATTTCGGGTGTTGGCCTAACTTCAGTTCGGAGGGTCAAGCTACCCAGCTATCGGTTGGCGGGCGATATCCCACACTCAGTCGTAATCAACTGGCTTCCGCCCCCACCCCCTTAGTCCCCCTCCCCGCCGTTCGGCAGAATGAGGATCTAGGAGCGCCACGGCGGAGAGGGGCCGCCTGTCCCGATGACCTTGTCGGGGTTCGTCCCGGATGATCTTACCGGGAGGTAATGGGGGTGAGGCCGAGCCCTGCTTAGCTCGAGAGCCCAACCGATCGAAGATCGCCTCAGCTGCGGTCATTGGAATTCAGGCGGAGCAACTGGGCGGCAATGCGGATCGTCTCGAAATGAATGTCGACCGTGTCGGAGATAACGTGGGCGTAACCACCGGACATGGTTATGGCCACGGGCTGTCCGGCGGCACAGCATGTTCCCAGGACCTGGCGATCGCGTTGGGCAAGTCCGTCTTTGGACAAAGCAAGATGCCCGAAAGCGTCGCCTGAGTACGGATCCGCACCGGCCAGGTAGATCACCATGTTCGGATCTGCATCTTTGAGGGCGCGCGCCAATCCACTGTTGAGCGCCTCGAGGAAGGCGTCGTCTCCCGTCCCGTCTTCAAGTGCGATGTCCAGATGGCTTCGCTCTTTGTGAAACGGAAAATTTCGCGCGCCGTGTATCGAGTAAGATTGCATCCGCGCGAGTTGGTTTGCGAGAGATGACTTGCGGCGGCGAACGCACGCTGTCTCGACCGGTGAAGGCACCCGAATGGCAGGCTATTCAGGAAGATCGCTCTCGCAGAAGTTGGGGATCAAGCCCGGCTTCAGACTGCTGGTCGTCGGTCCACCCAAACACTACCGATCGCTTCTCGACCCGCTCCCCGAAGGGGTAAGCCTGCGCCGGTCAGGCGAGGGGCCCTTTGACATGATCCACCTCTTCGCCACGCGCTCCCAGACGCTTGCGCCCGAGCTCCGGCGTCTCGACCGAATCATGCCTGACAATGGGATGATCTGGGTCTCGTGGCCGAAGAAATCCTCCCGGGCCGAGACCGACATCGACGAGAACACGATCCGCGAGGTTGCTCTGAAAGCAGGCCTGGTCGATGTCAAGGTGTGCGCCGTGGATGAGACCTGGTCGGGGTTGAAGCTCGTGCGACGGGTGAAGGATCGACACACGCGGTAGGGCGGCCAGGCAGCGACGGCCTGGCCGATCGCAAGGCGCTGTGGGCCATCCGCCGGAGCGTTGTCAGCTTGCCTCCCGTGGCCGTTGGCAATCCATGCTCCTCCTGTCTCAAGCGGGCCGTCATCAGAACATCTTGCTTATCACGACTCCGGCGACGAACTCGAAGGACATCTCCTTGAGGACGTCAGCGACAATCGGCCAGTACTTCTTCTTGAATCGCGGGAGCGCGCCCTTGACGGGCTCCAGCTTCTCTCGCCCGCCCTGGGATAGCCAGGCTTCGACACTCGCCGGGCTCTCCTGCTCGTCTTCCGGCGCGACGAGTTCTCGGCCTATCCAGCGCTCGAAAGCGACGGAGAAGACCGAATACGCCCCGTCCCGTTCGATGACCAAACCGCGCTTGTGCAAGGAGTTCACGTCCAGAGGAGCGCGGGCGTGGAGCCGGGTGAGGTTCGTGAGGCCGGGTGTTGTCTTGTTGGAAGGCTTGTGACGGCTGAGCCCAAGGACTGCCAGGAGGGTGATCTTCTCACTCTCAGAACAGTGAGACCACAGGTAGTTGCAGTGGGGTTCGGCTTGAGCTTCGAAGCTGTCGATCACAACCTGTGCCTGCTTATCAGGAGCCAGCGCCTGTGCCTTGGCGTCGAGCATGTAGTACCCTGCCATCTGAACGAAGAAGGGATGGCCTCCCCCCAGCTTCTGGATCAGTCCCTGCTCCTCTGGCGTGAGACTGACGCCACTTCCTTCCAGGTACCCGTTGATCAGTTCCTCCACCTCGCCCGCACCGAAAGGTCGCAGGACCACGTTGGCGAAGATGTTGAAGAAGGGTGACCCCTTGATCTCATCGGAGTGGCACAGATCCACCAACTCTCGGCGGGTGGCGGGGACGAGGGAGAGATTGTGATGGATGGCAAGGGCCCGCAACCCGCCAAAGAAATCCGACCCGAAATTCGGGTTTTGGGTGACATACTCGAACTCGTCGAGGAGGAGGACGATGCGGAGACCATGCTCCGACACGGTCTCGAAGAGATCTTCGAGGTCGAACAGATCAGACTCTGCGCGCTGGCCAAACTCCTTGAAGCGCGCTGCGATCTCCGGGTCACACGCGCCACGGGCGGCCTTCCCCAAGACCCTCTGCCAAAACCGCTGAGGCGTGATATCGGTCAGTCCCTGGAAGTCGATATAGACCAGACAATATTCTTCCGGGCTGAGGCCAAGCCCGGCGGCCACTTCGGGATGGGCCAGGTGGTTGAGCAGCGAGGTCTTGCCAAGGCGACGTTCGCCTACGACCGACGTGCTCTCGTGTGCGCTAGATGTCAAGCGGCTCGTGATCTGACGGATTTCCTGCTGGCGACCAAAGAACCTTGAAGGGTCTCGTATGGGGTTGCCGAAGGTGAACGGGTTGCCAGTCATCGGCCCTCCAGCTTGAAGATCCCGTAGGGCGTGGCGGCGTAGACGTTGCTCTGCGGGTCGACGACGATTGAGTAGACCACCGTGGCGCCCAGGAGGCCGTCGTTGATCTCGCCCCAGGAGACGCCGCCGTCGAAGGAAACGTAGGCGCCGCCGTCGGTGCCGGCGTAGATAGTGTCCGGGCTAGCTGGATCAGTGGCGAGGGCGTTGACGAAGAGGCTGCCGAGGCCGTTGTTGCTAGGTTGCCAGGTTCCACAGCCATCTCGGCTGACC
>Ga0209002_10001535_pt1 | contig 18656 bp, 18 predicted proteins | sample Rifsed16ft2_FD_184010 | JGI IMG/M metagenome (GOLD analysis project Ga0209002, IMG submission 184010) | Soil microbial communities from Rifle, Colorado, USA - sediment 16ft 2 (version 2) | ecosystem: Environmental > Terrestrial > Deep subsurface > Rock core/Sediment | place: Rifle, Colorado... | reverse complement strand
TCATCATCCGAGGTCGTCGTCCTACCTTACGTCAACGCGATTCACCAGAGCGGACCGTTGCACAAATCCCTCGCCGCCGGTCGTGCGATTGTTGCCACGAACATCGGTGGGTTTCGGGAGTTGCTGGAGAATGGGAAGGACAGCATTCTCGTACCTCCCGGTGAACCGGGGCCGTTGGCGGACGCAATCGGGGGACTCCTCGACGACCTTGCGAGGGCTTCCGACATCGCGGGGCGAGCTCGCGAGAAGGCAGAGAAGAGCCTGAGCTGGTCGGTCGCCGCGAATCGGACTCTCGAGATCTATCGTCAGGTTGTGTAGGTACGGATACGTTTGCTCGAGACGCATCGACACGACTACGCAAGGCCCGCACTTCGAAGTCGAACGTACTCAACAAGAAGGCGTCCCGAGGCCAGGACCTGCCAAAACAGGAATCTCGGGATCTCGAATCGGTGGCTCGAGAAGTAGGAATCCCACTTGCGCATCTCGACGACGGGACCCATGAAGATCCCCTCGAAGAAGGAACGGTTCATCGATCGGCCGGTCGTGTGCTTCCATCGCTGGGGAAACCGCCGGTAGAGGATCACCGCAGACCTCCGCTCTTTGATTCGGTTGAGGAAATACCGGCCTTGAATCGGAACGGGCGCATGGACCACAACGGCCTCCCCGCGGAACGGGACTATCCCGCTACGTTCCAGGATCCGGAAGGCCAAGTCCCAGTCTTCCGCGGCGGCATGGGGGTACCTCTCGTCGAAGCCGCCCACGGAGTCCAGGAGCTCCCGGCGGTACGCGATGTTTGCCGTTAGGAACAGGCCGCCGCGCAGGTTCTCCACGAAATGGGTGAAGGGTGTGCTCGCGGGATGTCGGACCACCTTTCCCTCAACGCCCACAACGCTCGGATCGCGGAACGGAACGAGGAGTTGCTCCAACCAATCGCTCGCCGCCTCGCAGTCATCGTCGATGAAGGCGACGATGTTGCCCGATCCCCTTGCGATCCCCGCGTTCCTTGCTGCGGCGGGGCCACCCCGACGCTGACGCCGTTCGTAGATGAGGTTCATCGTCGTGTGTTGGCGGAACATGCTGCACAGTTCAGGGGTCCCGTCCTCCGAACCGTCGTCGACGACGATGACCTCGTAGGCCATCCTCACGAGCGTCTGGGCCTCGAGGGACTTGAGACAACGGGCGAGGAGGGACGACCGGTTGTACGTCGGGACGACAACGGAGGCGAGGGGGACCTGCGCGCTCGGCCGCGCCCCTACGAGCGCCTGAAATTCCGTCATCCGTTCGATGATATTCCCCAATGCTGCATAAACCAACCCGTCCGTACCCGCCGGGAACAGGATTGGGAATGCGACTGCTTCACACGCGCCAGGGGTCGCGAAACCATGTGCGGAGATTGTAAATGAGCACGTACTCTCTGTGTATCTCAAATCTGAACTCGGCGAACACGATCCGCCGATGGGCCTCGTCCCTGCTCGCAAACCTGAGCGGCGACGACGAAGTCCTGATCGTCGACGGCCTGTCCACAGACGGTTCTCGTGAGTTCCTCCAGAGACTCTGCGAGGAGCATGGGTTCAAGTTCATCGCGGCGAAAACGAACATGGGCCAAGCGCGGGACCTCGCCTTCCGGTCAAGCCGTGGGGAATACCTCATCTACTACCTCGATACGGACGACATCATCGTGTCCCTGCAGGAAGCAAAACGGCTGTACCACGAGGTCGTGGAACGCGACCCGGTGACCGGCGAACGACGTGCCTTCCGATGCCTGGGATTCTTTATCATTCCAAGGCCGATGCTCGAGGCCGTCGGCGGATACCCGGACCTCCATTTCTACGAGGATCAACTCCTCGCGTATCGCCTCGCGAGTCGATACCAGCTTACCGCGACGTGGAAGGTAGCCGCGGTGAAAACAGGGACGGATCCGAAGAAGCGCCGATTCGGGTTTCGCATCGGGTACTCCTTCAGTCGCGTCCGAGATGGCCTGCGGATTGGGATGTTTGAGGCTCGGAACCTGCAGGGGGCCCTGCTGCTCCCGCCTGCCTGGATCGCCTCTCGTCTGATGTCTCGCTACGAGTACCGGAAGGACTGGTGGAACTTGGACGTCAACCGAGACGAGTACATCCTGCCCTGGATTGAGCGGGAGCGCCTCTCGACCAAGCTCCTCCTCGAGACCATGGAACGGGCGCGATCCGAGGCGGCCATCCCCGCGGTGCATGCCTGATTGAGCTCGTTGACAACCGGCGACCACGTAGTCTGAGGTCGATGGAAGATGAGAGTCGCGATCGCTTGCCCGGGTCTCGGTCGCATCCGCAGGGGCTTCGAGACCTTTGCGGAGGACCTGTTCCGTCACGTGCGCTCAGCGGATCGCGTGGAGGCGGTCCTGTTCAAGGGAGCCGGTGACCCGGCCCCCTCTGAATTCCCCCTCTGGAACGTGCCACGGAGCTCGGCGATCTGGCGCCTCACCCTGGGCTCGGTGGATCCGTACGTTGGCGAGCAACTGACGTTCGCGATCTCCCTTGCGCGGCGTCTGAAGACCGAGCGATTCGACCTCGTTCATGTCAGCGACTGTCAGGTCGCGTCCTTGGTCTCCCACCTCACGAACGATCAACGGGACCGGCCACGAATCCTCTTCAGCAATGGAGGCCCCATGGTCCCGGCGGACTACCAACGATTCGACTTTATCCACCAGGTGAACCCGGTTGAACTCGAGCGTGCCCTCGCCCATGGAATTAGTGATTCGAGGATGATGCTCGTCCCTTACGGCGTCGATGTCCATAGGTACGGCCCGACCGTTCAGGGGACCGTCCGGGATCGTCTGGGAATCCAGGATGACGCGTTTGTCGTCCTCAACGTTGGGTCCCATGGGGCGCACAAGCGGATCGACGTTCTCATCCAGCAGATGCAAAACGTGAGGGAGAACGCTCACCTCCTCGTCGTCGGTGACCAATCTTCCTCGGAGAGCGAGGGGCTCCGTAGGCTTGCCCGGCAGGTGTTGGGCGGGAGGGCTTCCTTTGCCAGTTTCAGCCATGCAGAAATGCCGCAGGTCTACGCGGCCGCGAACCTGTATGTTCACACGGCGCTTTACGAAGGATTCGGGATTGTCTTCCTTGAGGCAATGGCTTCCGGATTGCCCGTCGTCCATCATGACGAGAGGAGCATGAATTGGATCGTCGGCGAAGGGGGTGTGACGACCGACACGACGGATCCGATCGCTCTATCCGAGACGATCCAGGCGCTTCTCGCTGACCCCGATCGTCTGGAGGACCTCTCGACGAAAGCGCGTCGCCGCGTCGAGGGGAGTTTCTCGTGGGATACCCTCCTGCCTCGGTATGTCAGCATGTATTCACATGCCCTCAGCCTGGCGTCCAGCTAGCCGACTCACTCCCGAAGTACGCCCTCAGCGTCCGAATCGCCTCGCGATCACCGTGAGAGGGTTTCGACTCCAGATGAACCGTGCGTTGCGAATCCTCCAGATCAACACATCGGATACCGGCGGGGGAGCTGCGAAGGTCGCATTGAGCCTCCACCAAGCGTACCGCGAAATGGGTCATACGTCCTGGCTTGCCGTAGGATACCAGTGGGGACAGACTCCCCACGCCATCACGATTCCAGACGCGACGCCGTCGAACGCGTGGACGAAGGCCTGGCACGCAGTTGGAGAGGCCGTGTCGCGACTCGGAGGAGGGCAGCAACGGGCGGCCGGGATCGGACAAAGACTTCGAAGGTTCGCGGAACCCAGACACTTCCTCGACTGGTGGCGGGGAATTGAGGACTTCAACGCCCCGGGAACCTGGCACGTATTGGAGTTGCCTCCGGAACCACCCGACTTGCTTCACTGCCATCGACTCCACAGCTTTCCCTTCGATCTCCGAGCTCTCCCGCACCTGTCGGAACGCATTCCAACAGTTGTGACGCTCCATGACGCGTGGATGCTGAGCGGTCACTGTGGTCAATCCTTCGATTGCGAGCGATGGAAGACGGGCTGCGGGCTTTGCCCAGACCTCTCGATCCATCCGCCAATCCGAAGGGACGCGACGGCATTCAACTGGCTGCGCAAGCAGGAGATCTACGCCCGAAGTAGGCTTTACGTAGCGACCCCTTCCCACTGGCTGATGCGACGGGTCGAGCAATCGATGCTGGCCCCTGCCGTCCTTGAGGCCCGGGTCATTCCGAACGGAGTGGACAGGTCGATCTTCCGACCGGGAAGCCGGGAGGAGGCACGGGATCGCCTCGGCCTCCCTCGCGACGCCCGAGTCCTCCTCTTCGCGGCGACGCCCCTTCGATCGAACGTGTCGAAGGATTTCGAGACAGTCCGTGCAGCCGCCTCACGTGTGGCCGACCGCTTGGAGGACGAGCAGGTGATCCTTGTCGCACTTGGAGAGAGTGCTCCTCCAGAGCGCTCTGGCAGATGCCTCGTACGCTTCGTGCCTTTCGAGCCGAATCCCCGGGAGGTGGCCACGTTCTACCAAGCCGCAGATGTCTACGTGCACGCCTCTCTGGCGGAGACGTTCGGCCTTGCGATTGCGGAAGCGATGGCATGCGGAATCCCAGTCGTCGCCACGTCTGTCGGTGCCATACCCGAGGTTGTTGATCATGGGCAGACGGGGTTGCTCGTTCCGCCCAAGGACCCAGCTTCGATGGCGGACGCGATTGAACGGCTGCTCACCGACGAGGCATTGCACCGCCGTTGTGCAACGCGAGCCGCGGAGAAAGCCAGCGAACGATATGACCTCCGGCAGCAGGCAAAGGCGTACTTGGACTGGTATAGAGAAATCCTCGACCGGTGAGCCATGATTACCCTGTCGGCTTTCAAATCGGGAAGGTGAACCCCTAGTGCGCACGACACCCGAGTCGTTCCGTATCCTGCTCTTGAACGGCGATTTGCGAGGTGTTGCCTCCTTCTGGCGCTGTTGGCACTTGGCACGGGAGCTCGGCCGTCTCGGCCACAAGATAACCCTCATCACCGTCTCCCCATCCCATCGGATCGTCCCCCGAGTGGAGATGAGCGACGGCGTGCGGCTCATTGAATCGCCGAACCTGCTGGACCTTGTGCACGGCGTCGGGGCAGGCTACGGCGTCCTGGGCATCCCCTATCGCTTAGTGATGGCGGCACGGGAACGTTTCGATGTCGTCCATGCGTTTGAGGCGAGGCCCAACGTCCTCCTTCCGGCCATGGTTTCACGAGCGTTCAAAGGCAGCCCCCTCGTCGTCGACTGGGCCGACTGGTGGGGCATTACCGGCGATGGGAGCGGCAATCAGGAGGGGCGAGTGTGGCCGGTACCCCTTCTGGAAACCGCGGCGGAGGAATACCTACACCGAGCGGCCGATATGGTCACGACGATCTCCACGGGCCTGAAGGACCGCGCCCTCTCCTTGGGAATCCCCCCCAACAAGGTCCGGTGGATTCCCTCCGGTGCACCCACCGACACGATTCAGCGGTTGGAGATGTCACTCTGCAAGCAGAGCCTCGACGTCTCGCCTTCGACGTTCCTGATCGGCTACTTGGGAACGAGCACGGGGGACCTCGCCATGGTCGTGCCCGCGATCAGGCGATTGCGCGAGGACCATCGACAGGTGAAGCTGGGCGTCATCTCACCGGACATCTCCCGCTCACTCGCCGGGGGCTCCGAGGACGCGATGATGTTCTTCGGAGGTGTCCCCTTTGCGCGTCTGCCCCAGTACTTGGGAGCCTGCGATGCGTTTGTCCTGCCCCTTAGAGACACGGTGTTCAACAGGACCTGCTGGCCGAACAAGTTCGGGGACTATCTCGCCGCTGGGCGGCCGATCCTCTGCGCTGGAATCGGTGACGCAGCGCAGTTCGTGGAAGCGGAAGGCTGTGGAATCGTCTGGGCTGACACGTCCGAGCTTGTTCGAGGAATCGAGTCCCTCATGGCCGACGAAGACACCGCGAACGCGATGGGGCGAGCCGCGAGACGGCTGGCCGAAGGCCGTTTGAGCTGGCGGAATCTTGCACGAGACTTCCTGTCCGTTTACCGTCAAATCATCGGGGACACCTAGCCCGTCGAGGAGAGACCTGAACTCACCACAAGTTCGAGTTGTCCCGTGGAGTCGTCCGTCGAAACTCGATTACGTCGGCTCGGAGGTATGACAGCACACCCACTTCGACCTCGGAAGGAAAGCTTGACCCGTCCGGGCGGAATCCGCAGTAACGTCGGCGAAGCCTACGGGCCCAATTGAAACGAAACGCGACGACGTGAAATCATGAGGACAGAGACCCGCTCCGCACCGACCGTCGTCATTCAGCCGAGCCGAGGCTGGGCTCCCATCCGGCTCCGCGAGCTGTGGGCGTACCGGGAGCTCCTCTACTTCCTCGTGTGGCGAGACCTGAAGGTCCGGTACAAGCAGACCGTCCTCGGCGTCGTCTGGGTCGTGATCCAGCCCCTCTTCATGATGTTCGTATTCACGTTCCTTTTCACCACCGTTGCCCGCCTCGACACCGACCCCGTCCCCTACGCCCTGTTCGTGTTCGTCGGTCTCCTGGCGTGGAACCTGTTCGCCAAAGGTCTCTCGGAGGGCAGCACGAGCCTCGCGACGAATCAGCAGCTGATTACGAGGGTGTATTTCCCACGCCTCATCCTGCCCTCTGCTGTCGTGATCTCCGGGCTGTTGGACTTCGCCATCGGATTCTTGCCGCTGGCGGGGATCATGATCTACTACGGGTATCCGCTCGAGCTCTCCCCCGCCTTCTTGGTGCTCCCGCTCCTTGTCGCCCTCATCGTCGTCGCAGCCTTGGGAATCGCGTTCTGGCTCTCCGCGATCGACGCCAGGTACCGCGACGTGCGGTACACCCTGACGTTCCTCACGTCGCTCTGGTTGTTCGCGACTCCTGTCGTGTACCCGCTGGCGAGCGTTCCGACGAACCTTCGATGGCTGTATTCGCTGAACCCAATGACGGCGGTCGTCGAGGGGTTTCGATGGTCCCTCCTCGGGTCGGCGTGGACCCTCGACCTCATCACGGGGATCTCCTTAGTCGCCGTCGTCGTCCTCTTCATCGGGGGGTTGTTCTACTTCCGGCGCACGGAACGAATCTTCGCGGACGTGGTGTGAAGTGTCCGACTCTGTGATTCGCGTTGAACATCTCTCCAAGCGGTATCGGCTCGGCCAGATCGACCCCTATCAGACATTGCGGGACGCGATCGCCCGCGTGGCGGTCTCATCGTCCCGGGCCGTACGCTCCGCCTTCGCAGGCCGATCAAAAGCGACCCGGAACCCATCGCCCGATGGGCACATCTGGGCCCTGAAGGACGTTTCCTTCGAAGTGGACCGAGGCGAGGTCCTCGGGGTGATCGGACCGAACGGCGCTGGCAAGACGACCCTGCTGAAGATCCTCTCCCGCATCACGGAACCGACCGAGGGACGTGCGGAAATCTACGGGAGCGTCGGGAGTCTGTTGGAGGTCGGAACCGGCTTCCACTATGAGCTGAGCGGCCGGGAGAACGTGTACCTGAGCGGGGCAGTCTTGGGGATGTCGAAACGTGAGATCGATGAGAAGTTCGACGACATCGTGAGCTTCGCGGAGGTTGGGGAGTTCATGGACACCCCGGTCAAGCGCTACTCCGATGGCATGCGTGTTCGACTCGGCTTCTCCGTCGCCGCCCACCTTGAGCCCGACGTCATCATCGTTGACGAGGTACTGGCAGTCGGAGACGCCTCATTCCAGAGGAAGTGCCTCGGAAGGATGGGCGAGGTGCGAGGCGAGGGACGTACCGTGATTTTTGTCAGCCATGACATGGCGGCAGTCGAGAACTTGTGCGACCGCGCGTTCGCACTCGCGCGCGGAGAGATCTTCGCGTCCGGAAACCCAAGCGATGTGATCTCTCAATATCTCGAAAGCTATGCCGGTTACTCGACCGTCCCCCTCGCGTCGAGGACGGATCGACGGGGGACGGGGCGGTTCCGGTTCGTGGGTCTTCGAATCTCGAGCGGGCCGAACCCAACGGACACCGTCCGGTGCGGGGCGCCCGTGGACTTTGAGGTCTCCTACGAGGGCAAACCACCCCTGCGGAACGTAGATGTCGCGATTCTGTTCTACAATCAGTTTGGGACGTGTGTCCTGCTCGCCGGGAGTGCAATCATTGGCAAGGTGTTCGATGAAGTCCCGGCGAAAGGGACCTTCGTTTGTCGGTTCGCCAAGTTCCCCCTCATGCCTGGCACGTACCATCTGCTATTGGGTGGCGACACGAACTCCGTGCAGGCCGACGAGGTGAAGGACGCCGCGACGCTCCAAGTCGTGGAGGGCGACTACTATGGCTCGGGTAAGCTCCCTCCGCGGGGCTACGGTGAATTTGCCACTCCGCACGAATGGGAACTCGCCTAGGGATTCCCATGTGCAACACCCACACGTGCGGGGCGAAACACGGGGAGGCCCGCCTGTCGGGATCAAACACGCGTCATGAGGTGGCGTGAGCCCAGCGATGAAAGCCGAAGGACCCCTGGTCAGTGTCGGGATGCCGGTGTACAACGGGGAGAGACATCTCCGTGCCGCCGTTGAGTCGATCCTCGGGCAGACGTTTCAGGACCTGGAATTGATCATCTCGGACAACGCTTCCACGGACGGCACGGAGGGAATCTGCCGCGAGTTTGTTTCGAGAGACCATCGCGTGCGCTACTACCGGAATCCCAAGAACCTTGGAGCGCCTGAGAACGTCAATGCCGTCTTCCGGCGCGCAACGGGGCGGTACTTCAAATGGGCCGCCGCCAACGATGAGTGCGACCCGCGTTTCATCGAGGCCTGCGTCGAGGTTCTTGACAAGCGACAGGACGCCGTCCTCTCCTATCCGCGAACACGACTCATCTTCGGAGACTCGGGAGCGACAGAGGACTACGAAGACCGTCTGAACCTGATACAGGAACGACCTTGCGAGCGGTTTCGGGCCCTCTTGGACCGGGTACGCCTCTGCAACGCGCTCTACGGGCTGATTCGAGCGAGCGCACTCAGGACAACGGGCCTTGTCGGAAAATACATCAACGGGGATCGCGTCCTGCTCGGTGAACTCACGCTCCATGGAAAATTTGTCGAGGTCCCGCACTTCATGTTCTTCCGTCGGATGGACCCGGCCTCGGCCACGACGATGAGGACCAAAGCCCAGATTCTCCGGACCCTCGACCCGGAATCGTCGAGTGGCATCCTGTTTCAGCAGTGGAAGCTGTATCGGGGTTACCTAGCGGCGGTGTTCCGTGCGCCTCTCCCCGCCCGGGAGAGGGCATGTGTCGTGCGCTTCCTGCGATGGAACGCCTGGCAGGATCGAGGGTACTTTGCGCAAGATTTCCGTGAGGCTGGGCAGGCGTGGACCTCCTGATGAACTGGCCTGAAGCCGTGTCGCCTGAGATCTTCGAGACGAGGCCAGCTCTCGGGCGGGCCCACCAAGACGTATGAGTTGTACCTCTGATGAACAGGACCGACGGATCGAACCTCGATTTCCTTCTCCTAATGGAGGATTATCAAGGCTCATACACGGAAGCGTATCTCTCCGATCCGGCCCTCTCGACCCTTCCGTATGCCGCGTGCGCGGAGCGCCTCTTCTCCCGCCCAATCTACTATGGCGATGCATACGTCGATGCCTTCAGCTCCGTCGGACTCGTCGCGCAGCAGGTCGTTCCCTTCTGTAGGCCCCTTCAATACAAATGGGCGGGCGAGAGGAACATGTGGGCCCTTGGCCACGTCTGGCCACGGCTGCCCATACATCCACCCGCGATGGACTCCGTTCAGCGGTTTCCGGACACCTGGGTCCTCAATCGCATCGTCGCGAGGCAGATCGCAGCGCATCGACCTAAAGTCGTCTGGGTCTTCTCTGGGGTACACGTGACGGAACGAGAGATTCGAACTTGGCGTCAATACGCCGACCATGTGATCTTGTGGTGGTCCTGCCCGCTCTGGGAGAGGTTCCCCTACACCGAGTTCGACCTTGCCCTGACCACGGTCCCGTCCTTTGTCGACCACTTCGAGGGACTCGGGGTTCGCGCAGCCTACCTCCCCCATGCGTTTGATCCTCGAATCCTCGAACGCGTCGGCCAGGCGGAGAGGAGACTGTCACGCGCCGCGTTCGTCGGCAGCCTGTCCTCCGCACACCAGCATCGTATCTCCCTCCTCGATGCGCTGTCCCGGAGGGTTCCCGTTGACTTCTACGGTCATGGAGCGGAGTTCCTTCCCGAGGACAGTCCCCTCCGACGCTCCCACCGAGGACCCGCGTGGGGCGATGACCTCTATTCTGTGTATGGTTCCTACCTCGTTGTCGTCCACAAGAGCGCGGATGCCTGGACGAGCTTCACCTCTGCCAAGCGACTCTTCGAGGCGACGGGGATGGGAGCCTGCGTCGTCACGGAAGACACGGATGACCTACAGCGGTTCTTCGAACCAGGCGTGGAAGTCATCACGTACGCGACTCCCGAGGAGTGTATCGAACGAGTCGAACACCTCCTGAAGAATCCCGACGAGGCGCGAAGGATCGGCCAGAGGGCCCAGGAACGGACGCTGGGAGGCCACACGTACCGACAGAGAGTCCGCGAGCTCGTCCGCGAGCTCGAGTCCCGACAGTTGATCGTGGCCCGAGGAGCTTGATGCTCAGAGTTCGAATCTGGCTCGAGCAGGCAGCCGCGAGGGTGGTTTGCGGCAGAAGAGAGGGGAGGCCTCGACCGGACAGACCAACCTTGAAGTTGGCGTAGTTCAATGTGAGTGTTGCGCGGGTGATAGTTCCGTGAAGGCAGTCATCTTGGCGGGCGGGTTCGGCATCCGTTTGGGCGAGGAGACGCACCTGAAGCCCAAGCCCATGATCGAAATCGGCGGGAGGCCCATCATCTGGCACATCATGAACATCCTCGCTGTCCACGGCGTGACGGAGTTCATCATCGCCCTCGGCTACAAGGGGGAGATTGTCAAGGACTACTTCCTCAACTTCCGCGCGTTCAACAACGACATCTCGGTTGACCTGTCCTCCGGAGCAACAACGATTCACGAGAACGAAAACCAGCTGAAGTGGAAGGTCCACCTCGTCGACACGGGGCTGTACACGCAGACCGGTGGACGCCTCAAGCGCCTTCGAAAGTGGTTGGCGAATGACCCGATGTTCCTCTTGACGTACGGTGACGGTGTCGCCGATCTTGATATCGGGGCGTTGCTGGAATTTCACAAGTCCCACGGGAAGGTCGCCACGGTTACAACCGTACGCTCTCCTGCCCGTTTCGGAAGGATTGTGTTCGAAGGGGAACGGGTCGCCGAATTCTATGAGAAACCCGAGGCGGGTGAAGGCTGGATCAACGGGGGGTACTTCGTGTTGACTCCCAAGGCGATCGACTATATCTCCGGGGACGAAGCGATCTGGGAGCGCGATCCCGTCGAGCGATTGGCCCGTGACGGTCAGCTCATGGGGTATCGCCACTACGGATTCTGGTCCTGCATGGACACGGTCAAGGAAAAGAACATGCTGGAGGAGATGTGGGCCTCTGGGAACGCTCCCTGGAGGATCTGGAAATGACCGAAACGCCTCGTGACGAAGGTCGCGCAGGCTGGTAACATCATCGGTCAGGTTTGGCGGGGAACCACTGGAATGGGTTCGAACAACGTGGAGGAGGCCGTCCCTGGGACCTTCGGTGGGCTCAAGGATCCCAAGGCAATCGTGAGGATGGCCATCTCAAGGTTCCTTCCGATGCACTCCCGCGAGGTCTTGGCCAAGTGGTTCCGCAGTTCCTCCCTGAGCCCCCTCGTGTACCGTGTGCGGTGGGGATACCTTCGGCGGGTCACGCCGGTCAGTCGGCATTTCGGATTCGATCGGGGGCTCCCCATCGACCGGTATTACATCGAGCAGTTCCTCTCGCAGAATTCGTCGAACATCCGGGGTCGCGTGCTTGAGGTCGGGGATAATCAGTACACCCGCAAGTTCGGTGGAAGTCGCGTGACACGCAGCGATGTCCTCGACGTTCAGGAAGGAAATAAGGATGCAACGATTGTCGCCGATCTGAACCACGCCGATCACCTGGTGTCCAACAGTTACGATTGCATTGTCTTCACTCAGACCCTCCAATACATCTATGACGTGCGCGCGTGCGTCCAGACCCTGCACCGGATCCTCAGTCCCGGCGGAGTGCTGCTGGCGACCTTCCCGTGCATCAGCCCGATCGCGCGGACCGACATGAACCGTTGGGGCGAGTTCTGGCGGTTCACGGACCAGTCGGCGCGTCGCCTCTTCACGGAGTGCTTTCCGCGAAGCGGAATCGAGGTCGCGTCGTACGGCAATGTCCTGACGGCCGTCGCATTTCTCCACGGGCTCGCCACCGAAGAACTGAAGGTGGAGGAGCTAGACCATCGGGATCCTGACTACCAGGTCGTCATCGCCGTGCGAGCCAGGAAGCTTCAACCCATGGGGCACGCCTCGGATGAGCCGAGGCGAGCCGAGAGTGAACCAACGATGGTTCCCCTTGAAGTCGCTTCGACTGCCGCAAGAGGCCCGGTAATCCATTCGTTGACTTCACGCCCATCCAGGAGTCCCAAATCATGAAAGTGCTCGTCACGGGAACGGACGGGTATATCGGAGTCGTGCTCGCCCCAGCGCTCCTCGAACGGGGACACGATGTCATTGGACTCGACACTGGGTTCTTTCGAGACGGATGGCTCTATCGCGCTGGAAACGCGAAGTCCCCGCCCTGCCTGAATAAGGACACGCGGCAGGTCACCGTCGAAGACCTCCGGGGATTCGATGCGGTTGTCCACCTCGCAGAGTTGTCGAACGACCCCCTCGGGCAGCTGAGTACCGATGTGACCCTCGATATTAACTACAAGGGGTCCGTTGGCCTGGCGAGCAAGTGCAAGGCCGCTGGCGTCCCACGATTCGTCTATTCTTCGTCCTGCAGTGTCTACGGCGTGGGCTCGGAGGAATATAAGACCGAGGAGTCTCCAACCAACCCGCAAACCGCATACTCGAATTGCAAGGTTCTCGTCGAACGAGCGCTTTCCGAAATGGCCGACGATGGCTTTTCACCCACATGCCTCCGAAATGCGACGGCTTACGGTCCCTCGCCGCGGATGCGATTCGATCTCGTGCTGAACAATCTGTGCGGCTGGGCCTGGACGACCCGGCAGATTCGAATGACGAGCGACGGAACCCCTTGGCGTCCGTTAATCCATGTCCTCGACCTTTGCGAGGCAATTGCGTGCGCGTTGGAAGCCCCATTGGACGCAGTCCACAACCAAGTTTTCAACGTGGGGGACAACCACGAGAATTACCGGGTGAGGGAGATCGCGGAAATCGTTTCCCACGTGTTCGCTGGATGCGAACTCATGCTGGGCACAAGCCAGGGAGATAATCGGAGCTACCGGGTGTCGTTCGACAGGATTCACAGCAAGCTCTCAGGATTTCGTTGCCGTCGAACCGCGAAGGAAGGCGCGATCGAGCTCCGCGAGTTATTCGACAGAATCCAGATGGCACGAGACACCTTCGAGTCCCGGGCCTTCACCCGCCTACGGCAACTCGAGTATCTCATCAAGACGAATCAGATCGACAATCGTTTCTTCTGGAGGTAGGGCCACGAGTTCGTGTCGATTCTGTGGAGCTGCCCTCCGCCATACGTTCGTGGACCTCGGGACATCGCCCATTGCGAACAATTTCCTTAAGGAGGACCAGCTGTCTCAGATGGAGCCGTTCTATCCACTCCATGCGTATGTGTGCGAGGATTGCTTTCTCGTGCAGCTCGACGAAGTAGTCAGTCCAACGGACCTCTTCACGGAATACGCCTACTTTTCCTCGTATTCGGATACTTGGCTTCGACACGCGAAGACCTACGCAGACATGGTGATTGACCGGTTCGCGTTGGGCAGTCACAGCCGCGTCGTCGAAATCGCCAGCAACGATGGCTACCTCCTTCAGTTCTTCGTCGCCCGAGGAATACCCGTGTTGGGCATCGAGCCCGCAGCGAACGTAGCGAATGCGGCCATCGCGAAAGGGATTCCCACCGTCATCCGGTTCTTCGGGGAGGAAATGGCTCAGCAACTTGTCGCTCAAGGTACGAAAGCCGATCTGATCGTGGGCAACAACGTCCTGGCCCACGTCCCGAAATTGAACGATTTTGTGAGAGGCTTGAAGGCCCTTCTCGGACCCCGGGGCGTCATCACGATGGAGTTTCCCCACCTAATGCGCCTGATGGAAGAGGGCCAGTTCGATACGATCTATCATGAGCACTTTTCGTACTTCTCCTTCACGACCGTCGGAAGAATCCTTGGCGCTCACGGCTTGACCATATTTGATGTGGAGGAGCTACCGACCCACGGCGGCTCCCTGAGAGTCTACGTGCGCCACGCAGGGGACACGGCGAAGACTGTGGCCGATCGTGTGACGGAGCTCCGTGAGCGGGAAGACCGCGCCGGCTTCACCCACCTGAAACAGTATCTATCGTTTGGGGAAAGGGTCACGGAGAACAAGCGGAGGATCCTGGACTTCCTCATACGAGCAAAGCAGGACGGGAAGACGATTGCCGGCTATGGTGCTCCTGCGAAAGGAAACACGCTCCTGAACTACTGCGGGATCCGGTCGGACTTCATTGACTACACGGTCGATCGAAGCCCCCACAAGCAAGGGTACTTCACGCCCGGGACCCACATCCCCATCTACGGCCCGGAAAAGGTCAAGGAGACGAGGCCGGACTATCTGTTCATCCTCCCGTGGAACCTCAAGGAAGAGGTAATGGAGCAGATGTCCTACATCCGGGACTGGGGAGGCAAGTTCGTCGTCCCGATTCCGAACATGGAGGTCTTGTGACGATGATGTTCGAGGAAACGTCGCTGAAGGGCGCCTTCGTCGTCGATCCGGACCGACGAGAGGACGAGCGGGGTTTCTTCGCGCGAACCTGGGACCGGGCAGAGTTCGAGGCCCGTGGGCTGAATGCGGAACTCGTGCAATGCAGCATCTCCTTCAACAGGGAGAAGGGCACCCTGCGAGGGATGCATTATCAAGCGAGACCGTATGAGGAGGCGAAACTGGTGAGATGCACGATGGGCACGGTCCACGACGTGATCATCGATCTTCGACGCGACTCGCCCACCTTCAAAAGGTGGCTCGGTTTTGACCTGACCGCCGACAACCGACGGATGCTCTACATCCCGGAAGGGTTTGCGCACGGATTCCTGACCCTCGAAGACCAGACGGAGATCTTCTATCAGATGTCCCAGGTCTATGTCCCGGAGAGCGCCGGAGGGGTTCGATGGGATGATCCCACCATCAGAATTCGATGGCCCGCCGCCGTGCGCGTAATCTCCGACCGTGACAAGAACTACCCGGACTTCGAGCCCGAGGGGGCAAGAACGTGAAAACCGGGGATCTCGGCAAGGGCGTGAACCTAGCGGAGATCGGCAAAGACATGCAGGGCCTCATCGCGAAGCTGTATCCGATCTGCCGGAGCATCACGGGCAACGGAGTCCGAGAGACGCTGGCGATCCTCAAGACCCTGATCCCCTTGGACGTCAAGGAAGTGCCGTCCGGAACGGAGGTCTTCGACTGGACGGTACCGAAGGAGTGGAACATCAGAGACGCATACATCAACAACGACCGCGGTGAAAGGATCGTCGATTTCTCGGAATCCAACCTGCACGTGGTCAGCTACAGCGTGCCTGTGCACGCGAGGATGAGCCTGCGTGATCTCAGGGATCATCTGTTCAGCGTGCCCGAGCATCCGGACTGGATTCCGTATCGGACTTCGTACTACAAGGAGAGCTGGGGCTTCTGCCTCAGCCACGCCAAGTCCGCGGAAATGAGGGATGGCGAATACGAGGTGGTCATCGATTCGAGCTTGGAGGACGGTCACCTCACATACGGAGAATACTACTTGCGAGGAGAACGGCCCGATGAAGTCCTCGTGTCCTGTCACATCTGTCATCCTTCCATGTGCAACGACAACCTCTCGGGTGTCGCGCTTGTGACGTACTTGGCTAAACACCTGAATCAGTTCTCCCTCAGATACTCCTACAGATTCCTTTTCATCCCGGGAACGATCGGTTCGATCACGTGGCTCGCCCTGAACGAGGCCCATGTTTCAAGAATCAAGCACGGCTTGGTTGTGGCGGGCGTCGGGGACCCCGGCAGATCGACGTACAAGAAAAGCCGTCGGGGCGACGCGGAGATCGACAGGGCTGTCATGCACGTCCTACAACACTCAGGGAGCGACTATGAGATCATGGACTTCTCCCCCTATGGCTACGACGAGAGACAGTTCTGCTCGCCCGGGTTCAATCTTCCCGTCGGCGCTCTCATGCGGACGCCGCACAGCCGATACCCGGAGTATCACACATCTGCGGACAACGTCAGTTTTGTACAGCCACAGTTCCTGGCCGATTCCTTCGCTAAGAGCGTCTCCGTCCTGACCGTCTTGGAGAGCAACAAGACCTACATGAACCAGAACCCGAAAGGCGAACCACAACTCGGGAAGAGGGGGCTGTACCGAGCGATCGGCGGCTCGGCGGATCAAAAGCTCTCCGAACTCGCAACCCTGTGGGTGCTGAACCTCTCCGACGGTGCTCATCCGCTTCTGGACATTGCGACACGATCGGGTCTCGAGTTTCGCCTCATCAAAGAAGCGGCCGATATGCTTTTGGCACACGGGTTGTTGCGGGAACAGTCGACGTAGACTCAGGCGCCGCATGACGCGTCTCTCGAATCAGGTTGCTGTTGTAACCGGGGCAAGCAGTGGCATCGGCAAGGCAATTGCGTTGGGCCTTGCCGAACAAGGCGCCACACTCTGCCTCGTGGGCCGGAAGCTAGAAACTCTTCGCGCCGTCGCCGACAAAGCGCCCACGACCGGTGGTCGGGTACTATCATATCAGACCGACTTGACGCAGGACGAAGACATTCGCATGTTGGCGGCGAATCTGGAGCGGGATGTCGGGTTCGTTGACATCCTCATCCATAGTGCGGGGTTCATTGAACTGGGTAGACTCGAGGGCGCATGGATCGGGAACTTCGACCGCCACTACCGAACGAACGTTCGCGCGCCCTACGCACTGACCCAGGCGTTGCTACCCACGCTCCGGAAGCGTCGCGGCCAAATCGTTTTCATCAACTCGACCACGGGCCTGAAGGCAAGGGCAAACGTGGGGCAGTACGCCGCGACCAAACACGCGCTAAAAGCGGTTGCCGACAGTCTCAGAGAGGAAGTCAACTCAGACGTGCGAGTGCTTAGCGTTTTTCTCGGACAGACGGCCACTCCGATGCAAGCGGCCCTGCACGAGGCGGAAGGGAGGGAATACCACGCTGAGAAGCTCATGCAACCGGACGATGTGGCTTCCGTCGTGATTAGCGCACTCACCTTGCCGCGAACCGCCGAGGTCACGGAGATCTCCATGAGACCCCTGGCTCCGCCTAGGTCGGACGTGCGGGTCCCGTAGAGCAAATCTATCGGACGGTCCATCAACTGAACGTGACCGTCCCAGCGAAGGGCCACCTACAATCGAGGACGTTGAAGTGTACGTTGCGCGGGGCGGAATCGGGAATGAACTCGGGCGACGGTTTCACGACCTGTTCTGCCACATGGATTGGAACGTCGGAATCGTCGACGAACCAATAAGCGCCTTCGTGGAGGGGGACGCAAAGCCGGAGGTTCGCTGGTTCCCGCCCGTCGGCAGCGGAAGATATCTCGCCGATCCGTTCGGAATCGTCCACGACGGACGGGCGTATGTCTTCTGCGAGGATTTCGACTATCAATCCTCCAAAGGTGTGATTGCACAGATCCGGCTGTCGGAGGATGGCACCCCGAGCGACCGGCAGACTGCGATCGAGATGCCCTTTCACATGTCGTATCCATGTCTGTTCGAGTGGCACGGGGAAATCTACTGCGTCCCCGAAACGCACCAGGCAGAGGAAATTGGCCTCTATCGGGCCACGAGGTTCCCCAGCTCATGGACGAAGGAGGCCTCATTGATTCCGAACTTCGCGGGCGTTGACCCCACGGTATTCACCCACGGCGGACGGTGGTGGATCTCATGCACGGACCAGAACTGGGGGCCGAACAACGGGCTCTTCCTCTTCTACGCGCCCGGACCGACCGGTCCTTGGGTTCCGCATTCGGGCAATCCGGTCAGGAGAGGCTTGCGGGGATCGAGGCCTGCCGGGACTCCGTTCACGCACAAGGGACAGTTGTTTCGACCCGCGATGGACTCCCCACGGACCTACGGAGAGCGGATCCTGATCTATCGCGTGACGCGACTATCGCCGACCGAGTTCGAGGAGGAACTTGCTAGCGTTGTCGAACCGTTTCAGGGGGGACCCTATCGGTATGGAGTTCATACTCTGTCGGCCGTTGGGGATCGGACCCTCGTCGACGGACTTCGAGTGACCTTCGAGAAGGTTGAGTTCCAGCGGGCCTGGTCTCGGAATGTGAACGAATTCCTCGGGTTCATCACGCCTCTTTGGCACAAGGAGTAGCGATGAAAGGCCGGGTCTGGGTGAAACCGTTGTCCCGTCCCACGATCGAGCGGGGCGAACATGCGGCAATAGCAGGGGCGTCCACACTAAGCACACTCACCAGGGCTTCACTCCGTTCACCTCCAATCCGAACTCTCGACCATCGGGCGATGCGGCTGTGATGATAAGCGTCGTGATTCCATATTTCGGCGCGGAAAGCACGATCGGCGCACAGCTCGACGCGCTGGCACGGCAGGAGCG
>Ga0209002_10001529_pt1 | contig 18670 bp, 12 predicted proteins | sample Rifsed16ft2_FD_184010 | JGI IMG/M metagenome (GOLD analysis project Ga0209002, IMG submission 184010) | Soil microbial communities from Rifle, Colorado, USA - sediment 16ft 2 (version 2) | ecosystem: Environmental > Terrestrial > Deep subsurface > Rock core/Sediment | place: Rifle, Colorado... | reverse complement strand
CATGCTTCACTTCGACGAATAAATGCAAGCAGTTGGAACACACCTAGTCTCGGGGAGTGGGGAAGCGCATGATACCTACTCGGGGAAGTTCATGCGGTGGAGCAGACCCTGGAATCGAGGGTCGGAACGAAGGGGAGCAAGCTGGGGCATAATCCGGATCATGATTAGTCCGCTGTCTCGCTCCTCGTAGCCCTTCTGCAGCCAGGCGAAGGCTTTGTCATTGTTACGCAGTCCCGCATAGGCGATGGCCAGGACGAAGGGTGGTGTCTGCCCTCGTGCTTCGACCGGACGAAGGATTCTCAGCGCCTCCGCCGGGTCACCCGTCACTGCATGGGCATAGGCCAAAGTGGCAAGCGCCGAATCCGAATCCGAAGCGCGGACAGCCTTCTGAAACTCGCCCATGGCTTCCTTGTGCAAACCTTTTTGAAGGTACGCCAGGCCCAGGTTCCCATGAGCTACGGCGTCGTCGGGCTCCATCTCTGAGGTTTTCTGAAGCTGCTCGATGGCCCGGTCATAATCCCCGGCATACAAGAAGAAGGACCCAAGCCCGCGGTTGGATAGCAGCGTCGTGGGGCTCAACTCATAGGCTCGCTGGGCCTGCTTCAGTGCCTCCTGGGGCTGGTTTCTCGCCAAGAAATATTCTCCCAGGCCGCCGTGCGCCACCTCGTCGTTGGGGTTGAGTGCAATGGCTTTGCGGAACGCCTTTTCTGCGCCCTCCAAATCCCAGTCAAAATGGAGAAGGATGTACCCTTTGGCGGTGTGGGCATCCGCGAGTGTATCGTCGAGTTCCAACGCCCGATCGGCGGCCACCCGCGCCTTCCCCCGGACATTCCTTCGTTCACCGGAGTCCGGCTCGAAACCGGAGGCGAGGTCCCAGTAGACGTCGGATAGCCCGGCGTACGCAGGTGCGTAGGAAGGGTCGATGGCAACGGCCTGCTCGAAGTAGGGCAGCGCTTTTCGGATCCCTTCCTCCGTTTGTTTCCTCCAGAAGTAGCGGCCGCGGAGGTAAGCCTCGTGAGCGGCGGGATTGACCGCCCGGTTGGTGTTGAGAGCGGCCTGCTCGCCCGCTGTCAAGGTGACGTGAATCTCGCGGGCAATGGCTCGCGCGATTTCCGTCTGCATGTTCAGGATGCCGCGCAGCTCGCGCTGGTAAGTTTCCGCCCATAAATGCGTATCGGTGGCGGCCTCGATCAGCTGCACGGTGACGCGAATCTCATTCCCGTCACGAACGACTGAGCCCTCCACCACTGCGTCCACGCCGAGCTCCCGGGCAATGTCGGGCAGCGATTTTCGGGCGCTCTTGTACTGCATCGCGGACGTTTGGGAAATCACCTTGAGCGATCCGATTTTGCAAAGCTCGGCGGTCAGCGCTTCGGTGATGCCGAAGGCCAGGTATTCATCGAGCGAGTTGTCTGCGGCATTTCCGGAAACGAACGGCAGTACGGCGATGGAATCGAGCGGCTGCCCGTCGATGTGCCAGCCCCAGTAGGCAAGAGCAGCCAGCAGCACGGCTGCGGCAATTCCGGCAAACAGGGGCCAGAGCCACCATCGAGTCACGGCGGGCGGCGCGGCCGCAACCGCCGGCTGCTCGGCCGATTCGACCGGCAACTCGGCGACCGTTTCGACCGGGGCAACGAACCGGTAGCCGCGCCGCGGCAGGGTTTCGATGAAGCGCGGGCTCTCGGCCGATTCCCCCAGCGCTTCCCGCAGGCGGCTGACGGCGTTGTTCAGATTGTTGTCAAACTCGACGTAGGTGTCCTCGGGCCACAGCCGCTGTTGGAGCTCCTGGCGGGTGACCACCTCGCCCGGCTGTTCCAGCAGCGCCAGCAGAACCTGGAAGGACTTGTCGTGGAGCTTGACCTTGCGCCCCTGGCGGCGCAGCTCCCCGCTTGTCGGGTCCACCCCGAAAAGGTCGAAGCGCAACGGAGCGGGCTGAGGTTTGTTGCCCATAGCGCGCTGGCCCCTTGATTTTCTTCGAAGAATGGGCCAAGCTTATCACAAAGGGGGCGAGAGGAACCTTAATTTTCTCAGTAAGTCCCTGCCTTTCAGCGGCTTCAACTTTAAGAATCTTCCAAGGCCGGCGTGATTGACATTCAGCTCCGGCCAGCGAAGATTAGCGCACATTCGGCGACGGCTGTCGGGCAAAGCTGGGCTGAGGCCGAAGCGAATCGAGGGGGTGGGAGATGAACCTTCACAGCAGTTCTTCTTGGCTACGAATTCTGGCAGTCCTAGCGGCCTGCGGGCTGGGCCAGTTCCTTTTCGCGTCGGTGGCCCGCGCTCAGGAGGCGCCTCCGCCCGAAATGTGCGGTGACGGCACCACTTTCACGGTCGATTTGCCCGGCACCGCGTCGCTGCCTCGAGGCGTGAAGGCGCCGGACGATTCGGTCACCCTGCCCAATGGGTGTCGCATCTATGCGCTGCTGGTCAGCGGCTACGAACGCAACGCGAGCCTAGACGAGTTGACCTTTTATAAGTTGACCAAATTCGTTGCGGAGAATAACGGCTATGTGCATTGGGCATGGTGGAACAACCTGCTGAAGGAATACATGGCCTTGCCGCTGCACGACGTGCAGGTGGACGTGCCGGTCCTGGGGACCATCGGCACCAATCCCGGGGGATTGGGTGGTGTTCACGGCCTGGGTTTCGTCCCCAAGAACTTCGGCGAAGTAACGGCGTTTGTGCCCAAGGCAGTGCCCGAAGAAGATTTTCAGTTCCAGGCCGATGCGGAACTCTTCCTGAAGGCAATTCGAGCCAACAATCCCAACGCTATCATCATTGTGGCGGGGCACAGCATGGGAGGGGATTCCGTGGTCCGCTTGGGGACCAACCCGAATGTATCGATCGACCTGCTGGCCCCGATCGACCCAGTGGGCAATCGCAGCCGGCCTGTGGGGCGAGTCCCGATTCCTGGTCTCCCACTGCGCCAGACGTTCAATTGGAACCGCTGGCGGGTTGCCAACACATTGCTAGGCTACCGCCAGCGCGACTGCGTCCGCAACGCGCTGGGCCTCTGCCGGGATTTTGACCCGAGACCGTTCCGTGTTTCTTTCCAGTGCACGGAAGGTCCGCTCCTGGACGCCCCACCACTGTTCGGTTCCCGCGCGCCATTGGTCTGCCCGCAATTGGTCCCCATAGTGGTCACCGGACCCCGCCCGACCATCGGTGCAAACGTTCGCTTTCTTTATCACCGCTGGCAGAAGGAGTTTGTTTTTCCGTTTGATTTTGGTGCAGATGAGCCCCTGACACGAGGGCCACTTACCGACATCCTGGGCGGAAATTTCCAAGCGCCGGTTCCCAAGAACGCTTTAGGCGAGAGCAACCCCAACAAGACTTGCGGTGCGGCTGGCAATATCGACGTGGGATTGCTGGCCTTCCAGGTGCTGGGTATCTCGTTTACGCTACCCGAGTTCGGCGTGCAACCGGGAGACCCGCGTGATCCGAACATCTTCTGTGTTCCGCTGGATGGGCATGGGGAGATAGTGGGATTCAGGCGCATCGGCATCGAGCCCATTGCTCTCCAGGCCCAAGGGAACTGGCCCATCTTCGACCGCGCTCAGGGGATCAATGACGCCCAAGCTCGTCGGCAGAAGCTGATCGAAATGACTACTGCACCTTCTCCCGACCCGAACAAAACGATCAACGATCCTCCCAATTGGGCGCATGAGCCGAAGAACCCGAATTTGGACCTGGTCGTGGACGACATGATCGCTATTGTGCAGCACCTTCTTAGCCAACAACAGCCCGAAGATGTGACCCCACCGGTCACCGTGGCCACTGCGAACCCTGCGGCCAACGCCAACGGCTGGAACATGGACGACGTCGTCGTCGATTTGACCGCTACCGACACGGGCGGCTCGGGCGTCAAGGAGGTCGAAACTTCGCTGACGGGAGCGCAGCTCGGCGGCATGCTTACCCCCGGCAATACGGCACAGGAGACCATTACAGCGGAGGGAACCACGACCATCACCTTCTTCTCCCGGGACAATGCCGCCAACGTGGAGGCCCCGAACACGTCGACTGTCAAGCTCGACAAGACTCCGCCCAGCGTCGAGGCCGTGCCCAGCCCCGCGCCGAACGCCTTCGGCTGGAACAACAGCGACGTAACCGTCACCTTCTCTGCCTCGGACGCTCTCGCTGGCCTGGCGGAGGTGTCGCCCATGGACCCGGTTTTGGTGACGACCGAAGGGGCCGACCAGGAAATCATCGGCACCGCCACCGATCTGGCTGACAACCAATCCGCCGCCGCCGCCCTGGTCAGCCTCGATAAGACACTACCGGCATTGAACGGCGCGGCCGACCGCGCCCCTGACAGCAACGGCTGGTACAACCGCCGGCTCACCGTGACTTGGGACTGTACCGACGGGCTTTCCGGCGTGCAGTCATTTAGCGCCACATCCGACTACAACGGGCCGGATTCGGCGAGTGCTTTGGTGAGCGGGAGATGCTTTGACTTCGCCGAGAACGAAGCCAGCGCCACGGTGAAATTCCAATTCGACGCCACCCCGCCCACCATCGTCGCCACTCTCAATCCCCTGCCGAACGCCAATGGCTGGCACAATACCGACGTTACAGTGACCTTCACGGCAGTGGATGCGCTTTCGGGCGTCAACTTGGTGAGCAATCCAGTGCTGGTTACCTCCGAGGGGGCAGGACAAGTGGTCACGGGAACGGCGATTGACTTGGCGGGCAACTCGTCCTTTGTGACCGTCACACTCAACATTGACAAAACGGCGCCGGAGGCTTTCAACCAGTTCGACGCCGTGGGCCTGGAAGTGGCCGTGTTCGGTCGGGATTCTCTCTCCGGTGTCGCTCCCGGCGCCTTGACTCCGATTGCTGTGGTCGCGGTGCCGGAGGAACAAGAAGACGACGAGCATGACAGAAATGAGGATGGGGAGGCAGAAGAGAACGAGAATGACGAAGACGACGAAGACGAGATGACTGAACTGCGCACCTACAAAGTTCTCGACTTGGCAGGGAACGTCCTCCTGCTGGTAGAGAGAGTCGAGAAAGAGGGCCACCAGATCAAGGCCCGCGTTTTGACTCTCCAATACAATAACGGCGCGGTTCTCACGCTGCCACGGAACAGGAAGAAGCTTGAGTGGGCCCTCGAAAAAGACGGTACGCTAAAAGCGCTGGAGCAGAAACTGGAAGTGAGGACGCAGGAAGAGCGACAGAGGCTGGAAGCGAAATTCAGCCTGCGGGAGAATGAAACTGCGATTAGGCAAAAGGACCCCGAGCCAGAATTTAGGGTGGTTCGGCCTGGCTTGGTCCTACTGCGGATGGCTACACACCAAGGAAACCTCGTCCTCGAGTTCTAAGGCCAGCCTGAGTGGAGCTTGAGGTTACGCACCATGACGCGCCCAGGTGAGGTGGGCACCAACCGCCGCCGTCGCCTTGTTGAGAGAATCCCGGGGATTTCGCGCACGCTCCGCGAACAAATAGGCCCAAACAAGGCCAAAAACCCAAAAATCAGGGCGTAGCTAAGTCAAAGAAGAGAAAGGGCGAGCCACTCTTTTTGCGCATTCTGGAGACCAGCGCTCTATCCACTGAGCTACAGGCGCGCATTGGGCGTCCCGAATGGTTCTGCGGGATGCGCTGGTAGACTCCGCTTTAGTACGAGTTCGCTACTGGGGTCAACTCGGCGCACCCAGCCTCATCGCAACCAGCCGGGCAGCATGTTTTGCTGCCTGGCCTCGTCCTCTATTGCCGCGATCGCTCGCCCGACAGATTCCTTTTGCTGCTCGAGCTGGTTGAGATAGTCGTAGGTGCTCAGAAAAGAGTTGCCCCTGCCGAGGACGATGCCGGTGCGGCCCGTCTCGATTTGATCGCGGAAGTTGGCCATTTCGGCCTCCAGCGCCGCCAGCTCCGCGCGCAGCGGTGCCAGTTGGCCTTGCCAAGAGTCCCGCGTTTGCCTCCTCGCGGCTCCCTCCCCGGCGATCTCGTCGGCAGCTTCCCATCGCAGGTTCTCCACGAGGTCGGCCATCGGCGCCAGGGAGTTCTCGAGAACGGCGATCACCGAGCGCTCTTGCTCGATTTGCCGGCCAAGCTGATCGAGGCCGCCACGATCGCCCGTTCGCTCGCGTGCAGCAAAGTTGGGGTCCGAATAGAACTGGGTCACGTGAAGGATGAAGTCGCGGTCAAGCACGTCGAGTTGGCGCTCTCGGAACCGCAAGGTTTCGAGTCCCCGCTCAAGAGCCTCCTCAGCGCGGTGACGGATACGGGTCAAGGCGACTTGAGGCGGCTCCAGCTCAGCCGCTTCGGCTGGGGCAGAGGTTTGAGCAGCCGCAGCGGGGAGGGTGAATTCCTCCGCCGAACCCATGCCGGAAGCTACATCATCATTGGTATATACCCGGCGGGTCTCGGTTCGTGCCGGGGTCATCCCGCCAACGGACGCTCGAAGGTCAGTGGTTTCGTTCGGCTTTTTGCCGGCTTCAACCGAGGCGGCAAAGAAAAACAGCGCACCGAAGAAAAACGTTCGGAGCCAGAAGGGAAGGGTCTTCATGGCAGCTCCTCCCAGTTCAGTAGCGAGTATCGGCCCTCAGTCCGATTGGCGCGTCGGGCTGAAAACCCGACAATCCCTGAGGGTGTCCGGTCGCTCAGGACCGGGCGCTTTGCCGTTCGCGCTTGAAGAGAAGATTCGCGGTCAACAAAGCTGCTGTTCCCGGCAAGGATATGCTATTTTAACACGTTAACTCGCTGGTGGGCGCGCCTGCGGGGCATTTCATGTCCAAAGTCATGACGATGCCGGAAGCCATCCGCCGGTTTGTAAACGACGGTGATGTGGTCGTGATGGAAGGCTTTACCCACTTGATTCCGTTCGCCGCCGGGCACGAAATCATTCGCCAGAAGCGGCGCGAGCTGACGCTGGTGCGGCTGACGCCGGATTTGATTTACGACCAGATGATTGCCGCCGGATGCGCGCAGAAGGTCATTTTTAGCTGGGCCGGAAATCCGGGCGTTGGCCCGCTCCATGCGTTTCGCCGCGCGGTCGAGCAAAGCATCCCTCGCCCGCTCGCCTTCGAGGAATATTCTCACTTTGGCATGGTATTGCGGCTGCAAGCGGGCGCGTCGCGGTTGCCCTTCCTGCCCACTCGAAACTACGTTGGTTCCGATCTGCCGGGAGTGAACCCCAACATCCGGCCGATCGATTGTCCTTACACGGGTGAAAAGCTGTTCGCGGTGCCGGCGCTCCATCCCGACCTTGCCATCGTCCATGCCCAGCGAGCCGATGACGAAGGCAACACCCAAATCTGGGGACTGCCGGGCGTACAGAAAGAGGCAGCGTTTGCGGCCAGACGAGTCATGGTTGTGGTGGAGGAGATTGTCCCGCGAGAGGTGGTCCACCGCGATCCCAACCGCACGTTGATCCCCGGCTTCATCGTCTCGGCGGTGGTGGAAGAGCCTTTGGGCGCGCATCCGAGCTACGTTCAGGGCTACTACGACCGCGACAATGCTTTCTATTTCGAATACGACGAAATCTCGCGCGACCAAGCGCGGCTCGAAGCATACCTGGACGAATGGGTCTATGGCGTGGCCAACCGCCGGGAATATCGCGCCAAGTTGGGTGAGCGGGCGGAAGCGCTCAAGGCTCACCGGGCGCTCTGCGAGCCGGTGAACTATGGCTTTTAGCGCCGCTTCAAGAAGATGACTCCGGCAAGCACTTACGAACTGATGGTAACCGCGGCGGCGCGAGAGTTGCGCGATGGCGAAGTGGTTTTTGTCGGCATCGGCATTCCCAACGTTGCCGTCAACCTTGCCAAGCGCACGCGCTGCCCGCATCTTGTTCTGATTTACGAATCCGGCGCGGTCGGCGCCGAGCCCCAACGCTTGCCGGTTTCGATCGGCGATCCGGCGCTGGTGACCGGCGCCACCGCGGTCTGTTCGATGAGTGAAGTGTTCCAGTATTACCTCCAGCGCGGATGGATTGACGTTGGCTACCTTGGCGGGGCGCAGGTGGATCGCTTCGGCAACATCAACACCACCGTGGTCGGCTCCTATCACCGGCCGAAGGTGCGCTTGCCCGGTTCCGGCGGCGCGTGTGAAATCGGCGTTCTGGCAAAGCGAATCGTCATCGTAATGCAGCACAAGCTGCGGGCGTTTCCCGAGCGGGTGGACTTTGTGACCACTCCGGGCTATCTCGGCGGCGGGCGCGAGCGGGAAGAGCTCGGAATCGCCGGCGGCCCGCAACTGGTGGTAACCGATCTCGGAATCCTTCGCTTTGACGCCCAGTCGCGGGAAATGGTGCTGGTTGCCTTGCATCCCGGCGTCACGCTGGAGAAGGTCCGGGAGAATACCGGCTGGCTGCTCAAGGTGGCCGCGCCGCTCGAAACCACACCTCTTCCCTCGGAGGAGGAGTTGCGGATGATCCGCGAGGCTTTGACTCCCGGGAAGAACCTCAGCCCGGCCGATTCGAGCAAGCCACGCCTGGAGACGTTGGCGGGCAAGCCCGCCACTGGGGCGCTGGCGGACAAGCAGGGTAGTTAGTGCGAGAGTCGCTCCTTCATCGCCATCTCAAGCGAAAGTACCCGGTCGCGGCCCGCGGCGAGGGTGTGTGGTTGTATGACGACAGCGGGAAAAAATATCTGGACGCCGCCGGGGGCGCGGCAGTGGTTTCCGTCGGCCATGGCGTGCGCGAGGTCATTGCCGCCATGGGGAGACAGGCGCGCCAGGTGGCGTTCGTGCACAGCTCGCAATTCACCACCACCGCCGCGCGAAAATTTTCGCGCTTGCTGCGTTCGCTCGCTCCCGGGCAGCTCCGAAAAAGCGGGCGGGTGTTCTTCACCTCCGGCGGCTCGGAAGCGACCGAGTCGGCCATCAAGCTGGTGCGGCAATACTGGCTGGAGCGAGGCGAGCCGAGCCGTTTCAAAATCCTCTCTCGATGGTCGAGCTACCACGGCGCCACTCTGGGCGCGCTGGGGCTTTCCGGAAATCAACGCCGGCGCGAGGCCTTTCTGCCCCTGTTGGTAGAACAGGGCCACATTGCTCCTTGCTATTGCTACCGTTGTCCTTTCGGCCTTGAGTTTCCTGCCTGCGAGCTCAAATGCGCCCACGACCTGAACCAGATGATCGAGACCCAAGGGCCGGAAACGGTGGCGGCATTTATTTTCGAACCCATTGTCGGGGCCACGAATGGCGCGGTGCCGCCCGACGGTTACGTCAAGACCATCCGCGAGATTTGCGACCGCCACGGCATCTTGCTCATCGCCGATGAAGTGATGACCGGCCTGGGGCGTACCGGCAGAAATTTTGCGGTCGATCACTGGGGCGTTGTGCCGGACATCATCCTGATGGGGAAGGGACTCTCGAGCGGCTACGCCCCGCTGGGAGCGGTGCTGGCGAGCGAAGAAATCTGTCAGGTTCTGGAGCGCGGCAGCGGCCATTACAGCCATGGCTTCACCTACAGCGCCCATCCCGTTTCGGTGGCAGCCGGGCTGGCCGTGCAGAAATGGATTGCCAGGAACAACCTCGTCGAGCAATGCGCGCGCCAGGGTGATTACCTGGCCCGGCGGCTGGAAGAGCTGCGAAGCTTCCCGATGGTAGGAGACGTCCGCGGAAAAGGACTCCTCCAGACGGTCGAGTTTGTTCAAGAGCGAGCGACGCGCCAGCCGTTTCCTGCTGGAGCGCAGGTCATCGAGAGGCTCGACGAGAAACTTCGCGAGGCGGGCGTGAACGCCTACCCGATGAAAGGCTGCGCCGATGGAAGCGCCGGCGATCATTTCCTTCTTGCTCCGCCGTTCGTCATTTCTCAAGCGGAGATCGATTTCCTGGTGGATGCTCTTGCGGCTGTGATTGGGTCGGCTCAGGAAGCCTTTCCGGGAAGCGGCCCGCGCTGATCGCGGTCCGGCGCCAGTTTTTTCCAGAGAAGGTAAACGGGCACGCCGATCATGACGATGGCCGAACCGATGAGGGATTCCCAGGGCCGCTCGCGAAGCGTGTTGACGATGAACCAGAGCGCCGCCGCGACAAACAGCAGCGGCACGAGCGGGTAGGCGGGAACGCGGAAGGGCCGCTCGACGCGAGGCCACTTCTTGCGAAGAATGACCACCGCCAGGGTCGTCAGCAGATAGAAGATCCAACCGGCAAAAATGACGTAAGTAAAGAGCTGGTCGTAGCCGCCAACCAGGATCAACAGGCAGGACCACGCGCCTTGCACAAGAAGGGACACGTGGGGAGTACGGAAGCGCGGATGGACGCGGCCGACCGCTTCAAAAAAATGGCCTTCGCGTGACATCGCGTAGGTAACGCGCGCTCCGGCCAGGATCAGCCCATTCACGCAGCCAAACGTCGCCGCCAGCACCACCAGAGAAATAATTTTGCCGCCCGAAGCGCCGAGCAGGACGCTGGCTGTCTCCGCCGCCACTCGCTCAGAGCGCGCCACCGTTTCGATGGGCAGCACGTAGAGATAAACCAGGTTGACCAGCAAATAAAGCAGCGTCACTCCGGCGGTCCCGATGACCAGCCCGAGCGCCAAGTTTCTTTCCGGGTTCTTGATTTCGCCGGCGGCAAAGGAAGGATTGTTCCAGCCATCAAAGCACCAGAGCGCCGCAATCATCGCCACGCCCAGCGCAGCCAGCAAGCCGCCGGGATCTTTGCTGGTGGCAAAAAGAGGCGTGAAGTGAGCGAGCGAGCCTCCCTTAAAGACAAATCCGGCCACGATCAGTCCCGCGAGGCCGAGCACTTTCGCCGCGGTAAAAATATTCTGCACTCGGCTGCCGGACTCCACCCCGCGGTAGTTTATCCAGGTCAGCAGGACCACGCAGAGGACGGCTACCGCTTTTACCTGCCATGACGCGAGCGGCAGGAAATCGCCGAGGTAGATGGCAAAGCCGACCGCGACCGCCGCAATCGAGCCCGACTGGATGGCCAGGAGGTTCGCCCAGCCGAAAAGAAACGCGGTCAAAGGGCCGTAGGCTTCCTGAAGATAAACATACTGGCCGCCGGCGCGAGGGAGCAGCGCGCCCAGTTCGGCATAACTCAACGCGCCGCATAAACTGAGAACACCGCTGACCAGCCATACCACCAGGCTCAGCCCCGGAGATTCCACCGCCTGAGCAATGTTCCGCGCCACCAGGAAAATGCCCGAGCCGATGATGACCCCGGCGGTAATCGAGACGGTGTCCCATAGACCGAGAGTGCGCGGCAATTCGGCCGGGGGTGACGACCGGGATGTTTCCGGAGCGGGCATGAAAACAACCTGGCCCGCCATCAAGATAGGCGGACTGGCGAAGAGTTCTATCACAACCCCAACCAGCCCCAAACAATTTCTTGGCCGATAGCGCGGGAAGAACGAAAAGAATCCTTGGATGGCAAGATTTGGTTTTGGCCTATAATGCACCGGGCGCAGGCACTCCAGTCATCCCGAGGCCTCGGGAGCATGGGGATCCACAGCTATCTCGTTGCGTGTTTAGTGTTCGCTTGTTGGGATGCGTCCCTCCTGGCACAGGCGAGCGACCGGCCGCCCCTGACGGGTTTTGCGGCAAGTCGCGTCGGATGGGAACTGGAGTATGAAGCCAGGTTGCAGAAACTGGTCTCACCGGCGCGCGAGCGCGAATTCCTTCGTTTTCTCACTTCTGTCCCTCACCCGGCCGGGAGCGAGGGCGACAAGAAAATTTCGCAGTATATCTTCGACCGTTTCCAGGAATTCGGCCTGAAGCCCGAAATGGTCGAGTACGAGGTGTTGCTCTCCTATCCGGTCGGCGCCGAGGTGGAAATCGTTGGACCAGAGCCGGTAAAGCTGGCCCGGCCGGAAGTCCCCTACCCGGATGATCCCGACACGGCCCTGGAGGACATTTTCACCCGCATCCCCTGGAATGCTTATTCGCCTTCGGCTGATCTCACCCTGCCGGTGGTGTACGCGAATTTTGGTCGCGCTGAGGACTATGACGAACTGGCGCGGCAGGGTGTCGAGGTCAAAGGCAAGATCGTGCTGGCGCGCTATTTCAAAGGCTACCGCGGCGGCAAGAGCCTGGAGGCGGAGAAACGCGGCGTGGCGGCCCTGCTGCTCTATTCCGATCCCATGGAAGACGGCTACTTCCAGGGCGATGCCTATCCGAAAGGCCCGTGGGGGCCGGCCGAACATTTCCAGCGCGGCGCAACCGTCTATGACTTCCTGGTTCCGGGCGATCCGCTGACGCCGGGCTGGGCTTCCACGGCGGATGCCAGGCGCCTGCCCGAGTCGGAGGCGACCGTCCTTCCCAAGATTCCGATGATCCCGCTTTCCGCGCGCGACGCAGCCGAGATTTTGGCGCGGCTCGACGGACCAGCGGTGCCGAAGGGCTGGCAGGGAGCCCTGCCGCTCACCTATCACCTGGGCGGGAACTTGCTTATTCACTTTGCCACCGAGACGAAGCGGGTGCGGACGAAGATTTGGAACGTGATCGGGACCCTGGCGGGCAGCGAAGAGCCGGAAAAATTTGTCCTGCTATCCAACCATCACGACGCCTGGGTATATGGCGCGGTGGATCCGGCGAGCGGCACCGCCTCCATGCTCGAACTGGCGCGCGCTCTGGGCGAACTGGCCCGCGAGGGATGGCGGCCGCGACGCAGTATCGTCTTCGGAAGCTGGGATGCCGAGGAGTATACGTTGACCGGCTCAACCGAATGGGGCGAGCAGTTCGCTGACCGCATCCGGCAGAACGCCATTGCTTGCCTGAACGTGGATGCTTCCACGAGCGGCGACAAATTTGCCGCGAGCGCCTCTCCTCTCTTGAGAAAACTCATCTGGGAGGCCACTCAGGGGGTAGAGGATCCGGTCCATCGCGTCCCCGTCTATCAACGCTGGCAAGAAGCCGGGCGCAGGGAGAGCATTCGGAGCTACGCCGTTTCGGGCGGCGCGGGCTCGCCGCAGTCCCGCGAGGCGGGACGGCCCGAGATCCAAATTCTTGGCAGCGGCTCCGACTATACCGTCTTCTTCAACCATCTGGGCATCCCCTCGCTCGACATGATTTTTGACGGCCCCTACGGCGTATATCATTCTCTCTACGACAACTTTTATTGGATGAGTCATTTTGGCGATCCCACGTTTGACTATCACGCAGCGATGTCGCGACTCTGGGGCGTCATGGCGCTGCGGCTGGCCAACGCCGATATTCTGCCTTTTGACCTTTCGGCATACGCCGAAGATCTGCTCGCCTATGCCGGCAGCTTGAAGGAATATGCAAGCAAAGAATTTGCCGCGCGACACCTCGATGGCGTCGCCGCGGAAGCGAGGAAGCTCAAGCAAGCGGCTGCCGCTGCCGAAAAGCGGATCCGGAACATTCTTGCCCGCCCCTCCCGAAGCTTCGGGACCATCGGGGCCCGCCTCCCGGAGGGGCAGGCCGGGAATCCAGAACAGAGCCTTCTCCGAAAGATGCGGGAAGAGATGCGCCAGCTTGAACAGGACCTTTTGAACCAGGACGGCCTTCCCGGCCGGCCGTGGTTCAAGCACCTGGTCTACGCGCCCTTGCCGAGCTATGAGGCGGAGACTTTGCCCGGCGTGCGCGAAGCATTGCTCGAGAGGGACGAAGGGCGAGCTGCGGCTCAGGCGCAACTCTTGCGGCGCGCCATCCGGAACATGACGGCTCGCATGCGGGCTCTCGGAAAGTGACCGCGAAAGGATGACTGCGAAAAGGGGCCTTCGAATCCGGTACCGGCTCCTCCGTGCGCTCGAAGAATTGCGTCAGACCGCGCGCATCCAGCGGAAGACATGGGGCTCGGCGGAAATCGTGCCGCCGGAGATGATGGTGGCTTCGAGCCATGCCGGCGGATTTGTCCTGGGCGCACTCGAGGGGAAAAGAGTAGTGGGTTTCGCTTACGCGCTTGCCGGCTGGAGGCGCAAAGCCCGCCTCTTTTGGTCGCACATGCTTGCCGTCGAGCCCGGCTTGCGCAATGCCGGGATTGGGGAGCGACTCAAATGGCTCCAGCGCAAAGTCGCTCTGGCGCGGGGCGCCAAGCTGATCCGTTGGTCCTTCGACCCGCTCGAAGGCCGCAACGCCTGGCTGAACTTTCGCAAGCTCGGTTGCCTGGCAACGGAATACGTTCCCAATCTGTATGGGCCGATGGCGAGCAAGCTGGAAGGGGGTTTGGAGACCGATCGCCTGATTGCGAGCTGGTTTCTCGATTCGCCGCGCGTGTCCCGATTGTATCGGGACGTGCGCCGCCGGACACGCCGGGGCGGCGAGCCGTCCAGGGAACCGAAGTGGATTGCCTCGAAGGAGGTTCCCTTGGCCTCTTTGGTCCCCTTGGTTAATGAAACTCGCACCGTTCGAGGAGTCCTCCGGTGCGCGCATCTCCGCCTGGGGCTTCAGGCTCCGGCCATTCGGATCGAGATTCCTTCGGATATCCAGCCCATCAAACAGAATTACCGAAACGCGGCCAAAGAATGGCGAATGAGAATGCGGCACGCGCTCATGCACTATCTCCGCCGCGGCTACGTGGTTGCGGATTTCTGGAGAGGGGAAGCGAGAGGCGGACGCAAGAGCTTTTACTTGCTCGTGCGAGGAAGCTTGCCAGCGCTTCAGCGGAGTTGATTGTATTTTCTGAGAATTTCCTTCACCTTTTCGAGCGGCAGCCCCTCGGCCACGCGGCCATCGCGCCCGACCACAGTAGGGGCAGCGGTGAGCGCGTTCAAGACCGCTTCCTCAGTAGCCTCTTCGACCGCCTGAAAGAGAGGGTTCAGGCGAGTGTCGGCCAATTCGATGAGAGCGGAGGCTCGATCCTTAGGTTGGTGGGGAATGGTGTTGCCGGTGGAAAAGGCCAGGATCAGGTCACCGCTTGAGTGGCGCGAAAGAGCGCCGGTGCGAGCCAGGCCGAGCGGCGCGCGGCGAGCCAATCGCTTTAGTTGCCGAGCGGAAAGCGGCGCGTCCGTTGCCACGATGATGATGATCGAGCCATCGCCCGATCGTTGGGCTGGGCCGGGAAGCTCGCGACCGACCGGCGCTCCCTTGATCGTGAGGTGCTCGCGGCTCTCCATGTTGGCATTGACGAGCACGCCGACCGTGTAGCCTCCGTCGCCTGGCGGGATGACCCGTGAAGAGGTGCCGATACCGGCCTTAAAACCGAAGGCGATCATGCCGGTGCCGGCGCCGACGGCGCCCTCTTCCACCGGCCCGCTTCTGGCGTTTTCAAGCGCGCGAACGGTTGCAGCATCGCTGACGTGGCGGCCCTGAATGTCGTTGAGCTCGCTGTCGTCGCATTCGGCCACCACCGGATTGATGGTGACATCGGTGACGCCGATCTCCGGGTAGCGTTTCAGCATGTAGCTGATAAGCCCGTCATAGACGCGGCCGACGTTGAGCGTGTTCGTCAGAGCAATCGGCGTCTCCAGGTAGCCGGATTCTTCGATCCACTCGAGGCCTGTCATTTCGCCGTTGCCATTCAGGACAAAACTTCCCGCCGGAACCTTCTCCCGCCAAACATCAGCGCGCGGGAGGACGGCGGTGACGCCCGTGCGGACCGGCCCCTGCCCTGGAACCAATTTTCCTTGGCCCTGGTTGAGCGTGACGTGGCCCACTTTCACGCCGGCCACATCGGTGATGGCGTTCCACCGGCCGGTCGGCAGTGTCCCAATCGTGATGCCAAGCTCGCGCCCTCGGCCGCGACGTTCAGCGGCCTGCTCCTCGCCCGGCGCGGCCGGACTCGAAACCAGCATCAGCGAAAGCGCCGCCGATAAAGCGAATGCGATTTTCATCGAGTTCCCCACAGAGTTTGGCGAAGGGATGAGCTTCAAGAAATCCGGGCGGTCAGTATATCACTTCTATTCTTCTGCGCAGACAGCCCGCCGCGGCAGGCCCTTCCGGGCGGCGCAGCCTCCTCGCCTGAAGGCTCGAGGCTGGAGACTGGAATGCCTTCTAGGTTCTAGTTTCCAGCTTCTAGCTTCCAGCCTTGGGCGCGAGGTAGGTCTTTAATCCCTCCTCCAACGTCGAAAAACTTCCGCCAAAGGTGGCGAGCGCATCCCGGCTATCTACCGGGGCTTCTCCCACGATGAAGTCAATCGCCTGCGGGGACATGGGCGGGGTGGGAAGGAAGGTCAGCGGGGCGACAGCGGCTTTCACGAGCCAGGCCGGCTGGTGAATCAAGAAGCGGGCCCGCGCGCCCCGACCCATCACGCGCAGCATCGTCCGGAGGATATCGTCCATCGAAAGCATCTCGGGGCCGCCGAGCTCAAAGACGCGGTTCGTCGCCTGGGCGCGGGTCAACGCTTCCACCGCGATGCGGGCCACATCCGAGACCCAGATTGGTTGCACGCGGTTCTTGCCATTGCCGATGACCGGAACGAAAGGGAGCCAGCGGGCGAAGTTGACAAAGCGGTTCAGGCTGCGATCGCCGGGGCCGTAGATCCACGAAGGTCGCAGGATGACGTATTCCATGCCGCTCTCGCGAACCGCTTGCTCGGCCAGGTCTTTGGCTACAAACCAGGGCTCCGCCCGGCCCTGTCCCGCTCCGGCACCGCTCAGATAGACGAAGCGTTGAACGTGATTTTCCTTCGCGGCTTCGACGATCGCCCGGGTTCCCCTGGCGTCAATTTCCAAATAGGTAAATCCGCGGCGAGGAGCCTCGACAGGATGATTGGGAAACTGCACGCAGTGGATGACGGCATCGACTTGGGCGGTGGCGGCGCGAAGCGAATCTCTCGCCCGCACATCCGAGCGCACCATTGCGACTCCCGGCCCGAAAGGATTTCTTCCCCCGGGGTTGCGCGTGCCGCAACGCATCTGCCAATCGGGATGCTCGCGGAGGATGCGGCGCACAACCTCTGCGCCAATAAATCCTGTTCCTCCACTGACCAGAACCCTCATGCTCGCTGCCTCCCCGGTTCCCTCAGGTCACCAGTGGCAGTCTCCCACCGAAGGCGGGCGGTCGCAAGCCCCGAGGGATGGAATCGGGGCCGGTGGCAGCGCGGGCGCAGCGAGCATAAGGGCAGCAGCCGGAAGCTTCGAGAGCGGTTTTCAGGATGGGGAGACGCCCGCTCAGGACGGGCCCTGTAGCGTACGGTACAGGGCGGGAACTTTATTGTCGGGGGACCTCGGTGACTTCGAGGATCTGGTCGTACGGGATGATCTGCCGGATAACCGGGGCCGGATCGATGGGGAAGATCTCTTCCACCACCAGGCTGACGCCGGTGTCATCAATCACTTTTCCCAAAAGCTCGCTGACGATGTCACCGACGCGGTAGCGGACCGAAACCTGCTGGTTTTGGTAATGACGAAAGCGGTTGTGCTTCAAAGCTGCTTCCGTCTGAGTCAACGTCTGTTCGGTGCGGCTTCGTTGAAGGGATTGCATCTTGGCGGAAAGTTCGGCGCTCGTGATCACTCCCTTTTCGCGCAGAAGCTCCATCACCGCATCGAGCACCAGGGCCAGGGAGCGAGCCTCTCCTTCGCCGGGTTGGGAACGGCCGTAATCAGGGCCGTGGCTCGCCAGATGAGCAAGCAGCCGCTCCAGCTTGATCTGTTCACTGGACGAGGTGGACGTGAATTCCACGCCCATGCCGTCGCTTTCGATCCGCGAGCGGACGACCGCCGGCGTTTCAAACACTCCATCGGCCACCGAAAAGCGCAGGCGAAGTTCACTGTCGATGGGGGCGGGAGCAAAGGTCTTGATGTAGCAGCCGCCCAGACTGACGTTGTTGACGGTGCCGGTCAACCACTCGCCTGAAGGCACCAGCACGATCTCGACATCGCTTTGGAAGGGGAAGCGGGCGTGTCGCCGACGACCCAGCACGCCAGCACTTCCGTCCTGGACGATCTTCGAAAGCATCCCGGCTCCTTTGGGCATGCACGCACTACGGCTGGGTCAAACCATTCTCCGGAATGCTTACCTCGCCCGTCAATAGTACGAAAGTGCCGCTCGCCATAGTGCGAGCGGGGGGCGAGGGCCGAGTTCCTTTCCGGGAGAGGAACGGTGGGAGAAGAGAATCAGCGGCTCGAATCAAAACCGGCGCTGGCCAACCAGACACAGTCGCCGGCTCGCTCGAGCCGCCGCACTTCCTCGTTCGAAAGAGGGCAAGCGGCCTCAGCATATTTATCGGCGTGGCCATGTCAAGAATAAAGTAGGCGGGCGCAAGAAATTTTACCAAGGGGGCTGTCAAGCTGAGCGTTCCCGGGATTCACGCGTGCTGTTTCCATCTCGTGGACTCTCCTGAAAGGCCTGACAGGCCGCGCGCCTCAGCAAGAACCCTAGCGGATGTGTGGATACAGGCGGGCGAGGCGCCGGGCAGATAGGCCCAACTCGAACAGCGTCACCAGGAGAATGTTGAGCAGTTGCTGGCGAATTACGCCTCGCTTTTGGAAGCGCCGCGCCGACGTGACAACGGGCACCGGCAGGACGAGAAAGCGACCGTGGTGACGGAGGCGCCGCAGAAAATCCACGTCTTCCAGGAACGGCAGGCTGTGGAAGCCGCCCATCTGCTGAAAAATCTCCCGCCGCACGAAGAAGGCTTGATCGCCGAAGTGGAAGAAGCGTCCCGGAAACTGCGTGAACCAGGCGTAGAAGCGCAGCATCGGGTGCGGATCGTCGAAGACCAGCCGGAAACTTCCTCCCGCGACGCGTGTGTTCTGGAGGGCCATCCGAATGTGCTCGGCGAAACCGGCCGGGAGCCGGGAATCGGCGTGGAGAAAGAGCAGAACGTCGCTGCCCAAACACCGGGCGCCGCGGTTCATCTGGGACCCGCGGTTGGGCTCGGGGCACAGCTCGG
>Ga0209002_10001524_pt1 | contig 18703 bp, 13 predicted proteins | sample Rifsed16ft2_FD_184010 | JGI IMG/M metagenome (GOLD analysis project Ga0209002, IMG submission 184010) | Soil microbial communities from Rifle, Colorado, USA - sediment 16ft 2 (version 2) | ecosystem: Environmental > Terrestrial > Deep subsurface > Rock core/Sediment | place: Rifle, Colorado... | reverse complement strand
TCGCGGTCAGGCCGCCGGAGCCCCTGGCAGGGGCTCCGGATCGCTCGCCGATCCCCCTGGCGGACACCGTCGGCGGTGGCGTGGCTGCGGCCCAGGCCGGCGCCCGAAGGGCGCGGCTGGCTGCCGGCGGTGCCCTGGGACGGCTCATCGGCCGCGTGCAGGACGCCATGCCGGCGCGGGCCCCTGCCGCCCGGAGGATCACCCCGATGGGCGCGCGCCGGGAATCCCAGCAGCGAGCCGCGGTGGCGGTCCTCGTCCTGGTTGCCGTCGCGGCGTCGCTCGGGGTGGGTGTCTCACTCCTCGGTGGCCGTGAGTCACCCGCCGCAGTGGTCGCGTCCGCGGAGGTGAGCCAGCTGGCGCTTGAACAGGCGCGCAAGAACCTGGACCGAGTGTTCGGGCCCGGGATCGACCTCGTGGGCAACGATCCCAAGACGGCCGAGCAGCTTCTCGCCGACACGCTCGTCCAGCTGGACCGGGCACAGGCCGCCGGGATCAGCCCCGCGATGATCGCGCCGCTTCGGACCAGGGCCGTGGCAGGCCTGGACGAGCTGTACGGCATGGTCGAGGTCACCCCGATCAACGTGTTCACCTTCCCGGGCGACGCCGCCGTCGATCTGGCGAGCCTGGTCCGAGGACCCGACGGAGCGCCGTACGTGCTCGACGCCGGGACGGCCACGGTCTACAGGATCGATCTCACGGAGCGGACGGCGGTCGCGATCTACCGCGACGGCACAGAGGCGGCGGGTTCGACCGAGGCCGTACCGCACCTCATGACCGCGGGCGGCCCCGATCTGCTGATCCTCGACGCGAAGAACGTCCTGTGGCGCTGGCGACCCGCCGATGCCTCGGGCAAGGGCACCACGACGAAGGTGAAGGTCACGGGCGCCGCCGAGTGGGGCGATGATCTCCTGGCCGTCGGGACCTTCCTCCGAGACCAACGCGCGGGCCTGTACAACTTCTATGTCGTCGATCCCTCCGAGCAGGAGATCCTCGCCTACGCGCCGGCCGCGGACGGGAGCGGATTCCCGGCAGCGCCCTCGAAGCGTCTGACGACACCGCGACCCGTGGACGGGATCACGAGCCTGTACATCGACGGCGACATCTGGATCACCGACACCGGCACGATCCAGCGCGTCGTCAGCGGGACGACCCAGGGCTGGCAGGCCGCGACCCTGCCGGATAGCACCCTCCGCGCCGCGCCATCGTTCAGCGCGGTCACGTCCGGATCAGACCGGCGCGCCGGGCGCCTGTACGGCTACGATCGGTCGAACGCCCGGGTCGTCGCGTTCTTCAAGTCCAGCGGCGTCTATCTCGAGCAATACCGGCTGGCCGGCGGAAGCAAGCTCTGGGCGGACGCGCGCGGCTGGTACGTGGAGCCGGGGATCGCGGACGCGCCGGACGTGATCGTGTGGATCACGGCCACGGGACTCCATCGTGCCGTCCTGGAACCTGCCACCAGCGCGCCGGGAGCCTCGGGCGCGCCGGGAGCCTCGGGCTCGCCTGACGCGGCATCTCCGTCCGCGGGCGCGACCACGGTCCCGTGACCGGCGCGATCGACCAGCACGGCCGATAGCGGCGCCCGCCGCCGACCCAGGATGACAGCGTGATCCCGCTCCGCGACGCGAACCCGACCCGACGCCTGCCGATCGTCACCCTCACGCTGATCGGGCTGTGCCTGGCCGTCTTCTGGCTGGAGCTCGCCGTCTCGGGTGGCCCGGATGGCGGAGCCGCCCTGGACCGGCTCTTCCGGCAGTGGGGTGCGCTGCCAAGCCGGATCGGCGACGCGCTCAACGGGACGGGAGACCCGTTGCCTGCCGCTGCGGGCGTCCTTGGCAGCCTCTTCCTCCACGCGGGCTGGACGCATCTGCTCGGCAACATGCTGTTCCTGTGGATCTTCGGCAACAACATCGAGGATCGCCTGGGGCGGCTGCCGTTCCTGGCCTTCTACGTGGCGGCTGGCGCGATCGCGGCGCTGACGCAGGTCTGGATCGACCCGACCTCCGACGTGCCGCTCGTCGGCGCCTCGGGCGCGATCGCGGCGACGCTCGGGGCGTACATCGTGCTGTACCCGTCTGCCCGGATCACCACGCTCGTCTTCCTCGGGATCTTCGTCCAACTCGTTCGGGTGCCCGCCCTGATCATCCTCGGGCTGTGGTTCGGCCTGCAGCTCCTGGACGGGGTGGCCAGCCTGGGCGGGGCCACGGCCCAGGGAGGCATCGCGTTCTTCGCCCACATCGGCGGGTTCGTGGCCGGCACCCTGGTGGGCGTGCTCGTGCGGAGTCTCGGGCGTCCGCCGCCGCCGCGTCGTGGATAATCCCCCCATGGGCCGTCTCGTCGAAATGGTGGTGGAGAGCGTCCGCGTCCACATGCTCTCCAACCGCCACGTCGTCATCCTCAAGGACGCGGAGCGCGACCGCTACCTGCCGATCTGGATCGGCGCGTGGGAGGCAAGCGCCATCGCGATGAAGCTGCAGGGCCTGTCCGCCGAGCGCCCCCTCACGCACGACCTGTTCGCCGCGGCCCTGACCGGCCTCGGCGTCCGGCTCGACCGGATCGTCATCGCCGAGCTTGCCGACGAGACCTACCACGCCCGTCTCTTCCTGGAGCACAACGGGCAGGTCATCGAGCTCGATGCGCGACCGTCCGACTGCGTCGCCCTGGCCGTCCGGTTCGACACGCGGATCCTGGTCGCGGACGAGGTGCTCGATCAAGCCGCCCTCGAGGCGGACCCGGGAGGCGCGGAGGAGCCCGGCGAGGGCGGCAGCGCCCGGTCATCGAGCGGCATCGTGGACCGCGACTACCGGCGTGAGGTACCCCTCGAATCGCTGGCCGAGGACATCGTCGACGAACGGCTCGACATGTTCCGGGACTTCATCAACTCGCTGGACAAGGAGGCCGGTCCGGGCGACTCGGGCGGACGCAGCTCAGCCTGACCGCGGTGATCGCGCCCGGCCTCAACCCTTCGGCAGAACGGGCTGCCCGCGCCCCAGCGCGAGGCTCGGGGCCGCCCACAGCCGCAGGCGAAGTTGCCAGAAGTCACGCATCGCGCGGAACACGACCGCTGGCTTCGCACCGGTCGGCGAGCCGGCCGTCCGTGGGTAGTGCGGGACGCCAACCTCGGTCACCCGGCGCCCGGAGGCGCGCAGCTTGATGAGGAGCTCGGCCGAGAAGAACGCCCCGCCCGACTCCACGTTGATGTCGCTGAGCGCGTCCCGCCGGAAGAGCTTGCAGGCACAGTCCACGTCGGTGATCCGGAGGCCGAAGAAGACCCGATTGGCGAGCCGATATGCCTTTGCGTACAGCGTCCGGACGAGCGGATCCGCGCGCTTGATCCGGTAGCCGACGACGACGTCGGATCCGCCCGCCTGGTACTGCGCGATGAGGCGACCGAGGTCGGCGACCCGGAACTGGCGATCGCCATCGGTGAACGCCAGCAGGTCGTGCCGCGCGGCACCAAAGCCGGATCGGAGCGCCGCCCCGTAGCCGAGGTTCTTCGAGTGGTGGACGACGCGCACCCGCGAATCGGTCGCGGCTAGCTCGTCCGCGATCTGCGGTGTCGCGTCGCGCGACCCGTCGTCGACGATCACGACCTCGAATACGTCGGCAAGATCGGGCAGCGTCGCGAGCGCCTCCTCGACGAGGCCGCGCAGGTTGGCCGCCTCGTTGTGCGCCGGGAAGAAGCAGGACAGCGCCGGGACGCGGCTCGGGCCGCTCATCCGCCGGTCCCTCGTGGGCCGAGGACGCGATAGACATTGCTCGCAGACTCGCCGGCGAGTGGCTCCAGGTCATACAGCGCGAGGACGAGATCGAGGTCGTACTCGTTCGCGCGGATGACATAGACGGGGCGGGTGTCGAGGAATCGAGCGATCACGTCCGTCGCTTCTCCATAGTCGAGGTCCAGGCGGGTCCGATCGTCGACGATCGTGAGGTCCGGCCGCAGGCCGTCCACGTGCTGTGCGTACCAGAGCACGGTGGATGTGCTCCACCAGCTCACGACCACCGCGTCCGCCTCGATCTCCGAGAGGGCGGCGGTGACCCAGCGACGCGCGGCCGTATCGTGACTCAGGTCGGCCTGCTCCGCACGGCTCGAGACGTCGGCGGCCGTCGGCACCAGGAGCGCGAGCGCGATCACCCCGGCGAGGAGTGCTCCGAGCGTCGCTCCACCGGGGCCGCCCGCCCGCCACGATCCCGACCCGACGGGTGTCGTCCCGGGTTCGCCGTGGGCCTCCCCGGCCGACTCGCCCGCGACGGCCCCGGCGAGCTGTTCCGAGAGCACGCCGGCGAGCACGGCGAGCCACGTCCAGGCCCACAGGGAAGGTCCCAGGTAGTAGCGGCTGATGTCGGCATTCGCATACGAAGCGTTGAAGATCAGGGTGATCACCATCGCGGAACCCGTCAGCAGCGCGTAGCGCCAGTGGCGGAACGCGGTCGCGAGGAAGCCGACGGGGATGAGGGGCGCGAGGAAGCCGAACTGGGCAACAGTCAGGCCGGACAGCTCCCCGACCTTCCGGGCCAGGTCGCCGAGTGGATCGTTGAGCGAGCCGCGGAACTGCTCGGCCAGCGCGATGTACCAGAACCCATCCCACGTGTCCGGTTTGGCGTACACGAGCGGAGCCCGGAACGGCCCGGCGCGGAGCGGCAACTCCAGGTAGACCGCCATGATCGTGCCGACGAGCGCCAGCGTGCAGACGGCCAGGAATCGAGGCCGCAGGAGGATCCGGGGCTGGACGCTCAGGACGTACAGGCCCACCGGGAGCGCCAGGAGCAGGGTGAGCGAGTGGTTGCCCACCGACAATCCGAACACGACGGCCGCGCCGACGAGCCAGCGATCGGCCGTGCCCTCGTGGGCACGAAGCGCCCCCTCCCAGCGGACGAGGAAGACGAGCAGGATGGCGACCAGGGCCAGGTGGAGGGTATGTGGGTCAGCGTGCGTGGCGAGCCGCCACGTATACGGGGCGAGGGCCACGCCCAGGCCGGCCGCCATCGCGACCGGCACGACGCCCGTGAGGCGCGCGACGAGGCGGACGGTCGCCGCGGCCGCAACGGCCACGCACAGCAGCGACAGGAGGTTGATCCGGAACGCCTCCTCTCCGAGTGGTGCGAGGAGCAGGTTCGCGACGAACCCGAGCAGGACGTAGGTCGGGTAGCCGGTCGGATGGGCGGTGCCCATGATCGGCAGGATGGTCTGGAATTCGCCCGTGTCCCAGAAGCCGACATCGGGCATGAGCCCCGGCCCGATGATCAGGGTGACCGCGAGCGCCACGACCAGCGGCGGAAGCACACCGAGCAGCCGCTGCCCGGCGTCGAAGGGAAGCCGACCGCCCGACTGGACCGAGGTCACCATCCGAGAAGGTTGCCCCAGGTCATGCCCCAGAAGTTGATCGCCACGGACAGGCCGACGAGCCACGCGGCGAGCAGGCCGACGCCGCCCCGCCGCGCCATCCCCAGGGCGACGAGCGGGAGCGTGAACACGACGAAGTCGTTGCTGAACCGGTAGCCGAACTGGACCCAGCCCTGGCTGAAGTGCATGAGGTTCACGAGCGCGATCGCGAGCACCGCGAGGGTCGAGCCGGCCACGAGCCGCGACCGACGCATCCGGCGCAGGGCGGGAAGCGCGAGGAGGTAGGCCGGGCTGGTGAGGACCAGGCTCATGCCGATGTCGCGCGGGAGCGCGATCGGGCAGTTGGGGTCGAACAGGCCGCGGACGGCGCCCGGATCTGTGCACAGGAGGCGGCCGCCGCCGAGCCCGGCAGGCACCTGATCGGGCAGGATCGCCGGCGTCGAGAGCAGCATGATCTGGAGGTTCTGGGGCAGGTAGCGCAGGTCCTCCAGGCTCCAGGCCGGGTTGTAGCCGAGCGCCGCATAGCCGTTGGCCTCGAGCACGTAGAGGTACTCATAGCCCGGATGGAAGAGCTGGCCCGTCGTCGCGACGTTGTAGACCAGGAGCAGGCCCACCGGGATGATCGCGCCGAGGCCGGCGGACACCGCGCGTCGTGCGAGGGAGCCACCGCTGCCCACGAGCACGAAGAACGGGGCCCCGAAGACCATCGTCAGGCGCGCGGTGCAGGCGAGGCCGAAGAGCAGGCCCGCGGCGAACTGCCGGCGATCGATGAACGCGCCGGGGTTGCCGATGGTCGCTCGTACCTCACCGAGCGCGCCACGGATCGCGCGGCCGAGGACGGCGGGGAGCGGCTCCCCCCGCTCCTCCTGATCCGCCTGTTCGGCAGCGGCATCCGTCTCGGCCGCCGCGTCCTCGTCGAACGATCGGTCTCCGCCGAGCGCGATGCCCACCGCCAGCAGGGCGGGAATGAGCGCCACGACATGGGCGAAGAACCACGTCGTCCCGAGCCCGGCTGCATACCAGGTCACCGTGCCAAACCCGAAGAAGATCGTGACCGCGAGACGGACCGGGCGTCCGATGGGCAGCCGACCCATCGCCCACCAGCACAGTCCGACGGCGATCGCCCCGAGCACGACCGAGACCGCCCGCTGATCCGTCGCGAGCCCGAAGATCGCGACGGCGGGCAGGAGGAAGATCGCGGGCAGGGGCGGGAACGGAAGGAGTCCGAATCCCGTCAGGTTGCCGCCGGCATCGCGGACCGGGAGGACATCCTGGAAGAAGTCGTTGCCCGGGACCGGCCAGGTGATGGCGGCTCGGCCGTCGAGAAACGCGAGCGCCTGCCACACGAAATGGTTGTAATAGCGGACCGACCCGGGGAGCCAGTAGGCGGCCAGTGCGACGGCCACGAGCGTAGCCCCGACGAGTGCCGACGGAAGGAGGTCGAGCCAGTGCAGATTGGATCGGGCGGTGCCGGTCGCGGCAGGACCCTGTGCTACGCTGCCTCCCACCTCATCGCTCGTCCAGGAGGCCGATCCGGTTGACAGGCCCCGTGTCGGGTGAGCCCGTTCGGGGTGGGATCACGGCGCGCGTCAGGACGCGAGACGACGTCGGCGGCATCCTCATCCTCCTTGCGCTGGGCCTCACCTTCCGCGTCATCATTGCATACCTCCTGCCCGGTTCCGGCTTCGCCAACGACATCGGTGCGTTCCAGTACTGGGCGTCGAATCTCGCGTCTCAGGGCCTCCACGGTTTCTATGACCGGGACTTCTTCCACGACTACACGCCCGGGTACCTGTACGTCCTGTGGCTGGTCGGCCTCGTCGGTCAGGTGGCGGGTGGCGTCGGCGACCTGATCAAGGTGCCACCGATCCTTGCGGATCTCGCGCTCGCCTATCTCGTCTGGTCAATGGCGCTCGAACTCGGGGCCTCCCGGCGCGCTGCCCGGATGGGCGCCCTCATCGTCGTGATCAACCCGATCACCTGGTTCGACAGCGTGGCCTGGGCGCAGGTGGATTCGTTCGGGCTGGTCTTCCTGCTCCTCGGCCTCCGCGAGCTCTGGCGAGATCGACCGGAGCGTGCGGCGATCCTGACCGTGCTCGGGGCCATCATCAAGCCCCAGCTCGGCATCCTCATCCCGATCGTTGCCGCGGTGACGATCCGTCGAGCCCTGTGGCCCGAGGGCGGGTATGGGGACGATGAGGCGCCGCCGCCCCGCGCTTCGACGACGGGCTGGGAAACTCGGACCAGGGGCCCGATCCGGATCATCACGACCGGTTTCGCCGGCCTCGCGACCGCGATCGCCCTGTCGCTGCCGTTCGGGCTGTCGCTGCCCGGTCTGGTCGAGCAGATCTTCAAGACGGCCGGCGGCTACCCGTATCTGTCGGTGAACGCCTGGAACCCGTGGGCCCTCGTGACGTTCGACGGCAACGGTATCGCCAGCAACTCGGCCTGGGTCTGCGACATGCTCGCGCCGACGTGCGGTCGGGCCTTCTCGATCGGCCCGATACCGGCCGTGATCGTGGGCACGGCCTTGACCCTGGTCATCTTCGTCGCGGTCAGCGTGATCGTCGCGCGGCGACCGGACCGCCCGACGATCCTCGTGGGCGTGGCCGTCCTGGCCCTGGCGTTCTTCGTCGTGCCGACGCGGGTTCACGAGCGCTACCTGTTCCCCCTGGTCGCGCTCGGCGCGATCCTTGCGGTCGTCTCGGTCCGCTGGGCGGTTGCCTACCTGCTGTCCGCGCTGGCCACGTTTGCCAACATGTATTTCGTCCTGACGACCCTCTACCCGAACAACCCCAGCATCGATGACTGGCTCGGGATCGGGCCGACGCTGGGCTCGTTCCAGGTCGTCGCCCTGGCCGCGGTCATCCAGGGCGCGGTCTTCCTGTTCGCGTTGTCCGAGCTGCGCGCCCCCGCGACGCGCCGACTGGCCGTCGATATCGCCGCGGTCGACGAGGAGGACGCCGAGGGCGCCGAGGGCGAGGACTCCGTCGCCACCTCGCCCGACATTCCCGCGGCCCGGGAGTCGGCGGTCTTGATCCCGGCCTCGGCCGCGCTGCCGGCCTCGGCCGTCCCTTCCGCCTCGCCGGGCGCCCCCATCCCCGTCGAAGTGCCGCCTGTCTTGCCCGGCGTGCAGCGGCCGGCCTGGGATGCGCGGCCCTCGTCTGCCGAGGCCGGGCTGTTCGGCTGGCTTCGACACCGCCTCCACGAACGCCCGATCCGCCTGGATCGGAGCCGCACGCTACGCGGGGAATCGGGTGGCCGCATCGATCGCCTCGATTTCTGGATGATGGCGGTCCTTGCGGTCACGCTCCTGACTGGTCGGGTCTGGCGCCTCGGTGAGCCGTACCAGATGCACTTCGACGAGGTCTACCATCCGCGGACTGCCATCGAGTTCCTGCAGGCCTGGCGGTACGGCCTGTCCCACGACATCTACGAGTGGACCCACCCGCACCTTGCCAAGTACGCAATGGCCGGCGGGATCGTGGCCTGGGGCGACGATCGGACCACCGCCACGAGCGATCTCGGCGTGCCCGTCATTGCCGCCGCCATCGAGCCCCGCTGGGATGAGACGGCCTCGGCCTCACGGGTCAGCGGGGACCGTCTCTGGGTCGTCACCGACGACGCGGTTCGTGCCTACAGCCTGTCGACCCGCGTGCTCGTGGCCGAGCTGTCCGTGCCGGGCGCCCACACGCTCGCCATCGACCGAACAACGCACCGCGTCTTCGTCGGTACGGGGTCGGGCGAGGTGCGGACCATCGACACGACAGCGTTCGACGGCAATGGCGCGGTCATCGACCCGGGGGATTTCAATGCGCCGCCGTTCACGCAGCTCGATGGTCAGATCGACTACCTGTACGTGACGCCGGACGGCGGCACGGTCGTGGCAGTCACGTCCCTCTCGCCTCGTGCGCCCGACACCGGCACCGAAACCGCCATTGTTCTTGACGCGGCATCGGCATCGGAGGTGGGCCGCGTCGCATTGGGTCGCGTCGCCGCAGTAGCGGATGGAGGAACGGGCTCGGTCGCGCTCGCCGTGCCCGAGGGAGTTGCCTTTCTCGACACCGCCACCGCGTCCGTGACGACGACGGTCTCCATCGCCGGGCCGCCGCAAGGCATGGCCTTCACGACGAATCTCGACAAGGACCGCCTGTACGTCTCCTACCTGGCCGATGACGGCCCACGCGTGGCCACGGTGACCGCCCCCGGAACGGGTGGGGCCCCGGCTCTCGACACCACCTTCCGCCTGCCCGGCGGCAGCCCGAGCTGGGTGGGGTACGACCTGGCGAGCCAGATGGTCCACGTCCTCGGCACGCGCCCGGAAACCGGCGAGCCGACCGTCTACGTCATCGAGCCGCACTCGAACGGCGTCTACGCCGACGCCTCGCTCCCGTTCGCGCCCGAGGCCGTCGTCCTGGACGAAAACCAGCGCTACCCGTCATCCGACCGCCAGCAGCTCCTGGCGTTCGCGGCGGCCGGGACGACCGCCTCCGTGGATGTCGGCCAGCACGCGTTCGCGTGGCGCCTCCCGGGCGTCCTGGCCGGCGTGGCGATGGCCGTCCTGCTCTACCTGCTGGGGCGCCTGCTGTTCCGGCGCCGCGAGGTCGCGGTGTTTCTGGCCTTCCTCGTCGCCGTCGACGGCATGCTGTTCGCCCAGAGCCGGATCGGGATGAACGACTCGTACGTGGGCCTCGCCATCGTGGCCGCCTACCTGCTGTTCGCGTCCATCTGGCGGTCCGGCGGGTCACGGCGGCACTGGCTCGCCTTCTGGCTGGTCATGCCCCTTATCGGTATCTCCCTCGGCCTTGCTCTCGCTGCGAAGTGGGTGGCGGTCTATACGATCGGGGCGCTCGGGATCCTGGTCCTCGCTCGGAGTGCCCTCGGTCGCCTCCTGCTGATCGGAGGACTGATCCTGGCCACGACGGGCCTCGGGTTCCTCGCCTTGTCCGTGCCACCCGGCCAGAGCGGCGGGAACTTCCTGTTCATGGGCCTGATGATCGGACTCACCCTGGTCACGGTCGCCGCCAATGTCCTGCACCCGATCGCCTGGACCGACGAAGAAGAGCGACTCCTGGTCTGGGGGCCGGCCGTGCTGGGCCTCGGATCCTTCGCGGCTTCGCTCGCGATCGGAGCTGCCGATGCCCCGCTCGTCCTGGGTCCCGTGGCGGTGACTCCCCAGGAGGTCGCCTTTGCCCTCGTGGTCCTCAGCGCCGCCCTGTTCTCGGTCGTCGCGCTGGTGGGCCGGTGGGGGTTCGGCCCGCGAGCGATCGCACCCGCAGACGATGATCCCGCGCGGTTCCTGCCACGCGCCGACCCGGCGCCCAGCGGCTGGCTCCGACCCGGCGCCCTGCTCGGGCTCCCGATGGCCTGGGCACTCCTGTGCCTCGTCGCAATCCCGGTCGCGCTGTACATCGTCTCGTACGTCCCCTGGGCGTACGTGGAGGACCATCGGATCCTGACGAACTGGCCGCCCGGTCACCAGGGACAGACGCTCTGGGACCTCACCGAGCAGATGTACCGCTACCACAACAACCTGAGCTCGGCGCACGCGGCCTCGTCGCCCTGGTGGGCCTGGGCGTTCGACCTGAAACCCGTGTGGTTCTACCAGGAGGGGTTTGCGGGCGGCACGGCCGCCGCGATCTACGACGCGGGAAACCTCGTCGCCTGGTGGCTCGCTATCCCGGCGATGGCCTTCGCGGCCTGGCAGGCGTTCGTGCGCCGGAGCCCGGCCCTCGCCCTTGTCGCGATCGCCTTCGCGCTCCAGTGGCTGGGTTGGTCGCGAATCGATCGGGCTGCCTTCCAGTACCACTACTACACGAGCCTGCCGTTCCTGTTCCTGGCCCTCGCCTACTTCCTCGCGGAACTGTGGCACGGGGCGTCACGCCGAACGTGGCTGATCGTCCGCCTGGTGGGCGCGGCGGCGGTCCTCGCACCCACCACGCTGTGGCTCGTCCATCGGCCACTGTGCGCGCTCGTAGGCGTGGAGGCCGACTCGCGGGCCTGTCCCACGCTTATCCCCGACTTCCTGCTGAGTGGGCGCGCCGCGGCGATCGCCCTTGTCGTCGGGGTCGGGGTCCTGCTCCTCGTCCGGCTGCTGCTGTCCCTCGCCGACGAGGACTCCCTCGAGGGAGGCAGTCTCCGAAGGCGCCTCCGGAACGCGGCCCTGGCCGCCGTCGGGGTCAGCCTGGGCTTCGTCGTCGCGTCCACCTTCTTCGACGACACGCCAATCGTGACCTCGACGAACATCCCGGTGGAGCCGATCGCACTCATCGTGACCCTCGCGCTCCTGCCCCTGGCGGCGTTCGTGGCGACGGCTCGCGACGCGCGGCGTTTCGTCGCCGGGCTCGTCGTGGCGATGGCCGGCTGGTTCGTGCTGTGGTATCCGAACATCGCGGCGCTGCCGCTCCCGCAGGCGCTCTCGAACGCCTATCAGGGCCTGCTGCCGACCTATGTCTACCCGTTCCAGTTCCCGGTCAGCACGGTCGACCGGAGCGTCGCGGGCCCCAGCCTGTTCGGCCTCCAGCCGGCGCTGCTGCTGCTCGCGCTGGCGGGGGTGGCGGTGATCATCGGGTATGCGGCCTGGGTCTGGCGAATTGCCCTGGCGGAGCAGGCGCACCTGGGTTCGATCGCGCCCGAGGACGACCCGCCCCGGCGCGACCCGCCGGCGGATGACCCGCCGGCTGTCGAGACGTCGACCTAGACCGATTCCTCGGGTGGGCCGGCGGTGCGTGCGGCCGGCGGCACCTCGGCATGGAAGCCGGGCGGCAGCGTTCCCTGAGCCGCGAGGCGCCGGATCACGAACCCGTAGTAGTCCTCCACCTTGCTGGTGACACGCTCCCAGCTGAATTCAGCGGCACGCTCCACGCCGGAGGCCGCCATCTGCGCACGGAGATCGTCGTTCGAGATCAGGCGTCCGATCGCCGAGGCCAGCGCCTTGGGTTCCCGCGGCGGGACCAGCAACGCGTCGCGATCACGCCGGACGACGCCCTTGTAGCCATGGATGTCGCTGCACACGATCGCGGTACCCGCGGCCATCGCCTCGAGCAGGACGATCCCGAACGACTCGCGCCCGGTGGCCGGCGACACGTATACGTCGGCCGTCTTGAACAGCGCATCCCGCTCCTCATCCGAGACTCGTCCGAGGAACTCCACGCCTCCCATCCGGCGGGTCATGATGTAGCGCCGAGCCTCGCGCTCCTGGGGCCCGCCGCCCACGACCAGGAGGCGGCACTGGCGGCCGGTCTTGCGCAGGATCCGGTAGGCCTTCAGCAGATCGAGCAGGCCCTTCCGTGATTCGAATCGGCCGACGAACAGGATGTTGCGCGTCCCGTCCTGCCAGCGTGCGATCGGGACGGCGCGCGCGAAGCGGGCGATATCGACGCCGTTCGGAATGACCTTGTAGTCGCCGGGAAAGAACCGGTCGATGAAGTGGCGGGCGGCGCCCGACACGGCGATCCGTCCGTGCAGCCGCCCGGCGTACGAACCCATGACCTTGGAGCCGAACTCGTAGGCGGTGGAGAACCCGCCGTAGGCGTGGAACGTGGCGATGTTCACGCTCGTCGACAGGCGGAGAACGATGAGCGACAGGAACGGCACGAACGGCTCGTGGAAGTGGAGCAGGTCGAACTGCTCGCGCTCGAGGACGTCACGGACCTGGGACAGGTAGCGCGGCGAGAGGGTGATCGTCCCGACCGAGCCGTTGGCCGGCATCGAGAAGCCCTTCCCGATCCGGATGACGTCGCCCTCGGATGCCCGCTGGAGCCCGTGGGAGCTGGTGATGATCCGGACGTCGTGCCCGCGCAGGCGGAGGTTCTCGTACAGGTACCGGACGTGCTGGTTGACGCCGCCGGGGAGCGGGTAGACGTAGGGCGTCACGAGTCCGATCTTCATCGGTCCGTCCCGGTCGATGACGGGCCGTGGGTCGTCGGGTAGCCCAGATCGCGTCCGGAGCCGTCCCGCCTGATCCGTCCCTCAAGGTTCGCCCGGGCGTCCCGCCCGTACTTGCGGAGTTGCTGCTGGAACGTCCCGAGCTGCGCCGTGGTCCCGTGGAACGTCCCGTGGTGATGCGTGGTCCGGGCCACGATCGCCGCGCGGAGGTCGGCGCCGGTCCGGCCGGGGAATGTCGTGTAGCCCGACCCGATGGCCTCAAGCGCATGGGCGTCCGAGTTGCCGATCTTGGCGAGGCCAAGCTCATCGGCGAACCGCACGACCCTGTCGTGCCAGGGCCTCCCGAGGGTCGTCGGGTTGAACGCCTCGATCCCGTCCGGCCGGAAGCGCTGCTCGTCCTCGAGAAGACGGCGCAGGACGAAGCCCTGGGCGCACAGCGGATACGGCACGAGCGGGTGGGCGGGGATGGCAAGCCCGCCCTGCTCATGGATGGCAGCAATCGTGCTCCGCAGGGACCGCAGCGGCTTGACCGTCTCCTCGATCCACAGGGCGAGCAGGTGCCCACCGAGCGTCGTGACCTCCTCGCCGACGACGACCTCCACCCGACCGCCTCGCTCGAGCGCAATGGTCCGCGCGGCCAGTGCCGCGTCGATCCGCTCGTGATCCGTGATGGCGATGACATCGAGGTCGAGGTTCTTCTCGACGTGGTCGAGGATGTCAAGCACCCCCGCGGTCCCGTCCGAGGCGAGGGTGTGGATGTGGAGGTCCGCCCGACCCAGTCGTTCGGTCATCGGGGAGCTTCCGGCTCCAGGCGGCCCGTGCCGGCCCGTGCCTCAGGATCCAGGTCCGGCCAGACCGGGGCGAACGCGGACCACCACTGCTCGGGGGCCTCGGCGATCGATTCCTCCATCGCCGCAGCGACACCAGTCATGGCCGCCGTCAGGCGAGCCCGGCGCGGCCCTGAGGTCGGGATTTCGACGCGGCGAAGCTGTCCTCGGTATCGCCCGCCGCGCGCCCGTCGCACGGCTGCCACCCAGATCGGGAGACCGTGCTCCATGGCCAGCAGCCCCGGACCCATCGGGAGCGGAGCGATCGCGCCGAAGAAGGGCACGTCAATCGTGCCTCCGGCGACGTTCCGGTCCGCAACCATGCCCACAACGCCGCCGTTCTCGAGGGCCTCGGTCAGGGCCCGCCGGGCGTCGCGGAGCGTGACGATGTTGACCCCGACCGAGCTTCGCGTGGAGACGATCCAGGCCTGCAGCGCGGGATCCCCCAGGGTCTCCATCGGAGCGGTGACGTTGCGGCCCGTCCGGGCGACCGCGAACAGCGCGGGGTACTCAACGGCCCCGAAGTGCATCGACACGAAGACCATCGGGCCCGGGACGCCGAACGCGAGCTCCACGGTGTCCGGGGTCTCGACGATGAGCCGTCGCTCCAGGTCCTCCGTGCTCCGGCCGGGCAGGCGCGCCATGTCCAGGTAGTAACGCACGGCATGGCGGAAGGCGGACCGGACCACGCGCTCGAGGGCTCGATCATCCGTCGCGGCGGCGCGGATCTGGTCGCCGCCGAGGTCGCGGGCCACGAGGTGCATCGCCACGCGCCGGAAGTTGCGCCGGGCACGAGTGACGCGCCCGGGCGCGGCCCGGTACCAGAGCTCGCCCACGACGTCGCCGAGCGCGTCCACGGGCGCCTCGGGCAGCACGATGAGGAGGCGCGCAGCGGCCGCAATGAGTCGGGCACGGAGGCGCTGCCAGATCGTGGCACGAAGCGCGCCCGGCATCGCCGCCGCCTCGCCTGGGTCGGTCACGCCGGCCTCGGCGCCCGCTCGTTCGCAAGCATGGCGGCGGCGCGCCGGGCGAGAGCCTCGCCCTCGGCCGGATCCGCCGGCCACATGGGCTTGAAGGAGTACCACTGCTCCGGTGCGGGACCGATCGCCGCGGCGAACGCGTCGGCCATGAGCTGGGTCGCCCGCTGGAGCTCGGCAGGATCCGTGGAGGCAACCTCGATCGGGTCCGCCCAGGCGATCGAGAACGTGCGTCCGTCCGGGTTCCGCAGGATCGTGATCGGGAGGATCCGGGAGCCGGTCTTCGCAGCCAGCGACGCGGGCCCTGCCGGGAGCGTCGTCCACGCGTCGAACAACTTCACCGGGACGCCGTCCTCGCGGTAGCCCCAGTCGATGAGCAGCGCGAGCATCTCGCGACGCCGGAGCACCGTGTAGATCTCACGCAGGTTGCGCCACGGGATGACGTGGACCCCCCACTGCTCGCGCGTCCGGCTGAACTCCTCGAACAGGCCGGGGAACGACGAATCATCGGCGACCACGTTGATCGGCCAGCCGCGCGAGGCGACGCCGGCGGCCACGGCCTCCGCGTTGCCCACGTGGCCGAGGCTGAAGATCAGGCCACCCTTCGAGGCCTCCCAGATCTCGTGGACCCGATCGAGATCCGCGCCGGCCACGAGTTCGTCCGCGTGCTCGCGCGCGAGTCGCGGGAGGCGCGCCAGCTCCACCACATAGCGGCCGTACGCCGCGTAGGCATGGAGCGCGGTCCGCCACACGCGCGGGTTGTTGGGCGCCAGCCCCAGCACGTGCCCGAAGTTGGCATTCGACCAGCGCCGCTTCGTCGGCCACAGCAGGTAGGAGAGCTGGGCGCCCCGGGCCAGCACGACCTTGGGGATCGCCGGCGGCAGGTGCGAGATGACCCAGGCGAATGCCTTGTAGCCCGCGACCACCAGCCGCTCAAAGACGGCTGAACCTGGCTCGAGGCGTCGGTGCGGCGCCTCGAGCCGGCGCTCTCGATCCGTCACTTCGCTGCGGCGGCGACCTTCGCCTTCGACCCGGCGAGCTTGCGAAGGGTTCGCTTCTGGGGCGCTTCGGTGCCGACGAGCGTCTCGTTGTCGTCACCCCTGATGAACGCCTCGACCCGGTTGAACGCGATGTCGTCGTGGATCTGCAGCGGCGGGCTCTTCATGAAGTAGCTCGACGGAGCCACGAGGGTGCCCTTGAGCCCGCGATCCAGGCCCAACTTCAGACAGCGGATCGCATCGGTGATGACGCCGGCGCTGTTGGGGCTGTCCCAGACCTCGAGCTTGAGCTCGGCATTGAGGGGCACGTCACCGAAGGTCGTGCCCTCCATCCGGATGTAGCACCACTTGCGGTCGAGCAGCCACGGCACGTGGTCGCTCGGGCCGACGTGAACGTCGTCCGGATCCATCTCGTAGTCGAGCATGGACGTGACGGCGTTGGTCTTGCTGATCTTCTTGGACTCCAGGCGCTCGCGCTCGAGCATGTTCAGGAAGTCCGTGTTGCCGCCGAAGTTCAGCTGATAGGTCCGATCAAGGCGTACGCCGCGATCCATGAACAGGCGGGTCAGCACGCGGTGGCTGATCGTGGCGCCGACCTGGCTCTTGATGTCGTCACCGATGACCGGCAGGCCGGCTTCCGTGAATCGGCGCTGCCAGTACGGCTCGCGACCGATGAAGACGGGAATGGCATTGACGAACGCGACGCCGGCGCGGAGCGCCTGCTCGACGTACCACTTGGTCGCCTCTTCGCTCCCGACCGGGAGGTAGGAGACCATGACGTCGACCTCGCGCTCCTTGAGGATCCCGACGATGTCGGCCGTCGGCCCGGGGGCCTTCTCGATGATCTGGCTGAGGTACTTCCCGAGGCCGTCATGGGTCATCCCGCGCTCGACCTTGACGCCCATGTTCGCGACCTGCTGGAAGACGAACGTGTTGTTCGGCTTCACATAGATCGCCTCCGAGATGTCCTTGCCGACCTTGTTCTTGTCGATATCGAACGCCGCCACGAACTCGATGTCCTTGACGTGGTAACCGCCGAGCTCGACATGCATCAGGCCCGGGACGAAGTCGCCGGCCTTGGCGTTCTCGTAGTAGTAGCGGCCCTGGACCAGGCTGCTGGCGCAGTTACCGACGCCGACGATGGCGACGCGGATCTTGCCGTCCCTGCGCTTCGCGCCAGCCCAGGTTCCCTCGGGGGTCCCGTTCTTGCCGTTCTTGCCGTTGCTGGTGCTCACTGTGTGCTCCTGACTTCTCGATGGGCCCGGATGGGTGGTGGTCGTCGGTGGACGGGTGGTCGGCGAAGTTGGTCGTAGCGCCGCGTCAGCCCTCCCGAGCCTGCGCGCGAACGTGAAGGATGCGCTGGATGGTGGTGATCGTGGCGAGGATCGTGATGAGTCCGAGTGATGCCTCCAACGCGAGGGCCGAGGGTGGGTATGCCCTCGCGCCGGGGAGGTCCATGTCCTCGGGGAACCCGGGCAGGAGCCCTGCGACCACCAGGCCAATCGTGAGGATCACAATCCGGACCTCACGAGGGGCGAGGCCCACGCTCGCCATGCCCGTCCCTGCCGTGAAGCCGAGGCTCTCCGACTTGGCCCTCGTGTAACTCACCATGAAGGCGGCCACGGATGCCGCGACCGCGAGGACGATCGAACGCCAGAGCCCCATGTCCAGCGTGCCCCAGGCGATCCCGACGTAGACGACGCCCTCGCCCCAGCGGTCGAAGACCGAGTCGTAGAAGGCGCCGAGCCTGCTGACCCGGCCCGTCGCGCGGGCGAGCGCGCCATCGAAGAGATCGAACACGCCGCCGAAGAGTACGAGGAGACCGGCGGCGAGCCACTGCTGGCCGGCGGCCGCGAACGCCGCGACGACGGCGATCCCGAAACCGATGAACGTCAGGTGATTGGGCGTGAGGCCGAGTCGCCCGAGCCCGCGGGCGACCGGTTCGGCGAGGCCCCGGACGCGGGCGCGCAGGCCCGCCGAAACGAGGGAGCCGCTCACGACGCTGCACTCCGGGACTGCCCGGCCGCGAGCCCGAGCACGCGGCGCTCGTAGGTCGCGAAGCGGTCCCAGGCCTCGGGCAGGAGCCGGGTCACGGTCTCCCGGCCGGCGCGGCGCGTCTCCACGAGTCCGGCCAGGCGGAGCTTGCCGAGATGCCACGAGACGAGCGGCTGGCTCAACCCCACATGATCGATGAGTTCGGTGACCGTCGCCTCGCCCTGGGCCAGGCGCCGCACGATCCGGAGTCGGTTGACGTCGGCGAGGGCCTTGTGGATCAGGCGCACGGCGCGCAGGTCGTCCGGCTGATCGACCACAGCGGCGATGGTGGAGCGGATGCGGGCGGGCGAGGGGCTCAGGGGAGGGCTCCGGGTTGCAGTCGGCGGAGGGACCCGGACGCGGGCGGACCCGGTCGGATCAATGGCGGTTTATATCAATATGCGTTGATCCCTCGCTCATGTCAACTTCGAATGTCGGCTCGATGGCGCGGATGCGCCGCCGGCGAGGCGGCGCGCCCGGTGGCCCCGGCGACGAACTGGTTCGCGCGCGCCCTACACTCGCATCCGATGGACCGTCGGTCTTCGCTTGTCCTGCTCGCCGCCCTGGGCGTCGGCGTCTTCCTGTCCGGTCTCGAGTTGATGGTCACGGCGGTTGCCCTGCCCTCGATCATCACGGACC
>Ga0209002_10001522_pt1 | contig 18706 bp, 11 predicted proteins | sample Rifsed16ft2_FD_184010 | JGI IMG/M metagenome (GOLD analysis project Ga0209002, IMG submission 184010) | Soil microbial communities from Rifle, Colorado, USA - sediment 16ft 2 (version 2) | ecosystem: Environmental > Terrestrial > Deep subsurface > Rock core/Sediment | place: Rifle, Colorado... | reverse complement strand
CCCCACACCCCCCTTCCGCCCGCCTCGCCTTGAACCGGAGCGGAAAGGACGATTTCAAGTTTTTCTTTGACGGCAAATTACTTTTTCTTTTTATATGCCTTGGCTTTTTTATTGAAATCAAGCGCAAGGTCAATCCAGTCGTCTAAATCTCTTTTTGCTTTAAAACCATCGGGGCTTACGAATACGAACCCCCGCATTGGCTTTCCCGTTATATCCATTTCGCGACATCCTTTTCTTTTGAGAGCAGCGTCATAGACTGTGGGGTCAAGACGAACCATCAGATCATCTTTCGCAATTCCGATACACATTTTGCCATTGACCATAAAAGTGAGTCCGCCCATCATTTTCTTTTCCTCAACGCGGGGTACGCCAATTAATGCGTCTCGTACCTTTTTCGCTAGTTGTTCGCTGTATGCCATTTGAGTGTTTAGTTTTTTATTGCAGCCCCGCCCTCAGCATAACTTTTAATTGACTGAAGTGCCGCTCTACGGTTTTTCTTTTGATCCATTTTTATCATCGGGTTCATCAACCAACCCATAAACCCTTTTGTGCGGTGATAAAAAGTGAAGATGAAACGGGTTTTATCTTTTCCTTCAGGAACATCTTCCATTGCACCGCCAACATCTTTTAATATTTTGGACATACCAAAGCTATCTTCATAAATAAGAAAGGTTATTTTTCTTCCTTCAATTTGATCAAATTGTCCAATATCGCATCGCGCAGTTCCCAGCCGGGCCACAAATCGTCATTCTTCAGACCCTTTACAGGCATATGTATCTGGAAAAGGCACCCCCTTACGCCGGCGTCCTTCCATTCTTCAATAAAATATTCAATATCCTGATAGTTCATCTTGTTGATTACCATAGAAACAACAATCTTTAATTCAGGTCTATTGGCATGTTTTTTTATTCTATCGTAGATGCTTTTCCTCTAATAGTGTCGTGCATTTCCCTTGTACCATCTACAGAAATGTAGAAATTTACATCGGGCAAGTTTGGGAGCTCTATTGTTCCGTTGGTGACAATCAAATTTGATTTGAAGTATTTCATACCGCATTCTATCAGGTTTTTCCTTAGCAATGGTTCATCGCCGACCCACGAACATTGATAAAACGGGAAATCAGTTTCCTGGAGGCGCTCTAATTTGTCTATCCACTCATCATCGGCAAACTCGGGTTTTTCTTCATAATCGTATGTATAGAAGTAACAGTGCTTGCATCTCAGATTACAACGATTTGTAATATCAATTGCAGTAATTGTGCCTTTAGGCGTGCCAAGGAGGTTAAACCTGCCTAAATCATATAATTTAAAAGGAACTGTGTCCGTTCCTTTCCGATTTTATAACAAGAATAATCGAATAATTTGTCCCTGAAAGTTCGTTCTGGTCCTAATTGTTTACTTTCTACGGTGCTAATCATTTTACATCTGAAAAATCAATTTTATATTTTTTCTGAACGGTTCTGGTTTTTATTGTAATGGTTGTGTTTGCATCTGCATCTACCCTACCCTGTTGAAATACGCCAACGATACTTTGTTTAGTGTCTTTACGTTTCATACCAAATTCCGCCTTCTGGGGCAGTATATTGTTTGTTCCCTGAATAAGTATGATTTGTACATCTTCGGGTGCTTTTACATCCTCGTCTGAAATAACGACAACTACCTCGAAGGTAGTAGATTCCTCAATTGACTTTTTTTCTTCAGGTGAAAGCGTTTTTTCTTTCATATTCATCATGGCAGAAATAACTGCTGTATGTACATATTTGCTCATTACTATTCCACCTTCGCTAACTGGATATTCTCCAAAACAAGCCTTTTTTACAATATCGCTACCGAAAACCTCTTTTCCTTTATATTTTGTACCATAATCTATCGCTTCCTGAAGTTGTTGTTGTGTTAAATTTATATCAAACGCATCTGACTGTGTAAATATTCCAATTACAGAAATGCAAATTATAAATAGAGACCATATAAATGTTTTCATAAATTGCTCCTTTAATATAATTTGATTAGGAAGTTTGCATTCTATTTCTTGCGGGGTGGTATATCTCGTTATCCGATAACCACTGTAAGCAAGCGAGATAAAACAACGGGGATTAAAATTTTAAGTTTTAACTTTACTAGTGGGACAAAAGGGAATTTATCACCGTTACGGTTGAAAAATATAGTTTTAAATGTATCTCTATTACCCTTGTTATTCTTCGCAGAGTTTAAGATTTTTTCCTGTTATCAAACTAATTTTTCGTCCCAAATTCTTCATTTCTTTAAGGCTAATACGTTTTGAGGTTTCACCGACTTTGAATACCAGTATTTTTCTCCCATCTGTTAAATTTAATAATACCAGGTATTTCAAGCAGGTAGTCGGGACTGAATCCTTAGCATCTATTGCAACTTCCACATTCTTAACCTTGGAAAATGGAAAGCTTTCCTCATTGTCAAAAAATAGTGTCCTCCTTGTTCTGGTTGTTATCTGTTCAGTCTTTCCGTCAATTGTTATCGTTTTGAAAAAGGAACCTAAAACTAGTTTATTTGTGGCTTTTTTCTTTACTACCATTGATTTTATACCTCCTTTTTCAATAATTGTTTTTAAAGATTTATTGTTAATTGTTTTTCTTTAGATTTGAAAGACCTAAAAGGCGACAAAACTGACATACAATTATAGCAATTTTGATGTTTATTTTAAAGAATAAGCAAATTTTATGAAATGTATCAAACATAATTTATATAGCCAAAATTATTATTTTTCAGGACTTGTGTACATCTATATCTGTCTAATAGGTCTTCAATGAAGTTCATTTACGTGATTAAGATAATAAAATGAGAATAAAAAAGCAACTTAAAATGTTATGTGCAGCAATAAAAAGAGTCTTTTGTTTAGTTTGGAATTTTATAAATAAAAATCCCCCTTTATCATAATTCGTTAAATGGATTAAGGGGGATTTTTTAATTAAACATAGTAAAGATGAAAATTTAATTAACTATGCACCAGTCTTGATTTCTATCTTTGCATTCTGTTTAAGTTGCATTAATAATACCCTGGCTTTTTCTGATAGTAAATCCATTTTGGCCTGTTGTTTTATATCGTCAAACTTAACATCTTTTCCTTGCTTTATCTCTGTGACTTTTATTATGTGATACCCAAACTCTGTTTTCACTGGAGCACTTACTTCTCCCACTTTTAATGAAAAAGCCGCGGCAGCAAACGGTTCAACCATTTGTCCTCTTCTCTTGAAGGATCCAAGATCTCCACCATTCTTTGCAGATGGGCAATCGGAATTCTGTTTTGCCACTTCCGCAAAATCCTTCCCTCCATCTACCTCTACCTTTAATTTATTAATCTTTTCCTTTGCTTTTACCAGTTCTTCCGCTGTCTTCATTTCCCGTGTGTCTACCAAAATATGACTTGCCTTTACCTCTGTCCCGTCATAAACAGCTTTATTCTGCTCGAAATATGTCTTTATGTTGTTATCATTGAGATCTTTACTAAGGTATCTTTCAAAGGAAAGCGATATAATAATGTCCTTCCTTAATTCATCTAAGCTGGTACCGTGTTTTTCTAATACCTCATCAATTGGCGTATCTTTCAAACTGGGATTCGATTTAATATCCACAGTTACTTTATTTATTTCCGCTTCCACTTCAGCCTGTGGTGCTTCAATTTTATTATCCCTTATATATTGTAAAAATAGTTTCTCGTTAATCAGACCTTCTACTATTTGTCTTGTGACAAGAGGAACCTGTTCTTCGGTGATTCGGTCTTTGATTCTGTTTAAGAGTCTATTAACCTCTTTTTGTGTTATATTTTCATCATTTACTGTTGCTGCTACCATGTTTTCGTCCTCCTGCTTTACAGATGATGTTTCAGCCTGCACAGAGGATTGTGTGCTTTTACCTGACGAGGTTTCTGGTTGTTTGGTCTCTTTTTTCGACTCTTTTTTAGCAGTTTTCTTTTCTGTAGCGGCTTTCTTTGTGTCTGTCTCAGCAGCGGAGGCGCTTAGATGAATGCATAAAATTCCGCACAAAACTATTCCTAATGGCTTAATAAATCCTCTTAACATGGATTTCTCCTATAAAATATTTAAATAAAATACAATTCCAAAATTCTAATAAATAGTAACCAATAAATCAAACTAGTTATTTTTTATTTACAAATAATTTAGTTTTTATAGTAAACGTAAAATAAACTAACATAATCGTGTAGTCGTAGGTTTTTAACCTGTATAAAATGCGCAATCCTTCGATTAACTTAGGACAGACCGTAAAGGTTGTAACTAAAGAATGTTTTTCAAGACTTACGACGGTCACTGTAATTGAAGATTATCAATGGATTAAGAATCCACCTATGGCAATAGATTTTATTTGACAATTTTATATGTAAGTCATAACCTTAAATTAGGCATTCGGCGACCTTCGCTGGTTACCTCTTTCGTCCCCCATTTAATAGGGGATGAAATTCCTTAACTGAAACTAAATAAAAGACTATATATATGTTAAAAGACGCTATGTATAGAATGTGTTTGAAATTAAATCAATTTATAAGAAATATCTCCGATTTTGTTACCCTTATTAGCTTTAGGGATAAAAAGGCACAAGTCACCGGGAGTATAATAAAATCATCCTTACAAATAGTTTGTAAAAGCATTATTAAAGACCGATTTTGTGGAGGAATAGCTTTATTGTTTTCTGTATGCATCCTCTTATTGCTATTAGGCGCCGGTTTTATTAACGTTCTTTTAAGGTTTCCTTTCTGCTTTAACATCTTTTACATTTTTGGTCTGCTTGCGTTACTTTTCGTCTTTTTAAAGATAATACTATTTCCTTTTATATCATTATTGAATGTAGAAAAGATAGCCATCCTGATTGAACAAAAATATCCTTCTCTGAATAACTCGCTTATTAGTTCAATTCAGTTAGCAAAAGACAAATTTCTGTTTAGAACAAATAGAAATAAGTCGGGAAAGACACACATTGAATATTCTGAGCAATTAATTTCCATGCTCATAACTGATACGGCGGATCACTTAAAGAATCTTGATCTTAATCGTGTAGTTAATAATAAATTCCTTAGGATAGGTTGTGCGATTCTTAGTATCTCCTTGTTTATTGCTGGTATCGTTTGTTTGTTTAACCGGTCATATATTAATGAGAACATACCACTTCTTCTCAGTTTCTTAAGTAACGAAAAGGGCATTGGTACAAAAGTATTATCTGCATACCCAGGTCCTGCAATTGGCGATATAACAACAGGTTATCGGTATCCTCTTTATACAGGATTGCAAACAAAGACTTTGTATAATTCCACAGGAGATATTCAGGCTTTGAAGGGTAGTGAGGTGCAGATAAGCGCTATTGCCAGCCGAACCCTATCATCTGCAGGTATTGTTTTAAAAGATTCAACTAGAATTCCTTTTGTAGTGGAAAATGGCAAGATGTTAAAGGGCGTTTTATTGCTTCTTGAAAATGATACGTATGTTTTTGAAACCGTTGATACAAATGGCAGGATATTCAAGGATACTGTAATTCACACTATCCATATTGAACAGGACCGATTTCCTGAGGTCACTCTCGATGCCCCTGCAAAGGATATAACTGTCAATGAAAAGGATACCGTAGAAATAAAATATACAGCAAAGGACGATTTTAGTGTAAGTGAAATTTCACTCGTATTTGAACACGGAGGTGAAAAAAAGACGAAACCTCTTGCCAGTTTTAGCAAAAGGCAATTACAATATAATGGGGTTTACTCGTGGTCGTTAACAGAATTAAATCTACAACCAGACGACAAGATTGCATATCATATAGAGGTAAAGGACAATGATACTATTTCAGGTCCTAAGGTTGGCAGTTCCAAAACTTATTATCTGGAGATTTATAGTTCAAGAAAAAAGCATCGGGAACTGGTTCAAATGCAAGAAGCGCTTTTGCAGGAGATGCTGTATTTGTTATCTGATGATTTAACAAAGAGAATTGATGATGAAAAATGTTTGTCTAGGGATTATTTAATTATGGCACAGGATGGAATTCAGGTACGCGTGGAAAGGATAATCAACCTGTTTACCGATATCCTGATTGGTATACAGGATGATGCTATGGCTAACTACAGTGTTTTTTATTCTCTCGAAAATCTAAAAAACAAATTCCGGGATGTTACAGAGAAGAAAAGGAATGCTATCCAACAGTCAATTGGGGATATTTCTGGAGACCCGATACCTGCGGAAGTATTGAGTGGATTACAGAAATACCAGGATGAAGAGATTGTTGTGATTGAAGATACCATTATCTTCCTGAACGAGTTAATCCAGAAACAAAAGCTGGATGACGTTATAGATACAGGTAAAAATCTGATTCAATCCCAGAATAATATTGAGAAATTACTTGAGAAGCTGCGCGAAGGCGCAGATGCCGGCATAAATGAGAAGGTGTTATCCGAACTTAAACGGATCGAAGAGACCATCCAGCAGATGATGGAAAAACTTATGCAGATGGCACATACCGAACACATGGATGAATTCCTCAATGCAGATGCCTTCAAGCAGATTGAACAGCAAGCTATTATAAAAGAACTGGATACTATGAGAGACGCGTTTAACAAGGGGGATATGGACGCTGCTTTAAAAGCTGCTCAAAGTTTGCTTGCAGCCCTTCAGGGAATGATGAACCAGATGAAGTCTTCTGCACAAAATATGGCAGACTCTTCATTTAATAATATGCTCAAAGATACAAATCAATTACTCGATAAGATATCTGAATTGGAAAATAAGCAAAGGGAACTGACTAAAAATACGGATAAACTAAAAAAGGATATCCAGCAGCGTACATCAGAATCAATGAACGATGCATTCAAATCATTTTTCGAAAGACAGCAAAAAAGGCTTGAGGTTATTAAAGAAGATTTATCAGAAACAAGAGATTTACTTGCAAAAAATGAATTAATACAGGAATACATCCGTGTAAATCGCGATTTAAAACGTATGGCTGAAGAAAGAGATATGATGGCAAGTCGCCTTAGTGAGTTGTTTGGCAGTGAGGAAGATGTAGAACAATTCGAGAAAGAATCTGGCAAGTTATCTGAACTTTTTGGACAGAATGCAGAACTCAACAAAGAAATCAACAGAGACCCGATGCAAAGGGACTTCCTCAATATATCCAGAGAACTACCACAAACAGAGGAGACATTATCACATTTAGAAGAGATGCTGAATGGATGGGATATAAAGGAGTCATTAAACCTATCAAAAGAAATGTCGCAGAATTTAAATAAGTGGAATAGTCGTTTACAGCATATCATTGAGCAGAAGAAATCGGAGATTGATGAAAAAGACCTGAATATGGCGAAGAAGGTTGAGGAATCCGCTGATTTGAATCAGCATATTATTAAGGACCTAGATGCTATGATGCAGATGCTTGAACAACAACAGACCGATAGTTTGACACAGGAAGACCATAATAATTTACAAAAATACGCCGAGAAACAAAAGGAGATACAGGAAGAGACGGAAGAGTTAACAGAAATGGCGGATAAGATGTCTGAACAGAATCCTTTTATGGATGAGAATGCAAGTAAACAACTCGATATGGCGTCAATGTCTATGGGGGAAGCTAAGAAAAAACTCGATAAGTTAGACGTGCAGGGTGCGGTGATTGACGAGAGGGAATCCATGTATCGGCTTTCAGAGGCAAGAAAGGGTATGGAATCGGCAAAAGAGCGGATTGCAAAGGGGATGATGGGTGATGGTATCTCAATGCCCATGCCGATGCCGTTCCGCGGCCGCATGGATGAAGGTCAATTAGGTGTTTCTACAGAAAGAGTCGAAATCCCTTCTGAAGAGGCATATAAAGTACCAAAGGAATTCAGGCAGGATATACTGGATGCGATGAAAGAGGGGTTGCCTGAAAAATATAAAGACCTGAATAAGGATTATTATCAGAGGCTGGTGGATTAAATAAATTCTTAGATTTTGTATTGAAAAATATTTAATTTGTATCAAATTTTTTAAAAAAGAACTATTACGTATTTTTATCAAAGTACCGTGTTTGAAATTTAAACAGCCTTAATGAAACTGCCATAAAAACACATTGTTTTTTGTACAAAAAGTGTGGTGTTGTATGAGAAAGAATTTTCATAAAAAAACCTTCATAACATTTTCACTCATATTGTTTGTCTTTTTTCCAGTTCAATTTTGCGCAACTGCCCAGGATGCAAAATTCTTAGACATTGTCGGTGAAATTACATACGGCGAGGAGTGTTTAAAGACATGGCAAATTGAAGAGGCGTCATCAGTTGCAAATAAGCTTCTTTTACTTGCGCCGAATGACCCTTATGTATGTTTTCTTACAGGTGAAGTGCGTTTTTACGAGGGTAATTACCAGGAATCATTGTTATTTCTGAAGAAGGCGCTTAATGAACCTGCTATAGCTCAAAAAGGGGAGGAGCTTTATAATCTTGTAGATAAGATTTATCAAACTACAGGCAAGTTCAAGGAGGTCAGGACAGAGCATTTCCTGTTCAGGTATGTAGAAGAAAAGGACGTCATCCTTGTTGATTATGCAATTGAAGCACTTGAAAAAGCATACAACTCAATTGGAAACGACCTGAATTATTTACTACAAGCCCCTATCCTTGTTGAGGTATATCCCGATGCGGAGAGTTTTTGTACAATCTCGACACTTACAAAGGAAGAGATAGAGACATCTGGTACGGTGGCAATTTGTTTATTTAACCGCGTGATTATTACAAGCCCACGCCTTCAGCCCAGGGGCTACCAGTGGCTCGACACGCTTGCCCACGAATTTGTACATTATGTAATAATGAAAAAGACATACAATCGTGTCCCTATTTGGCTTCACGAGGGTATTGCCAAGTATGAAGAAAAACGCTGGATAGAAGATAATACTCCGAACCTACCTGTATCGCTTGAGAGTTTACTTGCCGAGGCCGTTGAGAATGATTATTTTATTACATTCAAACAGATGCATCCATCGCTGGCGAAATTAAAAAGGAGGGAAGATACGGCGCTTGCCTTTACCGAGGTCTTTACTGTAATTGATTATATGTTCAGGCATGGCGGGTATCCTCTGATTATATCTATCCTGGACGGTATCAGGGATGGAAAATCCACAGAAGAAGCGGTATCATCTGCAATGGGTGTTTCGTTTGTGGAGTTTGAAAAGAACTGGCTAAATGAACTGAAGCAAAAGAAACTGAGGCGAATTCACGGTATCAGGATACTTCCCACAAAACTCAAGGAATCGTCGGCAATAGTGGATGATTTAGAAAGTGTTGCGGAAATAGAGGTAAAGGATGCCAGAAAATACGCTATTTTAGGCGATCTGTTGCGCAGAGAGGGTTTGCACAGCACCGCTATTGTGGAATATGAAAAGGCATTCAATAAGGCAGGCAACATCTCTCCGCAGATTCAGAATAAACTGGCAATGGCTTACATCTTGGATACTCAATATGCAAAGGCTGAGGAAATTCTGAAGGTTGCGCTTGAATATTATCCTGAATATACAACCACATATATTTCACTGGGTGAGCTTTATCAGCGAAAAGGCGATTATGATATAGCCATACAAGTCCTGTCTGAAGCCAATCACATCAATCCGTTTAACCCTGTTATACACAAAAACCTTGCTATGCTATATGACAAGCTTGGTAAAAAGGATGAGGCAAGTATTGAAATGAAAAGGCTTAGGATGCTTGTAAAATAAGTTATGCAGTCTTTCTGTATTTTTGGGTGAGCAGCGTTACTTCGCCCCGCACGACAGATGGCGTGACAATAAATGAAGCATCCCCCTTGGTGGATGGTAGGTGATACATGGCATCAAGCATGAAATTCTCAAATATAGCCCTCAATGCCCTTGCGCCTGTTTTCTTTTCATAAGCCAATTTGCTGATTTCGACAAGTGCATCATTAGAAAATTCTAATTTTGTACCTTCCATATCGAAGAATTTTTGATATTGTTTGACCAGCGCATTTTTTGGTTCAGTCATAACCTTGACTAAATCGTCCTGAGTAAGCGGCATTAAAGGGGCAGTTATAGGGAGCCTGCCAACGAATTCTACTATCATCCCGAAATTTATAATATCCTCAACCTCTACTTTACTCAGGGTGTCGGCTAGTAACCCGTCCTTATTCTTTTCATCCGTACTTTTAATGTCAAAACCTATGGTTGTTTTTCCGATTCTGCGTTTTATAATATCTTCTATTCCTGTAAAAGTGCCACCGCAAACGAAAAGGATATCCCTCGTATCCATTTGGATGTACTGTTGTTCGGGATGTTTTCTTCCTCCTTGTGGAGGTACATTTGATATGGTACCTTCCAGCATCTTTAATAGTGCCTGTTGAACACCTTCGCCCGAAACATCTCTTGTGATTGATGGATTGGGACTTTTTCTTGCTATCTTATCAATTTCGTCAATGTAAATTATTCCTTGCTGTGCACGCTGTAAATTAAAATCCGCATTTCGCAATAGCGCCAGCAATACATTTTCAACATCTTCCCCAACATAACCCGCTTCTGTAAGAGTTGTTGCGTCTGCAATTGCAAAAGGTACATCAAGTATCCTTGCAAGTGTACGCGCAAGCAATGTCTTCCCTGAGCCTGTAGGTCCGATAAGTAAAATATTACTTTTTTCTATTTCAACGCTATCAGGGTCTGTACGTGAGATTAGACGCTTATAATGGTTATAAACAGCAACCGCAAGCGTTTTCTTTGCTTTTTCCTGTCCTATTATGTGTTCGTCAAGTTGTTCTTTTATTTGCGCAGGCGTGGGCATTTTCCCTAATGTTTTGCTTGCGACCTGTTTGTTGTCTTTTTGGAGAAGGGTGTAACATGCCTCCACGCATTCGTTGCAAATAAAAATACTAGCGTCTCCCTGTATCAAACGGCCTACTGTATCATATTTTCTGCCACAAAAGGAACACGACGCCTTGCCTTCACCGGTTCTTTTTGCCATAGGTCTGTTACCTCACAGGTGTAAAATGTTTTTGCTGTAATTTCAAATGCTACCAAACAATGAAAAAATATGCAAATTTTTTTTGATATACTTTGAGTTTTGGGACTGATTTATAAAATTTTTGATAAATGATGTAATAATCTGTTGAATTTTCTATTTATTTTTTGGTATTATTAGCTAAATTTGTATATTTATTTAATTTATTGGGAAAATTTATATGGCAAGCGGATTTAACGGCAAGAAAAAACACAGACTTAATAGGAAAAAATATCTTTTGAAAAGACGTAGAAGGAAATTCAAGAATGCTTAATTAAGATTTTATTTTAACAAATTTTGTCAGAATTAAAATTTGAATTAATAAAAATATAATAGTTCCTCTGCCATTCAATAAAATATCCATCCTATATATAAGAAGATAATATGGAAATGTTCTTCGCACAGATTTATATTTTATAATCGCGTGGCAAGTTTTATCTTCTGGCCGGAACAAAAGGCATCTATTGACCGGATAATTGAAAAGCTTAATATAAAAAAATAGAGGCTTTGCAGTATCTGCAAAGCCTCCCAAGATTGTAACTTTGGTATTCAGCAATTCTAATTTCGAATCAGCGTTAAAAAGGTCACAGGTGATTGTAAATAACGAACTGGGATAAAATTAATTTGTTAATACGCTATTAAAGAATCCCTCCAGCTTTCTAACTCTCATCGGATGCTGTAGCTTACGAAGCGCAATGGCTTCAATTTGGCGTATTCGTTCTCTTGTAATGTTAAAACGTTTTCCAATATCTTCTAATGTGTGCATATATCCATCGCTAATACCAAAACGTAATTTAATTACCTCTCTTTCTCTATGACTTAATGTGTTCAGAATTTTCTCTATTTGTTCTTTAAGCAAAGATTGCTGAACAGCGTAAATTGGTGATTCGACTTTTTTATCCTGGATAAAATCCTCAAACACCGTTTCACCGCCGTCTCCAATTGGATTTCCCAGAGATACAGGCTGAGAGGCTATTCGGAATACTCGGTAAACTTCTGAGATTGGGATATTTGCTTCTTTTGCGATTGCATCTATCTGTCTAACTTTATTGTGTTCGTTTTGTGTATTCTTCATTACTTGGTTAGTTTTATTGACTATGTCCGTCATATGTACCGGGATGCGAACCGTTCTTACCTTATCATCTATAGCTCTGATAATTGCCTGTTTAATCCACCAGGTGGCATAAGTACTAAATTTGAATCCCATACGATAGTCATATTTGTCAATAGCCCGCATTAAACCTGTATTTCCTTCCTGAATAAGGTCCTGAAATGCCATACCGCGTTTTCTGTATTTTTTTGCGATACTCACCACTAGCCTTAGATTTCCTTCAGAGAAACGCTTTCTGGCGGATTTATATTCATTGTAAATTGAGTGAATGTTGTTCCTTGCCTTTTCTATTTCGGCAGTAGGCAGCATTAAAAGGGTCTGTATTTCTGTTATGTTATTAAAATATTTTTTCTGAGTTTCCTTTTTGTGATAAAAACCCTTTGAATGTTTTTTAAACTTTATTACATTTGACATTACCTCTAGTAACTGTCTCATAACAGGAAACATACTCTCAGTACGCATATGTGTCGCTTCTATATTTCTGATTATCTTTCTTTTCCTTGCTAAGATATTTTTGAACGTTCTTGTCCTTATGGCAAGAGAAACACTTTTTTTGCTTATTTTTTCATAGTCAATGCGATTGTTTTTAAGCGTATCCCCAATTTTTCCAATAATTTCACGGATTTGGTTAATCAGTTCCTCTTTGCTTTGGTCTTTTATTACCACTGTGTCAATAAATTGAACAAGTTCTGATTCCTTGCCTACATCATTAAGGGTGTGCATATAAGTTCCCATAGCATAATCAAATATTAATACCTTCCTGGTAAGCAGTTTACGCATAACCTTTATTTTTTTTGCCAGATACAACTCTTCGTCTCGGGTTAGCATTGGTAAGGAAGCCATTTCCTTTAAATAAAGACGAACAGGGTCATAATCTTTATGTTTCCCCTTTTTTTCTGTATTATCTGTTTCATCCAGGTATTCTTCGTTATAACCCGCAAACCCCTCGTCATTGTTAAGATAATTATTTTTATACTCTAACATATCCATATTTTTTCCTGTTTAATTAAGTTTGTATGAGACAGCTTTTTCTAGTATTTAAACATTTTTTTACTATAAAATGTTTACAAAAAATTAAATATTTTTAAAAACTTTATTTGGCGTATAACTTGAGAGCATGTGTAATTAACTGTATGTTAAGGAGATAAGAGAAATAGGAATAGGTCTTTTTAATAATCCAGAACTAAACGGTATTTTTGTAAGGAATTTTATTTAGAGTGGCAAATCTCAAAAACAACGAGTTTGTTACTACAGATATAGAGGAAAATGCCATTGCCAGTCCTGCATATTCAGGCTTTAGACTTATTCCAAAAGTTGGATATAAGGCGCCAGCCGCTATTGGAATACAAGTCATATTATAAAAAAATGCCCAGAATAGATTTTGCTTTATCTTTGAAAGTGTTTTCTTGCCTAATGTAATTGTTCGTGGAATGTCAATTATATCATTTTTTATTAAAATAATATCTCCTGCTTCTTTTGCAATATCTGTTCCAGCCCCTATTGCGATCCCTACATTTGCCTGTGCTAATGCAGGCGCATCGTTTATGCCATCTCCAACCATCCCAACTTTTATGCCATTATTTTGTAAATTTTTAATGACTTCCCTTTTTTCTACAGGATGTATCCTTGCTCGGTATTCGCCAATACCTACTTTAGTTGCCACTGCACAAGCTACCTGAGGATTATCACCTGTTATCATTATAACCCGTATGTTCATTTTTTTTAATAAACTTATAGCCGTGTTAGTATTTTGTTTTATTTTGTCCATTAGGCCTAAAATGCCAATAAGTTTGTTATCATAAGCAACATACATTATAGATTTTCCCTGAGATTCTAATTCCATTACCTTTTCATGCCGATTATCGGTTCCAATTGCATGGGAAGCCATAAGTGTTTCATTACCAATTAACAATTTTTTCCCCTTATAAAAACAAATGATACCACTACCTGTTTCTTCATTAAAGTTTTCAACAACATTCAATTTTATACCCTTTTTATTTGCTTCTTCGACAACGGATTGGGCAAGAGGATGATTTGAGAAGGTACATCCAGAGGCGGCAAGTTCTATAAGTTCTGATTCTGTAACTGCATTAAAATTAATGGTGTCTGTTAATACAAAATGCCCTTCTGTAATTGTCCCGGTCTTGTCTAATATTATAGCATCTATGTGTGCAATCTGTTCGAGTGCGCTTGCCCGCTTGATAAGAATTGAGTTGTCAAGTCCTACGCTGCTTCCAACCATAATGGCAGTCGGGGTTGCCAGCCCAAGGGCACATGGACATGCAATTACAAGTACCGCAATAGCCTGTTTTAATGCCCACAAAAATGGTTGTTGCCCGGCAGCATCATAAAAGACAAAATACCAGCATAAAAAGGTTAATACTGATAGACATACAACAAGCGGGACGAATATGTTGGATACCTTATCGGCAAATCTCTGAATGGGGGCTTTATCCATCTGCGCTTCCTCAACAGTACTGACAATTTTAGCTAAAACGGTTTCTTCACCTACCCTTGTGGCTTTGATTAGTAAAATGCCCGTTTTATTTATGGTTGCCCCTATAACGTTGTCTCCTTTCTGTTTGGTAACAGGTAAGGATTCACCTGTTATCATGGATTCGTCTACTGATGAAGCACCTTCTATTACTTCGCCATCTACAGGGATGATCTCGCCTGCCCTTACTATTACAGTATCTCCGACCTGTAGAAAAGATGCGTTTATTTCTATTTCCTTTCCATCCTGTGATAGCAAATGTGCCTTGTCCGATTGTAATTTCATTAATTTCTGTAAGGTCTGGTTCGCCTTTCCCTTTACCTGTTCTTCCAAATACTTTCCTATGCGAATGAATGTAATCAACATTACTGCAGTTTCAAAGAAGGCATGACCAGAAGCGCCAAAAAGACCATTCATCGCAAGAATACTATAAATGTAAGAGGATATTATTCCAATCGAGATGAGTACGTCCATATTTGCAGATAAATTTTTAATAGATTTATAAGCGCTGACAAAAAAATCAAGACCGGGACCTAATATGATTGTTGTAGCAATAATCAAAAGAAAATACGGTGTGTATGTGTGTAAAGTATCTGGTAAATGTGCATACATCAGCATCATGGTAATAATTGAGGCTATTATGCAAAGGATTAGCCATCCAGTTTGCAGAGGTGTTTGTGTAACCTGTTTTAATGGAAAACGTTCTTTTGCCGTGTAACCAATATTCCTTACACGATTAAAAATTATATCTTTGCTTACAATGGCTGGGTTATAGCTTACAAACCCTATCGCTGTTGAAAAATTGACCCGAACAGATATGATTCCTTCTGAGTCTTTAAGTTTTGTCTCAATTGTTTTGGCACAATTTACACAATGCATGCCTGCTATGTTAAATTTTACAATTTGTTCGTTCATTTACAGATTTATGGAGTTCAAACTTATATTATTTAGTCTTAAATTCTTTGGCTAATGGAATACTATAAAGCATTAACCATTTCTTTAAATTGTCTGCCGCGTTCTTCATAATTAATAAACATGTCGTAGCTTGCGCATGCAGGCGAGAGTAATACAACATCCCCTTTTTCTGCGTATGTGTTTGCCTGTTCGAATGCCTCTTTAAATGTGTTTGATTTTATTATTGAAGGAGCTTTCTGTACACCCTTTTTTGTGAGGATGAGCCCTCTTATCTTTTCAGCTGTTTTACCAATAAGCACAACAGCTTTTGTGTATTTTGCGCATGTTTCGGCAAATTCTTCAAAACAGCTTCCTTTATCGTATCCGCCAGCGATGAGTATTACAGGCGCGTTGAATGCCTTAATAGCGGCAATTGTAGATTCTGGCGTTGTAGCCTTAGAGTCATTGTAATATTTTACGCCATTTACCTCGCTTACAAATTCCAGACGATGCTCTAGTCCTGTAAAGTTTGTAATGATGTTTTTTATGTGTGATTTATTTGCGCCGGCTAAATATGAGGCACACGAAGCCGCAAGTATGTTTTGAAGATTATGGTCTCCGGGTATTTTAATTCTGGATATGTTTGGTATTAAAGCTTTATTGCCATTTATCAAAAGGACGATATTATCGTCTTTTATAAAAACGCCATTATTTAGTGCGTGTTTTGTGCTATACCAGCAGATGTTACCTTTACATTCTCTTTCCCACCTTCTTAATTCGTGGTCGTCATAATTGAGAATGGCGTAGTCCTCAAATCCCTGATGCAGGATTATGGACTTTTTTGCCTTGATATAGTCATCCATGGTTGGATGCCTGTCGAGATGATTGGGAGATATATTTGTTAAAACACTTATATGGGGACTCTTTTTTATATTGTTGAGTTCTTCCAGCTGGAAACTGGAGAGTTCAAGCACAACAATATCTGATGGCTTTATTTCTTTCAGGTGAATCAGGAGAGATTTTCCAATATTCCCTCCGGTCCATGTTTTTCGTTGTGTTTGTTGAATTATCTGACCGATAATTGTAGTCGTGGTTGATTTTCCATTACTTCCGGTGATGCCTATGATTTGGGCTGGGCATAGTTTAAAAAAGATATTCATTTCAGTATTTAATGAGACATTATTATTTCTAGCAATTTGTAAAAATTTTGAATCTTTTGATACAGCAGGATTCACAATAATCATGTCGGCATTTACGAAATCTTCTTCATAATGCCCACCGAGTTTATATGAAACAGGGAGACCTTCAAGCTGTTTTATTGACGGGGCAAGCTCCGAAGCGTTTCTCAAATCGGTTAATGTTACACATGCACCATGTCTCACAAGAAATTTAGTAACACCAACGCCGCCGCCAAACAATCCTAATCCCATTACGGTAATCTTCTTATTCTTAAATTCATTGTTCATAAGGGTAATTCTATCAGTATTATATATACTTTCAATTGGATTTGGTTGGTTTTTCAGGCTATATGTATATTAAAATCTGAACAAATCAAAAATATGTAAATTTTTAAGTATACGTAAGTTGCTGATAAATAAAATCGTTATACCTGTCATATTGACACATATTTAAAATACTCAGACACTAATACTGTCATAATGGCATTTTGTTTGTCTTGATGTATTAATTTATATTTTTTATATTATATATCTAATTCTTTAATTGAAAAAGGGTTAAGTTTATATATTATAACGGACATATTCCGTAAGATATTTTTTTATTGGGCATTCTGTTTGCTCGCTTTCTACCTGTTACTGCGTGTATTAGAAGATGGTAAAATTTTGGAGGTAATTATATATGTCAGCAAAAAAAATTGTATTTGACCATGAAGCACTGGAAACTATAAAGCTCGGTGTTAAACAATTATCAGATGCAGTAAAAATAACATTGGGTCCACGAGGACGAAATGTGGTTATTCAAAAGAGCTTTGGTTCTCCCACTATTACAAAGGATGGGGTGACAGTAGCTAAGGAGATTGAGCTTGAGGACCACATGCAGAATATCGGATCTCAAATGGTAAGATCTGTTGCATCCAAGACAAGCGATGTTGCAGGTGATGGGACTACAACAGCAACTGTGCTCGCAGAAGCAATATTTGTTGAAGGTCTAAAGAATGTAACTGCCGGTGCAAATGCTATGGCGCTCAAACGCGGCGTTGATAAGGCAGTTGAGGCAATTGTTAAGAAATTGAAAGAGATGTCCATACCTGTTAAAGGGCGGAAAGAAATAGAACAAGTTGCTAAGGTTGCCTCAAATTATGATACTGAGATTGGGAAAATAATAGCTGATGCCATGGAAAGGGTCGGGAAAGATGGTGTAATAACGGTTGAAGAGGGTAAAAGCCTGACGACTGAGGCAAATTGGATTGAAGGCTTGCAGTTCGATAAGGGTTACTTATCGCCTTATTTTGTAACCAATCCAAATACAATGCAGTGCATATTGGAAGACGCATATATTCTGATTAATGAAAAGAAAATTACAACCGCAAAACTTCTTGTTGGCGTATTAGAAAAAGTAGCGCAGACGGGAAAACCGCTTTTGATTATTGCTGAGGAGATAGAGGGTGAGGCATTGACATTACTTGTTGTGAACAAACTCCGTGGCGCTTTAAAATGTGCTGCAGTAAAGGCGCCTGGTTTCGGAGATAAACGTAAGGCAATGCTAGAAGATATTGCAATCCTAACGGGCGGTCAGGCAGTTTTTGAAGACCTCGGTATCAACCTCGAAACCTTACAACTGAAAGACCTTGGCCGTGCAAAGAAGATTGAGATTGATAAGGAGAATACAATCATTATCGAAGGTGCCGGTGATAGCAAGAAGATAAAAGGTCGTATTGAACAGATCAAAAAGGAGATTTCAACCACTACTTCAGACTACGATAGGGAGAAATCCCAGGAAAGATTGGCAAAGATGGCTGGCGGTGTGGTTCAGATTAATGTAGGGGCTGCTACGGAGAGCGAAATGAAGGAGAAAAAGGCACGCGTGGAAGATGCCCTTCATGCTACCCGTGCGGCTGTTGAAGAGGGAATAACGTGCGGGTGCGCGTGCGGGTGCGGGCACGGAGTCATTCACCTAAGGGACGAGCGGGTGCGCGTGCGGGTGCGTGAAGCGTCAGTCGGCTTTCATCATGGTTGTGAGCATCCGACAAACTCAAT
>Ga0209002_10001521_pt1 | contig 18731 bp, 18 predicted proteins | sample Rifsed16ft2_FD_184010 | JGI IMG/M metagenome (GOLD analysis project Ga0209002, IMG submission 184010) | Soil microbial communities from Rifle, Colorado, USA - sediment 16ft 2 (version 2) | ecosystem: Environmental > Terrestrial > Deep subsurface > Rock core/Sediment | place: Rifle, Colorado... | reverse complement strand
GTTCCTGGGCACCAGACAACGCCAATTTTCGCTCGACAACTTAAGCCTTCTTCTAGTTCAGGAGAGCCACAGGGAACTGACTCTCTCGAGTTTTTCCCAAAATGCATCAAGCTCTTTCCGGCGAGCAAATCCGCGACAACTTGGCACTGCTGGCACAATGGGGTTCGTTGTAACTATCGAATGAGTTCTCTAGGGAAACTCGACGAATCTTTCGGAGACCAATCTAGATTTTCCGAAGGTTTTTAGGCTCATGTCTAGGAGCACTCGGTCGGTGGGCCGGTAGATCAGCCTGGTATGAGCATCGTCGACGGGACGACGAGGCGACTAAATCGTCCGCTTGGCATGCTTTGAAAGCCCGCAATGCGGAAAGAACCAGAAATCCCGTACGGTCGCGGGTTCAAATCCCGCCCGGTCCACCAATACTTGACTCAACCGGCATTCGTGATTTCAAGCAAGCATACCTCCAATCCTGAGCGCTAATATAAGATCGGGCATGACTGTATGCGCAAGAGGAAAAGCGCGTTGTCCACAACCAATACCACAGAGCGTTCATCAGCTCGCTACGTTGGTCTTGTAGCAATAGTTGCTCTCCTTTTCTCGATCATACTTCCTCCCTTTGTGGGACATGCGTCGTTGCTCGCGGCCATTCAGCCGTCTATTTCGCGATTGCTACTGGGGATCAGTTCAAGTGAATATCCGGACGTAATCACGCTTCTGAGCTCGATTGGATTTCTCTTACTCATTGTTGGATTCTTGATCGGTATAGTGTCCTTCGGGTTTCGATACGGCGTGAGAAAGGCACGCTTTGGGATGCTAGTCTGTGCAGCCGGTCTGTTGCTCATTACAGTGACTCTGTTCGATTACGGTGGTGACTTTGTCTCCAGGATTTTCGCAGTCACTCAGGTTGGCGTATGGCCCAGTCTGGAGTTTTATGGGACTGGTTTTTTCATCTCGTGGTTCGCAGTGGTTGCTGGTCTGATCGCTACTAGTCAGGTTTTCGTTTTTCGAAGGAAACAGCCCCAGCTGGCGCAACAACCAGTAGTCACCCAGCCCTTCCGATCGCAGGTTCTAGAAGGCATACTACCAACTGGGTACGCGGCCCTCGACAATCTGCTGTATGGTGGTCTGCCGGTTGGATCGAGCATAGTTCTGACTGGCCCACCATGTGATGAGAAGAATCTGATTGTCAGACGCTTTGTAGAAACCAACCTCGTATCCAACCACAGATGCATTTACATTTCAACTTCAATCGACCGAATACGAGACCTACTTTCCAAACATGGTAAAGATCTTCATGTGATAATCTGTAACCCACAATCGGATACAATCGCCGCAGCGTATCCTGAGGTTGCCAAACTGAAAACTGTGGACAATCTGACCGAGATCAATCTGGAATACGACAAGGCGACCGCAAAGTTTGGTCCCGGCAGGTCAACAGTGGTCTGCCTTGAGATCTTGGACGACGTGCTACTCGATCATCATGGCGCGACAAGGAGATGGCTCATGGATATTCTGGGGAGAAGCAAAACGAATCAAATGACCTGCTTGGCAACTCTGAATCCGGCAATGCACCCTGCAGAAGAGTCCCAGGCTGTCTTTGAAACTTTTGATGGCCATATCGACCTTTTCGAAGCAGAGGTCCAAGTGAGACCTAAACTGATCCGAGTCAAGAAGCTTGGAGGAAGGAAGTTTCTTGATAAAGAGCTGCTTGTGGAAAGAGAGAAGATCTGATAGACTGGAGGAATAGAACGAGCTTGTTTGATGAAAGCGGGAAGGAAATGGGTCTTCTAAATGCGCTGGGCTTGTCGAATGGGGAATCCAAAGTGTATCTTCGCCTGCTCGCACAACCTGAAGGCGAAATGCTAGACAAAATTGTCACCGCCTTTGGGATCCCAGCTGCTGAAGCTGAAGACTCGTTGAAATCTCTGGCGGACCGAGGACTGGTCAAGATTTCGAGTAATAGAGTGCAAGTAGTTCAGCCGCGCGTGGTTCTACAGAGGATTCTAGAACTGAGGAAGAGAACCCTAGACGAACAGATTGCACGCGAAACTTCAGTTGCCTTAGAACTTGAAAGGTTGCTCGAACCAGTCTATTGGGAGAATAGACTCGGAATAAGGCCAGAGGAGATCATTGAGCCTCTACGCGATCTTCCCGAGATGGAGTTGAGAACAACCAGGATCCTGGGAACTGCTGCCAAGGAGGTTTTCATTTTGGCACAAACCTTCGGTTGGTACGGCAAGGTCCGCGAAGCCCTCTTCCAAGCCCATGATCGTGGTGTAAGAATGAAAGTTCTGATGACCGTTAGTGATGAATCCACCAAAGAAAGAGCGAAGGAACTTCGAGACCTCGGCATTCAGGTTCGCCAACTTGCCGAAGAGTGGTACCCAGTAAGGGGCACGCTTGTGGATCATCAAGAACTGGTGTTCTTGATTTGGGCAACGAAGAAGAGCGATGTCCCGCGACCCATTTACTATCGCCCACACTACACGAAAAACCAGGGCTTTATCAGAATCTTTCGCGACGCTTTCTTGAATAGATGGGAAGAAGGCCGCGCGATTTAGAAGCGGTATCCGAGGAGAACTGATTCAGTTGGCGAAAATCTTCGTAGACCCTGATGACAGCATCCAAGACTCTCCTATCGCTCATCGATGATACAACTTTCACTAAGTGTGCTTGACAGGCGCAATCGCTCGACCCTGCTCGCGGAAGAACAGGCCTGACGTTCAATCTTCTAGCAAGGGCGTGATTGATGGAACATTCCAGACGTTGTCGTGACCTCAAACAAACGGCAACGCTGACTGTACAATTACGTTTCGCAGTAAAGTAATCAATATGCCATCTAGTCTTTTTCGAGACCTCCCGATGGCGCCTCAATCTCCCTTCGAGCGAGACAGCCCCCTGTCCCAGGGCTGAACCCGTGTAAAGATAGTGGCCCTTCCTGACATTGACATATCCCAGCTTGCCGATTTTTGTTCTGAACGATCTCTTGCAGACGAGAAGCAACGTGTAGGTTCCCTTCAATCCTCATCCTCCGAAGCACAAATAGCGCCCGAAAGCGACCTTATGACGAGCGAGTTGCGTGGTAATGATGAAGGCGATAGTCCTATCTGGCGGATTCGCAACTCGTCTGAGACCAATCAGCTACGCCCTTCCCAAGCTGCTCTTTCCCGTAGCGGGCAAACCAATGATCTACTGGACACTCGATCTACTTCAGGAATCCGGAGTTGATCAAGTTGTGCTCGCAGTCAATTACCTGGCAGATTCATTACGCGCGGTAGTAGGGCAGAAGTATAAGGGCATCAGGATCAACTATTCGCTCGAAGATGAACCGTTAGGAACTGGCGGGCCAATCAAACTCGCGGCGCGCATGCTGAAACCTAAAGAGACTTTCATTGCGATGAACGGTGATATCATCACCGACATCGACCTCAACAAAATGATTAGAAATCACAAAAGGTCCAAGGCTGTCGTGACCGATGCCCTTCACGAAGTACGAGACCCGAGCCGATTTGGCGTTGTCAAGCTCGACCCAGCATGGAGAATCCGAAGATTTGTCGAAAAACCTACCCTGAGAGAAGCGCCAAGTCGCCTAGTCAACGCAGGAATTTACTTGATCGAACCCACATTGTTGAACATGATACCTTCTGGACGCAAAGTCTCACTAGAGAGAGAAATCTTCCCCATTCTAGCGAAGAGAGGAAAGTTGTTTGGATTTCCCTTCAAGGGACAGTGGTTCGATATCGGCAATCTCGCTGACTATCGGAAAGCCAACTTTGCGTTGCTCCGTGGACATGCACCAAAGCGTGATCTGCAACGGAGGGGCACTAGGTTCAAGCAGCCGGTTTTCCTTGGAGAACAGACAAAAACAGAAACCGCCGCCACAGTGGGACCTAACGCTTTGGTAGGGAGGAATTGCGTCATTCGACGAGGAGCACATGTGGTAGACTCGATCTTGTTTGACAGAGTCACCATAGGAGAGAGATCGATTGTCTCGGGAGCGATTATTGCATCAAGCGTGCTCGTTGGAGAGAACGTCAGAATTGAGCCTGGCACGATCATTTCGCCAAACGTCAAGATTAGTGACGGAATCAGGATTGGCAAGGATGCCATCATCCACCCCTACAAGGAAATAACAGCGAACGTTAGACCAAGAGCAAATGTCATGTGAGTGGTGACGCCCGCTTGGAAGAAAGAAAACTGTTCGGAACTAACGGTGTTCGCGGTGTAGTGAACAAGGAACTGACACCAGAACTTATTCTGAAGTTGTCAATGGCGACAGGCACATACTTCAAAGGCGCCGACCTGGCCGTTGGATGCGATGGTAGACTCTCCAGCCCTATTTTCCAAGAAATTGTTTGCGCGGGCTTGGCAAGTGCCGGTTGTCAAGTCTGGAATTTGGGCATGATAACAACTCCTGCTCTGCAATTCCTCACAAAACAATGGGGGTTGAAAGGCAGCGTTATGGTCACAGCGAGCCACAATCCGCCGGAATACAACGGAATGAAGGTCATGGGGAACAGCGGTGTCGAGCTTCCACATGAAGAAGAACTCAAAATAGAACACATATTCTTCCAATCAAAGTGGAATCTTTGTGAATGGAAAAGAGTGAAACAGCCCTTATCTGTGGCAGAGAAATTTGATGGTTATGTTTCATCAATCCTGAAGAATGTTGGTGGAGTGCCGCGTAATGGTACCTTGAAGGTTCTCGTAGACGCCGCCAACGGAGTGAGTGCACTGGCAACCCCTCTAGTAGTGGAAAAGCTGGGAGGTAGAGTGATTCTGGTGAACGGCAAGATCGACGGGAATTTCCCCGGTCGATTACCTGAACCCACTCCTCAAAATCTCAAGGAAACGTCCAGAATTCTACCCTCGTTACACGCTGACTTCGGGGTGGCTCATGATGGAGACGGAGATAGAGCCATGTTTCTGGACGAACGCGGAGTTGTGTCCTGGGGAGACCAGACTTTCGCGCTTGTGATACGAGACTTCTTGGAACACTATCCTGGCGAGAAGATTGTGACTCCAATCAGCTCGTCTCAAATGGTAGAAGACATTGCCGAAGAATATGGAGGCGAAATAATCTATACGCCAGTCGGCAGCGTCTATGTCTCAAACCTCATGCTGAAGATCAACGCAAAGCTCGGCGGAGAAGAAAACGGCGGGATCTTCTACGCCCCACACGTAGCAGCGCGCGATGGCGGCATTACCACTGCCATGGTATACAAGATCATCTTGGAATCTCGAAAGCCTCTGTCCAAGTTAATTGCAGAGCTGCCCAGCTACTACCTTGTCAAGGACAAGATACCGTGTCCAGACTCGATCAAGACAGCGGTCACTGAAGAACTGCACAACCTACCCCGAAAGGGCAAAGTTCTGGATATTGATGGAATCAAGGTCTGGATTCCACCAAAGTCCTGGATTCTAATTCGCCCCAGCGGGACCGAACCCATATACCGACTAATGGCTGAAGCGCCCACGAAAGCGAAAGCGATGAGGATCGTCAACGACTACAAGGCGAAACTCTCCAAGATAATCAAGAGTTGCCAGAAGAATGTTTGACGCTCCTTCTATGATAGGCATCGCGCTTGTATTTGCCGTGACCTTCGTCATAACATTCGTTGCCACGCCGACCTTAGGAAAAATCATGAAACGCCGGGGAATTATAGGGAAGGATATTCATAAACTCTCGAAACCTGAAGTTCCTGAGATGTGTGGACTTGCAATATTACTTGGACTAATCGTTGGAGTGGCAATCACTGTCTTCTTTTTCCCCGAGAGTGCAAATGTGACCGTTGCTTTCATCGGTACGGTTCTGATAGCCGGAGCAATCGGCTTTGCTGATGACCTCAGACCTCTGGGAGCCAGAATCAAGCCACTTCTGACTGCGGCTGCATGCGTTCCCATCTTGCTGCTGCAGACTTACGATCCTATGCCAGTCATCCCACTACTAGGCCCAGTGCGATTGACGGTCGTCTATCCTTTGCTGATCCCAGTTGCTGTGGCTGTCACATCCAACGGCGTGAACATGATGGATGTCATGAACGGCGCGATGCCGGGAACTGTCAGCGTAATCTGCGCCGCTACAACTGCAGTCCTTTTGTTGTCTGGGAAGACTCAGGTTGCCGCGATTTCGGTCGGACTGCTCGCCGCCATGCTGGCTTTCTATTACTTCAATCGGTTCCCGGCGAAAGTTTTCAGCGGAGACACTGGGAGCCTGGCGGTGGGAGCCGCACTGGGAGCTATAGCCATACTGGGACGCTTGGAGACGGTTATGATTGTAGCATTGATCCCGCACATCATGAATGCATTCTATGGGCTCGCGTCAGTCGGCAGACTGTATGAGAGACGAGAAATACGCCAACGACCCACGAGGCTCTTGGCAGACGGAAGCTTGGAATCGAGTACAGATAAGACCGCGCCGATAACGTTGACCCGTCTCATCCTAGCTGCCGGTCCCTTAGGAGAAAAGGAGATCGTGAGAGGAATGATCTTTCTGACTTCGGTTTCCTCACTTCTCGCGATCCTGACATACTGGATTACGGTGGTCGGAAGGATTTGAAGAGACTTCTTCCCTTGGCGGCTGTCGAACTCTTTGTTTGGGCGATTCTTCTCTTTAGCACGCTCCTAATATCGAGAGTTGCATTTGCGATCAATTTTGGAGCTGATACGCTGATCAGTCGAATTGCCACAGAGGCGCTAAGAGTGCTCGTCTCGGGAGCAATCATCATAATCTGGCTTCTTGTCTGGAAGAAAGTCACAGAGACTTACTTCTGGCGAACTGTCACACGCAGAAAGACTACTGCTTGAAAATCCGCTTAATAATAACCCGCAGTGGATCTTCCATACTCCTAACCAGTCTCGCAGCCTTCTTTCGGTAGAATTCGCGAAACTCCCCGCTCCTTGAAATGGCCAGAGCGCGTTGAGCGATACGCCCAGGATCATGCAATCTTTCAACTAAACCGTAGGTTGTCAAGAAACGGTCAACGAAGGTCGGTTCACCCGGATAATAGGAAATTGCAGGTATTCCCAGCAACGCAGCCTCAGCAGTCATAGTACCTCCCCCACCGACGAAAACAGAGGCAGACTGTATCAACGGCACAGCATCAATCACGTGCTCAGGAATAATTATGCGATTGCCAAAGCGCTTCTTGAACCTCTCAAACTGACTATCGTAACGCGGAAGAATTACGACCTGAGAATCCCCGTCGGCTAGTTCCAAGAATTTGGCGATGATCTCGCTCGCTATCTCAGAAACAGAAGAGGAACGGTCTGATAGGTATGCGGCGAACTCTTCTGGCGATCGAATGACGACAATGGGTTTAGAGAGATCCAGCTTGAGACCGTCAAGGAGCTTCGGATCAGCTTTGTACCCGCCTAGCCAGACTGTAGGGTCGAGCGCGCGATAACGAACGATGTCTCGAGGGTTCATTCCGTACTTCTTCCAAGCATACAACGGGACCACCCAAGGCGTGAACAGTTTCTCGGAGAGTGGGACCGTGAGCTTACACACAGCCTCCGCATGAGGAGAGTCACTTATGCAATAGTGCGGAATCTTGAGTCCGAAGGCTACTCTAGCCGCTTCAGGAGATGAAAACGAAATTGCTACTTCAGGTCGTTCTTCTTCAACAACCTTCGCTAACGCTGAAACTCGTTTAGAACTCTCCACAAGTTTCTCGCTGAGCTCTCCTCCACCATGGCGACCTACTTCAATCGCTTTGATGCTCCTTAACTCAAGAAGCTCGTTGACCTCTCGATATTCACGAGTGGTTAGTAAAGTCTTGAAACCCTTTGCACTCAGGCGACGTTGAAGTTCTCCAAAGAAATTTGCCTGCTTCGGAGTCAGAACGTCCAACCAAACCTTCATTTCGCTGCCAACCCCACTGCCGTTACACGTTTAGCTTCATTCCATCTGAAATTGAAAGACTCACGGAAGATCCTGATCAAACCCTGATTCTTTGTGTGATGAGGAGTGTACACGATGGGATTCCAATACCGCTCCGCTTCCTCTGCAGCCCAAATGACGAAGACTAGATCCCTGTTATCTATCAAAGTGCCGCGAACTGGATGCCACGGTTCCCGTGTGTCACGAATCTGAGCTCCCAGAGCGTTTAGCTCACTGAGATGCCTCCCCACCAAGGATTGTGAAGCCTGCATCAGAATGCGAAGCCTCACACCTCTTGTCAGGGCACCTTTCAATTGAGATTTGATCTTTGGGAGCCACGAGAATAGAGCAGTTGAAATAAGGATCTCTTGTGACGCGCTTTCGATATAGTCGCCAGTGAGTTTCTCCATTCCACGTAAGTCTTCAAGCGGCTCCAACAACTCCTCAGGTTTCACCTGCAGATGACTCTCCACGTACAATGGTTCAATCTGCTTCTGGAGTTGTCGCATAACTTCTTCAATAGATAGAAAGTTGGTCTCGAAAGTGCGCCGCAAGTGTATCAAGTATTCGCGCCTTGCTTGCTCAGGGGAAATTGCAAGAAATCTCTTCGGTCTGCTCTCAACGATTTTCGCGAAGCCCTTCCGCATCAGCTGCTCCAGCGTCCCGTAAACGCGTGTGATAGGAACCGAGGTTATCTTCGCGATCTCTTCCGCCGTCAACTCCCGTTTTGAAAGCAGAGCAAGATAGGCCTCCGACTCATATGTGGTGAGGCCCGCGCGACGAAGAGATTCCAGCAGCCGGCTTTGAGAGGCCATGATTAACCCGTCTAGAGTTAAAAACAGTTAAATATTTCGCCTCGGGAGCCCTAACAAGGTATCGTGCTTGTCCAGTCAACCTCTATTATCTCTTGAACCAGGAGAGATCGCTGTCAGGATCCGAGACGGCGCCCTCACAATCAGCGTCATTGGATTAGGATGGATGGGTTTGCCAACAGCTTGTCTCTATGCAGATGCGGGCGCCCGCGTACTCGGTGCAGACATGAACCCGAAGGTTGTTGAGCGAATCAACAAGGGAGACTCACCAATTGACGAAACAGGCCTGTCAACCATGCTCAAGAAGGCTGTCAGGGCAGGCAAGTTCACGGCCACAACCGCAACTGAAGAGACGGCTGCGAACTCTGACATTCTATTCATAGTTGTTCCAACAATGATCGATCGGCAGAAGCGGGCTGACTATTCCGCCGTCGAAGACGCATGCGCTAGTATTGGAAAAGGCATCAAGAACGGCAGCCTGGTCATTTTCGAAAGCACATGCGGCCCGGGAGTAACAGAGCGGGTTGTGAAAGGAACCATTGAGAAGTACTCGGGATTAGTCGCTGGCCAAGGGTTCGGAATGGCCTACAGCCCAATACGGGCTATGGGCGGTAGAGCTCTACAGGACATGCAAACTTACTCAAAAATCGTGGGTGCCATCGACAAGAAAAGCCTCGAAGCGACGTGCGCGGCGCTATCAGTCATCGTTAAGGGAGAGCTAATTCGAGTTCGCGATATTAAGACAGCGGAGCTATCCAAACTCTTCGAAACCATATACCGTGACGTAAACATCGCTCTAGCAAATGAATTCGCCCTTCTCTGTGAAGAGGTCGGTGTAGATTACCTCGAAACTATGAGAGCAGCCAACAGTCAACCATACTCGCACCTCCACGCGACCGGCGTAGGAGTCGGCGGACATTGCCTACCAGTCTACCCGTATCTCTTGGCAACTGAAGCATATGCGCTGGACGCGAAACTGAGAATCGTGCTAGACGCCAGAAAAATCAACGACGTTATGCCCCGACACGTAGCCAAGCTCGCCTCTGATGGCTTGCGAATCTGTGGCAAATCCCTCAAGAGGGCCAAAGTCGTCGTTTTGGGCATTAGCTATAGACCGAATGTCAAAGAGACTCGATATTCCGCATCCTTGGATTTGATCAGCATTCTGAAGAAACGTGGCGCCAGGGTCACGGCCTTCGATCCACTCTACAACGCTTCCGAAATGGAATCGATGGGATTGACTTCGGAACCTACGCTGCGCAAGGCAATCGAGAAAGCTGACTGCAGTATACTAACAGTAACGCATGACGAGTTCAAGAACTTGGACACGATCGAACTTGCAGCGCACATGTCGAAGCAGGGGCTAATAATAGACTGTACTGGCATCCTCGATCCGACAAGCGTCGAAAAGACCGGTATAGTTTACCGAGGCATCGGAAGAGGTCTGTGGACCCGGTGAAGAAGCTGAATGTTGCCGTCATTGGGACGGGATTTTGGGGCAAGAATCAAGCACGGGTCCTAGCTAATCAAGACTGCACAAAACTAGTCTGCGTTTGCGACATAAATTCCGCTGTCGCAGAAAGCATAGCAACACAGTTCAAGGTGGAACATGACACCAATGTGGACCGCGTCCTCGCACGCAATGACATAGACGCTGTCACGATTTGCACACCCACCACAACCCACAAGCAAATCGCAACACGCGCTTTGACTGCAGGAAAACATGTCCTCGTTGAAAAACCAATGACGAACACAGTCTCCGAAGCTCATGAGCTACTGGAACTTGCCAAGAAGAAAGGCCTCCGAGTGATGCCAGGCCACATAGAGCGCTTCAATCCTGCCGTGAGCTATCTCAAGAAACTGATAGACACAGGAAAGCTAGGAAGGGTTACTCTTTTACTAGCCAGACGGGTAGGTCGATGGCCCGAGCGCGTTGGCGATGTTGGAGTTGTGAGGGATAGCGCAATCCACGACATTGACCTCACTCGGTACATCTTCAACGATGAAGTGCTCTCTCTATATGCACGAATCGGCAGCATGAGACATGCGAAAGAAGACTATGCAGAAATAATGCTACAGTTCGATAAGGGCGGCACTGCCTTCATCGATGCAAACTGGTTAACACCCAGAAAGACAAGAACCCTTGTCGTCACGGGAAGCGAAGCGACAGTCCAACTCGACTACATTACTCAGGAACTATCGATTGAAGAGTCTGACAAAACCGTCAAACCTGACATTGAGAAAAAAGAACCGCTTGCGATCGAATTAAGGCATTTCGCGGAATCCATCCTCAATGACAGACCCTTCACAGTCAACGGCATAGATGGATTGAGAGCCGTGGAAATCTGCGAACTAGTACTCCAGTCTAGCGCGGCTGGTCGAACTATGGCTTTGGCAACGTCAACTCTTTGAACGATGTATTGGTACGCTTGAATTCCTGAATGAAGTTCAGAGCGAAACTGTCTGCGCCCCTCTCGACTTGCCTATTCTTTCCCAGTTGAGACGCCCTCAAATGATGATAGAACTCGTGGAGAATGACAAATGGCTCTGTAAGCAACTCGCTCCTTGAGAGATAGATACGCTTCTCCTTCTCAACGTAGCAAGCTACAACCTTCCTGTGTCTCTTAACCGTCCCAACCCGCAAATCAGGCTCATTAACTCCATAGAACTCCGCGAGCAACTTGATCGCCTGCTCCGGTCGGGCATCTAAGATAAGATGAACAATCCCAGCGCGGAAGTCTCGCTGACTCAAGCTCAGCCCCAGGACATCTCTAGAAAGTGGTATATTTCAGCTACCCCTTTGTGGTAAGTGGCTGAATAACTTGAAAAGGAAACTGATGGACATCTTGGCGTGTCCAATCGACAAGTTCTACCCATTAGAACTGCTGGTCTTCGAGGAGAAAGATGAAATCAGTTCCGGAGTAATCACTTGCCCGAAATGCAATCGCTGGTATCCCATTATTGATGAGATTCCGCATATGCTCCCTGACGATCTGAGAGAGCAAACCGAAGATATGCCGTTTCTTGAGAAGTGGAAAGACAAGATTCCCCAGAAGACCCTCGAAGAAGGAAGACCATTCAATCTTAAGAGTAGAAGCTGATAACGGTTGGTGGTACGATAGCATGAGCAAGGAATTCATCAGGACACCGAAAGCCCCGCAACCCCTCGGCCCATATTCCCAAGGCATTAGAGCAGGCAACTTTCTCTTCGTGGCGGGACAAGGACCCATCGATCCTAAAACTGGAAAAATCACTGGGGCAGACATTGAAACGCAGACCAACCGCACCTTACAGAACATTCAAGCAATACTAGAGGCATCAGGATTCTCTTTGCGTGACGTCGTGAAAGTCTCCATCTTCTTGAAGAATGCATCCGATTTCCAAAAGATGAATGAGGCCTACAAGACTTACTTTCCTGAAAATCCTCCAACGCGGACAACCGTCGAAGCCGGCTTCGTAGCTCCCGGCATGCTCGTTGAGATAGATGCAATAGCCTTCCATGAGTAACCGGTTTCTGCATTGAACCCTCGCGACAATCAGGAATAGAACAAAGTCACCTCCCTTTTCGCCGCTTATTTCAGTGGCAACGGCTTAATTCCGCCAACATCACATCAAAGCATGAAGGAGCACATGGTTTTGCTGAGAATCACCGTGATCGATCCTCAGACCGCTGGTATATCGGGTGACATGTTGCTTGCAGCTCTGATCGATGCTGGAGCAAGCCCTAAGAATATACAACGGGTTTTGGACGAAATCCCGCGATATTACACAAGGTGCAAGAGGATTCAACTGAATGCCAGCGAAGTAAAGAATCATGGTTTCAGAGCCTGTCGAGTTGATTTGACAATAACGGAAAACGAAGGGGAAGCGAACGCAGATGAATTTCTTAGAACCACGGAGAAAATCGCAGAAGCGTCCCGGATCAGTCAGAAGGCATCCAACTTTGCAAGCAATTCAATAAGAGACTTAGTAATGGCTGAGAGCAAACTTCACGGCTCCTCCATCGAAAGGACCCATCTGCACGAAGCTGGATCAGCCGACACTCTGGGCGATGTTTTGGGCGTCGCTGCAGCATGCGATGCTTTGGGGATATTTGATAGCGAGATCTATTCTACACCTGTCGCAGTTGGCGGCGGCATAGTCAGCTTCTCGCATGGAAATCTTGCGACGCCTGCCCCTGCGGTCTTGGAGATTGCAAGACTGAGGCAGATACCAATCCGGGGCGGTCCAGAGAACGTCGAATTGGCTACTCCAACAGGCATAACGATGCTGGCAAATCTTGCACAGAAGTTTCTCGACAGTTACCCGTCCATCATTCCAGAAATAGTTGGATATGGCGCGGGGAAGAGAGAGCTCCAGGGAACACCAAACATGCTTCGGGTAGTATTAGGAGAGAGATCGGGCGTTCGTACGGATATGGACATCGTCCAAGTGCTTGAAACAAATCTGGACGACCTGCCCGGAGAAATGTTGGGACACACGCTGGAGCGGGTCATTGAGGCAGGCGCGAAGGACGCATGGATCTCTCCTGCCCAGTTCAAGAAAAATCGACCTGGGCACGTTCTGCATGCTATCTGCGACCCTGCCGTTGCAGACAAACTGGCCGCAATCATCATGGAGGAAACTGGAACGCTAGGCGTGAGGCATCAGCTGTGGAACCGTTTCACGTTACAGAGAGAAATCAAGACGGTGAAAGTGATCCTGAAAGGAAGAGACTTCAGTGTTCGAGTGAAGCTTGCAAAAGATCGGTCGGGTAAGATTGTCAATGTCAAACCGGAGTTTGATGATGTACAAGCGATAGCCAAGGAAATTTCGATGCCGGCGCGAGAAGTGTCAGAGATCGTTCTTCGCGACGTTAAGAGATCGCTGGAAAAGGGGAGCGTTGAAGCCTAGCGTCTGCTCTTCGCGTATTCAACAATGGTAAGAGCAGGCAATAGGCTTCCGATTGTAAGCGCTGTCAGTATGATCGCTGCGCTGACTACCATCATGACAGGTCCAACCGCGAGGAACTCTGATATCACAAAGGCAACGATTAGTGCGCTGAACACACCTGTTAGCCATTTTGCAGTTGTCTTCCTCGTGCTTCCGTGGATCTTGCGTCTGAAGAGCCATAGTATTCCCGAAAACGGCAAAGCCAAGTATGCAACTCCAATCAACGAGCTGGCCACTATCCCTGCCACCAGAGCAGCGAGTTCTGGCCCGAACCCGAGTAGCGAATAAGTCGCTGATGACAAGTGTAGAATGCCAACGAGTGGATAGAGGACATACTTCATCGCAGTCCTAACGCCCTCGTGGATTGAGATGTAGTTGGCGACCGCGGGGCTGTAAGAATAGTACCAAGCGTTGAAGACGTACATGAAGTTGGAGCCTGCAAAAGTCTGTAATATCTGATTGTCACGGAAGTCACGGAGAAATTGCACTTCAGGTGAAAGCTCAGAACCGTAGGTGGCTGTCGCTATCAGACATCCGGATACGCCTATTGTAATCGTGGCCTGCTTGACCAGCGAACCGCTCGTCCCCGTAACGGTGAAAGAATACGTTCCCTTTCCCACGGATCGCGAGACGGTGAATGTTATCGTAGATAGAGCTGTTCCTCCTTGGGATGGCGTTATCGGGTTTGGAGAGAAGGAAGCAGAGAAACCTCCTGGCATATTGCTAGTCGCGAGATTCACTGGATCACTAAATACTCCTACTGATTGAACCGATACTGTCGCTGTGCCCGTAGATGCCTGAGCCAAATTCAGCGAGTCAGGCGAGACTGTTATGGAGAAGTCGCGCAGCGGAGCGTTGATTGTCAATGAAACTGTGGCTTCTCTTGTCTGCCCCCCACCTGTGCCAGTTACAGTCACGCTGTACGTTCCAGGAGCAGTGGTCGGAGAGGACGCAAATGTGAGTATTGACGCGTATGGCGGTAAGCCAGTTGATGGATTCAAGGTCGCGATGACACCCGCAGGCTGACCGGAGGCAAATAGCTGGACGTTTTGGGGAGAACCTGTGCCCAATGGTGAAACTTGCAGGCCGAATGTCGCTGTATCGCCGCCTGTGATCGTTGCAGAAGACGACCCGCTTACAGTCAATGAGAAGTCAAAGGTTGCAGGTGGCGGAAGTGAACTCACGATGAGATTGAGGTTGGCGGTCTTTGTGATACCTCCACCAGTAGCGGACAGCGTCATCGGATACGTTCCGATGGGAGTGGAGCTCGTAGTGCCCAACGTGAGCACGGAGGTATACGTTGGGTTTCCTGTTGGTGGGTTGAAACTGTAGGTCACACCGGCAGGTGGGCTTGTTGATAGCGAGAGGGTCACTGTCACGGTGGACCCGCCCACAAGATTCACCTTTATCGAATAATTGGCAGACTGACCTTGATTGATTGTGACTGCGTTTGGAGTTATGGTCAGGCTGAAATCGAATGGGACGATTATCGTCATCCGCGCAATTCGATTTCCAGAGGAGGTTTGCTCTGTGAACCAAATGTTGCCTCCGGTGTCGACGACGGCGGAGTTCGGTCCGGAAGTCGTCGTTGGAAGCGCATATTCAGTGAACTGGTTTGAAGGGAGCGGACTTAGAGTTGTGATAAGGGATGGGATAACCTGGGTAATCTTAGGTGTCTTGCTTGTGGTGCTTTGACTCGTAGCGGGTTGGGAAATTCCGGAACCACTGGCGCAATTGGGTGCTCCTGGATTCGAGCCGCCGATTGTACATTGGATAACGTTCGGCAGGAATTGGAACACAGGATTGCTCGTGTCGAAGCTTGCCATCTTGCCGCTACGATATTCTGTGAACCATGCAAGGTTCCTGTTTGAATCCCATGTTACGCTCGTGGCTTTCGCCAGCGACGTGGGAATGTTAACATCAGCCACTGTGGCAGTGGAATTTCTAATAATTGAAATTCGATTTGCATTGTCGCCTATGCTTGTGAAGATCGCATTGCCCTGCGAGTCGAGTGTAATGCCCATCGGTTGATAGTCGATCGGATTTATGGTAGCCAAATTGAATAGCGTTACAGTGCCACTCTTTCCTTCCAACCTTCCAACTACGTTGTTTCGCAATTCAGTGAACCAAACGATGGTGTTCGTCCCTGTCACTGTTCGAACAGTCTTCACTGCAATCCCCCACGGACACAACTGCGAGGTGAACGAACCACAGCTAACAGTGCCTGCTGGAACTGGAAGTGCGGGCAGTTTATACTCCGTCAGAACGTTGCCGATTGGATTCAATCGACCTATGGCATCATTCTGCGATTCAGTGAACCACATGTTATCGTCATCATCAACAGCTATGGAAACTGGCCGTCGGTCAGCTGGAAGTGACCATTCGAAGAAGGTCTGAGTCGCATTTTCAAAGTACCCGACTTTGTTGGTACTATACTCTGTGAAGTAAACTCTGATCGAGGTTGCAGATGATTTGATGTATATGCCCCGCGGATTACTTCCGCCAGTCGGCATGTCCCATTCTTTCATGGTGAAGGTCACGGGATCAAGCATGCCAATCCTGTTACTTTGATTCTCAGTGAACCAGATCTTTGATAGGAAGTCTACGCTCACGCCCCATGGACCAGAGTTCCCATCTGGTAGAGTCCATTCGGTAAGGGTGGCGCTCGCTGCAGAAGCATTTGGAACAGCGAAACTTGAGGAAAAGACAAGGAAAACCAGTAAGGAGAACGCTGCGAGAGGCTTCACAGTCTTTCGTAGAGCATTGGAGAACATGTATTGCACGGCTTGGGTTCCCCGACCCACGGTAAAAGAGTTTTCACCTAGTAGGAAAATCCCACTAGCAAATTTGAGGCAAAGATGATGTATTAGAGATTCGGAACCAAACTACTCTACAACAATCTAGCTTCAATAGGAAACGGACAAAACCGAGAGCACGGAGAAATCTAGCCCTGAATCATGCTTTTTTGTCCTTTTTCTCTTCTTTCCCTTCCAGAGTTCTTCCGCATTTAGCGCAAAACTTCGCTTCCAATGGATTTCGTTGCTTGCAAATGGGACAGGCGATGGTCGGGGCGGTTTCCAACGCTGATTTGGCTTTCACGAAGACGACGTCCCCTATCCGCTCGATCTCGTCAAATGGAAGGAACGCCTCTTCTTCGTCGCTGAGCTCAATGACCAAGGCGAGGCTGCCATCATTCGACCACGCCAAGTCTTTGGCTGACCCTATCTTTCTGGCGTCACTGTCGATCACTTCCTTGCCTATGACTTCCTCTCGCCGTCGCCATTGGGCCAAACCCAAACCCTCATCTAAAGTTCCGAGTGTTAGTCTTTGCCTGAGTATTTAGCATTGTTCAGAAAGCCTAGACCGCTTTTGCTCACCTATTGGTAGGAATCTTGCTTGAAGAAGGCATTAGGAATCGCAACGCCTTTGCGGCAAGCTGAGCAGACTCTCCTGATATTGCGAAGGCTACGACTCGTTGACAGAGGACTTGAGTTCGGTCGAAACGAGAATGAGGTTTTCATCCCGCTATCGACAGGAGCCTCTGACGAGGACATTGAAAAAATCAAAGAACGATGTCCTGACGTGAGAATTCAGGAGGCTAATTTTGTGGAACTGAAGACCAGGCCTCGGAACCTCCTCGAATCAGTGCGCGGCAAGATCCCGGAACCCCTTCTGTCGAGTATTCCTCGGTCCTGCGACATCATAGGCGATATCGGGATAATCGAACTCCCCGAAGACCTGATACAGTTCTCATCAATTATTGGAAGAGGCGTCCTCGAAGTTAATCCGAGTTTGCGACTGGTGCTCAGAAAATCAAGCGAGGTTACAGGCACATTCAGGACGCGGAAGTATGAAACCATCGCAGGTTCAGGGAATACGGAAACCTTCTACAGAGAGTATTCTTGCGTCTTCCATCTCGACATTGCAAAGGTATACTTCAATCCGCGGCTCTCCCATGAGAGAATGAGAGTTGCTGGACAAGCCAAGCCGCATGAAACTGTCGTTGACATGTTCGCCGGCGTGGGTCCGTATTCGATTCTCATTGCAAAAACGCAGCCAACTTCGCGAGTCACTGCCATTGACATTAACCCGGAAGCTTTCAGGTATTTGAAAGAAAACATTCTCACTAACGGGGTTGCGGACCGCGTCGTACCGATTCTCGACGACGCTCGTCAAGTGACGTCGCTGACGTTGCAAGGAACTGCCTCCCGTGTAATCATGAATTTACCATCAGAAGCGACAAGTTTTCTTGAAGCGGCAATCCAAACGATGAAACGGGATGGTGGAATCATTCACTACTACACTTTTGCATCAAGATCTGACGATCTGACCACGATTGAGGAATCCGTTCGGGCAATTATTGAAAGCGTGGGCAGAGACATTCATTCGGTCCCGTTCCGCAAGATCATCAGAGAGGTCGCCCCGAATCGAGTACAGGTGGCTGTGGACGTCCACTTGAAATAGAGATCACAGTTCAGCAATTATTCGAACTTGCACTCTAGTCGTTGGAGACTTCAATTCGCGTACCAAGGCTCTGTTGATATCACAGGCGGCCTTATCAGCGCGAATCATAAGCGTCCGATCTGACACGAAATTTGACTTCCTTCCCACAATTTCCCTGATATGATTAAATGTGAGTGCAGGGCTTCCTCTACCCCGGATGGATTCAGCAACCCCTGCAGCTTCCAGTTCGACGATGATACGCGTTTCATCATTTCTACACAGTCTCCTAAATTCTGCAGAAAGATCGACAAGGCACTTAGTTGCTTCAACTGCAACCACGCAATTACCACGTCTTGACAACCCGTGATCTTTTGTAATCTCGAACGTCATGGAGTGCGTCGCAAGGATGTTTGGATGACCCTTGGCTTGAAGTTCTTCGACAACCCGCAAGGCCAGAACACAGAGCTCAGGTCCGTATCCGGACTCTTGAACCTTTATTGACCGGTGAGACCGCTTACGAGTCGAAAGACTTGAGAGACTTCGTCCAGCTACGCCTGCAGGCCATAGAGGAGTTACGAACACAAGGAGTCCTGCGGGACCCGAACATAATCAGAGCCATGAGCGAAGTCCCACGGGAAGAATTCCTGCCTGATGACGTGAGA
>Ga0209002_10001518_pt1 | contig 18740 bp, 20 predicted proteins | sample Rifsed16ft2_FD_184010 | JGI IMG/M metagenome (GOLD analysis project Ga0209002, IMG submission 184010) | Soil microbial communities from Rifle, Colorado, USA - sediment 16ft 2 (version 2) | ecosystem: Environmental > Terrestrial > Deep subsurface > Rock core/Sediment | place: Rifle, Colorado... | reverse complement strand
GGGAGCTCGATCATTACGAATGCCGCCACGGGATGGGCTACACCCTCATCCGATCCCGGCTGAAGGGCATCGAGGCGAATATCCGTTACTTCGTCCCCCTGGGGGACAGCCTGGAGATCTGGGAGGTGACGATCGCCAACCGGCGCAGCCGGCCGGCCAACCTGTCGCTCTTCGCCGCGGTCGAGTTCTGTCTGTGGGATGCGTTGGACGACGCGAGCAACTTCCAGCGCAACCTATCGGTGGGAGAGGTTGAAGTCGTCGAGGGCGTGATCTATCACAAGTCTGAATACCGTGAGCGTCGAAATCACTTCGCCTTCTTCGCCTGCTCGGCAGAGGTAGCCGGGTTCGACACGCAACGCGAGGCCTTCCTCGGTCCATACCGAGGCTGGGAGTCCCCTTCAGGAGTACAGGCCGGGTTGCTGTCCAATTCAATCGCCCACGGATGGCAGCCAATCGGAGCCCAGCACACTCGTCTGCAGTTGAAGCCGGACGAGGCCAAGACGGTTGTGTTTCTGCTCGGCTACCACGAGAACCCCCCCGACGACAAGTTCGATCCCGCCGGATCGCAGGTATTGAGCAAGCGCTCGCTGACGCCGATCATCGCCCGCTACAGACAGCCGCAAGAGGTGGAAGCGGCATTCCTCGCACTGCGGCACTACTGGGACGAGCTGTTGGGCAAACTGAGCGTGACCACACCCGACCCTCACACGAACCGAATGGTGAACATCTGGAACGTCTATCAGGTCATGACGACGTTCAATTTATCGCGTTCCGCCTCTTACTTTGAGTCGGGAGTGGGACGTGGAATGGGCTTCCGAGATTCCAACCAGGACTTGCTCGGCTTCGTTCACCTAGCCCCCGAGCGAGCGCGCCAACGCATCCTGGACCTGGCCGCGACGCAGCTACCCAGCGGCGGTGCCTATCACCAATACCAGCCGTTGACCAAACTCGGCAACAACGATATCGGCAGCGGTTTCAACGACGACCCTCTCTGGCTGGTGCTCTCCCTGGCTGCCTACATCAAGGAAACCGCCGACTGGGACATCCTCGACGAGCCCGTGCCCTACGACTCCAATCCCGAACTGGCCGAACCTCTCTACGGCCACCTTCAACGCTCGATGCAGTACACCCTGGACCGCCTCGGCCCGCATGGCTTGCCCTTGATCGGCCGTGCCGACTGGAATGACTGCCTGAACCTGAACTCCTTCTCCGATACCCCCGGCGAGTCCTTCCAGACGACCACTAACAAAGACGGTAAGGTCGCCGAGAGCGTGTTCATCGCCGGGCTGTTCGTCCTGGCGGCCCAAGAGATGGTTGGAATCGCCAGACACCGGGGGGAGGCCGACGCCTTCTCCGATGCGGCCAGCAAGATAGAAGACGCGATCTGGGCGGCAGGTTGGGACGGAGCTTGGTTCCGGCGCGCCTATGATGATTCTGGCAATCCGATCGGCTCGAAGGAGTGCGAAGAGGGTCAGATCTTCATCGAACCGCAAGGGGTGTGCGTCATGGCCGGGCTTGGCGTAGAGGACGGGCGTGCCCAACGGGCGCTGGATGCCGTGGCGGATCGCTTGGCCACTGTGCACGGGATCGTCCTCCATCAGCCGGCCTACAGCCGTTACTATCTGCACCTGGGGGAGATCTCCTCCTACCCGCCCGGATACAAAGAGAACGCCGGCATCTTCTGTCACACCAATCCGTGGATCATGATCGCCGAAACCAGAATCGGTCGCGGCGACCGCGCCTATGACTACTACCTTCGCATCAACCCGTCCACACGGGAAGACCTGAGTGACGTCCACCGGTGCGAGCCCTACGTGTACGCGCAAATGATCGCTGGGCGCGACGCACCAGCCCACGGTGAAGCCAAAAACTCGTGGCTCACGGGGTCGGCGGCCTGGAACTACGTCGCCATCACTCAGTGGATCCTGGGGATTCGACCGACCTTTGAGGGTCTGGAGGTCGCCCCGGTCATGCCATCAACCTGGGATGGATTCAAAGCCGAACGATACTTCCGCGGAGTTCGATACCTGATTCAGGTTGAGCGGACGGGCCCGGGGAACGAGATCCGACTTGAGGTCGACGGCCATCCGATCGAGGGGACGGTTGTCACCCTCCCGCCTGCCGGAACGCAGGAGGTTCGGGTGATCGCGAAGGTCGGGCCGGGATGATCAAGAACCCATCCCTTCGCAATCTGGTCTTGATCTGGCTGGGCTGGGCGATTGTGATGGGTGCCTTCCAGCGCTGGGTGGGCATGCGTGTGGAGCCTAAGCGCCCGGACCATGTGCTGTTCTGGACCGCCACGGAGACGGCTGCGGGAAGCCAACGCGACAAGGCATACTTGTCCGATCCGTTCCTTAACGAGCACGTATCCTGGGATTCCGAATTCTATCTCTCCGTGGCGGCCGTAGGCTATGACGACCCCGCCGTACGGGCGATCCCTTCAAACTTCAAGTCGGGGCTCGGGCCCTACTGTACGGCCGGGACCGATTCCGATTGCCACTCCCTCAGCTACGCCTTCTTCCCGATCTACCCGATGGCCACGCGGCTCGTGGCCCTGCCTCTGCGTCTGTTGGGGTTGACGCCTATCGCGAGATCTACGCTGGCGGCGGTCATTGTTTCCATGCTGGGCGCGCTGGGCGCGATGATCGCGCTGTACTCGATGACGCGGGCCTCTCTGGGGGAAGAAGGCGGAGTGAGGGCCGGATTCTATCTGCTGATCTTCCCCAGCGGCTTCTTCCTGGCCCAGGTCTACACGGAGGGCCTGACGATCGGGCTGACGTTCGGAGCACTTGCCTTTCTCTTGGCGCGACGCTGGGGGTGGGCGGCGTTGCTCGCCGCGTTAGCCGTCTGGACGCGGCCCGGCCTGGCCATCCTGGTCCTGCCGATGGCGATCGTCTGGTGGGCGGACAGGCCCTGGCGGGATGGCTTGAAGTCCGCACTGACGCGCGGGTTGGCTGCCTTCGCTCCTGCCATCGCTTACGGTGCTTGGGCGTCGACCCGTCTTGCGCAGGAATTCTTCCTCGTCGAAAAGCTATTCTTCGGACGCAAACTGCTCGCCGTCGGCCCCAGCCTGGCGATGTGGGGAGAGGCGCTCCAATCCTTCTTGAAGGGTGGCACCCCGACGGCTTTCTACTTCGGCCTGGAGTTCGCCGCATTGGCATTGGCGGTGGCGGCCTGCGTTCTTCTCCTGAGAGAACGATTTGAGCTCGCGGCTTTCGGGCTGGCCATGATCGTCTTCGCCCTCACCTCAAACTCGGCCCAGGGCATGGTGCGCTATGTCCTCCCCGTGGCGCCGATCTTCTGGGTGCTGGCGCGCTGGGGCAGGCGTCCGGCCTTTGACCGCCTCTGGTCCTTACTCAGCATCCTCCTTATGGGGATGGAGGCGATGCTCTTCACGTTCGACTTCTGGGTCGCCTGAGACACAGATCCAGAGAGGTCGCTGCCCTGGAAGTCATCCCGGCATTGCAGTGAGACAAAGGAATATGCTTCGGCCACTTCGACCATCGGCCGCGCGAGTGCGTCATCACTGACCCGCGCACCCCGGTCAAATGGATCTACGATAATCGACGATCCGCCCTCCCTTCGGACACATCCGAAGACCAAGGAGGGCGGATCGGTTGATTGGAGCGGAACTACTCAGGACGGAGGATCTTTTCCGGATGGGAGCGCCGGAAGGGTCTGAAGATACATCCAGACGTCCCCCAACTCATCATCGGTGAAACTCCCGAACCCCTCCCACATCATGTATTCCTTGCTCGACCCAAGCCCTCCGGGGGTGACCCCGGTGCGAAAGGTCTGGATGAACCCGTCCTCAGTCCATCCCGCAAGTTCCCCTCCGGGGGTCTAATTCGGTGCCGGCGGAGACGCAGGATCTCCCGGCTGCATGCCGTTCAAGTTCTCGCCATGGCAGCCCAGGCCATCGCTTTGCTTTCCGGACCTCCTGCCCCAGATCAGTGTGTCCGCCTCACTTGTGGCCGCTTGAGGCCTGACCGCGGTCGGCCCCCAAACGAAGGAATGATGAAGGACTATCCACACTCGATGGCCAAGAAGAGGCTTGGATCGAGCGCGGATAGTCCTTCGGGTTACGGCCTCATGAAGGCTGATCGTTCCCGGACGGCAGCGCCGGAAGGGTCTGAAGATACATCCAGACGCCCCTCAGCTCATCGTCACTGAAACTCCCGAACTCCTTCCACGGCATGTATTCATTGTTTAGCTCGCGGCCGGCAGGGGTGACCCCGGTCCGGAAGGTTTGGAGGAAGCCATCCTCGGTCCATCCCACGAGTTCCCCTCCAGGGGAGAGGTTCGGTGCCGGGGGAGATGTCGGATCTCCCTGCGGCTGCATCCCGTTCAGGTTCTCACCATGGCATGCCTTGCAGAATTCAGCTATGTATTCGCCGTAGGCAACGTTGGCGCCAATGGGCGGCATGTCTGGGAAGGGTGTGGAGTGGTCGATGTACTCAGCCGGGAAGATCTGGCCGAATTGACCTGTTGCCAGCAAGACACGCCCCATGAGGGTGAGCATTGGCTCTGGACTTTCAGCTCCAGTCGGAGGGAGTGTCTTCAGGTAGGCAATAATCGATCCCAGGTCCTCGGCGCTCAGGTGAATCCACGCCTCGGCCGGCATGATGGGGAGCTGACGCCCATCGGGCGCGACGGCGTGCCGGATTGCCCGGACGTAGTCGGCGTCGCTCCAGGTTTGGCTGAGGACGGTCAGGTTGGCGGCATAGATCGTGCCGATCGACGGGTCATCGATCATCGGTATTCCGGCGAGATCCGGGCCATGACACCCGGAGCAGACCCCGGTGACGATCTGTTTACCACGGGCGAGAGACGCCTCATCTGTGGGGATCGCTACCGTATCCGAGGGCACTTCGCGTGTCTTGTGCAGTTTGGCGTTGCCGGCGATGCTCAGCCCAAGCACGGCCACAACGATCACGATAATCAGTCCCCCTACGACGATCCCGATCCATTTCAGAACCTTTCGCATAGCTCCCTCTCCTTTGGCGATGAATGAACGCGGTATTCGACGTTGCCCGTCCACTCCCGCCCTCAACGCAGGGCGGACCCGGGACACATACGCTTGCCGCTCCCCCTACATCATTGAGGCGATAATCGCGTCGATCATCTTGTGCCCGCTCAACTCTCCCAAGCCGCTATCGGCGGCCATGCGCCAACCCTGCCTTGGCTCATATGCAACGGCCGGCATCGGCATCTCTCCGCGCGGCGACATACGGCCTGGCCAGGCGGCCCAGGAAGCTAACCCATTCATCACACCGGTTTGTCGCCTGTGATCGTCCCCCCGAGAGGGAGATCCGCGCGTGGAGCAACGCGGACGAGCTTAGCACAAAGTTGTCGACAAGTCCAATCCAATTTGGGGGATTGAGAAGGCTGTCGCTGGTCTCACCGGTCAAGGACCACGAGCGTCCGCCACACCGCGCCGAGGCTGAAAGGCAACTTGCGCCAGGCGCGGCCGTGATCCGGTGAGTGCCAGATGTCGCCGCTCGGCAACTTGACTGAATAACCGCGGCTCATTAACCCCCAACCTGACAACAGCCCGATCATGGCAGGGCGGCGAGAGTCACTCCCGTGTCAGATCCGCCCGTCTCGCATGGATGCCTGCCCCAGGCATCTCGATCACTGGTTTTCAACCTCCTTCGAGCAGTTTGCGGGCCTTGCCCCGCATGTGCCGCCTCAGGAAAGCGAGGGCCGAAACGGCGTCGTCATCCATCATGATAAGCATCAACTCAATCAGGTCCGCCTCTTCGAGGACGATCGCGAGTGTCTTCTTCACCCTACCCTCTCCGGCCGACAGACGGAGCGTCGATCACCACGTCCTGCAACGCGGCCAAGTCGGCGGCGTGCTCGGGTGCAGTCAATGGCGGGCAATCAGCCAAGGACCTCTGCGAGGCGCACAGCTTGAGGGCGAAGGAGAAGCAAGTCGGTTCGCCGCACTCCTTACAGTTGGTGTTCGGGAGGAGCTTGAAAATCGCCATCGGAGTGGGTCGGCGCCTTGGCGTGTGATCGGCTTCGATCTCGCCCCGTCCGTCCCATGTCCGATTGACAATGTCGATCAGACCTGTCAATTCCTCTTCCGCCTCCGTCCGGTCTTCCACATTGCTCGTGGCGATTTCAAAGGAATGAAAGGCGACGTTGTGACCGCCCGTCTTCCAGGTTAAAGCCTTGGCGTCGGGCAGGTACACAGCCCCACGGAGCGTGGCATTGAGATAGGGCAGGATTTCCGAGATGTCCACCTCAAAGCGCGCCCTGGCGGCGTAGCGTTCTGCCCCAGGCTCGCAAGGCGGGGTGAAGACTTCCACGCTGTAATCATCGATCAACATGACTTCGTCACCACTTAGGTTGAATTAGGTGATCGCTGATGCAGCGCTGCGCCATGTTTCGGCAAAGAGGGAACCCGAGACGCCGGCCCTATCCAAATCGTCGTAGGCGCTCCATCAGGACCATGTTCCACACATCCTGCACCGCACACGGCACCCAACGACTCCTGTAATAGATCAGGTCCCTCGTGTGATCCGGGTTTCCAGGCAGAGTCTGCAGACTAGACCCAGAGGTGCTTTCAGTCATTCCCCAGTCAGACTACGCCTCCAACTTGGTCCCAAGCCAATCAACCAGCGTAGCCCGATCCGGTATCCGTGCGGTGCTGACCAAATGCCCGTCAATGATGAGGCCAGGGATCTCGTCCAGAGGCATGAATTTGCGGATCGCTCTTTCGTTGTCAATGCGTTGGATCTCAACGTCGGTTCTTCTCACGTCACGCAGAACCTCGTGAATCAGGCTTTCCAGTTGAATGCACTTGTAGCATCCGGTTCCCAGGATCTCGATCTTCATCCCGGCCTCCCACAATTCTCCTCAGCCTCTCCCACGCAAGGGAGAAGATCGGCACGCCCCCGGAACGCGGCTCACTCCGTCGCCGGCTGATCCTGGAGGTGAAAAGTCCGTTCTCGTAGCCTGAAAGCTACATTGACAAGACTGATCATCACCGGCACCTCGATCAGCGGTCCGATAACCGCCGCGAAGGCAGCGCCCGAATTGATGCCGAAGACCGCAACGGCGACGGCGATGGCCAGCTCGAAGTTGTTACTGGCGGCGGTGAAAGCCAGGGTCGTAGTCTTCGAGTAGTCGGCCCCGATCAAGCGCCCCATCCAGAAGGAGACGAGAAACATGACCACGAAATAGATGACGAGCGGGATGGCGATACGTACGACATCCAGTGGGATGGTGACGATCAAGTTCCCTTTGAGACTGAACATCACGACGATCGTGAAGAGCAGGGCGATCAGCGTCAGTGGGCTGATGCGCGGGACGAAGCGCAAGTCGTACCAGGGCTTGCCCTTGGCGCGAACAAGGATCAGGCGGGTGACGAAGCCGGCGATAAACGGGACCCCAAGGTAGACGAACACGCTCCTGGCGATCTCACTGATGGTGACGTGGACGGCGCTGCCCTGCAGGCCGAACCAGGTCGGCAGCACGGTGATGAAGACGTAGGCGTAGACGCTGTAGAAGAACACCTGGAACAGGCTATTGAAAGCCACCAGCCCGGCGGCGTACTCGCTATCTCCCTGAGCCAGCTCGTTCCATACGATTACCATGGCGATGCAACGAGCCAGACCGATCATGATCAACCCGGCCATGTACTCGGGGTAACCGCGCAGGAAGACGATGGCCAGGACGAACATCAGGATCGGACCGATGATCCAGTTCTGCAGCAGCGAGAATCCCAGGATCTTCCAATTGCGGAAGACGTCCCCCAGGTCCTCATAATGGACCTTGGCCAGCGGCGGGTACATCATCAAGATCAGCCCGACGGCAATAGGGATGTTGGTCGTCCCGACCGAGACGGCTTGGTTGAAGCCTTCAACGGCGCGCGGGAATAGGTAGCCAAGTCCGACCCCAAGCGCCATGGCCAGCAGGATCCATAACGTCAGGAATCGGTCGAGCGTCGAGAGACGACGGGCCGTCGAAGGGGTCTGAGCCACAGCGATTGAGTCTCGCGCCATGAGGACCTTCCTCCAGGTAGGATCGGATCAGGCGGATGCCAGAGTGTCCGCCAGCCAGGTGGTCACCTCGGCTTCGGTCGGGATGCGGCCACTGCAGACCACTTTCTCGTTGATCACCAGCCCGGGCGTCGACAGGATCGGATACTGCGTAATCTGATTGTAGTCGGTGACTTTGACGAAGTCCGCCTCGGCGCCCATCCCGGTTGCGGCCTTGCGGACGGTCTCTTCGACCTTCTTGCAGTTGGGGCATCCGGATCCCAGGATCTTGACCGTAAGCATCGTGTCCTCCAAAGCCTTTGAGTCCCTCGAGGGGGATCTGCTCCCGACTATCCGTGCGACGAGGCCCGTGGGAGTGAGGCAAGCTGGCGCCCGTTCCGCCGGCTGGCCAACCACAATCCTGCCGCCAGTACTGCCAGGAGAGCGGCCAGGTAGCCCAGGATCAGCCAGCCATTGACCCCGTCAACCCACAAACCGTAGAGCAATCCCGCCAGCGTGCTGAACAGCGCCACCCAGGCCACGTAGGTCCAGGACTTGAGCTTTCCGATGATGGCCGAGACGATCAGGATGCTTTGTAGGCTGAGCTCGGGATCGGCCATCAGGTAGGCCAGAAGCGGGCCGCGGTGCATGCCCAGACTGAGAAACATCTTGGCGATCGGCACCTCGACCAGCGTCGGGAAGTACATGAACACACCAAAGGCCACACCGGCCAGATTCCCAACGAGGGTGTTCCGGCCGGCCAGCGCCTCGATCCACTCCGGGCGAATGAGCTGCCGGATCACACCCACACCGAAGACGCCCACGATCAGCAGCGGGAAGATTTGCTTGACAAACCGCCACGATTCCCACATCCAATCGCGCAACTCGTGTGCGGTTAAGTGCCGCCGGGCGACTCCCCACAAAGCGGCCAGCGCCAGAACCACGCCGACGGACTTGCCGGTCAACCGGAGCGCCACCTCTCCCGTCCCTGGGTCGACGCCCAGGGCCGCTACGAGAAGGGTGAGCGCCACCAGAGTCAGCGCCACCCAGGTCCAGGCATTAAACCCCTCCAACACGTTATCGAGACCGCGCCAGGCCGACAGGGCAATCAGGAGGAGGAGGGCGATCAATACCGCTCCCTGGGCCGTCACACCTTCCTCGCCTCGGCTCGGGTCGAACGGGACGAGTTGAGAGAGGGTTTCCTGGAAACGGTCCAGGCCGGCGATCGGCAGGCTTAGTTCTGCATAGGTGTTGGTCAAGAGGCCGATCTTGAGGGTTCCCGAGAGCAGAAGCGCCACCAGGAGGATCAGGAAGACCAGAGCCCCGCGCTTCATCCCCGCCCGATTGGCGAAGGCATCCTCCGTCTGCTGGTCGTGCAAGACATCCGAGCGCCGGAAGATCAGGGCCATGATCATCCCGATGCCGATCCCGAAGGCCAGAGAGAGGAACAGGCGGGCGAACGCCAGATCAGGACCGATGACGCCGCCGGTGTAGACCAATGCCAGGATATTGGCGGCCGGGGCAAAGAACAGGAAGGTCATGGCCGGCCCGATGCCGGCGCCCTTCTTATAGATCCCGGCGAAGAGTGGGACGATCGTGCACGAGCACACGGCCAAGACCGACCCGGCCAGCGCTGCCGCCGGATACGAGACGTACTTCGGCGCCTTCCTTCCCAGGAATTGGGTGACCGACTCCTTGGGGATGAGCGCGGTCATTGCCCCTGCGATGGCAAATGCCGGCACGAGACACAGGAGCACGTGTGCGGCAAGATAGGCCGCCAGGTTTCCGAGGCCTGCTCGAATCAGCGCGAGCGGGGCGTCGAGGAGCTGCATCAATGCATCCCATCCTGGGAGGCGATCCTCAAGGGAGTCACGCGCGCCTTTCGGGCTTCGTGCGCGCATCGCGGACACGGGCAGGCGCCCTTGGTACGTCTCCTGGCCGGCGCCATGCCGCGCGGCATTCCTCTCCGGCCCTCGGCCAGGAGGGAAGGGACGTGCTCGTCGGCGAGGGAGTAGTAGACGTTCAGCCCCTCACGCCGATCCGTGACCAGCCCGGCCTCGCGAAGTCGCGAGAGATGCTGAGAGATGTTCGCCTGGCGTAGACCGAGGCGAGCTTCCAAATGACAGACGCATGATTCACCCTCAGTCGCGAGCACCTCCACGATCTCAAGCCGGACGGGATGCCCCAGTGCTTTCATTCTCTTGGCCAACCACCGGTAGCCGTTCATATGCGCCCGCCTCCGCTATATTCCATATTCCGAATGTATTATCCGGCTTCCCGGCTTGACCGCACAGGGATAGATGTCACATCCGCCTTGCGACGGATAGCACAAGACCAATCCCCTCCCCGTGCGTTCCGGCTAGCCCGGCTTGTCTCCCTAGTGACTGGGGTATGATGGATGGCGGCCCGGGCGAGTCCGTAAAGGAGCGCCTCGAAGGCGATGCATCCCGATACTCAAAGATCCGTCCGTGCTGGCACCACCGCCGGGCAGCTCGTCCCAACCTGCTTCACGCTCCTCTTCTTCGTCGCCGCCTTCGGGTGCAGCGGCGGCACCCGCCGCAGCGTGACGATCGACCGGACCGCGGACTTAAAACTCGAGATCGTCGAACTCCAACCCGACCCGCCGGTCCGGGGAGCGGCCGTTCTCGTTCTCCGGCTTAGCGACGCCGAGGGCCGTCCCGTGACGGGCGCTTCCGTCTCACTGAAAGCGGACATGACCCATGCCGGGATGGCTCCCGTCCTTGACGACGCCGAGGAGGTCGGGGAGGGTCTCTACCGCATGTCGTTTGAATGGACCATGGCCGGTGATTGGGTCCTGACGGTCTCGGGCACGCTTGAGGATGGGCGAGGCTTCGAGCATGTGCTTCTGGTGAGTGTTGTGGGCCAGGGCGGTTGACTGACGAATATGGACGTTCCACTCCCGCTCACCGGAGAGAAACCGCGTTCAGGCGACATCTACCGGCCGCCGGCGAACCTGGACCTCCTCCATCTACCCGTGCTTGGCCGGCTGTTGCGTTGGCGCTGGGGGCGGTTGGTCTTCCAGCTCTTCTTCTTCGCCGTCGCCGCCCTGGTGATCTATGACGGTTTCACCGGACCGCAGCTCGCGCCTGAAAATAGCGCCACCGTCCTGGCCTGGGTGCATTACCGCGGGTACGTCATCCTGGCCTTGTTGCTGGTCGGCAACCTCTTCTGCTTCGGCTGCCCGTTCACCCTGCCGCGCACACTCGCTCGCCGCCTCAGCCTCTCCGGCGGCCGATGGCCTCGTCCGCTGCGCAACAAGTGGGTCTCGATCGCCGGTCTGTTTCTGATCTTCTGGCTTTACGAGTGGCTCGATCTGTGGGCCAGCCCCTGGCTGACGGCGTGGGTCGCGGTCGGTTACTTCGTGGGATCGTTCGTTCTGGAAGCACTTTTCGCCGAGTCTCCTTTCTGCAAGTACGTCTGCCCGCTGGGCGCGTTCAACTTCGTGTATTCCACCGCCTCCCCTCTCCAGATTCGGCCGCGTGAAGCCGAAGTCTGCAGCACGTGCGTCGGCAAAGAATGCGTCAATGGGAGCGCGACCGTTCCGGGGTGCGGGACGGAGCTCTTCGTTCCCACCATCCGGAGCAACATGGATTGCACCTTCTGCCTCGACTGTGCCCGCGCCTGCCCCTACGACAATGTCGCTTTGAGCCCACGCGCTCCGCTCGAGGAGCTTACGCACGATCGTGGGCCGGCACGCTGGGATATGGCCTTTCTCGTCGTGGCCCTGACCCTCTTCGGCATCTCGAACGCCTTCGGAATGGTGTCGCCGGTGTATGCATTGCACACCTGGATGGCCGAGGCACTCGGGCTGGAGTCAGACGGCCTGCGCCTGCTCCTGATTTTCGGCACCCTGAATATCGCTCTACCGGCCCTGGTCGTGTTCGGTGGGGCGAGGATGAGCAAGGTCCTGGGTGGAAGGTCAAGTCAGCCTCCGCTCCTTCTGGCCGGAAGGTATGCTCCGGCATTCGTCCCCATGGGGTTCGGCATCTGGCTCGCCCATTACGGTTTCCACTTCTCGATCGCCGGGCTTGCGATCGTACCGGTGATGCAATCCTTCATGCTCGACCACGGGATCCTTTGGCTCGGCTTGCACCCTGATTGGGGGACGAGCCGGGTGCTGCCGCAAGAGTGGATATTCCCTCTTCAGATCGGGGCCGTGCTGGCGGGGTTTTTCGTGGCGCTCTACGTCCTGCTGCGCCGGGCAATCCGTCCCGGAACGACGCCGGCTGAAGGGTTCCGTGAGATCCTGCCCTGGGCGCTCGTCCTCCTCGTGATCACGATCGTCTCGCTCTCGATCTTCAACCTGCCCATGGAAATGCGCGGAACATTCAACCTCGGAGTCCGGTGATGAAGGAATGGCGGGTGCGCCCTGCACTGGTGATGCTCTTCCTGATCCTCGCTCTGGCCGTGCCTACTCCGGTGTTCGGCGAGGGCCCAGGCACAGGCGGACGGCAGATCCGCCTGGAGGATGAGCCTGCAGGACCGTACTTATTGCGCGTCGTCAGCTCGCCCACCCCGCCCCGCGTGGAAAGCCTGTACCTCGAAGTGCGTGTTACGGAGGCCGCGTCCGGCCGCGAAGTCACAGACGCCTCGGTCTGGACGAGAGCCGACTATGAAGACGGCCAGGCCCCATCGATCGAAGTGGAAGCCGTGCACGCCATCGCCCCGATCCCGACCGAGTATGCCTCTCATCTGCCGGTTTCGCGATCGGGGACCTGGTCGATCACGATCACCGTCGACGGCCCGCAAGGGCAGGGCGAGGCATCGCTTCTGATCCAGATCCTGGAACCGACTTCGATCAGCGCGTTCATTTCCGTCGGCCTTCCGGTGGCCGGATTGGCAGCCCTGGCCGTGATCTTCTATCTGTTGCAGAGGAGATATGCACTCACTTCAGATTGACAGCCCGCGTGGAGACATTGGGCCGCAGACCTTGTTTTCATTCTTGGGAAGACTTGCCTGAGTTTGCTCTTCATCGATCTCAAAGTGATGGAACGCAAGGGAGAGGAAGGAGCTTCCGGCAAAGCCCGAGGATCCGCGATGCCGATCCATTGGGAAGAAAGGGCGCGGGACATAGAGATCGTTGGCTGTGCTTCGAGGAGAGCAGGCATCGCGCCCGCTTATCCAGGACAGGTCGACGGTCAGATGATCCAATCGGACCATGGGCTCGTGTCCGGCAGCCTCCCGGGACTGGTCCGACCTGCCCCCCCGACGCAGGCATCATTCAGACTTGAGCACCAACCCCATCGCCGAATTGAGCCGGCGAAGCGCCTCATCCGTGTCTCCGGCCTTCAGACAATCGGCAACGCACGTTTCCATGTGCCCTTCGAGCAGCTTAATGATCACCTGGTTCAACGCGGCCCGGATGGCAGAGGCCTGGACCAGGATGCTCTCGCAGTCTTCCTGACCGGTCAGCATCCGCTTCACCCCTCGAACGTGACCCTCGATCCGATCCAGACGCTTGAGAGGCCTATCCACCGGAGCCGGGTCAAGGTAGGTGGCCGGGACCCACGTGCGCGACTTCGGCATGCGCTGGGCTCCATTCTGGCGCTGTCTTGGCCGTGTTCATCATCCGGCGCAGCAGCTCAGCTTGCTGATGTCTTTCTCGAACCCCAATGCGGCGAGCTTGAGGCCTTCAATATTCGTCAGATACGGGAACATCGTTTCCCGGAGCTGAGTCAATGTGATGTTAAACCGAATGGCGAGGACGGCGGTCTGAATCATCTCGCCCGCCTCGGGAGCAAGGAAATGGGCGCCGATGAGCTGATCCGTTTGGGAATCTGCGACCAGTTTTATCAGACCGCGAGGGTCGCGCGCTGCCTGGGCCCGAGGTACAAGCGTCATCGGCACTACGCTCGTCCGCACTTCCCGTCCATGCTCGCGCGCCTGTGCCTCCGTCAGGCCGGCCGAGGCCGCCTGCGGATCGGTGAAAGTGACCCGTGGGATGTAGCCAGCGTCGTAAACCCTGCCGGCTCCAGTCAGCGCGTTCTCCGCCGCCAGGGCGCCCGAATAGGAGGCCACATAGACGAACATGTCGCGGCCGGTCACGTCGCCCGCTGCGTAGACAGACGGATCATGCGTTTGTAGAAGGTCATTCACCAGCACTTCGCCACGCGTCCCTAGCCGGACGCCCGCTTCTTCCAGCCCCATGTTGGCTGTGTTCGGCCGGCGTCCGGTGGCGACGAGGAGCTGTTCTGCTTCGAAGCCGACCTCCGCCTCATTCTTGAGACCGCGAAGCTCGTAGCGGCCATCGCCTCGGAGCACACCACCCGCCTTGAAGCCCGGCACGACACGAATACCCTCAGCCTCGAGGTACCCCGTGAGAGCAGCGCTGATGTCTTCGTCCTCGAAGGGCAAGATCCGCGGAAGGACCTCCAACAGCGTGACAGAGGTCCCCGCCCGCGCGTAGGTTTGGGCCAGCTCGAGCCCCACGGCGTTTCCCCCGAGGACGATCATCGACTTGGGAAGCTCTCTGAGCTCAAGAGCAGAGGTGCTGTCCAGGTAGCCGGCCTCGGCCAACCCTGGAATGGCCGGGGCCCACGGCTGGGCGCCGGTAGCGACTACGATCTTGCCGGGGGCATAGGCGCGCCCCCCCACCTCGACGCCGTTTCCGCCGGTGAGACGGGCGGGGCCTTCAATGTAGCTAATTTCAGGATAGGCCGAAAGGACATCGATGTACTTTTCCTGGCGGAGTCGGTTGACCAGCTCATCTTTGTCTCCGATGACCTCGGCCCATGAGATCCGCCCGGGGACGGTGTGCACGCCGCGGAAGCGGGCCTGACCCGCCAGGTGCAATACCTCCACCGCCCGGATGAGGGTCTTCGACGGGATGCAGCCCACGTTGACACAGGTGCCGCCGATGATCCCCGAGCCTACCAGTACCACTCTTCTCCCTAGCTCTGCCGCCTTAATCGCCGCGGCGAAACCGGCGGAACCCGCACCGATGACCATCAGGTCGAAAGCGCCATCGGTAAACTCAGCGGGAACGGACGTCGCCTCAATCGGCTTGAGGGATCGCGCGGCAACGGTGTAGCCGGTTCCCTTCACAGTGGCCGCCAGATCGTCTGCTGTGACCTCGCCCTCCGCTACAAGCGTGGCGCGGGCGGACCTCCACCCTGGCACCGACACTTCCTTACCGCCGGGGGCGGTGGCCAATGCCTTCTCGACGTGCAGCGCGCATGACTCGCACGTCATCCCGCGCACTTCCAATTCGAACCTCTCCGCATGCATATCTCCACCACCTTGCCTGTCTTAGCTCGTATCCCCATCCCCCCATGGGGATATCAATCCGACCTATCCCGACACCTACGTCAAGACCGGGGGGCCTCGCCGCACATCTCGGTGCGGGAGATCTGCCTTCCCGCTGGCAACGCCGGCCGAATAGCATCAAGTCCCCGAGAGCTGGGCCGCGCTACAGGTTGCCCAGGAGGAATTTGATGAGAAGTTCGCAGATACAAGCCAGTTTCGTATTGAGTTCTGTCTTAGCAGTCAATAGGTTTGATTACCAAGTCTATTTGCATAGATGTTTACTAATGATTCTGGATTGTGTTGTTCACATAACGTCACATTCCTCCAATTCAACATTCAGATCTTCGCGAATAGCCTTAACAACTCCCAATTCTTGTTCAGATCGTAGATGGCGACACCAACCAGGATCAAGCCGCCGATGAAATTGACAGTTCGGCTATGACGGGCGAAGACGACAGTCAACTGGCGTTGGCGCGCTCCAGAGAGTAGCGAGAGGATTAAGAGGGGAACGCCAAGTCCCAACCCAAACCACAGAAAAACCCATAATTGACTAAATGCCTCTCCTACTGTGAAAGACAAGGCGAAGATACTGACGACCATGGGTCCAGAACAGGGAAGCGCTATAGGACCGTATAGCAATCCGTAGAAAAAGGCATTCATGAATGGATGACGCAAGGCAGGCACTTGAATTTGCGGGAGTGTTCTGAAGGGGTTGCGGTCGAGTAAGAGCAGAATTCCCAGAATCAGAATCAAAAGGTCGGCAAGCGGGAGGAGATAGACCAGAACACTGCCGACGGGAATAGCCAGCAAGGCGATTACGCCTCCCAGAGCGAGCATCATAGTCAGCACCCCAGCAAGCACAAAGAAACCTAGGAAGTATTTTGGTCTTCCCATTTCATTTTGACCGCTCAGATAAGCCAGAAAGCCAGGGTACAGCGGCAATATACACGGGCTGGTGGTTGTCAAAAGACCGAGCAAGAGGGACGTAACAGCAAGGTTATTCATTGTTGCTTATTCCGCCAGGTAAGGCTCAACGATCCTTTGCAGCGTAACAGCATCCTTTCTGCCATATTCCAATTGATGAACATTCCCCTCGCGGTCAATGATCAGCATGGGGGAGAGAGGTGGATTCAAATACTGAGCGCTATACAAGTTACCAAGCGCCCGGGCAACTAAAAGCGGCGCGACAGAAAAATGCCAGTCGAAACCATAACCTGAAGCGTATTCCTTAAGCGAGGCTTCGTCTTCGTTAAAGTCAACATCCAGGCTGACTGAAATCAGATCATCCGGATTCCCAAGCAACTCGTGGAGGTTTCTTACTTCGTTGGCTTGAACGATGCAGTTAGGGCACCAGATTGCCATGGTTTCGACGAGCACCACCTTTCCGGCATAATCGTTCATGGTAAACACTTCGCCGGTTTGGGCATCGGTCAACTCCATATCGAACCACTCTGGCGTTGTGGCAGCTGTGGGAACCAATGTGGGAACAGCGGTTGCGGCTGGCTTCGGCGTATCGGCGACCCGTGTCTGCGCAGGCGCACAAGCAGATACAACGAGAGCGAAAACAAGCACATCGAGTAACGAGCGGTATGGTTTCATAGAAAGTCTCCTTGAGGGTTGCAGCATTAAGCGAACACGGATTGAATCGTGTCAGCCAGAGTGAGACAAATCGGGGCTCCGAGTTAAGGCACACTTCCACGGCCTCAACGGTCAGGCGGCCATGCAAAGCGACTGACTGTGCTGATGCCGCCTCGCCCCCAGCATCCTGCGTTTGATCTCCTGCCGCCTCGACTGAACCTCCTTGGCTCTCCCGAAGTAGACGTCTGCCGGTGTGACGTTGTCCAGGGATTCGTGGCAGCGCTGGTTGTTGTGGAAATCCACGAAACGCGCGATCTCTTGTTCTGGGTCCCAAGGATAGCCGTGGTTCTGCAGCAGCACCAGGTTCTTCATCGAGCGATGGCAGCGCTCGATATTGCCTTGCGTCATGGGATGGTAGGGCGGCGCCGTGCTTGCCGATTGGCGTCCGCCCAGCCTCCACGATCTCAAGCTCACTCAGAACAATGCCATCGCCTGTTCCCCGGTCATAGCCGCCAGCACCCACTGGCCGGCTCTTGTGGCATCGAAAACGATCCGGCTTGTGCCCGCATTCACTGGCTGGGCCGTCCATCAGAGCTCGACCCATGCCGGGGCATCATCCACGAGCGACCAACGGTTCGAGCACCTCGTCCCTATCGCCGATCTGCAGTCGGAAATGCGGCGCGTGCCGGTAGGCTCCCCCATCGACGAGGTAGCGGGCATAAGAAACCCCGACGGCCCTCAGCTCGTCATCCGGCGGCCGATTCGTCCGGCGGGCGCGCTCCATCAGGTCGTCGAGCTCAGCCTCAACTCGCACGTCAAACATCGGCCGATGCGTATCGGCCTCCCGGACCGTTAGCATGTAGAGCGATCGCGTCGTTCCCGTCCCCATCAGCGACAGGAACAACTCCGCCTCGCCATACGATTCAGCGTAATCGCAACCTGAGAGCCCGCAGGACATGCTGACCTCCTCTATGACAATTGACTCATGCGCCGTTCCGCCGTCGAAATATCTGGTGACCTCAACCACCGCCAGACGACGATGGTTGCTGAACATCTGCCCGGCGGCCCTCAGGCCACCTACCGACAGTGATCACGAATCTTGCGGACCGCATTGGCCGCCTCTCCGGCGGCCGAGGTAGGCTGCCTGGTCAACCTGGCGCGCGAACGATCGAACCGGTCTCAAAGAGATGCCCAACTTCCAACCCGATATCCCGAAAGACCTCAGGAGGAACGCCGATATCGGCCAGGTAAATCTCCCCGACATTCACCGCCGCTTCAGGAGCGCGCAAGCCTGTCTTCGGAAGTGCCAGGGTCAGGGTCACAGTGGCCCGAACACACGCGATGGAAGGATCGCCCGTGGTTGCGTCCAGTCCGGAGGGCACGTCAAGGGCCAGGATCCGGCATCCCTGGTCGTTCGCCCATTTGATCCAGCGGGCTGCGTGTGCGCGCGGCCGCCCGTGGAAGCCATACCCGAAGATGGCATCGATGATGAGATCGGGCCGACCGAGAGCGGGGTCAATCCTCGCCGACGCGGCGAGTCCGAGCCGCTTCAAGATCGTCCACTGACGCTTCGGGCTTCTCTTCAGCATGGCCATGGGACCGATCAGAACCGCGTCGACCTGGGCCTCCCATCCATGGAGATGCCTTGCCGCCACCATCCCACCGCCCCCGTTGTTCCCCATGCCGCACAGGACGATGATCTTCCGTCCGACGACCGATCCACCCAGCATCGCTCGCGCCTGCTCGGCCAGGCCCCTCCCGGCGAGCTCCATCATCTGGACAAGCCCGATCCTGTAGTCGCGGACAACGCGCCGGTCCACCTCGGCCATCTGAGCCGCCGTCACCGATGGAACCTGGTGTGCCACCCCAGGCATTCGCCCGGGGTTTAGAGCAGGGAGGGCCGAG
>Ga0209002_10001517_pt1 | contig 18742 bp, 16 predicted proteins | sample Rifsed16ft2_FD_184010 | JGI IMG/M metagenome (GOLD analysis project Ga0209002, IMG submission 184010) | Soil microbial communities from Rifle, Colorado, USA - sediment 16ft 2 (version 2) | ecosystem: Environmental > Terrestrial > Deep subsurface > Rock core/Sediment | place: Rifle, Colorado... | reverse complement strand
ACCGTGTGCTCACCGCCGTGGATGGGACTGATGCAATAGCGCAATTCATGGAAAGGAAAAACGAAATCGCACTCGTCGTCACAGACATGGTGATGCCCTACATGGACGGGGTCGCGACAATCCGCGCGCTCAGGAAGATCGACCCGGGTTTGGGGATAATCCTGGTCAGCGGGCTCGCACAAAACGCAGAGAACGCCTCCGACGGACAGGGTGTCGCATTCCTGCCCAAGCCCTATACGGCCCATGAACTGCTGCAGGCAATACGACACACTCTCGATTCCGCCGGAGAGAACCGGCACGTCTGACGACGAGCGGTGCTTACCCTCGAAAAACCACCCCTCTCAAAACGTCCCGAACTTGAATGTCAGCGTACCGGTTAAGCCGGCGAAATCGCTTTGTTTCAGCCCTACCTGCGTCACTCCGCTTACGTGGCGATAGGAGAGGCCGGCATTCAGGCGAAACCAGGTCGTCACGTTGAGCTCGCCGGTGACCGCGGGCTCTAATACGAAAACGTAATCGTTTTCACCCGTCTGCTGGTTGCTGTCACCCTCACCGATATCCTTCACATATCGTATCGTCCCGCCGCCGATGAGAATGTACAACCCAAAATGTCCCAGGGAGTTCGGATTGAAAAGATATTCAACCTCGAGTCCGCCATACTCGAATTTTATATCCAGAGGCTGTGCGAAGGGATATACTGTCGCAGGAGCATTGACGTCGGTGACCACGGAGTACCCGCCGCCCCCGATGACGAACGTATGATTGATGATCCAGCCGCCGCGGCCGCCAAACATCAGCGCACCCTGGTTGCGTATGTTGGTGTATTTGAGCACCGGGGCGCCGAATCCCGAAGTCTCGGTTTCACCTTCAAAGAGTGTCTCTTCCTGCCCTGCCGCAATTGCCGCAATCATGAACATGAGTACAAAGAATGCCACAGTACGCATAGTTCTTCCTTTTCAGTCGTTGTTGAGTACTGTCTCATCTCGATTGTAGTTTCTAACGCAGAGGAAAATCCGAATTTTCTCTTCTCTCCGCGATCCTCCGCGTTCTCTGCGACTCTGCGTTGTTGCCTTTGACGATTGCTTTCCGAGAGGCCCCTTAAAAACAACAAACCCGCACACTCATCTCTGTGAGCATGCGGGTCTATTCATGTGGTTCTCCGAAAGTGTTCTGTTACGCCTTCAGCACAAATCCGATCCTAATGTACGAAAAAAAAGGGAAATCAACGTGTCACCAGAGGTCTCGCGAAACCCAGGCTGGAAAAATAGGGTCTAATCCCGTAGCTTAACGTGCCCCATCAATTATTAGTCGGGAAGCTCATGACAAATAATCCCGTTTCAGACGGCCGGTCTCTCTTCAGAAGAATCGTGGGAGCTGTAACCCTGATGGCAGTGGCATCTGTCGCCACCGTGCTCTTCTACGATTACCCCGGAGAGGATCCGATCCCGGAAGGGGTTGTACTGACGACGGTCAGGTCCGCAATTCTGGGCCAGGAACGGGAGCTGTTAATCCACCTTCCCCCGAATCCTGATTCCGCAGCAAAGTACCCGGTCGTGTATGTGCTGGACGGCAGTTCTCAGGACGATCACATTGCCAACAAATTCGACGTTCTCTCGGCGGCCGGACTTGCCCCGAAAGTGATCGTCGTGGGGATCCCGAATATGACAGCGGAGAACAGAAGTCTTCATCTTATTCCGCCGTTCATGAGAACAGATGCTGAAAAGCAAGAGAGCCCGAAGGGAGAAGGGGACAAGTTCCTCTCATTCATGGAGTCGGAGCTGTTTCCATTCATCGAGAAGAACTATCCAGCGTCGCAAATCCGCCTCTTCTGCGGTAACTCCAGGGGAGGGCTGCTTGTGATGTATTCTCTCCTGCACGATCCGGAGATGTTCCAGGCGAGGTTCTGCTACAGCGCTCCGTTCTGGCGGGAGGATAGTATCATGGTGAAGAACGTCTCTGAGTTCCTGAGCTCGAGGGACTCACTCCGCACATTTCTCTATATAAGTGTGGGTCAGGATGAGGGAGAGAAGGGTTTCTATCGCATGACCGAGGCGATAAAGGGACTTGCTCCCAAAGGATTTACCTGGTATGCGGAACTCACCCCGCATGCCAACCATCAGAACAATGCTCATCTATCAGCTTCACTGGCAATTGCGAGGTGGGGAGAATATGTCGCTTCGTCCAATTAAATTTCTAAGCACCGCATTGCGACGCACCCGCATGGAAAGGCCGATTCTGAAAGGATTCGGCTTTTTTTTGGTACCTCTGTTCTTCGATGTCATCATAATATTGCGTACATTGCGCTCGGTGAAACCCCTGGTGAGTGTCGCAATATTGGCCTGCTTCAGCCTCTCCTTGTTCTGGTGCCCCGACTCCGCTTGTCAGGTTGAGCCGGAAGATGATTGCATGTGCCTGATATGTGCACTGAGCACGGCCCGGGAATCCGACCCGCCGGCTTCGAGTTCGCATCAGACATCGTGCAGCTGCATTTGTCAGATGAGCTCCATTGCCCCCGTTCAAGTTGTCCTCCGGACCCCCTTTTATTCCCCCTATGTGACAATCACACCGGCCCTTGACCCGCCCAAAGAACCCACTGAAGTAATACTCAAGCCTCCTATTCTCTAAGCGCTGTCTTCGCTATTCCACCACCAAACAAGATCTTGGAGAAAAGACAATGCCGAGAGTATTACTTTTGCTATTCATGTTGACGTTAGCAGCATCTTCATCCCTCTCTCAACGGGCCCGGATCGCGGGAGTTGTCCTCGATTCAGTCTCCCTGGAGCCATTGGTCGGAACGAATATTTCTCTTGCAGGCACAAACACCGGCACAACCACGGACGTCAATGGCCGCTTTAGCTTCGACCGGTTGGCTCCCGGTTCCCACACGATTCGGTTTACTTTCGTGGGCTATTCGGCCGCAGAGGCTTCGGTCAATCTATCCGCCGGCGATTCGGTATGGTTACAGGTCCTCCTGAGGCCCGAACACATCGAGTCGGATGTGATCGTTGTAACAGGGACAAGGACGCTCCGCTCGGTTGCCGATGTTCCGGTGCGGGTTGAGGCAATTCCACAGGAAGAAATCGAGGAAAAACTTCTGATGACCCCCTCGAGCGTGGCGATGCTGCTCAACGAATCGACCGGCATGAGGGTTCAGACCACAAGTGCAGCGGCAAGCACCGCGAACCTTCGGATTCAGGGACTCAACGGCCGCTACACGCAAATTCTCAACGACGGCATTCCGAGTCTTGGCGGACTCTCGGCGGGTCTCAGTCTGACTCAGTTGGTCCCTTTGGATCTGCGTCAGGTGGAAGTGTTAAAGGGAGCAACCTCGACACTCTACGGTGCAGATGCCATTGCAGGCGTCGTGAATTTCCTGCCGAAGCTGCCGGGAGAGATCTCGGAGGCAAGCTTACTGCTCAATGGGACGACACAAAACGGGCTCGATCTCGCGGGATATTACTCCGGCCGCCTCGATGAAAACGGCATAAGCATTCTTGCGAGTCATAACCGTCAGCCTCGCTACGACGTGGACGGAGACGGCTTTGCGGATGTCGCTCAATTCACGCGAACCACCGTCACGCCAAGAATGCTTCACCGGCTTTCGGATGATATAACGGCGCGGGTCGGCGTCAGTAGTCTCGATGAGGACCGTGTGGGCGGCGCAATGGACGAGAAACCGGCATCGGGATCGTCATCGTTGCCATACACGGAAAAGATCAGCACAAGCCGGATCGACGTTTCATCACACATCGATTGGCGGCTTTCATCAAACGAGGCATTCTCGGTGAAAATGGCCTGGCTACGCTCAAAGCGAAATGCGTCGTTTGGCGCGACCCCCTTTCATGCCGTCCAGATGGTCCAGTTCGGCGACGTGCAATACACGATTGACATATCCGGTCACAATTTTCTGGCAGGTTCCGCCTTCCGGGTCGACGATTTTCAAGATCGCACCGCCGGGAATTCCCAGCGTTCGTATCGCTTCGCCGTCCCTTCAGTGTTCGTACAGGATGAGATCCATATTTCAGACGCCTTCAGCGTCGTAGCCAGCGGAAGGCTGGACATCCATAATGTTTTTGGGACGTTTCTCGTCCCCCGTTTTTCGTTGATGTATCGTCCGGTCTCATCTCTGACGCTTCGGCTCGGCGGAGGAACGGGATACAAAGCGCCGACCATTTTCGTTGAAGAGGCGGAAGAGGTGGGATTTCAGAATCTTCGGCCGCTTGGGAATGTGAAGCCCGAGAGGGCGCGGAGCGCTTCGCTGGACCTGAACTGGCGCAGCATCGAGGGTTTGTTCACCATTGACTGCAATTGGGCGGTGTTTTTGACCAATCTTGACGATGCACTCATAGCCGACGAAGACTCTCTTGGGGCAGGTGTTGTCTATCTTCGGAATGCAGGAGGCCCGACAAACTCAATCGGGTCTGAGTTTTCGCTTCGGGTCACATACGATAATTTCAAGGCTTCCCTCGGGTACACGTACGTCTATGCGACGCAAGAGGATAACAACAACATATCCGAAATCGAACTGAATCCGCGACATTCGTTCGGAGCGGTCATCGTTTGGGAGGATCACGAGGAGGAGCTCAAGATGGGTCTGGAACAGTATTGGACGGGACGTCAGCACGTGACGCGCAATCCGTTCCGCACAATCACGCCGTCGTACTGGATCACCGGATTCATTGTCGAGAAGGGGTTCGGCAACTTCAGGTTCTTCATCAATCTCGAAAACATCTTTGACACTCGTCAGACAAGGTATGAGCCGATCTTCACCGGGGACCTGGCAACGGGGATGATCCGCACACTGCCGGTCTACGCACCGCTTGAAGGGCGCGTCATCAACGCCGGCATCCGATACGTGCTCTAGCGCCCGCGGTTTTGTTCTTCTACGGCCCCGGTGCATTCCAGTTTTTCTCTGTGTCCCTGCCTGCCGGTCGTCAGACTTCGATCGTCAGATTGCGATCGTCAGATTTCGACGAATTCTGTCGAACGAATTCTGTCGAACGAATTCTGTCGAACGGACTCTGTCGAGCAGGCAGGCTCCGTGCCTCCTCACAAAGGGATCCTCTTGAGATTTGTGCCCTCCCCGCCTGCCCCGACTTTGTCGGGGCCTGCCGGATGAGATCCTCGGAGGCGGGCAGGTGTGGTAAAGCTTCTAACCGCAGAAGAAACAGAGAAAGATTGATACCACCACTATCACCTTGCTAATGATGCTGAAAGGGTCTATACTAAATATCTTGATGTATAGACTGAGAGGCGAGGGATGAAATACGAGATACGCGGCGGTAATCTTTATGATTCACATCTCCATACCATAGCCAAGACGAAGGGTGGAACGATTTTCGACGGAGACAATCAGAGGGTCGGCTCCGTTCGCGGTGATGAATTGTTCGATGCGGACGGGAGAAAGATGATCTCCATTCGCGGTTCAGATATCTACGATTCCGAGAGTGTGAAGGTCGGCTCGTTTGCGGACGTTCAGGAGTCGATCAAAGGGGCGGTCGCAGGGATCTTGCACGTCGCGTTGTGGTACTGTTTCGTGCGGTAGCGAGTTCGGGTTCTCGCGGGATATTCACATTAAGAGAGAGGGAACGACCATGAGCAAAGGTCAGAACAGCAAGAGCAATTCGAAGAAGAAACCGGCCAAAACCCTGAAGGAAAAAAGGGCGGCGAAAAGAGACAAGAAGAACGAAAAGTCGAACCCCGGGTTCCTCACACAAGCGCCAAGCTGAGGTTCCAAAGCAGAGACGAAGCAGAACACCTCTGGCCCTGAGCACCGTCGAAGGGGTGGGCATAGCCTGAGCACCGTCGAAGGGCTATCGCAACGCTCCAAAACTCACCAGTTTCTCCTTCTCCTCATCCCAAAGATTCAGCTTCACACACCCGAAACTTCCCCTTAAAGTCAACGGCTTGACCTCCCGCAGTTCCGGCACGTCATCGAAGCACTTCTGGAGCGTGTAGTTCGGGATCCGGTCCAGAACGTGATGGACGTGATGCAATCCGATGTTTCCTGTAAACCACCCGAGAATGGCCGGAAGCTTGTAGTACGAGCTCCCGTGCAATGCCGCCTTCAACCGGCTCCACACGCCGTGACGGGCCCAATAGACCCCCTCATACTGATGCTGCACATAGAAGAGCCAAATTCCCCCCGCTCCGGCGATGAGCATGACGGGCGCCTGAATCAAAACGTATGTCCGTATGCCGATGGTCAGATATGCCGCCAGGAGGATGAGAGCCATTGCGATGTCGGTGATCACGACGCTCATTCGCTCCCGTCGACGGTCCGTTGCCCTGAAGAAGCGCTGACTGACAAGGAATACCACAAAGGGCCCCAAAAGAAGGATGGTGATCGGGTTGCGTATGATCCTGTATGCGACCTGTTTCCAGCGGGATGCCGCCAGATATTCTTCAACCGTCATCAGCCAGATATCGCCGACACCGCGTCGATCAAGATCTCCGACGGTCTCGTGATGAATGGCATGGGCCCGGCGCCACTGCTCAAAGGGAGTGAAGTTCACAATGCCTGCAACGTAGCCCAGGATCCTGTTCGCCCTTCGGGAGGCGAAGAACGACCCGTGACAGCAATCGTGAAAGAGAATGAAGATGCGTACCTGGAAGCCCGCCGTAAGCACCGCAACCGCCAGGATGATCCAATACGAAGAGCCCTGCCGGTCCATCCATATCATGAGTCCCCAGAGCAGAAGGAAGGGGACAAAGGTCTCAATGATCTGGAGGATCGCCTTTCGGGGAATGGATTGCGCGTAGGCGGAGAGAGTTTTTGGAAGGTCTTCGAGGCTTCCTGACAACGTCGGGTTGACAGGCATTTCGTCTTCTTTCGAAGTCAGATCGATGGCAATTCGGTTCTCTCAAAGTTTCGGAATGAGGAGATGAAAGTCAAGGCGCGATGACCGGTCTTCCCCGGAAATCGACTTTCCCTGTGCGCTTCACTGCATGTACGACTGTATTTCTTTCCCGCCAATAACCTGCCCGGAGAGATCATGTATCTCCCGCGATCGCTTTCCGTAAAGAAAGAGCAGACCTTAGCGCTCCAAGAACCGCTCTTTGAATGTGGGATTCTTCCCGGCCATCGTCAAAAATACGTCGAGCGGAACTACTTCGAACTCTGGTCCAAGGTGATCCAGAATCCCTTTGACACGCTTGATGTCGCTCCACTCCCGCACATGCATCAACAGGAAGTACGGCCGCCCGCGGTTGATCGATGCGAGCTCCTGCAGATCTGCCACTGCATCGGCTTCGGGCCGCGTGGGGGAGAGATAGTAATCGTATGAAACGAGTGGCTTTCCATTCCGAACTGTGAACGTATAGGAGGGAGTGTACCCGTTCACAAATCCTATCGCATCCGGCATCCCTTGATAATACGCATCGACCACACTCCTCGTTAAGTCTGTGTTTCCCAAGACAGTTTCCCCTTCTGACCAGTCCATGATCTCAAAGACCTTCAGGTCGAGGACGTCCATGTATTCTTTGGCCTTTGCGATCAACGGCGGCAGGAGCTTCGGCGGAACGGCTTTTGGATACATATACCCTGGGCCGGACAGACACCCGATGAAGTAGTCGTTCGGTGTGGCCATCGAATAAAAATATTCTGCCATCGCCGGCGCCATCCAGACATAGTTCATCAGCACTTCCCACGCATAGGGGATCTCTCCCCGGCCCGGCTTCAACCACGCACCCAGCCCGATTCCATCCGTCTGGATGCAGGTGATGTACACTTTGTTCTTCGGAGTGTAGTCCATCCCGGGAACCAGATTGTGGTTGTTTTTGAATTTGAATCCCGGCGAAGGGGGGACCTTGTTGTTGAAGCTCAGATTGGGAAGCGTGTGAAGTCCTTCCACCCGAAATCCAAAACTCGACGTGAGAGTCACGTGCTCCTCTTCGAGGTCCTTGGCATAGGAATGCCAGCCCATGACCATCGACATGGGATTCATCCCTCCCAGGAGTTTTCGCGCAAGGTTGTATTCCAACGTATCTGTTGTACGGCTCGAGAGGTCGTTGAAAAAAACCTTTTGGGCGACACCGAAATCTGCAACACTCGGCTTCATGACCCTGCCGTGCTCGCCTCCGAGCCAGATGATATAATCCTTGCTGCACCGGGCCCAGTATCGGTCGTAAGCCCATTGGTAGATCCGGGCATCCGTTTGCCCCGTGAATTTCCCGCGGAAATCCTCGACGGGCTTCAATCCCGCCCGCTCGGCTTCGGGTATCAGTTCTTCGCTCACCACGATTGCCCGTTCGAGTCCTGCCACCGTGAAAGCGACAATAAGCGAAGTACGAACGTTCTTGTCCCACACGACATATCCGTTCACATACTTCCGAAGCGTTTTGAGCGCATCGCCGATCGTGCGCAGCTCCGTGAAGGTGAAGTTTCGTTTATCCCTGTAGAATTCGAAAACAGACTCGACATACGTAAAGGGCCAATTCGGATAGCGAAGGTAGACAATCGGTTCGGACGCGTTGGACAATCCCTGAAGGCTGATCAAGAGCGCGTTGGATGGGAGGGCCCCGTCGATCTCCCAGTTGTCCTGCATCCTGACGAAATAGGCCTCCCTGTATCCGGGTCTCTTCATGACAAACTTCACCGGTGAGTCCGTGGGTCGGGTTGGCCGCGTCATCGTGTAGTGAAGGACCTGCGGATCGTCTGATAATGCATAACTGTGCCTGATGGCAATGGGAAAACTTCCCTGGGATCCTCTGATGTCGTATTGTTCTTCCAGAGTAAGGGAGCCCGCCTTATCGATCGTTGCCGAGACCCTGCGGGAACCCCCGACGGGCATTGAGACTCCCATGAAGACGTTTGCCGGCCAGACACGACTGCGTACGGGAAAAGACTTTTGCGTGCCGTTCAGCGGAACGGTGATGGAATCGACATGAATGTTTCTTGTTCCCCACCGTTGGACTACCGTGACGGTTTTGGCATCAAGCCTGATTTCCGCCGACATCGTGCGGAACCCCCCGATCTCGTGACTCATTTGAGGCACAACCTTCCAGCTTCCGTTCAGGCCTCCTTGTGCAAAGCCCGGAGAGGTGAGCATGAGCAGACACATAAAGACCGATCCGAATAATCGCAGGGAGATCATTGTTCATCCTTTCAGTATTTCAGCAATGCTAAAATGGATAATTTTCAATCCAGACTCAACGAGCGTTTCACCTGTTAGCGAGCAGTTTGAAGTCCCGGTGTCCTCCCCGCCTGCCCCGACTTTGTCGGGGCCTGCCGAACGAGAATCTCCTGATGCGGGCAGGTGCGGTTAAGCTTTTTTGAAATGAGAGGATGCATTCCAGTAATCATTCCTTCCTTGTATTCAGCCCTCTTGTTTCCTATCATTTGGAAAAAGCAATCACCACTCGAGGCACACAATGTGGCGGTCATCTCCCAGGGTTCTTCTTGGCGCGTTTGTTCTGCTTGCAGGAATTACACGCTGCGCGGCACAGGAAACATTCCATCTCTGGCCCGAGCTGAAGGGGAAAGCGGAAAAAGATAATCCGACTCTGACGATGTACCCTCCGGACCCGGGCACAGCATCCGGTACTGCGATTATTATTTGTCCCGGAGGGTCCTACCGCGGCCTTGCGAAACATGAGGGGGAAGACTACGCATTGTTTCTTGCTTCGCACGGGATCCGTGCTTTCGTGTTGAAATACCGGCTCGGTCCGGTGTACACCTACCGTGAAATCACCGCCGACGCGGCCAGGGCGATTCGCATGGTGCGGAAAAACGCAAATACATGGAACGTTGGGCAGATCGGGATCATGGGTTCGTCCGCAGGCGGACATCTTGCCTCCACCATGATGACGCACTTCGACCGGGGGAATTCTGACTCTCCCGACCCGATCGAACGCGTCTCCTCCCGCCCCGACTTCGGGATTCTCTGTTATCCTGTAATCTCCATGGGCTCGATGGGCCACCGGATCTCAAGAGAGCAGTTTCTTGGTTTGAATCCGGATGATGCGTTGATCACACTCTATTCAAATGAACTTCAGGTAACTGCCGAAACCCCGCCCGGATTTTTGTGGCACACCTATGAGGACTCGGTCGTCAGCGTGGAAAACAGTCTCTCCTTTGCCAAAGCTCTCAAGGAGCACGCTGTACCGTTTGCCCTTCATGTCTATGAACAGGGAAGGCACGGTTTGGGACTGGGTGCCAAGTATCCCTTCGAGAATCCGCATCCCTGGACGCGGGATCTCCTTGTTTGGCTCACGGCACGCAAACTCATTCGATAGCCGACAACAACATGGAGCGATCAGAAAACAGTATCAGCGAGCCAGTTGCAGCCGTCGGGCGCGCGTCTCTCTTTTCCCCTTCAGTTCCAGATACCGGCTGATGCAGAAGACACCTTCTTCCACCTCATGGGACCCACAACGTGGAAGGTCGAGATAAAAGCCAAACTCCCGGGAGTCGATTTCCAGGCGCGGTTCGAAGTCCCTGTGTTTCGGACAGACAAGAAATCGGAAGAAACCGAACTCGTACCATTACAGGTCTGAAGAACGAATACAAATCAACGTTCGTGAACGTTATTATTGACGGTGAATAGTTCGCGAATCACCAAAGTTGACTAATCTATGATCGGCCCTTCGAAAGAGGGGCCTTTTTCTTTTCAAGATCACTGAAGAGTATCGTTGATGAAATTCTGTTAACGAAACTCCCCGATGAAACTTTGTTAACGAATGCAATTTCTGTGACATGACACACATGAAGACCGTGCGTCGTGAATCCCTCTTTGCTATACTACGTCTAATCAGTATCGTGAACGAGTCATCAAGCAGATCGCGGAGAGAGGAGGAGAGGATGAGGGAAAGAAGGGATGAGGGTACGAGGGAAGGAGGGTGTGAGTGCATGAAGGAATGTGGGATGATCTGTTTGCTGATCGAAACCAAGCCCGTTTCGTCGCCGGGATTCAGGAAGCCACCTGAACGAACGTGCCGGACATGGGGTAACAACTAAAGTGCCTCCGGATTCGTGAAAACGATGAGGGAGGCATTCACGTTTCCGAGGCGGAGGAAAACCGGCGATCGTTGTGAATGATCCCGGAGGAGAGGAGAATGACCATGAGACGCAAACTGCTCGTTTTCGCGGCTGCGCTGTCACTGATGACAGGTTTTGTCGATCGGTCGACAGCCCAATTCAGAAGCAAAGGAATGCGCGTCGGAGTTGCAGGCGCATTGCTTGGCGGGCCCACAAGGGCCTCCAGCCGGGAGGTCGATTTTGCCGGCGGGGCCTTTGTCCGCCACAACCTCGCAAACTTCCTTGACGGCGATTTCACAGCCACGATGGGAAATCTGCGCGGGAAGGGATATCAGTCGGATGTCTATTCGGCCGAGTACAAGGTTCTCTACAAGTTCGCATCGGGTCAATGGGAGCCCTATGCGGGGGTTGGCTGGGGTCTTGCATACTACTATGCTAATCCCAACTTTCGGGATCCGGCGGTTCCAAAGGACGGATACGTTGCGTATCTGCCTGTTGCCCTCGGCCTTGAATACGCCATGGACGACTTTTGGACCCTGACTGCCAACACAAACCTCAACTATGCATTCTCAGGCAACATGGTGACCTCGAGGCTCGCGAACTCGGGCCTCAAAACCGGCAATGATGCATGGATCGGGGCGTCATTAGGGCTCAGCGTTTCCCTCTTTGGAAACGACAATGACGCAGATAACGACGGGTTGATGCAGACCCTGGAAAAAAAGCATGGGACCGATCCGGAGAATTCCGATACCGACGGTGACGAGTTGTCGGACGGCGATGAATTGAACAGGTCGCGCACAAACCCGCTGCAGAAGGATACAGACAGCGACGGGCTGTCAGACGGCGACGAATTCCTGAAACATAAGACGGACCCGAACAGTGCCGACAGTGACAGCGATAAGTTGTCGGACGCCGAGGAGGTGATGAAAACTGAGACCAATCCTCTCGCATCCGACACGGACGGTGACGGCCTGACCGACGGGGACGAGAGAATGACCCGCAAAACCGATCCGCTCAAGACTGATACCGACGGCGATCATCTGGGTGACGGAGAGGAGGCCCTGAGATTTAAGACAGACCCCCTCAAAGCAGATACGGACGGCGACGGTTTAAGCGACGGGGACGAGCTCCAGAAGAGCAAGACCGACCCGTTCAAGGCCGACTCGGACGGTGACGTGCTTTCCGACGGTGATGAAGTCGTGAAGTACAGAACCGATCCGCTGAAGAGCGATACCGACGGCGACGAGTTCAATGATGGATTAGAGGTATTGAACTTCACAAATCCCCTGGATCCGAAGATTCCGGCCAAAGAAGTCCCCAAACCGGTAGAAACGCCGAAGGCGGATGGGCTCAAGGCCGAAGTGGGGAAGCCGATTATCCTCGAGGGGGTCACCTTCAAGCCGGGAAGTATTGTCGTGCAACGCCAGTCTGAATCCGCCCTCGCACGGGCACTCTTCACGTTCATTGAGAATCCGACGATCGAGGTCGAGATCCGCGGCTATACTGACAATACCGGCAACGCCGAGAAGAACGTGCAGCTGTCTCAGCGCCGTGCCGACGCTGTGAAGATATGGCTGATCCAACGCGGTATTCCCGCCGCCCGGATCACGGCAAAGGGATACGGTTCCGCCAATCCGGTTGCCGACAATTCGACTGCGGACGGGAGAGCCCAGAATCGGCGTATCGAATTCATCAGAACCAAGTAGTTCGGCGGTTGGAACAATAAGAAAGCCCGGGCATTGCTGTCCGGGCTTCATTTTGGCCCCGATTTCTTCCTTTGTGCTCTTCGTGCCTTTGTGTTTCAAAAAACACAAGATCAACACGAAGACACAAAGGACACAAAAAAACTCCCTCCCGACAGAGAGACTAGGATGTTCGTAAGAAAAAGACTTACACGAAGGGCACGCCTGCGTGCCGAAACACATAAAGCCGGCACTACGGCGTGCAGGCACGAAGGATCCACGAAGAGCGCGAAGAAAGAATCATTCTTCGTGTCGCTTCGTGATTTCTCCCCCTCGCCCTCATTCCTTCCCAAGGTCAAATCCTAACATGATTTGGACACTTTTGTGACAACAAGAGCCCGTTACGAGGGTATCTTTGTCAGGGAATATTATATTAGTACCAGAGTATCTCTTGTGCAGCGAACACAACTCGTGAGGGGGTTATGAGGTTACTCTTCGGATTCATCATCACTCTTCTTGTGACCCAGCCCGGATGTTCCGGCTATCGGCTGACGGAAGAAGAGGTAAACAGGGGAAACATACCGTCCGACCACAAAGTCCGGATCGTACTCATCGACAGCAGTATCGTCGAGAGCGGATCGTACAAACATCTGGTTGTACAAGAACCGGTCGATCTCGTGACGGGGTCCGGCACCGAAAGGAGGTCAGCAAAGCCCTTTGCAGGCGTGATCAGCCGTTCAGAAATTGATTCCGCGCGCGTGGTTGAGCTGACGGGTCCGAAAAAAACATCGGCCGCATATGTTTGCTGGCTTAAAAACGGGACTTCGGTCGGCTTCACCGAGTACGATTATCTCAATATCACACCGGAGCACGCTCCGGGCCTCTGGTGCGCGGGTTCGAGAGCAGGCCGCGGACCGTCCCGGCCATTCAAGGGAAGGATCGATTCCGCCGAGATCGCGATGATTGAAGCCGAAGACTATTTCTTGTTCCATCCTGCGTTCCCAGGTCAGGGGAAACACTGGGCGAACTTCGGGATCGGGGGAGGGAGAGGTTCCGCCGCTGCTCTCTTGAGCTATTCATATCTCACCGGGAACATACTCGGCGGAGTGAGGATGATCGGTACTTTTCCGCTGCCCGTTGCGGAAAATCGACAGAACATCACGTTGTTCGAGATTGGAGGACTGGTGGGGCTGGGATTCAAATCCCGATTCCTCGAGGCGGGCGTCTCCGGAGGAATCTCATACGTCAACGGATCGGATGGGCGTGGGCCGCACAGAACATTTTCCGGCGTAAGTTTTTCGCGCGACCTTGAAATAGGGCTGACCCCGTTTGAATTGTTTGGTTTCGGCCTGAAACTCTTCTCCACTTCGAACTCCCAAATGGAGTGGAAAGGTTTCTTTCTCTTTATTCAATTCGGTCGCATAGGCGGCCGTTGGACGTGACTGTTTCGTTTCCTGTCATCCCCCCCTAATCGCCGGACGGCAGGGATTGAGTTGGTCGCACCGTTCAAACGCTCCGCCCGCAAGCGGCATCCAACCAATGGCCATCATTGGAGGATCACTATGACCCTGATGTCGCAGCTTCTCTTCTTCGCAATGTGCATGCTCGTCTCCGGCTCTTATCCGGCCCTCCCCTCATCTTCCGGGCACAAGATAGCGTTCGCCTCAAAACGTGACGGGAATTGGGAGATCTACGTGATGAACGACGACGGCCGTCAACAGACCCGGCTGACGACCCATCTCGCCCAGGATCGGTTTCCGGTCTGGTCGCCGGACGGCAGGAAGATCATGTTCGGGTCCCAACGGGATCGGTGGGAGCTCTGGGTCATGGACGCCGACGGCAGCCACTTAACCCGCCTTGCCGTGGGCATTGCGGCTAAGGGGGCCCGCGGTTGGTCGCCCGACGGCTCTCAGATTGCATTCGAATCAGGCCGCGAGGGGAATCGCGAAATATATACCGTTCGGGCAGATGGTACGCGGCTCACCCGGCTCACTCAAGACCCCGCCGAGGATTACGGGCCCCGATGGTCGCCCGACGGCACCCGGATAGCGTTCACCTCCTCCCGCGACGGCAATCACGAGATCTACGTGATGCGGGCAGACGGCGACAATCCGACGCGGCTCTCGAACCATCCGGCGAAGGATGCCAATCCGGCCTGGTCACCGGACGGGAGGAGGATCGCCTTTACGTCGTGGCGCGACGGCAATCGCGAGATATATCTCATGGATTCCAACGGCGAAAACCTTATCCGGCTTACCTCCGATCCGGCAGACGATGACCTCCCTCTCTGGTCACCCGATGGAAATCGCATCGCGTTCCAGTCGGTTCGTGGAAAGAACTACGACATTGAGATTGTAGAGGTGAAGGGAGGGTGCCGGACGCGTATCGCGACGAGCCCCGAATACGACGGACAATTTGCGTGGTCCCCGGACGGAACGCGGCTCATCTGTATCTCCGACCGCGATGGCTATGATGCCGTCTACTTGCTTCCACTGGATCCTGCAGGCGCAATCCGACTTACGACCAATCCCTCATTGGATCCGCGGTGGTCGCCGTGATGGAGCCACTTTGGGCTACGAGTTGCGGGTTTCCTGCTTACTCCTTACTTCCTTCTACCCACACTATCCCAACCCGTTCAATCCGACGACAACGATCGAGTTCACGGTACCGGAAGACGGGAAAGTTACGCTGAGAATCTATGATGTTCTGGGGCGGGAGGTTGTGACTCTCTTCGACGGAGAGGTGAAAGCAGGCTATTACCAACGAGCGACGTTCGACGCGACACGCATTGCAACGGGGATCTACATCTCCAGACTGGATTATTTACCCGCCGGCTCTTTGGCGGGCGGAGAAAAGCGACTAACGCGAAAAATAGTGCTCATGAGATGACGTTCGTGAATTTGCTGAAGCGATAACCCGCCAGATGATTCGCCCTGGCTTTCAGTCACTCACTGCTTTGGCAGGTCCTCGTCTTTCTTCTCATCCAGAGTTCGCGGATTCCTCCCCTTCAACCACTGTTGAACGGCGACAGCTGAAATAATAAGGCCGATGACAGTCGCACCGTGCTTTTCCGTGAGGATTCCGACGGCCATGAGTATGATCCCCAGAACAGCAACAAAGAAATGGGCAATCGTTCGCCAGGATATGTTCATATTCTTGCCTTCGCTTTCTGATTCAAAGAGCAACGGGGCAACTGTAACCTCCGGGGAAACGGATTCGCACGGGTCTTCTCGTTCGCAGAATCAAGGGATGACCCCGGCGGGGGCCGACGGAAGAGGACGCGTGCTCTTTTTAGAAACTCATGTCAAACTGCACCATGGGCGACATCAGCATTCCCGGTTCCATGGATCCCCCGCTGAGATCGTACATCAGGCGCAGCCCCACCAGAATTCGTTGGGAAGATCCAACGTTGAAAGAAAGACCGGGCATGCCCGACAGCCAGAAGACGCTGCTTTCGGCGCGTTGGTCGCTGACAATGCTGGTACCGGCGTTCGTGATGGTCTCCCTGGGCTTGAACTCGGTAAGCTCTTGCGGCACGATGCCAACCTGAAGGAACCAACCCGTGAAGGAATCACGATTCGAAGAATTCAGCGTCATGCTGGCAAAGACATTGATATGGGATTCTATTCCCCGATCGTAGAAGTAGTACGTCTCATCGGTGGGAGTGCCTCCAAAGAACGGATCCACATGCCGCTTGAGGATGGTTGCAGCTTTGTATGACGTCTTGGAAAAGTAAACGCCAACATCAAGTCGGAAGGCCGTTGGAGATTCTGAATTGAAGATCCCAAGCCCTGCATACCCTGTCGTCTTGGTTTGCCTCTCCACAACGCTGAGTGAGAGTCCTCCCATGAGGGCAAGGTGATCGGTCAGTGCGTAGTCAAGGCCCAGTCCCCAATTGAGTGCAGGCATGTTCCAGTGCAGCCCCGTTTGCTTGAATTCCTCCAGGGTATCCGGGTATGATCCGGTGTATTGCTCCTCCAGGGTCGTTGAGACGGATCGGGCATTTGTAGTGGAGATTCTCGCGGAAATCTGAATTTCTCCGGTCTTCGTGTCCGCCTTGACGACGTGAATCGGAATCTCATTCGCGCTTCCCTTGACCTGCGCGTTTTGAAGGAAGATTTGATCGCTGACCGTGGCACAACCGGATATCATGAAGGCTGCTAGTCCGAATACTCCTAAAGAAAAGATCGTCTTTTTCATCGTTCCCTCCCTGATTGCTCTATCGATGCCTGCCACATGTGAGGCGCAGCGGGACATACCTCTCCCCCCCACCTTCAATGAATTACGCTTTTCCATTATAGGAAGTTGTCATCATTTTGTCAAAGAACTTTCAGAATACCGAAGGGATTCGGCAGATTTCGGTTGATGGTTGTCCGATCCTCGAGGGTGTCTCAATTTGGTTGTTGTCCACGATCGAAATTGATACACGACCCAATACTCTCGTCCCTTGAATCTGCGACTGCCGTAATGTACCTTTGCGGGCCATGCACCGCCGACCCTCATTCCCGCCCATCAAACTTGTCGGTCCAGTGGTAAAGCTGATCCTGGCGCTTTGTTGGTTGTCGACGTTTCTCGTTTCCCAACCTTCCCGCTTGATTCGCGTTCCCGGGGATCGTCCGACCATTCAGTCCGCCGTCGACCGGGCCCGCGTTGGCGATACCGTCCTCGTCGATGAAGGCCGTTACGTCGAGAACGTCCGCATCAACAAGAACATCGTCGTTGCCAGCCGCTTCATCCTCGACCGCGACACCTCGCATATCTCCCGCACCGTCATCGACGGCAGCAGACCTGCTGACAAACGGCACGGGAGTGTCGTTACCATTACGGGGGGCACAGACACGACATGCGTCGTTATGGGCTTCACCATTCTCAACGGCACGGGATCACAGGTCTTCGTGAAAGGAATGATGAAGTCGTTTCCGGCATGGTAGGAATCCTTCCTAGAATCATTCGTGGGCGCTTGACAAATAATCTGTGAATCCGTAACATTGCTCCTGTTGTGGGGAGTTGTTGAAATATTCACTGCAGTGAGTAGTTGAAACATTCATCAAAGGAGGCCTACGCCGCGGTCAGATGACCGACCAGCAAGATTTCTTCAACTTGAGAGGTTCTGAGCATGCAACAGAGAATCGCACATGCTCTTGCTCTTCTGTCGCCCCTCTTCATCAGAAGCCTGATATCATCCTCCCACTCCGCCCTTTCGTGGTCCTTCAATCATCCTCAGTCCGAAAGCAGTTTGTCCAGCAGCGAAGATCCGTTTTTCGTTAATACGACCTCAAGCCAAGATTCGAAGCATTGTTCATCAAGGAGAGACGGGAGTAACAGATAAACAACCATTGTCCCCTGAGAACGTCCTGGATCATTTCGGAATTCAGAACTGCGTTCTTCATCAATCACTTCCGTACGGAGGTCGATATGAAACGCTTGCTGATACTACTCATCCTGTTTCTTCTGATCTCTGTTATCGGTCAGGCGCAGACACTCATTCGCGTCCCGCAGGATCAACCGACAATTCAGGCCGCCATCAACGTGGCCGTCAACGGAGATACGGTTCTCGTTGCTGAAGGGACCTATGTCGAGAACATCAGGATCACCAAGAAGATCGTGCTGGGCAGTTTGTTTCTCCAAGATGGAGACACTTCCCACATTTCAAAAACAATTCTTGACGGAAGCAGCCCCAGTCATCCTGATACTGGTTCTGTGGTTGTTTTTGATGCAGGATCGGACTCAGCTTCATTGCTGGTTGGATTTACTGTGACAAAGGGGACGGGAACACGAATACTTGAACTCCCCTCGGCAATCTACTGGCGCGGTGGCGGCGGGATCATGATCGTTTATGGGGGAGCGAGGATCCGCTACAACCGCATTACCGACAATACATTGTCCGGTGCCTATTGCTATGGGGGGGGTGTCGCGAATATGGATACCGCGGCATATGTCATTATTGAATCGAATACCATCGACATGAATGTATCGGTGGGTTCATCGTACGACGAAGGGGCAGGAATCAGTATCGGCTGCAGATCATATATCGCCAACAACATTATCGCCCGAAACACCATCAACATGGGCTACGGCGGGG
>Ga0209002_10001510_pt1 | contig 18774 bp, 19 predicted proteins | sample Rifsed16ft2_FD_184010 | JGI IMG/M metagenome (GOLD analysis project Ga0209002, IMG submission 184010) | Soil microbial communities from Rifle, Colorado, USA - sediment 16ft 2 (version 2) | ecosystem: Environmental > Terrestrial > Deep subsurface > Rock core/Sediment | place: Rifle, Colorado... | reverse complement strand
TCGCGACGGGTTCAGCGGTTCGTCGGGAAGTAGAGAGAATTGGTCGGAACGGCGTTAGCCGTGCCTACCCCACCTCCGTCTGGAGATAGCCTACGTGCGTCGGTTCCAACGCTTCAAGGAAGGATTGGCTCGAACCCGAGGCAAACTCGCGACTGGCCTCGGGCTGGCCTTCGCTGGGGAAGAGAACGACTGGGAGCGACTCGAGGAGGCGCTCCTTGGGGCGGACATCGGAGTGGCGGCGACGTCCGAGCTGATGGAGGCGGTTCGCAGGCAGCGTGCGGGCGCCGATGTCCGTGACATCCTTGGCAGGGAAGTGCTCGCCATCCTTCGCAAAACGGATCGGGACGACCTGAGAACCGCGACCCGTCCCCGAGTGCTTCTGGTTGTTGGAGTCAATGGAGTCGGAAAAACCACCACCGTGGCCAGACTCGCCCGTCGGGTGGTCCTCGGCGGTGGCAAACCCCTGATGGTGGCGGCCGACACCTTCCGGGCTGCTGCATGGGAGCAGCTGCACACCTGGGCGGATCGGCTCGGTTGCGATCTGGTGCGGGGCCGGGAAGGAGCGGACCCTGCGTCGGTTGTGCACGAGGGCCTGCAGGCGGCCATGGCGAAGGACGTGGATGAAGTCATCATAGATACTGCGGGGAGATTACACACCAAGCGACCGCTCATGGACGAGCTAGCCAAGGTGAAAAAAATAGCGGGACGCGTGGTTAGAGGCGCCCCGCATCAAACTCTACTGGTCATGGACGCAACGGTGGGCAGCAACGGGATGGTCCAAGCGCGTCGTTTCAGCGAGTCGCTGGGAGTAGACGGGATCGTCCTGACCAAGCTGGACGGCACGGCAAAGGGCGGTATCGCGGTAGCCGTGGCGCGAGAGCTGGGCCTTCCGGTTCGCTACGCGGGACTGGGTGAGGGCGCAGATGACCTGATGCCTTTTTCTCCGGACGATTTTGTAAGAGCGCTGGTGGGGTTGGACGGTGGTGGAGACTGAAAGAAGAATGATGCAGCGTGTCATGGCGCTGGCCGCCATGGGGCGCGGCTGTACGACTCCGAACCCGCTGGTGGGTGCGGTGGTGGCGAGGGGGAGCGAAGTCGTCGGGCAGGGCTACCATCGGAGGGCCGGCGAGCCACATGCCGAGATCATCGCCCTCCGGCAAGCCGGCGGTGCGGCTCGCGGTGCCACGCTTTACACGAATCTCGAGCCCTGTTGTCACGTCGGTCGGACGCCACCCTGCGTGCAGGAGATCGTCCGTGCCGGGGTGAGGAAGGTGGTCGCCTCCATCCGCGATCCCGATCCGCGAGTGAATGGCGGTGGGTTCCGCACGCTTCGGAGCAGCGGAGTGCGCGTGGAAGTGGGTCTCATGAGGAGGGAAGCGGAAGTCCTGAACCGAGCCTTCAGCAAGTCGGTCAAGGCAGGACTGCCATTCGTGACTCTGAAGGGCGCGGCCAGCCTGGACGGGCGGATCGCGACGCCTAGCGGCGATTCGAAGTGGATTACCTCAGCCGAAGCCCGCGAGCACGCTCGTGTCTTGCGGAGAGAGCACGATGCGGTGCTGGTAGGCATCGGCACCATCCTGGCGGATGACCCTCGTCTGACGGTTCGCCCCGCCCATTGCCGTTCCCTACCCCTCTGTCGCGTCGTCTTGGATGGCTCCTTGCGCCTACCCGATGGGGCGAGGGTGCTCTCCACCCTGGATCAGGGGCCGGTTCTGGTCTTTGCCGGACCCCGCGCTTCCCGGTCCCGGGCCGAGAATCTAGAAAAGCGTGGCGCTACCGTGGAGCGTGTCCCGCTGAGCCGAGGGCGATTGGACCTGAAACGGTTGCTTCGATCTCTGGCGCAGCGGGATATCAATCGACTCTTGGTCGAGGGCGGTGGCGAGATCCACGCGTCCTTTCTGCGGCAGCATCTGGCGGACCGGATGGTAGTCTATCTGGCTCCCCGGGTCATCGGAGGACGAGATGCTCGATCCCTGGTCGGTGGGGAAGGGCCCAGACGGCTTGCCGATGCTCCCAGGTTGGAACGTCTGGTTTCCTACCGGGTAGGGCCGGAGCTCGTGGTGGAAGCCGACTTGCGAAAGTAGGGACTAGATCTTGTTCACGGGAATCGTCGAGGAAGTCGGCAGCGTTGTCGAATTCAATGAACGGAGCGGCGTTTTGACTCTGGAGGCACCTGCCACGGCCAGCGAGCTTCGCATCGGTTCTAGCGTGGCCGTTTCAGGCGTCTGCCTCACTGTGACCGGCCGGGAGGGAACGCGCTTCACGGTAGACCTGTCCACCGAAACCCTGGAGCGAACGACTTTGGGTCAATTGTCGAGCGGGAGTCGCGTCAATCTGGAGCTACCCGTTCGTCTCCAGTCGCGACTGGACGGGCATTTCGTACAGGGTCATGTCGACGGTCGGGGCAGGGTCGTTTCGGTTACCGAGCGCCCCGGGGATCGCGTGCTTCGGTTCGAGCATCCCACCCACTGCGACGGCTACCTCGTTGAAAAGGGGTCGATTGCCATCGACGGAGTCAGCCTGACCGTCACCGCCTGTGGCGCCGGCTGGTTCGAGGTGATGCTCATTCCCCATACGCTCCGCGTTACCACCCTGGGGGAACGGGCAGAGGGGGACGGGGTCAACCTGGAATACGATATACTGGCTAAGTATCTGATAAGGCTGATCCAATCGAGGCGGATACCATGGATACAAAACTAGACTCCGACAAGGACGCTGGGTTCTCGAAGATCGAGGCGGCCTTGGAGGACATTCGTGCTGGCAGGATGGTGATCGTCGTGGACGATGAAAACCGGGAGAACGAGGGTGACCTCACCATCGCCGCGGAGAAGATCACTCCCGAAGCCATCAATTTCATGGCCCGGCACGGGCGGGGGCTCATTTGCATGCCCATGACCGGGGCACGTCTGGATGAGCTACAGGTCCCGCTGATGGTGACCGACAACTCATCCGTTCATGGAACTGCCTTCTGCGTCTCGATCGAGGCAAAACAGGGCGTCAGCACTGGAATCTCCGCCTCCGACCGAGCTCGCACCGTTCTGGCAGCCATCAACCCGCGAACCAGTCCCGCCGACCTGGCCCGCCCGGGACACATGTTCCCCTTGCGCGCCCGACCGGGAGGGGTTCTGGCACGGGCGGGGCAGACGGAGGCGGCGGTGGATTTGGCCCGTATCGCCGGACTTCACCCGGCCGGTGTGATCTGCGAAGTGATGAACGACGACGGGAGCATGGCTCGCGTACCCGATTTGGTTAGTTTCGCCGCACGGCACGGCCTCAAGATCATCACCGTTGCCGACCTCATTCGATACCGTCTCGCCACGGAGAGGTTGGTCACGCGTGTTGCGGAGGCGAACCTTCCCACACCGTTCGGCACCTTCCGCATGATGGCCTTCGAATCCCTGACCGATGGAACGACCCATCTGGCCCTGGTGTTGGGAGAGATCGAGCCGAGCGTTACCGTGTTGGTTCGAGTTCACTCCCAGTGCATCACCGGAGAGGTCTTTCACTCCCAGCGGTGTGACTGCGGCCCTCAACTCGACTCTGCACTTCGCCGCATCGGAGAAGAGGGAAAAGGCGTGTTGCTGTATCTTCATCAGGAAGGCCGTAGCATTGGGTTGGTGAACAAGATCCGGGCCTATGCGCTTCAGGATGAGGGCATGGATACGGTAACGGCCAACGAGCGCCTTGGTTTCAAGCCGGATCAACGTGAATACGGCATCGGCGCGCAGATACTCAGCGAAATCGGTGTGCGGGATATCCGCCTGCTCACCAACAATCCCCGGAAGTTCATCGCACTCGAGGCCTATGGCCTTAGAATCGTAGAGCGCGTTCCCATAGAGATTCCGGCCACCGAGATGTCGGCCGGCTACTTGAAGACCAAAAAAGAGAAACTCGGACACCTGTTGGAAAAAATCTAACGGTGGTTTGGCGTGAATGCGGAGTTCTTGAAAGCAGTGCGTCTCTTCCAGGGACTTGACAACGGCCAGCTGGCCGAGATCCTCATGCTAGGGATGGTCAAGGACTACCGGAAGGAAGAGGTAATCTTCGAAGAAGGTGCAAAAGGGGACCGGCTGTACGTCATCTACACCGGTTCGGTGCGCATAAGTAGGATCTACCAGCACATGGGTGAAGAAGCTCTTACCGTTCTCGGCCCGGGCGACTTCCTGGGAGAGATGTCTTTCTTCAATGCGGAGCGGCGTTCCGCCCAGGCGGTCGCGCAGGAAGACGCGCAGCTACTCGAGATACGCAACGCCGATTTGAGGACCCACTTGGAGGCCAGGCCGGACGTGGCACTTCGTTTTCTGTGGGCCTTTTGTCGCACTCTGTCTCAAAGAGTTCGCGAGACCAACGAAAAGTTCTCGGCCCTTTTCGCCATCTCTCGAGTCTTCTAGATCCGGCCTCAAAAGCGCGACCAGGGCCCGAGTGTGCGTCGGGCGAAGCCTCCCGGCGCCCCAAGGCCAGCGGCGGCGGGAAGTCCGGGAAGTTCCCACCTCTCAATCATTTCTGGGCATGGGTAGGGTTCCGATTGCCCTTGACTTTGAGCGTCTGGTTCTCTAACATTAATAGATGCACCACTTAAGGGGCATGGTCTGTCTTCTGTTTGAGGCGTTCCGCTATGTTTGAGCAGATTTCTTCGAAACTGCAAGGGATTATCAAGACACTGCGGGGCGAGGCCCGTCTTACCGAAGCGCATGTGGATGCGGCGCTCAAGGAGCTCCGCATGGCGCTTCTGGAGGCGGACGTCCATTTCGGCGTCGTCCGCGAGTTCGTCTCACGCGTAAGGCAGAAGGCAGTGGGTCAAGAAGTATTGGCTTCTCTCTCTGCGCCTCAGCACGTTCTGCGTGTCATGCGGGATGAGATGGTCCATCTGCTGGGGGACTCGGAGAGCCCTATCAACCTCGATAATCAATGGCCGGCGGTCATCTTGATGACGGGGCTCTCCGGTTCGGGCAAGACAACGACCACCGCGAAACTCGGCAAATGGCTGGCGGCTCGGGCAAGACACCCGGCCTTAGTGTCGGCAGACGTACGGCGTCCGGCGGCACTCGAGCAACTCAAGATGCTCGCCGATCGGGCGGACTTGAGATGCATCGAGCCGGAGAGCATGGATCCCGTGGCAAGAGTACGAGCGGCGAAAGCGAGTGCCGCCGATGTGGGCTTCGATGTCCTCATCGTTGATACCGCGGGGCGGCTTCACGTCGATCCCGAGCTGATGGAAGAGTTGAGACGACTGGCGGAGGCAACTAACCCGGTGGAAATTCTCTTCGTCGCCGACTCGATGACCGGACAGGATGCGGTGCGAAGTGCGGAGGCCTTTGCCAAGGTGGTTCCGCTTACCGGTCACGTCCTTACCAAGCTGGACGGGGACGCCAGAGGAGGCGCAGCTCTGTCTCTCGTCGCCACCACCCACCGCCCCATCAAGTTCGTCGGAATCGGGGAAAAGCTGGATGCTCTGGAGCCCTTTCGCCCCGATCGCATGGCTTCCAGGATTCTCGGGATGGGCGATGTGCTCAGTCTGATCGAGCGTGCAGAGCAAGCGGTGGACCGGGACAAGGCCGAGGAGCTGGCGCGTAAGATTCGGCGCGAAGAAGTGTCGCTCGAGGACTTCAGGACTCATCTTCAGCAGCTCCGCCGGATGGGCCCTCTCAGCGAGCTCACGAGTTTTTTGCCCGGGGCGGGAGCCAGGCTGTCCGGTGAGTCTTCCGAGATCGATGAGGGAGAGCTCCGTCGATTCGAAGCGATTCTGGGCTCGATGACGATGGAAGAAAGACGGAACGCTTCGATCATCAACGGGAGTCGCCGACGAAGGATCGCTCGGGGGAGTGGGTGCGCGGTCTCCGATGTCAATCGATTGCTTCGTCGATTCGCCGAAGCGCGGAAGATGGTGAAGGTGATGGCCCGGCAAAAGGGCCGCCTCGGGGACTTGATGGCCCGTATGAGGTAGAAAGAATTTTCGAACGAGAAAGGGGGTGAGAGTCTAGCCCATGTTGATAATTCGTTTAGCGCGTCTAGGGAGGAAGAAGCGACCCCACTACCGTATCGTCGTATCGGATTCAGCGAAGGGCCGCGGTGGCAATATCGTGGAAAGTCTTGGCACCTACGAGCCCAAGCGCAAAGAGACAGCGGCCGACTTCGATCGGGACAGGGCTCGTTACTGGGTCTCGAAGGGAGCCCACCCATCGGACACGGTCCGCAGTCTCTTGAAGCAGACGCCCTCGTAGAGCCGAGCTCGGTTACAACCGGACTGAAGCAGGCGGGAGGGAGCGAGATGAAGGAATTACTGGAGCTCATAGCGAAAGCGCTAGTCGACAACCCGGATCAGGTCGCGGTATCAGAGGTGGGCGGGGAGCAAACGACCATACTCGAGCTCCGGGTGGCACAAGAGGATTTGGGGAAAGTCATCGGGAAACAGGGACGCACGGCGCGCGCCATTCGCACCATTCTATCGGCGGCTGGCATGAAACTTCGTAAGCGGTTCCATCTGGAAATCATCGAATAGTATGGAGACTCTACCGAACTGGCGGGAGCTGGTTGCCATCGGGCGGGTAGCCCGCGCTCAGGGCCGGAAGGGTGAGGTGGCGGTCAACTCGCTCACCGACTTTCCGAATCGGTTCCAGAAACTCGCTCGGGTGTTCACCGATGACGACTCAGGACAAGTCTTCGCTCTGCCGGTGGAATGGGTGCGGGAACAGGGAGGAAGACCGGTCTTCAAGTTCCGTGGAATTTCTGGAATCGGGGAGGCGGAGCGGCTATCGGGACGTGAGCTGCGCATTCTGGAATCAGAGCTCGAGCCTTTGCCGGAGGGGAGCCACTATCATTTTCGAGTACGCGGTTGTGGTGTTTGGGATCGGCGCCGCGGCTATCTGGGAATCGTGGAGGAGATCCTGAGCACCGGGGGGACCGACGTCCTGGTGGTTCGTGATCCCGGGAGTGCTCATTCCGAGGAGCTCCTGATACCGTTCTGTCAGGAGATCTGCAAGTCAGTCGATACCCAGCGCGGTCGCGTGGACGTGGAGGTTCCGGAAGGACTCGTAGCGCTCAATGCGAATTGATGTGGTCACGATCTTCCCCGGTATGTTCGGGGCACTCGACTGGGGTGTGCTTCGGAGAGCTCGGGAAGCCGGGCTGGTGGACATTCGGGTTCATGACCTGCGGTCCTGGACGCGCGATCGCCATCGATCCACCGACGACACGCCGTACGGCGGCGGGCCGGGAATGGTGATGAAGGTGGAGCCCCTGGTGGCTGCCATCGAGGAATTGCTCGAGCCGGGTCTCGATGTCCAGGAACGAACCGTGGCCTTGCTCTCCCCGCAGGGTGCACCATTTCGGCAGAAGGACGTCCGGCGACTTGCCAAGATGAAGCAGCTATTGCTAGTGGCCGGCCGGTACGAAGGCGTGGACGAGCGTTTCCTCGCGGCCAGCGGAGCGGAGGAAATCTCCATCGGAGACTACGTATTGTCCGGTGGGGAGCTTCCGGCCATGGTGGTGGTGGATGCGGTGGTGCGCCTCATTCCCGGTGCCATTTCCGACCCTCTGTCGGCGGAAGAGGACTCTTTCAGTCGGGGGTTGTTGGATTGTCCCCACTACACTAGGCCGTTGGAGTTTCGCGGTCTTCGCGTGCCGGACGTGCTTGTTTCCGGAGATCATGCTGCCATCCGGCGATGGCGAAAAGAGCAGGCGCTTCGCGTCACCGGGGCACGCCGACCCGAACTGCTGGTGGACGCCGAGTTGGACGAAGAGGAGCGCGAGATTAGGAGCACGCTCCCGGGAGTGGTGAGAAGCTCCATCGGCCGCTAAGCATGGAAAGCAATCGTATTTCGATGAGAGAGGTTCAGCAAATGAATGTCATGGAGAAAGTGGATTCTCGATCGTTGAAAGAGGGTCTGCCGCCGCTGCGGGCGGGAGACACGGTGAAAGTTCACGTGAAGGTCAAGGAAGGCGACAAGGAGCGCGTGCAGGTTTTTGAAGGGATGATCATTGCGCTCAAACATGGAGGGCCACGTGCCACCATGACGGTTCGAAAAACCTCCTTCGGCCATGGTGTGGAGCGCATCTTTCCGCTTCACGCTCCCACCGTCGAAAAAATAGAAGTCCTGCGCTCGCACCACGTGCGTCGAGCCAAGCTCTACTACATGCGGGGTCGCAAAGGAAAGGCGGCTCGCTTGAAGGAAGAGAGGAGTACAACTTCATAGATGGATTCCGGGAGAACCTGCTGTCTGTGGGTGGTAACGGAAGCCACGGTGTTAGCCGACGGCATCGAGTCATGAAGACGTGTACATGGAAGGCGATCGCGTTCTCGCACCGGTCTGCGAAATGGGCCAAGGATTGAGAAATGGCGCTGAGTAGGGACCGGATCTTCAAGGCAGCCGACCAATACATCCGCTCCGGCAAGGTCGAGAAAGCGGTGGCCGAGTACGAAAAGTGGGTGGCGGCCAATCCCAAGGATTGGAACACCATTCGCCAAATCGGTGACCTCTACGCTCGTCTGGGTCGCAACAACGAAGCCATCCAGAAGTACTCGCAGATCGCCGACTACTACCGCCAGGACGGCTTCAACGTGCGAGCCATTGCCACCCATAAGATGATTCTGCGTTTGGATCCGCAGAACGAGAAGGCTATGCGCAACCTGGGCGAGCTGCAGGTGATGCAAGGCCTGCTCATGGAGGCAAAGGCCCAGTACCAGGCCTTGGTGGAGCTTTATACCAAGTCGGGTCACAAGCGGCAGGCGACGGAGGTGTTCAAGAAACTCGCCGAAATAGATCCGTCCGACTTGAAAGTTCGCTACAAATTTGCCGAGTTCCTGGAGCGAGACGGTAGGATCGAGGAAGCGGTTGCCGAATATGTCGGCATTGCCGACGAATTCATCAATAAAGGTTTGGTGGCCGAAGCAATCCAGATCATGGAGAAGGGCCTCCGGATTGACAGCACTAGCCGATTGCTGAGGACCAAGCTGGCCCAGGCGGCGATTCTGCAGGGGCATCACGATAAAGCGATCCAATTGCTGGAGGAAGTGCGAGGGCAATACCCGCGAGACCTGGAGCTTCTCTCGCGCCTGGGCGAGGCCTACATGGGGGCGGGCAAGTCCGCCGAGGCGGAATCGGCCTTCGGCCGCTTGGCGGAGCTGGAGCCCGACAACGCGGAGCATGCCAGCAAATTGGCGGAACTGGCCATCGGCCAGGGGAGCTTCGATCAGGCGCTCGAGATCATCGGTCCCGCGGTGGACAAGCTGGTTGCCAGCCGGGAGGGGGAGAAGGCGGCCGCCTATCTTCAGAAGATTCTGAGTCGGGACCCGCATCACATCAAGACCCTTCTCAAGTTAGTCGAGATGCAGACCGTCTTGAAGCAGGACCCGGGCCGAGTCGCTGCCTACGACAAGCTCTGCGAGGCCTACTCCAAGCAGGGTGACTACCAGACGGCGGTTCGGGTCGCCGAGCAGCTCATCGAGCTCGATCCGGAGAATTCCCAACACCGGGATCGGGTGCGTTTCCTCAAATCCAAGCTGGGGGCTGCCCCCGCCGCTCCGCCTTTGGCGGCCCCGCCCCCTCAGCGCGCCGCCCCGGCCCACCAGCGCGCGGCTCCGCCCCCCCAGCCCGTGGAAGAGACACCTCGCCACCCGGCGTTCGATCTGGATGCCGAAATTGAGGAGCCCCAGCTGGACACATTCGAGCCGCGCATTGACGTCGATGCGGCGGTCTCGACCGACTGGGAGCCCGAGCAACTGGCTGAGATTGTCCCGACCGCACAAGTGGCAGAGGAAATCGAGGCGGTGGCGTCTCTAAGCGCCGAAGACGACGAGCACATCAAGGAGAAGATGACGGAAGCCGAGGTCTTCGTCCGATACGGGCTGGTGGACAAGGCGGTTGATCAACTGAAGGAAGTCTTGGAGCGTTTCCGGTTCCATACTGCCGCGCGAGAGAAACTGATCGAGATCTATCGGGACCAAGGAATGAACAGCGAGGCGGCTGATGAGCTGGTGCAGCTGTCCTCGATCTACGCGCGGGTGGGCCAATCCGAGAAGGCGGAAAAGACTCGCGCCGAGGCGCGAAGCATCAACCCCGCTCTCCAGGAGCTGCCGGGCGATTCCCTGGTCGCGGAAGAGGACGTGGATCTCACCTTGGAGACTCCGGATCAGTACGAGGGATTTGCGATGGATGCGAGCCAACCTTCTTCGGTCCATCCAATGGCGAGTTCCGAAGAAGTCCCGGTTACGCTGGATGAAGAGGACATATCACTCGCTATCGAGGAAGAGCACGCCTCGCCCGTGGAGCTGCCGGTCGAGGGTGTTGATTTTTCCGAGCCCGCTGACGTTGCTGAGCCCGGGGTCGACATCGTTGTCGACGATGTTGCGCTTGGCGAGACACCGCATGACCTCTCGATCGAAGTGGAGATGGATGCGGACGAGCACCTGCCCACCGATGAAGCAGTGAACATCCCCGGAGACGAGTTCTCAGTGCCACTGGTCGACAAGCTGCCTGGTGAATCTCAAGACATCGAGATCGACCTGGGTGGGATCAGCGCTGAAGAAACGGACGACGACGTGCAGGTTGAGTTCGAAGAAGGGACCGCCGATTCGGAGGTACCCGCCGAGGAGGACCGGACACAGCCGTCTTCACGTCTTTCCCCCCGGGCGGCGGTGGCGGTTCCCTCGCCTCCCGCGTCTCGTGACGAGCTTGTGGAAGTCGATGAGTACATGGCGCTCGGCTTATACGAGGATGCCCGCCATACCTTGCGGGAGATTCTCAAACAGCGTCCCGATGACCCCCAGGTTCTGGCGAAAATCGAAGAAGTCGGGTTCTCGGCTCAGCAACTGCTCAAGGAAGTGGAGAGCCCGTCCGGTCGACCGGGCGCCGCAGTCGACGAGTCACTCGCGGAGTCGCTGGGCATGCCGGGCGGGGAATCCCAGGAACCGCTGGGCGGGTTTACCAGTTTGGTGGAAGATGAGCCTCTGGCTTCCCTGGAGGGTGTCGCTGAACCTGATGAGGTCGAGTCCCTCTTGGGTGAGTCGGGCGGATTCGGCGGCGACTATGTCGACTTGGCTTCTGAGCTGTCGGAGGACGTATTCGGAACTCAAAGCGCTGTGGAAGAGACCTCTCCCACTGGTAACCCCTCCGATGCGCTTACCGACCCCGGTCTGGAAGAGATGTTCCGAGAATTCAAGCGCGGGGTGGAAAAGCAGCTGGGCTCCGAAGATTACGACACCCGCTACAACCTGGGAATCGCCTACAAAGAGATGGGACTGCTCGACGAAGCCATCGCCGAGTTCCAGCTGGCTTCCAAGGACGAGAGCCGTTTGCTCGAATGCTGCAGCATGCTGGGGCTGTGTTTCCTAGAAAAGGGAATGCCCGAGATCGCCATCAAATGGTTCGAAAAGGGCCTTCACGCTCCCGGTCGTAGTGAGGAGGAGCAGCACGGTCTCGGCTATGATTTGGCGACGGCATATGAGGCAGCGGGTGAGCCCGATCGCGCCCTGGAGCTATACAAGGACATTTACCGGGTGAATGCTCGTTTTCGTGACGTCAAGGATCGCGTTCGCGTTCTGCAGGCTGCCAAGAATTAGCCGGGTGCGTCTGCGCGCCGCCGCCCGTAGAGTCCGAGTTCGCCAAGGCTTCGTCTTTCTAGAAGAACAATCGCCAGTGCAAGCTGAGGAGCGAATTCCTCTCCGGTGGAGTAAAGAGCTGATGGGGGACCGCCAATGGTTCGTGCTGTATGTCCTCATCTGCCTGGAGGTTGGTGTCTTTCTGCTGCTCGTTCCCTGGTCGCTCATCTGGGAACGGAACTACTTTCTGGAGACGTATCCTGCGCTGCGGCCCCTGTTCTTGGACTCGATGTTTCGAGGTGCGGTCTCCGGCCTGGGAGTTGCGAACATCTACTTGGGCCTGAATGAAGTCATCGGGCGGAAAACGAGGAATTCGAACTCGACCGAGCTGTTTCCCGGCGGAATACCTCTGGGAAAACGGTCACCGAACGCGCGCACTTCTGCAACAGACGATGGAGAGCGGCAAACCGTCGCAACCCGCGAAAAGCATTCTTAAATCCTATTACGTTACCGACCGCAACCGCCTGAGGAGCGGGGATCTGATCTCCGCCATCGGTCAGGCGATCGTGGCTGGCGTGGACATGATACAGATTCGAGAGAAGGATCTGTCGTGTCGCGTCTTGGAGGAGCTCGCCGTGCGCGCGGTTGAATTGGCGCGGCAAAGCGGGAGAACTGAGATTCTGGTGAACGATCGTTTGGACGTGGCCCTGGCCACCGGGGCCGCCGGGGTGCACCTGCCGGCGACCGGGCTTCCAGTGGAAGCAGTGAAAAGAGTCGTCTACAACCGGGGCGCGAGACTCTTGATCGGTGTCTCGACGCACACCCTGGAAGAGGCGCAGCTAGCCGCTCGGGCCGGGGCTGACTATCTCATCTTCGGGCCGGTGTTCGAAACGGCCTCCAAGCCGGGCCAGCCAGCCACCGGGCTGGACACGCTTGCCCGGGTCACCCGATCGGTTCACGTGCCGGTGTTCGCCATCGGCGGAATCTCCCCGGAGCGAGTCGATCGCCTGGCGGGTACCGGCGTGGCCGGCATCGCGGGGATTTCGGTCTTCCTTCGGGAAGAATCGACCCGGGCGCTTCTCACCCGTTTACAGCGGCTGGACAAGATGTGATGGACGTTCGGAGACTGATCGACCGACTGGGACCGACCGCCTCCCCGGAGCGGGCGACGGAGCTCCTTGAGCATCCGGATACCGAGGAGGTCCATCTCCTGGGAGTCCTTCGCAAGCGGGATCTGCCGAGCGCCTTCCTCGAGGCGCTGGCCCGGCACGAGCGATGGAACGGGCGCCACGTGATCAGGGCGGCCATCGTGAATCACCCTAAGACTCCCAAGACGCTTGCCCTTCGACTGCTCAACCAGCTCTTCTGGAAGGAATTGTTGAAGGTTGCCAACAATTTTCGGCTTCCCGTCCCTATTCGAGCCGCCGCGGAGAAGTATCTTCGGAATCGGCTCGCCGAGCTGGAGCTGGGAGAACGCATCACGATGGCCAGAACGGCCACTGCAGGTCTTATTCCAGGTTTGGTCGGCGACAAGAACCGACGGGTCATCGCGGCTCTGCTTGACAACCCCCGCCTGAGAGAGGTCCAGGTTCTGGCGCTTGTGGAGAATCCGTCCAGTCCCCCTGAAATTCTGCGCGTGGTAGGGGAGTCCGAGCGCTGGGCGAGCCGCCCCGCGGTAAGGCTGGCGGTGATAACCAACAAGAAGACCCCCGTCCATACCGCGCTGCGGGCATTGGCCTCCTTGCCGCCACAGACGATCGCGAAACTCATGGCTGGCGACGGGCTGCCTCCGGTTATCCGGTTGCGCGCCGAGCGGATCCTCTCGAGGCCCAGGGCAGTATGTTAAGGGAGGTTCTGGGTACATTGACAGGTCAGAGCAGGTCTGACAAAATGTTTGTATACGTGTTCTCGTGTGCCCGCAAGCATCACGTCCCGAAGAGGATAGACCCTTTCGCCTTCCACATGGTTCGACGATGATCTCTTTCGGTGAAGAGCTGAAGCGCGAACGAGAGGCTCGTCAGATCCGCCTCTCCCTGATCGCCGACGAGACCAAGATCGGAGTCCGCTTCCTGGAAGCGATCGAATCCGGACGCCTCGATATGATTCCCGGGCGATTCTACCGACGGGCCTACATCAGAGCCTACGCTCGCTATCTTGGTTTGGATGGAGAACGATGGGTCGCCGCCTACGAGTTCGCTACCCTCGCCGACGCCTCCTCTCTTCCTCCCCGGCCGAGCGCCAAGCATCCCAGGTCCGAATGGTCGCGACTCCCGCTAGCGGCGGCAGTGAAATGGTCGGCGGTGGTGATAGCGGGAGTAGGTTTGAGCGGAGCGGCGGCTGCGGTGTGGCGGCGTGCGCCAGAGGCGTATCCGACGCCCAGCCCCATGGAGGCGTTTCAGTCGGCTACCGTCCGAGTGAATCGAGAGCCTGAGGCCACACACCCCCCGTTCGTCAGAGAGGAGCTGGAGCCGCATTCACCAAGCCCGGCGAACGTACGTCTGACGCTGAGGGTGGACGAGCCGTGCTGGCTCGATGTACGTACCGACGGTCGGCCGGCTACCGAAGGCGTCATGGTCGGCGGTTTCGAGAGGGAGTTCGAGGCAGCGGAGATCTGCCTGTCGTTGGGCAACGCCGGCGGGCTCTCGTACTGGATCGACGGCCAGGCCGGCAGGCCCTTAGGGCAGTCCGGTCAGGTCAGGAAGGACGTTTGTATTACGTCAGAGAACGCCGCTGATTTCGTCGTCCCAGAGCGCCGGTGATAGAAGGAAAGGCAGGCAATGACGTCACCGTTGGTTGAGCAGTTCCGCAAGGGCGGCGTGTCCCGAGACGTTCGCCTGACGGCGGCAGCTGGGCTCCTGCCTCTCAAGCCGATGGATCAGGCCGAGCTGTTGCAGCTGCTCACCCGCGATCGGGACGAAGCGGTTCGCAGCAAAGCCGAGGCCAGCTTGCTGGAGATGAAGCCGGAGAGCCTGCAGGGAGTACTGAAAGATGGATCGGCCAACCCCAAGGTGTTGGACTTTTTTGGTGCGCGGCTGGAGGATCCCGAGCTTCTAGAGTTGATTCTCCAAAATGCCGCCAGCCAAGACCAGACCATCCAGGCGATGATTCCGCGCTTGTCCGCCGATCTGCTCGAGATCGTGGTTATCAATCAGACTCGCGTTCTCCGACATTTTCCCCTGCTGGTGGCGCTGGAGGCGAGCAAGAACCTGACCGCCGATCAGCGTCGTCGACTCACCGAGCTCAGACACGATTTCAGGATCGGGGGAGAGGACGATCAGCCCGTTTTACTCTCCGAGCCTACCGAGGGTGAAAGTCTCGTAGACCTGGCAAGCGGTCCGCCCGAAGAAGAAGCTCCGGCACCGCAGACCATCGAGGATGCCATCGCCACCTATGGTGACGGCACGGCCCTCAGTGAAGAAGAGCAGCAGATCCAGCTGACGACTTTTCAGCGACTGATTCGCATGACCCCCGCGGAGAAAATGATGGAGGGCCTCAAGGGCGACCGCGATGCGAGGATGATGTTGATCCACGACCGAAACCGGGTTGTTTACTCGGCCGTCCTCAACAGTCCCAAGATCACCGATTCGGAGATAGAGTCCTTTGCGTCGATGAAGAACGTATCTCCCGAGGTGCTCCGGGTCATTGGGGGAAAGAGAGAGTGGACCAAGCGATACAAAGTCGCCCACGAGTTGGTGAGGAATCCATTGACGCCCGTCGAGGTCGCGATGCGACTGCTTCCCAGGCTGCCGGTGCGGGATCTGAAGCGCCTGGCGACGGATCGTAACGTGCCGGAGGCGGTTCGACGTCAAGCGACCAGACTGAAACCGACTCAAGCGTAGAGGGAGGCATGGCCGACTATTACTCGATTCTCGGCGTTCCCAAGACCGCCACTCAAGCCCAAATAAAAGAGGCGTACTTGAGGTTGGCCAGGGAGAATCATCCCGACCGGTTCCAAGATCCGGAAAAGCGGAGTCGCGCCGCCGGGACGATTCAGGCAATCAATGAGTCCTACAACCATCTTCGCGATCAAAAGTTGCGGCGCGAGTACGACGAGAGCTTGACCCGTGAATCCTTGCCGCCCCATGAACAGGCAGAACGTTTCTACAAGAATGGGTTGATGCGGGAGGAGCTGACCGAGTTCACCGAAGCAATGAAATTCTTCTTCGAGGCCATGAGGCTCGAGCCCGCGAACGCACTCTATACCGGGGCGGCGGCGCGTGCCATGTCCAAGGATTCCAGCAAGATACGCCAAGCCGCGGAGCTTTACACCAAGGCCATCGCACAGGATCCGAAGCGAAGAGAGTTGTATCTGGAGCTCGGGGCGTTGCTTCATCGCGCCGGTCTTCCAACCAGGGCGCGACGAATATACGAGTCGGGGCTCCAGAAATTTCCAGGTGATCCGGAGCTGCAGCAGCTATCCTCTCAGGCAACCGCGGCAGCGGATCGCGGCCGGAAGAAATAGGATGCTCGGGTAATGCGAGTCGATTCCGGGTCCATCTCCGACGTAGGGCGCAAGCGGAAGTCGAACGAGGACAATTATTGCGCCAATGACGAGGTCGGTCTCTACGTCGTGGCGGATGGCATGGGTGGTCACGCCGCGGGAGAAGTGGCTTCCGAGTTGGTGATCGCGACCATCGAGGAGTTCATCAAGCTCACCAGCTCTGACGCCGACATCACTTGGCCGTTCGGCATCGATGAGAAACTATCAGTGTGTGGCAATAGGTTGAAGACCGCGATCCGGTACGCCAACCGGAAGCTGCTGGAGAAGGTTCAGGAAAGCGCCGAGTATGAAGGCATGGCGACGACCGTGGCGGCGGTGCTACTGGAGAAAAACAAGGCGCACATTGCCCACGTGGGAGATAGCCGTGTCTACCTGATCCGGGACGGTGGTATCCAACTGCTCACCAACGATCACTCTTGGGTGAACGAGCAGGTGATGTCGGGCCTGATCGATAGCGAGCAGGCGAGGACCCATCCCCTGCGCAACGTGGTTACTCGCGCCCTGGGGGGCAAGGAAGGACCGGAGATAGACATGCAGGTCCTGGAGCTCCGAGACGGAGACCTGTTGCTCCTCTGCTCCGACGGACTCACTTCCATGGTGGAGGACGTGAAGATCCTGGAAGTGGTGGCAGCCGGCGGAAACAAGGTACAGAGCGTGGTTCGCGAGCTTGTCGACGCGGCGAACCGAGCCGGTGGCGAAGACAACATCACCACCATCGCTCTTTCTTTCCGCGATCACCAAAGCGGGGCGGCCTCTTGAGGGTGAGCAAGCCAGGCAGGCAGGGGCCGGTCGGGACCCGTGGCGGTCGAGCACTCGAGAATCAGAGGGCCTCGCGCACCGCAGCGTCCGGAAAGGACTCGGCTCTCAACGGAAGACAAGAGCATGGAATCGCCTGAGCTTCGGATCGGCAAATTCCAAGTGCGGAAGCGTATCGGCCGCGGCGGTATGGGTTCGGTCTACGAAGGCTACGACCCCGCACTCGACCGGCGGGTCGCCATCAAGACCCTGACTACCGATGCCATCGCCGACAAGGAGTCCCGTGGTCGCTTCGAGCGGGAAGCCAGAGCGGCCGCCAAACTGCAACATCCCAACATCGTTACCGTCTACGAGCTCGGAAACTTCGGAGGCACTGAAAAACCCTACATCGTCATGGAGTATCTCGAGGGAGCCGATCTGGCGAGCCTCATCGAGCAGGAGAGGAGAGTTCCTTTCTCCGAGGCTCTGGAGATCACCATCCAGCTTTGTCGAGCGCTCGATTTCGCACACGAGAGGGGCGTCGTACACCGAGACGTAAAGCCTTCTAACGTGCGCTACTTGGACGATGGGCGGGTAAAGATCATGGACTTCGGCATCGCGCGGGTGGAGGGTAGCGCTCAGATAACTCGGAGCGGGGTCATGGTGGGCACGCTCCACTACATGTCTCCCGAGCAAATCAAAGGAGAGCCTATCGACGGCCGCTCCGACCTATTTTCCGCGGGTTGCATATTGTTCGAGATGCTCACCGGCAGGCGTCCCTTCCAAGGGGAGTCGGCAACTTCCATCCTCTACAAGATTGTGAATGAGCCTCCTCCCCTAGTGCTGCGAGAGCATCCCGACCTGCCGCAGGAGATTCAGGAAATTCTCGGCCGCTCGCTGGCCAAGCAGCCACAGGACCGCTTTGGCACGGCTGCCGAGATGGCGAACGAGCTGGAGAAGCTCCTGGAAGTGTTCCGAAAGACGCTTCCTCGACCGAGCGCCGAACTACAGACCAAGTTGAAGCAGCTGGACGACCTGCGCCGCGACGAACGCTGGAGCGACATCGTTCCAGTGGCCAAGCAGATCATCAGCGAGCGCCCGGAGCTGACCAAGCCCCACAAGGAGCTTCGCGCTGCGCTCCGGGCGTTGAGCCGTGAACAGGCGGAGCGCCAAATGGCGCCCGAAGAAAGGACCCGTCACCTTGCGGAGATCTCGAGGGAGTTCGAGGTGCTCTACGGGCCTCAGCCGGGCTCCACGGTCGGGGACCTCCCTTTGTCTCCCGCCGGTGAGCCCACCGACGTCATGGCGCGCCGACGTCCCTTCGTCTGGCCGGCGATGTTCGCCGTGCTGGTGGTCGCTCTGAGCGTGGGAGGCTTGCTCTTCCTACCCCGATTCATTGGCCCTCGTGAAATATCGCACACGGTTCGCGTCTCCTCGGATCCTCCCGGTGCCAGCATCTTCATCAACGGTGAAGACGCGGGCCGAGTGACTCCGGCGCAAGGAACCATCGACCTTCCGATTCAAGGCTACGATCAGGACGAAATCATAGTCGAGCTGCGAAAGGACGGATTTGCTCCTGCCAGAGCAACGTTGAATCTAGCCACCGAGCCACCTCCTCCCGTCCAGTTGCGGTTGGAATCCCTGGCAAGAGTCTTCACCATTTCCTCCCAGCCGCCCGGCGCCTGGGTCGAATTGGACGGGGCGCGGCTCGATGGGCTTACTCCCATGGACCTCGAGCTCTCACCGGTCGAGGACTACCAGCTTACCGTCGGAAAACCGGGCTTCACGACCCAGACGGTGCAAATCCAATCGGGCGGTGAGCTGCCGGAGGAGCCAATCATTCTGTCCCCGGCTAGCAAGCCGGGGACACTCCGCGTAAGAAGTACCTACCCTCTATCCCTGCGCGGCGAGGGGCGGGTTCTGGCGGACGTGTCCGGCCTCCCGGCCGCCGAATTGAAGGTCGGCCGCCATACGGTGACGCTTTATGCTCCGGAGGTATTCC
>Ga0209002_10001508_pt1 | contig 18787 bp, 16 predicted proteins | sample Rifsed16ft2_FD_184010 | JGI IMG/M metagenome (GOLD analysis project Ga0209002, IMG submission 184010) | Soil microbial communities from Rifle, Colorado, USA - sediment 16ft 2 (version 2) | ecosystem: Environmental > Terrestrial > Deep subsurface > Rock core/Sediment | place: Rifle, Colorado... | reverse complement strand
TCATCTCTCGAATCATTTGTTATAGATATCTTGATGTGCCCTTAATCCTCCTTGACATAAAGTTGAGACTGTCTAGCCCGGAAACGCCCATCTCAAGATATCTATAACAAATGATTCGAGAGATGACGCACCAATCAATTCGGCGATTAAGCCGGACGTTAGAGGCATGGCCAGGATCAAGTCAAAGACAGCGAGAAAAAAAAGATAGCTCATAATGGCAACCGTGGCGCTCACAGACCGGCGCTCCTTAGCTGTGAATCTCAAGAAAGCGAATGTCAAAATCAGGGAGCCCAGCTTGAAGCCCAAGAACCAAAGGCCCAAGTAAAACCCAAGAATCCAGGCGCAGATGACAATGATACGCCCGCGAACGACTTCCGGCTCGCTAGTCACCTGTCCGTAGAGAACCGCCTCCGAGAGTGGAGTCCTTTGGGGGCCCACTTCCAGGGTCGGCTCAAATCTAAGATAATCGCGAAGCGAAAAGGCGAGCTGAATCAAGGCCAAACCCAAGACACAAAAGCCGACCGACCATGGAAAGAGCCGGGAGTGAAACTGCCATGCCCGCGCCTCCCATAAAACCCATCCGAGGACAAGCACTATGAACAAGCTGACTATCAGCTCAATCCTCTTTGGAGACAAATACCTCCTCCTTCAAGCCTAGGCGTTTGGATAAAAACGCTTGCAAGACCGGCAGGAAAAGAGCTGCGACGCCAATCAGCAAAATCACGATAACCATGGGTCTGAACAAGAAACCCGACCCGTGGAGTTGATACGAGATAAAGAAGTTTCTTTCGACCAACTTTCCCAGGACTAGACCCAGAATCAACGGGGGCCGCGGCCAATCGAGATAGACCATGAGGAGACCGATAAAGCCAAAAAGGAGGGTTATACCCATGTCGAGAATGGAGTTTGATTCCGCATACCCTCCCAGCAAAACGAGGAGGAGAATGCCCGGTATCAGAAGAGCTCCTCGGACACAGGTGATCTTCGCGAGCTGGTTCAGGAACAGAAAGCAGAGCGCCACAGTGATCAAGTTGGAGATGACAATTAGCCAGACAAACGCAAATGTAAGATCTAAATGCTTGGTGAGCATGTCCGGGCCAGGTACCAAGCCCTGGATGAGAAAGGCGCCAAGCAAAATGGCCATGGTCGGACTCCCGGGTACACCAAAGGCAATCGTCGGAATCAGTGCGCCTCCGAGGCTTGAGTTGTTCGCAGCACCTGGACCTAGCACGCCCCGAACATCTCCCATCCCGAACCGGCTTTTGTCGGCAGAACTCTGTACCGCGTGTGCGTATGCTACCCACTGAGAGACGCCCGCCCCTAGGCCTGGAATGATCCCGATAAAAGTCCCGATCATGCTGCACCGAAGGGTAACTCCCCAATAAATAAACGTATCTTTAACACCTTGCCAAACACCCCTCAGACTTTCGGACCCTCTTTCGGCGATACTCGTTCCCTTGACCCAGAGATCCACAACCTCGGGGATGGCAAAAAGACCTACTGTTACGGGGACAAGCCCTACCCCATCCCAGAGTTGCGGAATTCCCATCGTATACCGCGGCATTCCCGACTGAGGATCCAGTCCGACCATGGCGAGCACGAACCCTAAGCCTGCACTCAGCATCCCTTTGAGTTTGCTTTTGCCGCTAAGCGACGCGACAAAGGTGATGCCGACTAGAGCGAGCGCAAAGAACTCCGGAGACTTGAAGGTGAGAACCAAGGGCGCGACCACAGGAATGCTTGCCGCCAAGACGATTGCGCCAGCAATTGCACCGAGAAGCGAACTCATGAGGGCCGCAGCCATTGCGCGGCCAGCCTCGCCTTTCTTAGCCATTGGATGTCCGTCTACGATCGTAGCAGCCGCGATGGACTCGCCAGGTATACCAAAGAGGATAGAGGTGAGGTCGCCGGTGGTTGCTGTAACCGAGAGCATGCCGAGTAGAAATGCGAATGCTGCGACCGGTTTCATGTCAAAGGTAAAGGGAAGCATAAGAGCGAGAGTGACAAGCCCACCGATGCCCGGTAGGATACCGATTACAAAACCTATCAGGATCCCGATTAGCAAAAAGGGAAAGGTGGGATAGGTAAAAACGTTTAACAGACTAGAGACGAGAGCTTCGATCATGTAAGCGGCCAGGCCAACAATGTGTTCAAGGGCCCTCTTTCCTCTTCAGCGCCTCTTTGAGAGCGGCCACTGCCTCCGGTTTGAGCGAGAGTATCTCGTTTACGATCTGAGCCGCCTCCTCACCGGTCCTGGGCTCGAGGGGGATACCGAGCTTCGTCAAATCAACACTAAAGGCAGGATCGGCGAGTGTTTTGTCAAACGCGTCACGCAGGGAGGCGACCCGGTCGTTCGGAACCTCAGGCGCAACTACATACGGGTAGGAGAGCCTTCTCGGGGCGTTCACAATCTTGAGCAAGCTGCGTGCATCCTCATTCGGCGCCATTGCCTCGGCAGCTACGGCATTCTTTAGCCACGGATGATCCGGGACGCTCGAGCCAAGAACGGCAACCACGTTGAGCAACTGGACTGGCTCAAAAAAACTCTTCAGGGTAGAGACAAAGGACTCCCAGCTTGTACAGAAACCGTCTAGCTCCCGATTCAAGACGGCATTCGCGATCGGCCTCTGGCCGTCGTATCCGTAAATGATGCGAAACTTAAGGCCGAGAGTCGCTCTCATGATCGCCGTCGTATCGGTAATTCCCGAGCCCGGAGCCTCCGCGCCCATATTAACAACACGGCCTGACGGCCCTATCATTTGTTTCACGTGCGTCATGCCTGTATCCCTACGGAGAGCACATGCACCCACGCTCGAAGATACGCTGCCGAGCCAATCAAAGCGGCGCCCGTCAAATTCGATCCCCTCTCGCCCTTCCGCCTGCTGAAGCAACATCTGCGAGTGGAAATTAGCGATAAAGGTGCCATCTTTCCTTAAAACGTTGTAGACGAGATTGGCGGCTACTACGCTACCTCCGCCGGGTCGGTTGTCCACGATCACATTAGGACGTCCAGGGATATACTTTCCCAAATGTTTGGCGATCAGCCGCGACACAATATCATAACCGCCACCTGGCGCGAACCCGACGACAATTGTAACGGTTTTTCCTCTGTAAAAATCAGCGACCGCTTTTTCATCGAAGGAGCGTTGAAACTGCTTTGCTGGCGCCGCCATGACGCTGGGCCTAGCCCAGACCATCAATAAACTAACCAAAATAAATGCGCTAAGAAAAACGGGGTTTACGGGTTTGCTTTTCATCATTCTGGCTATCCCTCCGTGAATTAGATCTTGTCTTCTCCAACCTCTAGGACAGACCAAGCCGTTGAGCGTTACCTGTCAGCACCGCTTCCAGATCAGAAGTCGGCCATGGTCGAGCCCTCAGGGCGGCCAAAACATCTCTCGATGCATCGGGGACATGCGGCTCATCCGTACCAAACAGCAGAGCACCTGCTCCAAAGGTCGCGCGAGCACAGTCCAGCGCGGGTCCGTGCGTGCAAGCCGTGTCATAAAAACATTCCCGCAGATAGGAGCTAGGCGCACGCCGACATCTCTCGTAGCGTTTATAGGCTCGATCAAGCCTATCGATCATCATAGCGAGGGTTCCACCCAGATGTGACCAAACCAAACGAACTCCTGGACACTCCTCGAGCACGCCGGCCAAAACCAACCTTGTGGCAGCCATTGCCGTCTCCCCCAGGTATCCTGCCATCAGAAACTGCCCCTGGTCGCCGCTCGGCCCGTTGGGCGGATAGGTCGGATGGACCAAGACCGCAAGGTTTCGCTCGCTCGCCTCACGCCAGAAGTCAGTCAACTTCGGAGAATCCAGCGAGCTATCCCCTACTGTGGTGGTGATTCCTACGCCGACGGCGCCTAAGCTTAGGGCACGTTCGAGTTCTTTTACCATCTCTGCCCTGCTCTCGAACGGAAGAGTCGCAACGAAGCGAAGTCGGTTCCTGGCTTGCCCGCACACTTCTGCAAGCGCGTTGTTAATGCTACGGGCTGCAGAAACAGCTCGCTCCCCTGCCCAGCCGATGTTGAGAGCGCCGATCGATAGCACCTGGAGAGCGATGCCCGCTTCATCCATCTTGGCGAGTCGCGCCCCCAGGTCATCTTGAGCCGGTGGTATAGACATGACAAAACTGCCACGGTAAGTAAGCTGCATTCCTCCCCGTCGTGAATCAATGAGACCGAACTCTGTCCGGCTTCCGATAATATCTCTGACGCAGCCTTGGGGGTACACATGGGCATGCACATCGATAATATCCGCTGAATCCCGTGACCTGTCTGACATCAAAGCGGCTCCAGGCATTTCCTCGTGCGAGGCAAAAAGCCCTCTATTAGACTTAAGACCACTGGCGACTCCGCCGCGCCAGCTCGTGCAGGTAGTCCGGTTTCATAGGCAGCCGCGTCACCTCCACACCCAGCGCGTCGGAAATTGCGTTCGCCAAGGCCGCGCCGACGGCGGTGATGCCTCCCTCGCCGGCCCCTTTCACACCCAAAGGGTTGAGCGGCGTCGGGAACTCTTCCGTCGAAACAAGCTGCGCTCGCGGCACCTCCATCGCCGTGGGAATCAAATAATCCATGAAGCTCGTGGACAGAGGCTGTCCATCGGCATCATAGACAAACTCTTCCAGCAACGCCCCACCGATCCCCTGAGCCAATCCGCCAGCCATCTGTCCTTCAATGAGCATGGGGTTGATTTTTTTCCCCACATCCTCCGCGATCAGATAATCCAGCACCTTGACAGTCCCGGTTTCTCGATCCACTTCCACCACAGCGACATGGACTCCGTACGGGAAGGGCCTCTGATCCGACGCGAAAAAGCTTTCTTCCGATAGGCCGGGATCAAAGCCTCTCTTCAGCGCCGCGCCGGGCAATGCCAGCTGGGCGATCTCGGCGTAACTGAGCGAACGCTCCGGGGCTCCACGGACGCAAACCTTTCCGCCGTGCAGCGTCAAATCCTCGGGATCGATCTCGAGCGCGGCGGATGCGATGCGGAAAAGCTTGTCCTTGACCTTTTGCGACGCCCCCAGAGCCGCGCTCCCCGCCATCACGGTCGTGCGGCTTGCATTGCTGCCGTGCCCATAAGGCACTTTGTCCGTGTCACCGTGCACTACGCGCACGTCGTCTATAGAAACGTGCAATTCATCGGCCACGATTTGGCTCAGGCAGGTGTCCACTCCCTGGCCCACAGAGTTGCAGCCCGAGTAGAGCACGACCTTCCCCGCATTGTCGATCTCGACACGAGCGTACTCCCAGGGCCCCAGACCGCTAGTCTCTATGAAGCATCCGATGCCTACACCGAGCGCACGGCCTTGTTGCCTTGCAGCCGCGCAGTTTGACTTCAGACTTTCATAACCGATCCGCTGCAGCGCGTGCTCCAACTGGGCGGGGTAATCGCCTGTATCGTAGATCATATAATGGAAGGGGTGCGGGCCGTTATTGTAGGGCATCTCCTCCGGGCGAATGAAATTCCGCCTTCTCACCTCCGCAGGGTCTAGACCGAGTCGGTGAGCCAGTAGATCCAGCATCCGTTCGCGCACAAAATTAGCTTCGTAGCGCCCTGGGCTCCGGTAAGTCCCGGCCGGCGTTTTGTTGGTAAGAATACAGAATACGTTACAGCGATAGTTTTTGATCCGATACGGCCCCCGCAACATCGCGGAGGCCGCTATCGCAGGAACGCCTCCATGCGTCCGGGTATAGCCTCCCATATTAAACAGGATTTCGGCCTCCATCGCGACTATAGTGCCATCCTTCTTCGCGCCGATCTTGACGCGATGTTTCTGCTCCCGGGAATGATTCATGGCCTTGAGATTCTCCGAGCGATCCTCGATCCAGCAGATGGGCCTGCGAAAATGCATCGCCGCGAAGGGAATCAAAAAGTCTTCCGGATAAAACTCACCGCGGGCGCCGAATCCTCCGCCGACGTCGGGTTCAATGAAGTGAATGCAGCTTTGCGGAAGGCCCAGAAGCTCCGAGAGCATTCTCCAGTTGGTGTGGGTCATCTTGGTTGGCCCCCATACCGTAAGGATCCCGCGAGCTTCGTCGAATTCCGCTACAAGCCCGCGGGTTTCCATAGGTACCGCGCCGTGACGCTGCGCCGAGAACTCCTCTTCCAAAACCAGGTCAGCTTCGGCCAAAGCGCGCTCGATGTCCCCGACATTGACCTGAAAGTTGGCGGCGATGTTGTTCGGAACAGCCTCGTGAAGCGTGGGAGCCCCGGACTGTATCGCATCCCGCAGATCCGTCACCGCACCGAGCTGCTCGTACTCGACCTCGATCAGCTCAAGCGCATCTTCGGCGACATAGCGATCCTCCGCAACGACCACGGCGACGGGGTCGCCCACATAGCGGACTTTTTCCTTCGCGAGCGGAGTTTGTTGGGATCGTTCCAGTCCCGGGATTCTCCCGGTTCGCATGGGAATGGTCTTCATGGCCGGGATGTCTGCGGCTGTGAATACCCCAAGCACACCCGGCGCTTTGGCGGCCGGCTTTGTATCAATATTTAGGATCCGGGCATGGGCGCATGGACTGCGCAAAATGGCTGCATGAACCATACCCGTGAGGCGGATATCGCCGACAAATTTTCCCGCTCCACGCAGGAGCCTCCAGTCCTCCTTGCGTTTAACCCTTGCGCCGACGTAGGACATAAAACCTTAACCTTTAACGAATGGAGTCCGGCCCGGACCCCAAAGCCTATTTCCTTGCAGCCATTCTCCTGGCCGCTAACTGAATGGCAGTGACAATATTCTGGTAACCCGTACAACGGCATAAATTGCCGCTAATCCACTGCCGAATTTGGTCCTCGCTAGGATCCGGGTTCTCCCGCAGCAGCACATCAGCGGTCAACAAAAAGCCGGGCGTGCAAAAGCCGCATTGTAACCCGTGAACCTCCCAGAACGCCTCCTGAATCGGGTGCAGCTCTGTTTCGCTGGGCGCCATCCCCTCGACGGTCTTTATCCGCGCCCCATCCGCCTGGACCGCGAAGATAAGGCACGATCGCACGGGCTCGCCTTCCCACAAAACCGTACACGCCCCGCACACTCCATGTTCGCAGCCGACATGTGTCCCGGTTAGTCCTAAATCTTCCCGGATCGAGTCGACCAGCAGCTTGCGAGGTTCCACTTGAATGCGGTACTCGCGCCCGTTGACTGTCATAGAGACTTCACGTTTACCCACTTGCTTCCCTTCCCGCCACCGTGCTTTCTCAGGGCGGCTAGACTCATGCTTCACTGCTAGCTTGCGCTCGCTCGGCCGCCTGTGCTAGCACCCTGCGCGCAAGCACGCGAGCTACCTCCCGTCGATACTCCGCGCTGGCATGGATGTCCGCATCTGGGTTAAGATCGCGGGCGGCCACGCCAGCCACCTCATAGAACAGATCGCTCCCGGGCCGCCGACCCAGCAGTCGCTTTTCAGCGCTTTCTGGACGCATGGGAGTGGAGTCAGTGAAGGCCAAGCGGGCCTGCTGGATCACGCCTGTCTCATCCAGCGTCAGCAGGCCACCGACCGCCATGAGGGCAAAGTCCCCGAATCGCCGGCTTATCTCCTGGAACGCCCAACCCGTGCGGGGCGGCAGTGGTGGCACCCGCACTTCTATAAGTAGTTCGTCCGGCTCCAACACGGTCGTCATTGGGCCGACGAAGAATTCCTTTGCGTTCAACGACCGCTCACCGCGCTGACTGCGCAGAACGAAAACCGCGCCGAGAGCGCACATCACCACCGGGAGCTCAGCGGACGGATAGGCGTGAGCCAAGCTCCCACCCACAGTTCCGCGGTTGCGGATCTGCACGTGCCCGATGTAGCCGGTTGCCTCCCTCAGCAGCGGCCAGCGTTCTGCCACAGTAGCCGACCGTTCGATCTCCCTCTGGCGCGTCATCGCTCCCACGCGCAGTTCGCCATTCTCAACCCTGAGGTAGCTTAGCTCTGCTATACGGTTAAGATCGATGAGCTGCGAAGGACGCGCAAGCCTCAAGTTCATCATTGGCACAAGGCTCTGGCCCCCTGCTAGCGGTCTGGCCGTGCCACCAAGTTGCGCCAGCAGATTTAGCGCTTCGGAAAGCGTCGTAGGATCGTAGTACTCAAACACTGCCGGCTTCATATGCAGCATGAGCCGCGAGAGTGAGGAAAACACCGAAGGATAAGGGATAACCTGCTAACAGAAATCCCTTTCCTTCAGGCTCTACACACGCGGCCCTCCTTATTCGATTTGAAGTTCACGGTCAAAGGCCGGGGTGCGATTCAAGACTTTCGGCTTTCCCTACCGGCTCCACAACATCGAAAAGCATCAGACCCCCTAATTCGGCACAGCTATTTTCGGGCGAGTTATACGCCTACCCATCAAGCAATATATCATCCACACCTGGCACCTTTACCATGAAAGTAAACAACAAGGGAACTAATGCAAGTGCCTCTAAGGCTTTCACTCTCGAAACTCTCAAAGCTGTCATTGTCGACGATCTACCATTGGCCTGTCATTACAATATCAAAAGAATCTTATTCCCTTACTGAATGCCGAACTCCCTATTGATTTCCTTCTGCATGCTGAAATCGAATACCATAGAAGCAGGAGCGGGCTTGGAAAGACCCGAAATTCTAGCATCTTCTTTTAAAAACTCCTCAACCTCCCTATCCGTGAAGACACCGCCCCTAGTGACACCGAACCGGGAGATACGGTAAGTTTCAATGGCTATCGGCAGATCCAGTTTTGTAAAGAAAAAATAAATTCAATAGCGCTGCCCTTTGCCCAATTGCAATCTCCTTCGTCTAAGGTTGATACAACTCTTTCGCAAAAGAAAAATCCACCACCTTTTCTGGATCAAGAGGCTTGTCCGTCAATCCGCGCTCAACTGCGCTATCGATCACCAGCTTGATCTTATCTCTATCCACCATGCCGGTCGGGCTCAGAGAGGGGACGAGCCTCTGGTAAAACTCATCGGCAGATTTCTTGTCCAGTTTAAAGAACTTGCTTAAATAATCGATGACATCTTCCTTATTTTGAGGTTCCGTGATGGATTTCGTCGCTCGAACGACTGCACGAACCACCTTCTTAACTTCAGCGGGATTCTCTCGGATCTTCGTGAGAGTGGTACTGACGCCGCCCCACAACAACTTATAAGTAGTCCCGATATCCACCAGAATCTTAAAGCCTTCTTTTGCAAGTCTGATATCGTCTGGCGAGCTTAGGAGTATCGCGTCTACGGCCTCTTGCTTCAACGCCGCTATGCGCGCAACGTTCGTCCCTGCCGCCAGGATGGTAACATCCTCTTTTGGCCTGAGCCCGTGACTCTTCAAAAGATAGAGGGCCGCGCCATACGTGGCGCCCCCAAAGGAACTTACAGAAAGTTTCTTTCCCTTTAGGTCTGTGACTTGTTTAATCCCCTCTCGAACCACCAGCCCAACGAGGGGTTGCTGGTTTGTCACAGCAACCAGGCGTAAAGGCATTCCTCTCAAGGTTGCCTCAATCGATGACGTACTCAGTGTGGTATAATCCAAGTTGCCTGCGACGACCGCTGGAAGAGCGGCCTCTGTCTTCACAATAATAATCTTGACATCCAGACCTTCTCTCTCGAAAAATTTTCGGTCCCGGGCATAATAAGTGCAAATGTTCGTAACACTGATATTGCTTGAACCAATCCGAATTTCCTTCAGTGGTTGAGCTGTTGCGGAAACAGCGTCGATTATAACGGCGAGGCAAACGGTCAGGATGAAAAGCCGCTTGTAAGCGCAAAATCCTTTATCCCCAGCCCTTGGCATAAAGGATGTAACATTGGCGTCAAACCACATTCTTTATCTCCCACCCAGTTCTCTCAATGCCTCCTTCAAGTAGCTCTGATCTACATACCTCGCTGGGCTTGGCAGTGGACCCTTCGCCTGGAACTGCTCACCATATACCTGCATGGCGATCTGGAGCCCCTCCATGTTGATATCCGCGTCCGGATGCCATATGCGATTCTCTGTATAGTATTCCCATCCCTTGCGGGCATGCCCAGGCTTGAGCTTCAACTCTTTGCTCAAGAGATCAATTGCCGGCTCTTTGTTTTCGTAGAGCCAGCGCTTGGCCAGGACTATCGCCTTCATAAAACGGACCAGTAGCGGCCGATTTTTCTCCGCCCAGGAGCGCTCCACCACATATACGTTGAGCTGATAGTTGGGTAATACATCCCGATACCAACCAATCAAATTAAACCCCGATTCTTCAACCGCAAAATTAAGAGGGGGGGCAAGGGGAGCAGCCGCAATCTGCCCAGCAGATAAGGCCGCAAAAATCTCGGGGCCTCCTCCAGCAAAGCTTATGAGTTTGTAGTCACGCGGGTATTCAAGACCTTTCGCCTTCAGTACCCGTCTCAGGACAAAGGTAATCCCTGAACTTAGGGTTTGAGAACCTATGAGCGTACCGCGCAAATCTTCATAAGTTCTATACTTTTTTCCTCCCATGATCGCATGCGTGAGACCGTTGACCAGCCCTCCGATCATCACCAGACCCAATCCACGCTCCACTGACCCTATAACCAAATCCGGCGACGGGATGGCAACATAGGCCGATCCTCCGGCCAGAGCCTGAACCGCCGTTTCCGTCCCCCTCACCAAAACCAACTGCACATCTAGTACCTGCCGGTCAAAGAACCCCTGCTTGGCGGCAACCCAAAGGGGAGCAAAACCCAGGACTTTGGAACCGACAGCAACCGGAAACTTGACGCGCTCCTGCCCAAAGGAGGGACAAGCCAGCACAACGACGACAAAGACAACAAGCCACCAATAAAGTATCTTGACAGCATCGCTCCCTCTGCGGCCCGCTGAAGAATTCATGTCTCCTCCTCTGGCAGCTTAGACCTTTTGAAACTCCTTCTGCGTTTTATAAGCTACGTTTCATCAAGCAATACATCATCCACACCAGGCACCTTCACCACCTCCGGGAACGGTTGCCCAAACGGCGTGGTCGCATCGATGCCGAGACCCGCACCTACACCAAGTTTCCTCACCGAGGGATCCATCTTAGACGCAGTTAGACGCGGGAATATCACGACGTCCTCGTCGGGCTGACAACGAGTCGCCACCGCCCAGAGCACCTTCTCCATGTCATAGATATCGACGTCATCGTCTACCACAATGATGATTTTATTCCGCCTCGACCCTAGCATCGTAGCAATGACATTTCGTGCTTCAGATTCCTGGGCCTGCTTCATGGCGATAACCACAATGAAGCCTACCGTACCTGCTGAAGGAAAATGGACAGCGGTCACTCCAGGATGCTGCCTTTTCAACTCCCAGTAGTAAGTTGCCTCCAGAGGGATTTGTTTCAGCACATGGTTCTCGGTGGTAGGCATCCCGGTTAGTGCCGCTTGGTATATTGGGTTCTTCCTGTGAGTGATGGCACTAACTTCAATCACTGGCTTAGGATGCGCGGGAGTATAGTAGCCGGAGACCTCTCCAAAGGGTCCTTCTTCCTCTCGGACATGCGGTAGGATGGTCCCTTCGATGACAATCTCGGCTGTCGCTGGAACTTCAAGGTCAACGGTTTCCGCTTTGACGACCTCCACTGCTTCCCCCCTCAGCGCCCCAGCCAGTTCCATCTCATCGGTTCCGTATGGGGCCTGCCACTGGGTGGCGAGCGCAAGAACTGGATCCGTACCTATGACGATCGCCACAGGTAGTCCCTTTCCCTTAGCCTCTGCCTTTGAAAGCTGGCGGAGTAGCTGTTGAGCCATGATCCCCAGCCTGTTTTTCCCCTTGACCTGTAGTCTGTAGATGGAGGTGTTCTTCCGGCCGGTCTCCGGATCTTTGCTGATTGCAAGCCCCAGGGTAATAAACGGACCGGGGTCCTTCTCCGAAAAGATCGGGACGGGAAAGAGCGTTAAATCAACGTCTTTTCCCTTGTGGATTACATCCTTACAGGGACCAGTACTAACCAGCCTCGGAGGAACTAGACGCTCCAACGCAGACAAAAACTTCTCCACGTAATTCTGAGAGGTACACTCCAGAGCAAGGAAAGCCCTTTCCCTTGTAGCAAAAACCCCTCCTAAGACAGGAAAGTCAAAACCCTTGACGTTGTCAAAAAGAATAGCCGGCCCCCGACGATCGCTGGTCTTCCGAATGTAGGCGGACAGTTCAAACTTGATATCGACCGGCTTCCTGACCCTAAGTAACTCTTTTTTATCCTGAAGAAGAGCTATAAACTCCCTTAGATCGTTGAATGGCATAATTTTATCTCACAAATCCAATAAGAATACCCCAGGTAACTGTTTAACCCGCAATACCAACCACCAAAAAAACTGACAAACTGCTTTCTTCCTGCACGCGGGAAACCCTACCAAATCTCTATCTACGGAGCAACATAAAAACTTACCTTCTGCCTGGATGACTAACATACTGGGGGTTCCGACGCCGCACGAAGCCCTGCCATCCGGCCCGAGGCTAAGCATTCGCCGAGGTTCCCGCCGCTTTGATACAAGAACCCCCATATGGACCCAAGCTCTCCAGCACCGTAGAGCCGCTTAATAATCCTACCCCAAACATCCACGATTTCTCCCCGGGGACTTCGCTTGGGTCCCCCTTGGGTATTTAACAAACATGGCCACAGCGCTACACCATAAAGCCTGCCCCCAAGCTCCAAAAGGCTTTCAGCCGACCGCCCAAACTCCTCGTCTCTCCCCTTTCTGCATGCCTCATTGTACGCCGCCATAGTCTTCGCGAATTCCTGCTCCGACTCGATCCCCAGCTCCCGCGCAAGTTCCACCGGATTCTTGGCGCTCACAATCCATCCACGTTCTATCTCCGCCGAATTGTCCCTACTCCACTTATAGCCTCGGTTCGCTCCATGTCCCACTCTTGTGATTGGCCCACGTAGCCGTGTCTCCTCATCAAAGATGAGGTAGCAAGGAATCCGAGAGTATTTAAGTCCTCGTGGATCAAACCGCGTAACTTCCATCCACATGCTGTAGTGCTCAAGCCCTGTCTCGTTACAAAACCTTCGCCCCCATTGATCCACAATGATAAAACCATATCCAGACATCCGCATGATGAACGCTGCCTCGTACTCAGGAAACTTATAGCCCATGGGTGCGGCCACTGCCTTCATGTGCCAAAGGGCAGCCCCCACATCCTGCGCCATCTTGACTCCTTCTCCTTGATTACCGCTGTGCCCAAAAGCATAGATGGGATACCCAAAAAGATATTCCCTTTTCATCTCTTCGTTGTACTCAAATCCCCCGGTCGAGAGCACCACCCCCTTCCTAGCCCCGATCCCAAAACGCCCTCCCTCTCGCTCAGCCTCCACTCCTATGATCTCGTCTCCAGACGTCACCAGCCTCCTCGCAATGGTCTGTCGATATACCTGAATATTGCGCCGCTTAACATTTTGTGAAAGCAGACGCCAGAGGGACTCTCCCCCAAGCTCACCTTCCTTTCCCTTCACCTGGTACCTCATCATCGTCTCGGAGCCTCGAAACTTAGGAAAGGTCGGGCCAGGAGGGCAGACCTCAACCTCACCCCCCAGCTCTCTTATGAAATCGATATTCTTCGAGCTCCACTCGATGAAGGCATCAATTGTCTCTTCTTGGACCGTGCCAAAGGATAGAGCATGAAGGTACTCCTTTGCTGCCGGACCTTTAATAGGGCAGAGAAAGGTAAGAGTAGCCAGCCGGGTATTCCCCCCTCCCAGCTCTTTTTCAATAACAACCACCTTCGCTCCAGCATCATGAGCTGAAATTGCTGCTGCTGCACCGGCACCTCCGTAGCCTATGACCACGACATCCGCTTCCTCATCCCACTGGTTAGACATGGTGGCCACTCAATTTCTTTCTAGCAGCACGCAGACTCTAGTCAAGGCCAAAGATAGAGCGAAACGTGCGCAGCCAGTCCTCATTGCGATCCGCCAAGGAGGGAGGCAAAGGCAAAAGATGAAGATGCTGGCGACTCAAATTAGGAGTCCGCGGCTCCAGGTCTGAGCGAGAAGGTATGCGATATAATGCCTGCACGAGCCGCTGTCCTTCTTTGGAAAGGGCGAAATCAATCAAAAGCTTACCGGCATTTGGATGCTCTGGCTTCGCTCCTAGCGCCAAAGGGCCAATCGTATTTACGATTGGGTTCATCGTTGGCACCCAGTCGATAGGTGCGCCTTGAGATTTCATCAGCTCTACCCGATGGGCATAAACAAATCCTAGAGAGAACTCTCCCGCCGCAATGAGTTGGGCTACCAAGGTATTTCCCTTGCGGAACTGGATTTCCTGCTGTGCCAGTTTTTTAAAAAATGCACTAGCTTTCTCTCTTCCCCAACGCTGTTCCAATCCTCCGTAGAGCACATGGTTGTCGGAATCCATGCCGATTTTAGCCCGCCACTTCGGGGCCAAAAGATCCTCCCAGTCCCCGGGCGCGTCTGCCTTTGCTATCAAGGTCGTATTGTAACCGATCACATAGTAGTTATCATCAGTAGAAGTCCAATAACCCTTTTCGTCTTTCCATCCTTTCTCGTACCATTTCCTTTCCGGTGAGAGGTACGGTTGCACCAGCCCTTTCTGAATAAGCATGTTCATAGGAAATGCGGCCTGCCGTACTACATCATAGCGGTACATACCCGCTCGCGCCTCGTTGAGAATCCGGTTCAGCAAGGGATACGTGATGGATCGAAAAATTTCCACCTTGATGAACGGATATTTTTTTTCAAACGCCCTGGCAATTTCCTGTGACTCCCCTACGTTGGTGTACCAGATCACTATCCCTTCGCGTCTGGCTGCCTCGACGGGGTTTCCCTCTCCTGCACTAACAATGCTTACAGCAGGAAAGGCCAGGACCGCCGCGAATATTATGCCGAACCGCAAAGCCATCCACGCACTTCCTTCCCGCATTTTGGGAAGTCAGATGTGACCCATGGCTGAAGCAATCCCTCGCTTCCTGAGCTCTTTTTCGAATGTCTCTCGAATCGAGGGATCTTCATCTTCATAGCCAATCTGATCGCCGCCTTCTTTTAGATCGGTGTCTAACTTCCAGCTCTTCCCCAACACCCAATGTCTTTCCGTATTCCATCGCAAAGCTAGCTGCCGAAGCGGCTCTCTCCCAAGGTTAAAGTGTTGATGGAACCAACCTTCGGGCGGGACCAATATGCTCCCCTCACCCCAGTCAAAGCGTTGTTTTTCCTTGCCCTCCTCCCAAACAAGCGAATATCCCTCTCCCTTAAGAGTCACCACATGAGCCCCTGGACCATGCCGGTGCGCCTTGGCATAGATCCCTACGGGGAGCTCCGTAATATGGGCAACCATGACATTCCCCGACAGATAAAAATGGGAGCTGCCAAATTTCTTTCCTCTTCTCTCCCATTCGATGAGCTTTTGAGTATAGAGGTTGGGGACAAAGTTGGTTTTCCAAATCCGCCCCCCTACGAACTCAGGCTCCTTTAAGAAGTGCCCAGGCTCCCCATCGTACCTGTTATCGAACCGGTAATCACAGCGAAAGACAAAATCCTCGCTGTTGAAGATGCTGAGAATCACCGGCGCGTTGGTCACCGCGAGAAAACGCGCAGGCTCCTTCGGATCCAGATTTTCATGCTGATACCGGGTATTTAGCGGAGGGGCAAAGAGGGCTCCTCTGGACCACTGAAAGGTTTCGCGTCCGCCCTTCTCGTGCCACACGGTGGTTTGTCCTCTCCCGCTGATCACAAAGATCATCTCCTCATAAAGATGCTTATCTGGATTCAGCTTAGCTCCAGGCGGCATTTCGCATACGTACGCGTCATCGACCTCCCGCGTCCCGATCATGTTCAAAAGCGTCCCATAACCTCCCTTCCTCTCCCACCAACCCAGTTCTAATTTCCGAAGATCAGGAACAAAAAACTCCCGGATGATTGGAATCTTCTGCCTTTCGGCCCATTCATGATACAAGCCCTTCCTACGTTTGTTCGGATCCCCTGGGACTAGGTCGTCTTTTGTAGACATCGCCGCTCCTCAATAAAAGCTTTTACTTTCTCCGCCTCTTGCTCATATCGGAACACTCTGGACCGTCAAGTGGAGAACCTCTTTTCCATTCTGAAAACCCGTGTTCCAAAATCTCTGCCTCCAGTCCCAAAAACCGCTCTCGCCTGCGCTCGTACTCTTAACACGCAGGCGAACTTTATGTCAACGCACGCGTCCCAGTTCTAAAAACTGCTTGTAGCCCCGTCGAGTTTTATGATAGTGCTGGTCAAAGCTGACAGCTACGGCACTGTGAAAACATTTTTGCTGACCCGGTTATGAAAAAAGAAGCATGTCTTTGAAAATAGCGGGTCCATTAAAGTTGTGAGGAGGTGAACCAATGCAGAATGCGAAGTTTGTCACCGTTGACGGCAGCAAGACCAGATACTTTGAGGGAGGGAATGGAGAAACCTTAGTGCTGATTTCCGGGGGCAGCTTTGGTTCCTACTATTCTGCGGACCATTGGAGCTTGAATTTCGACGAGCTTAGCAAGCGTTTCCGCGTGTGTGCCTTCGACAAACTAGGCATGGGATATACGGATAACCCCAAGAGTGATGCCGACTACACCATGAGCGCAGTCATCGACCATGCTTACGGATTTCTGCGCGCGATCGGTATTAATAAGGCCACACTGGTTGGTCACTCCAGGGGGGCACTTCCAGCGGCCCGCATAGCTGTGGACCATCCAGAAATGGTAAAGGCGCTGATAATCCTTCCCAGCAGCACCATAGCAGCAGAGGATCCCTCTGTTCCCGCAGACTTTTACAAAAAAATCGACGATGCGGTACCTCCTGTTCCTGATAGGCGATATGTCCGCTGGGAACCCGAGGCCAACTCATACTCCAAGGACCACATCACGGACGACTTTGTCGAGGCGATGCTAAAAATAGCCCTGCTTCCAAAGACGATGGAAGCCAAGAAGAAGATGACCCATTTGTCAGGCGCTGTCTTCCTTCCTGATGCCCGAAAGAAGAAGTACGAAACCTTGGACCTCATCAAAGCTGGACATCTCAAAGCGCCCACTTTGATGGTCTGGGGTTTGAACGATCCCTCGGCCCCGGTAAAGCTTGGTATGGACCTCCTACGGCTTATCGGCTCAGTCGTGGATCGGACCCGATTTCACGTCATTAATCATGCTGGACATTACGTATTCAGAGAGCATCCACGGGAATTCCACCGCCTCATCATGGACTTCGTTAAAGATGTTGAGGGGTGACCTCTGATTTGAAACGTTATGGGTTGAACTCAAAGCTGGCGCGTAGCCATTCCTTCAATCTCAAGGGCGTGCCCCGTAGCTTCGTCGCATCCCGGCGTAAGGTGAAAAAAGTTAGATAAGGAAGCGACTACCTGGACGTCTTGCTAAGTATTGGCCTTTACTAGTAGCGACAATCCGCGACTTCGGTTCTCCCTCTGGCCATTCCATTAATACCTCGCCTCGTCGAATAGTCATAACAGGCCAGCCGATGATTTCCCGCCCCTCTATGATTGTCCAGGCTGGACGAGAGTGAATCATCTCGTTTTTCACGGTCACTCGACGCTTTAGATCTACGATCACCACATCCCCGTCGGAGCCAACCTGCAGGGTTCCTTTCCGAGGATAAATGCCAAAAATTCGAGCTGGATTCTCGCACATCACCTCCACAAGCTTCTCTAAAGAAATGCGTCCCTTATTTATCCCCTCGTGGAGCATGAGGGGAAGAATCATTTCTACTCGAGAGGGAAAACCGCTGATGGTTTTCCAGACATCTCCAGGAACCTCCATCTCAGCACGGGACCCGTGAGCCACGACATGATCAGATCCAAGGGTGTCTATCTCCCCTTTTTTTAGAGCTTCCCAGAGTATCTCCATTGTTTCAGGATCACGGAGCGGGACGTTGATCTTCCAGGTGCCACTCGGTAGGCAAAGATAGGTAGGGCTACATTGGGCGTATATCTCGATGCCTTCTTCTTTTGCTCTACGAATGGCAAAAAGTGTTTCCGCCGTCGTCGTATGGACAATATAAAGCGGGCAGTTGGTCACCTTGGCGAGATAAGCGTATTGGCGGACGTGCATGGCCTCGACAAAGTGCGGCGAGCGATCCGACCAGGCCTTCATGTCCTTACGCCCAGAGTCCATGACCCGCTGATGAAATACGCGTACGATCTCGAAGTTTTCAGGATGGATTGTAACAATCCCGGGCGGGGTTATCTTCGCTACATTCTCCATGGCCTTGAAGATTACCCCATCGTCAAATCCAATTGCGAGACCAGTCCTCCGTACAAACCACATTTTAGCTGCTATTTCTTGGTTTTTCGCATTCAGGTTGAACTTGAATGAAGTCAAACCATACTTCTCAGCGTATTCCGGAATTTCTTCAGCGTGTTGCTCCGTCTCCAGCTGAGGTGTATAGAAAAAATCTGTTATGCAATTTTCTTGCCCGGTTTTAATGGCGGTTTGCATCACCTCGTGAAACGATACCACATCGCTGGGTTCAATCTCCTTTTTGAAAGGCTTTGTACCCATTCGTGGGCTCGGATCCATAATGCCCCAAGTTGTAACACCTCCCGCGGCCGCTGCCGGTGATTCGGTTTGAAAATCAAGGTCAAGCGGGAAGGAGTGACCCGGGTGTCCCTCCGGATCCACCAACCCAGGCATCACATGTTTCCCTGCAGCGTCGATCACCCGCGCAGCGTCCGGAACAAAATTCGGATGCAGGATTGCAGCTATCTTTCCCTGGTGTATAGCGAGGTTTGCAGGACGGGCCCCCTCCCGAAAAACCACAGTTCCATTCTTTATCAATAAATCCACGCGTTCCATTTGAAGTCCCCCTCTTCCATTTTTATTTTAGTTAGCCAGTTCGCAGTCACGCG
>Ga0209002_10001506_pt1 | contig 18797 bp, 16 predicted proteins | sample Rifsed16ft2_FD_184010 | JGI IMG/M metagenome (GOLD analysis project Ga0209002, IMG submission 184010) | Soil microbial communities from Rifle, Colorado, USA - sediment 16ft 2 (version 2) | ecosystem: Environmental > Terrestrial > Deep subsurface > Rock core/Sediment | place: Rifle, Colorado... | reverse complement strand
CCGGGGAGCCGCTGGCGTTCCGCGCCGTGGAGCGTGGTGATCAGGTCCGCCCCGTCGTCCATCGTGATCTGCGGGTTCCCGGCGAGGACGGCCTGGATGTGGCGGTAGTAGCGGGCGGTGTCCTCCCCCTTCTGGGCGAAGACGGGGGTGTCGAACTCCTTGACCAGGGCCGCGGCCACGTCGTCCTGGGTGGACAGCGGGTTGCTGGCGCAGAGGGCGACCCGCGCCCCGCCGGCCTTCAAGGTCGTCATGAGGACAGCGGTTTCCGTCGTGACGTGAAGGCAGGCCCCCACCCGGATGCCCGCCAGCGGCTGCTCCTTGGCGAACCGCTCGCGGATCTGGCGGAGGACGGGCATCGAGTGCTCCGCCCACTCGACGCGGAGCCGTCCCGCGGCGGCCAGGGAGAGGTCCTTCGCGTCGTGGTCCGTCACTTGCCGGCGTCGTCCCTGAGGTCTTTCACGCGGTCGGTGCGCTCCCAGGTGAACTCGGGCTCGTTGCGGCCGAAGTGCCCGTACGCCGCCGTCTTCTTGAAGATCGGCCGGCGCAGGCCCAGGTACTTGATGATCCCCGCCGGCGTCAGGTCGAAGTGCCGCCGGATCATCTCCTGGAGCCTGGTGTTGGGGACCTTGCCCGTCCCGAAGGAGTCCACCATGACCGAGACCGGATCGGCGACGCCGATGGCGTAGGCGACCTGGACCTGGACCCGCTCGGCGAGGCCGGCGGCGACGATGTTCTTTGCGATGTGCCGGGCCATGTAGCAGGCGGACCGGTCCACCTTCGTGGGATCCTTGCCCGAGAACGCGCCGCCCCCGTGGGGGCACGAGCCGCCGTAGGTGTCCACGATGATCTTTCTGCCGGTGAGCCCCGTGTCCCCCATCGGGCCTCCCGTGACGAAGCGCCCCGTGGGGTTGATGTGGAAGACGCAACGCTTGGTATCCAGGAGCTCGGCCGGGATCGTCGGCAGGATGACGTGCTGGACGATGTCCTCGCGGATCTGCTGGAGGGTGACGTCGGGGCTGTGCTGCGCCGAGACGACCACCGTTTCCAGCGAGCGTGGCTTGCCGTCCACGTACCGGACGGTGACCTGGCTCTTGCCGTCCGGTCTGAGGTACTCCAGGACGCCCGTGCGCCGCGCCTCGCTGAGCCGCCGGACGAGCCCGTGGGCGAGCATGATCGGGAGCGGCATCAGCTCCGGGGTCTCCCGGCACGCGTAGCCGAACATGAGCCCCTGATCTCCCGCGCCGAGCGCGTCCACGCCCATGGCGATGTCCGACGACTGCTCGTCGATCGCCGTGATGACGCCGCAGGTCTCGTAGTCGAAGCCGTACTTGGCGCGGGTGTAGCCCACCTCTTTGATCGTCTCACGGGCGATCCGCGGGATGTCCACGTAGCAGGAGGTCGTGATCTCCCCCGCCACCACCACGAGGCCGGTGGTGAGGAGGCACTCGCACGCGACGCGGCCCGTGGGATCCTGAGCGATGATCGCATCGAGCACCGCGTCCGAGATCTGATCGGCGATCTTGTCCGGGTGCCCCTCCGTCACCGACTCGGAGGTGAAGAGGTGTTCGGCCTGCGCCATGTCACTCCTCCCGTTGGAATTCTCGCCCTGCCTCTGAAATCCGCACTTTAGCACATCGTCCGGAGGGCCTCAAGGAGAATTGGCCCGATTCTGAAGCGTCAGGCTCACGCGCGCCTCCCAGGCTTCGCCCGGATCGAGGGCGAGCGGCCACGCCAGGAGCAGGGACGAGCCCTGGAAGATCCGCTCGAGGCCGGCTTCGGAGAGCGAGACCGTTTCCACGGGAGCCCACCCGACCACGGCCGGTCGCTCCCAGCGGAGCGTGGCGGCGAGCGCCATCCACTCGTCCACGAGCCCGATGCCGGTCCGGTCCCGGGCGGCCCCTCGACTGCGGAAGGCCGGGCGGCCGGGGAGATCGTAGTACCGCTCGGGACTTTCTCCCCCGGTGAGGGCCAGGTTCCACTGGACCGCCCAGCGTCCGGTGAGGCGTCGGGTTCCCTTCCAGGCGAGGCGGTAGGTCACGGAGAGCTCCGGGCGCCGCTCCAGGACCGTCACCGTTTTCTCAACCCGGAGGGGCCATCCTGCGGGATTTGTGGCCGAAAAGACGACGGTCAGTCTGCCGGGACCGCTCCGGATCCGATGCTCCATCGCCTGATCCGCCAGGGTCAGGTCCGCGAGGTCCCAGGGGTGGAGCGGATCCAGGTCTCCGGATTCGGGAAACAGGCCGTCCAGGAGAGAGGCCCGGCGGAACCGGTCGTACACGAGGAGCTCGGAAAGCCCGGCCTCTTTGACCTCCAGCCGCTCGTGAATCGTCCTCACGGCCTCCTCGCTCCCCTGAGCCGCCGCGGCCTTGACCCGCGCGTGGTATGCCTCCGGCCGGCGGGCCAGCACATCGCCCAGATCCAGCGCCCTGGGCAGGTACGCGAGCTCGGTGACGCTGCCGCCCGCTGCGGGGTGGAGGGTCAGCGCCAGTGCCGGGGTCCGGAGGCGCAGCTCGGTCAGCCCGTCGCCGTTGAGATCCCCGCGGCTCCACCCGAGGCGCGGTCCCTTCAGGACCTCGCCCAGCACCCGCTCGGCCTCGAGCAGGGCCTGACGCGCGCCACGGCGCAGATGGGGGAGATAGCACCCGCCGAATATCCCGTGCCAGTAGGCGTCGTTGCCCTGGCCGCGCCAGAGATGCCTCCGGGCCTCGAGGAGCCTCGGGTCGCGCGGGCGGTGGGCCAGAGCGTCGTGGAGCGTGCGGGAGAGCCGCAGCATGGCCCAGTGGAGGTCGTTCACCTCCGGATACTTCACGAGGAAGTTCCGCCAGAAGCCGCCGCGGAGGAGCGTGCCGAGCTTTTCCCCGTCGGGCAGCGCCTGGACCCGGTGCTTGGCCTCCTCGAGCTCGCGGCCGGCGTCGGCGGGGAGCGCCCACTCCCCCATCTCCCGGTAGGCCCCAGTGGGGAGATAGATCCGGCCGCGCGGCGCGTGGCTGTCGAGGTACTTCGACGGGGTGGAGAGTTCGAGCCAGGAGGCCCCGAGCAGAGCCTCGAAGAAGCGCCCGAGCCATCTCTCCTCGTGACAGCGGCGGTGGGTGCCGGGCCAGACGCCGAACTTCTCCCCGTCGTCCACCAGCGTCAGGCTTGCCGCCGTCTCCCGCCGGTCGGCGAGGTAGGCGAGGGCGTCGGCCGGCTCGGCGAAGGGAACCAGATAGCGGAGGCGCTGGCTGATCGGGAACACGGCCAGCGTGAGGCCCTGCTCCTCGGTGAGGTAGTAGCCGTCCAGGCTATCCGGGTTCATCCCGGCCAGAGCGAAATGACTGTCGTCCACCAGGACGTACTCGACTCCCGCCTCCCGGAGCGCCTTCGGCAGGTGGGGCTCCCAGACCCGCTCAGCCAGCCACATGCCCCGCGGGCTCACGCCGAACTCGCGCCGGATGAACCCGGTGAGCTCTTGGATCTGGCCCACCTTGTCCCAGTCGGGCAGGACGGGGAGGATCGGCTCGTAGAAGCCGCCCGTCAGCAGCTCCACCTGCCCCCGCGCCGCCAGCCTCCCCAGCAGGTCGAACGTCCGCGGCGCCTTGTCCTTCAGCCAGAGGAGGAGCGCGCCGGACGTGTGCACGGTCAGCAGGAGCCCGGGGAACTGCTCGATGAGGGCCAGAACGGGATGGTAGGCGCGGTCCGTGGCCTCGCGGATGACCCCGTCGAAGTTTGCCGCCGGCTGGTGGTTGTGGATCCCGAAGAGAAAGGTCAGCGGACCGGGCGCGCTCGGCTCCCGGAGGCGGTCACTCACGGTCCAGGTCCCGGTGGGTGACGGCGGGCGGAAACCCCCGGGCCTCGAGGAACGGGCGGAGCTCTTCGACGAGGACCACCGACCGGTGCCGCCCTCCGGTGCATCCGACGGCGACGGTCAGGTAGGCTTTCCCCTCGCGCTGGTAGAACGGCAGCAGGAAAGCGAGCAGGTCCTTCAGCCGGTCCAGCAGCTCGCGGCTTTCCCCGTGCTTGAGCACGAAGTCCCTCACCGCCGGGTCTTGCCCGTCGAGGAGGCGCAGCTCGTCCACGAAGTGGGGGTTGGGGAGGAAGCGGACGTCGAAGACCAGGTCCGAGTCGTACGGGATCCCGTGCTTGTAGCCGAAGGAGACCAGCGACACCGTCAGGGCGCCCCGGCTCTTCGTCTCCCCGTAGAAATCCACCAGCAGCTCCTTGAGCTGGTGGACGGTCAGGCCCGAGGTGTCCACGATCCGGTCGGCGATCTCCCGGACGTTGGCCATCGCCTTCCGCTCGGCGCGGATCCCGTCGAGGACATTGCCGTCCGCCGCGAGCGGGTGCCGCCGGCGGGTCTCGTGGTAGCGGCGGACGAGCGACTCGTCCCCCGCTTCGAGGAACAGCACCTCCGTGGGGTAGCCCCTCTGCTTCAGCTCCTGGAGGGTCTCGACGAGGTGGGCGAGGTATTCCCGCTCCCGCACATCCACGCCCAGGGCGATCCGCCGGATTTCGCGGGTGGACTGGGCGCAGAGCGCGGCGAAGGTCGGGATGAGCGTGGTCGGCAGGTTATCAACGCAGAAGTAGCCCATGTCCTCGAAGCACTTGATGGCGTAGCTCTTCCCCGCCCCGCTGAGGCCGGTGATGATGACGAAACTCGGCTTCTCGCCCATCCGTCAGCGCCGGCGCTACGCGACGGGCTCGATCAGGCCCAGCCCGCCGTTCTTCCGGCGGTAGAGGACGTTGACCGTCTCGGTCGCGGCGTTGGTGAACACCAGGAACTGGTCGTCCCGGAGCCCGAGCTGCATCACCGCCTCTTCGACGGACATGGGCTTGGCGGCGACGCGCCGGGACTCCACCACCAGCGGCGGCGCGGCCTCCCCTTCCCCGGGCAGCCGCGGCTCTCCGGCCTCCGGCCGGGGGCCCGGGCGCCGGCGGGAGGCCCGGGGCTTGCGCTGGCGCAGCCGGTCCTTGACCTGCCGCACCTGCCGCGTGAGCGCGTCCACGGCGAGATCCACGGCCGCCGCGAGATCGCCGGCGGTCTCCTCGCTGCTGAAAATCCGACGCTTCGCGACGAGCGTGATGTGCGCTGTGCGGCGGTACTTCTCGGCCGACAGCATGACCTTGGCCTCGATGATCTTCGGGAGGATCCGCGGGAGCTTGCCGACCTTCCGCTCCACCATCTGGCGGAAGGCCGGGGTGACCGCGACGCCGTGGCCGCTGATGATGCAGCGCATCCTCAGCGCTTCTTGGGGGCCAGGCGCCGGCGATGGGAGGGGAGGATCGCGAGCTCCTCCCGGTACTTGGCCACCGTGCGGCGGGCGATGACGAGGCCCCGTCCCTTCAGGACCTGGGCGATCTCCTGGTCCGAGAGCGGCTTGGCCGCGTCCTCTGCCTCCAGCAGGTCGCTGATCATCTTCTTGACCGACAGGGAGGAGACCATGTCCCCGGCGCCGGTGGCGATCCCGCTGTGGAAGAAGTACTTGAGCTCGAAGAGCCCCTGGGGGGTCTGCACGTACTTGTTCGTGGTCACGCGGCTGATGGTGGACTCGTGCATGCCGATGTCCTCCCCCACGTCGCGGAGGGAGAGCGGCCGGAGGCAGGGGAGCCCCTTGTCGAGGAACTCGCGCTGGAACTTCACGATGCTCTCGGTGACGCGGTAGAGGGTCCGCTGGCGCTGGTGCACGCTCTTGATGAGCCAGATCGCGGAGCGGAGCTTCTGCTCCACGTACTGCTTGGCCTCCTGCCCCGAGCCGCGCAGCAGGGTCCGGTAGAGGGAGTTGACGCGGAGGCGCGGGATGCCGTCCTCGTTCAGCACGATGGTGTAGTCGTCCCCCATCTTGTGGACGAAGACGTCCGGCGTGATGTAGCGCGTGTCCGGCGCGCCGAACCGCCGGCCGGGCTTCGGCTCGAGGGCCTGGATCTCCTCCACGGCCTCCATGATCCGCTCGATCGGGAGCCGGAGCGCTTTGGAGATGTCCAGGTAGCGGTGGCGCTCCAGGGCCTCGAAGTGCTGCTCGACGATCTCCACCGCCACGGGATCGGGCATGGGGTCGGCGCGGAGCTGGAGCAGCAGGCACTCCTGGGGCGTGCGGGCGGCGATCCCCGGCGGGTCGAAGGACTGGACGAGGGCCAGCACCCGTTCCACCTCCTCGACGGTCGCCCCGGTGCCCTTGGCGAGGTCCGCGAGCTCGGAGTCCGCATGCTCCGCGCGGCACTCCGCGCACTGGCGGCGATCCCTGGGGTTGGGCGTGCCGCACGAGCAGGTCCAGGGGACCCGCAGGTAGCCGTCCTCGTCGATGTTGCCGATGATGGCCTCCCCGATGGCCCGGACGCGCGGGTCGTCGGAGACCATCCGGAGCTGGTCGTCCAGATGGTCCGCCAGAGAGGAGTCGTTGCGGGTCAGGTTCTCGAAGGGGGGCTCCTCCCGGTCCTCCTGCTGCACGAGGGTGGGCTCTTCCGGATAGTCGAAGATCGCGGCCGTGAGATCGAAGGGCAGGACGTCCGTCTGGGCGGGCTCGAGGGAGGGCCCATCACCGGCCGGGGCCTCGGACGTGGGCGCCGTCGCGGCGGGAGCGGGGCTCGACCCCTCGGCAGCGCCGTCGGCGCCCTCGGCCCCGTCGGGGGGCTGCTCCTCCAGCAGCGGGTTCTCGAGTAGCTCCTTCTGGACCAGCTCCTGGAGCTCGAGCGTGGACAGCTGGAGGAGCTGGATTGCCTGCTGCAGGAGCGGGGTCATGACGACCCGCTGGGTTTGCCGGAGAGAGAGCCGCACCTCGGGGGACATCGGGATCGTCCTCCCCTGGGCCCTAGAGGGAGAACTTCTCGCCCAGGTAAATCTCCCGGGCGGTGGGGTTCTGGGCCAGTTCCATGGCGGTGCCCGACACGAGGATCTTGCCGTCGTACAGGACGTACGCGCGATCGGTGATCGCGAGCGTTTCTCTCACGTTGTGGTCGGTGATGAGGATGCCGATGCCCCGCTCCCGCAGCCGCGCGACGATCTCCTGGATGTCGCCGATGGCAATGGGGTCGATCCCGGTGAACGGCTCGTCGAGGAGCAGGTAGCGGGGGGAGGTGATCAGGGCGCGGGTGATCTCGAGGCGCCGCCGCTCGCCGCCCGACAGCGTGAAGGCCTTGTGGCGGGCCAGCGGGGCCAGGTCCAGCTCCTGCAGCAGCTCGCGCAGCCGATCGACCCGCTCGCTGTGCGAGAGATCCAGGGTCTCGAGGATGGCCAGCAGGTTTTCCTCGACCGTCAGCTTCCTGAACACGGAGGATTCCTGCGGGAGGTAGCCGATGCCCATGCGGCAGCGCTTGTACATCGGGAGATCGGTGATCTCCTCGCCCTCGAGGAAGATCCCCCCGCCGTCGGGCTTCAGCAGGCCCACCATCATGTGGAAGGAGGTGGTCTTCCCGGCCCCGTTGGGTCCGAGGAGGCCGACCACCTCGCCCCGCTGGATGTCGAAGCTCACGGTATCCACGACCCGGCGAGGGCCGAAGCGCTTGAGCAACCCCTGGGCGATCAAGCCTTCCATGGTCGGCTCACGGGCACGGGAAGGGGCCCGACACCTTCGGTCTGTCGCTCTTCCGGCCGTCCGGGGACTTGGGGTAGAAGACGGCTTTCACGCGCTCCTGGTTGCCGCTCTGGACGACGCTCCGCTCCTCGGCCAGGTAGATCGTGATCCGGTCGCCCGTCACGACGTTGTCCTCCTGCCACACCCGGGCGGTGCCGATGAGCACCACGCGCTGCTCGGCGTCGTAGTATTCGGCCCGCTTCGCGGTGCCGATGCGGCAGTCCTTGGTGATGATCCTGACGTTGCCCACCGAGACCGTCCGGATGATGCGGTCGCCCTTCGGGTCCAGGTAGACCTCCGTCCGGTCGGCGTACTGGACCGAATTGTTCTGGCGCGCCACCACGTTGCCGGTGAAGATGACGAGGCCTTCCTTCTGCATGCTCTCCATCTGGTCCGCGTCCACGGTGACCGGCTGGTTCTTCTCGTCTTCCTCCGGCTTGGGCGCGGGCGCGTCGCTCCGGGCCGCGGGCTTCTTGGGCTTGGCGGGCTGGGCCAGGGCGTCGGGGGGGAACAGAAGAGCGCTCCCCCCAATGAGGGTTGCCGCCAGCGCCACAGCGAGGACGCGCGTCCCCCTCACCGCGATCGCCCCGGGGGTCGCTCGGCGAAGGTGGCCCGGAGGCGCCCCTTCACCTGCGTGCGCTCGTCGGCCATCCAGGCCTCGAGCCCCTGCCCCTGGATGACGGCGCCGTCCCGGAAGATCGTCACCGGGTCGTTGGTCCAGACGCGCCGCTCCTTGGCCTGCCAGCGCAGGGTATTAGTCTCGAGCCGGAGCCCGTCGCTCCCGGTGAGCACGACGTTCTTGCGGATCTCCACGTCCTTCGTGGCATCGTGGAGGTCGCCCTCGTCGCCGGTGACCGTCCAGGTCCGGTCCGGCTCCTCGATCGTGACGGTGACCTTCCGCAGGACGGTCTTGCCCTCCCGCGAGAAGACCTCCGCCTGGTCGGCTACGAGCCGCCACTGGAGTCTGCCGCTTTGCTGCTCCTGGAGGCGGACTTCCTTGATGCGGTAGTCGGCCTTGGTCGGGGCAAGGTCGCCCGATTCGTGGGCCAGGTATCCCCGGATGACGAGGACTCCCACGACGAAGAGGGCGAAAACGCTGACCCCTGTGAGGATCCAACCTGAGAGGCGTCGGGCGGAGAGAGCCATACCGTATGCAAGTCTAATACCAGGTGGCCCATCCAGGCAAGGATAAAGAACGTTGGCTGGTCAGGCCGGGGGCCAGGCCCCACGGGCCTTGAGGATGGCTTCGACGGCCTCTCGAACCGCGCCCGCGCCGCCACTCCGGCGCCCCACCCAGTGGGCGACCCGCTTCACTTCGGCGGCGGCATTGGACGGGGCCAGCGCCAGGCCCACTTTGGTCAGAAGGGGAAGGTCGGGGAGGTCATCCCCCATGCAGGCGGTTTCCTTGAGCCCGACACCCCGCCGGCGGAGCAATCCGTCGAGCACTGCGGCTTTGTCCCTCGCGCCCTGATGCACCTCGAGCACGCCGAGGTCGGCCATGCGCCGCGAGACCGCCGGCGATGCCCGGCTCGAGATCACGGCGACGAGGAGCCCGGCGTTCTGCGCCGCCTGGATCCCCAGTCCGTCCTGGACGTGAAAGACCTTCAGCTCTTCGCCGGTCGGGCCGTAGAGGAGCCGGCCGTCGGTCAGGACGCCGTCGACGTCGAGGACCAGCAGGCGGAGGGCCCGGGCGCGCGCCCGGAAGGTGGAGGGCCTCAAACACCCTCGGAGGGGGGCTCCGCCCCCCTTCCGATTCCTCCCCCCATGGATTGCGCCGGCAAAGCCGGCGCTCGAACAAGCGCGGAGCCGTGCATTGGTATCCTCAAACGATCTTGGCCCGGAGGATATCGTGCATGTGGATGATCCCCAGGGGGCGGCGGGCCTCATCCACGATGACGAGGCTGGTGATGGCGAAGGACTCCAGCACCTGCAGCGCCTTGGCGGCCAGCTCGTCCTGTCCGATCACCTTGGGCGAGCGGGTCATGCACTCCCGCGCCTTGAGGCTCAGGATCGGCACGTCTCTGAGGTGGACGCGGCGGAGGTCGCCGTCGGTGACGATCCCGACGAGCCGGCCCGCGGGGTCCACGACCGTCGTGACGCCGAGGCGCTTTTCCGTCATCTCCCGGATCACCTCCGCCATGGGCGCGTCCTCTCCGACCCGGGGCACCGCCGCCCCCGTGTGCATCAGGTCCGCCACCCGGAACAGCGCCCGCCATCCGAGGGCGCCGCGCGGGTGGAGCGCCGCGTAGTCCTCCGGGCTGAGCCCCTTCAGGTCGAGCAGGACCATCGCGAGCGCATCGCCGAGGGCCAGCGTCGCCGTCGTGCTGGAGGTGGGGGCCAGGTTCATCGGGCACGCCTCCTCCGCCACGCTCACGTCGAGGACCACGTCGGACTGCTTGGCCAGCGTCGAGCCGGGCGTCCCCGTCAGGAGGATGAGCCGCACGCCGAGCCGCTTGAGCTGGGGGAGGATCGCCAGCAGCTCGTCCGTCTCCCCGGAGTTGGAGATGGCCAGGACGACGTCGTCGCGGGCCACCATGCCGACGTCGCCGTGGACGCCTTCGGCCGGGTGGAGAAAGTAGGCCGGGGTCCCGGTGCTGGCCAGGGTGGCCGCGACCTTGCGGCCCACCAGCCCGGACTTCCCCATGCCGGTGACGATCACGCGCCCGCGGCAGTCGCGGAGGAGGTCCACGGCCTTCAGGAAGCGGGCGTCGAGGCGCGGCAGGAGCCCGAGGATTCCCTCGGCCTCCAGCCTCAGGACGCGCTCGGCCAGCTTCAGCCGGTCGTCGGGCTTCATCGGCGGAGGGCCGCACGGATCGCGGTGAGCTCCGCCAGGAGCTGCGGGAGGTCGTCGAGGCGGAGCATGTTCGGGCCGTCCGAGAGCGGGCGGCCGTCCTTGAACGCGCGGTCGGGGTTCTCGTGGATCTCCATGAACAATGCGTCGATTCCAGCCGCAACCGCGGCGCGCGCGAGCGCGGGCACGTACTTTCGCTCGCCGCCCGACCGGTTCCCCTCGCCGCCGGGCAGCTGCACCGAGTGGGTCGCGTCGAAGACGACGGGATAGCCGAACTCGCGCATGATCTGGAGGCTCCGGAAGTCCACGACGAGGTTATTATAGCCGAACGTCGTCCCGCGCTCGGTCAGGAGAATCGCCTCGTTCTGAGTGGACCGGAGCTTCTCCACGATGTTGCCCATCTCCCGCGGCGACAGGAACTGTCCCTTCTTCACGTTCACCGGCTTCCGCGTGCGCCCGCAGGCCAGCACGAGGTCGGTCTGCCGGCAGAGGAAGGCCGGCACCTGGAGCACGTCCAGCACTAGGGCGGCGGGCTCGACCTCGGAGACGTCGTGGACGTCGGACAGCACGGGGCAGCCGACCGCCTGGCGAACGCGGCGGAGGATGCGGAGCCCCTCCTTGAGGCCCGGGCCCCGGTAGGCATTCACCGAGGAGCGGTTGGCCTTGTCGTAGGACGACTTGTAGATGAAGGGCAGCTTCGCGTCCCCCGCCGCGCGAGCGAGCCGCTCGGCCAGCATGAGGGCGTGCGCCTCGTCCTCGATGGCGCAGGGCCCGCCGATCAGGACGAGCGGGTTGCCGCCGCCGATCTTGACCTTTCCGACGATCACCTCGCGCGACCCGCCTCCGCTCGCGCGTCCGGCCGGCATGGTCCTAACGCCCTCCGTGGGCGAGGGCGGCCTTGATGAAGGCGGCGAAGAGCGGATGCGGCTCCCACGGCCGGGAGCGCAGCTCCGGGTGGAACTGGCCGGCCACGAACCAGGGATGGTCGGGGAGCTCGATGATCTCCACGAGCTGCTTCTCGGCCCAGAGGCCCGAGACCCGGAGGCCGTTCTTTTCCAGGTCCTTGAGGTACTCGTTGTTCACCTCGAAGCGGTGGCGGTGGCGCTCCTGGACGATCCCCTGCCCGTAGGCCCGGGAGGCGGCGCTCCCCTCGGTGAGCAGGATCGGGTAGAGCCCCAGCCGCATGGTGCCGCCCTTGGCCCTCACGGCGCGCTGCTCGGGGAGCAGGTCGATGACCTTGTGGCGCGCGCTGGGGTTGAACTCCGACGAGTTGGCGTCGGTCAGCCCGCAGACGGTCCGGGCGAACTCGATGACCGCGCACTGCATCCCGAGGCAGATGCCGAAGAAGGGCACTCCGCGCTCGCGGGCGTAGCGGATGGAGCGGATCTTCCCCTCGATGCCGCGGTCGCCGAAACCGCCCGGGACCAGGATGCCGTGGATCCCCTGGAAGTGCGGGGCGGGGCCGTCGCGCTCCACCTGCTCGGCGTCCACCCAGGTCACGTTCACGCGGGCCTCGTTGGCGATCCCGCCGTGGGCCAGCGCTTCGGAGAGGCTCTTGTAGGAGTCCTTGAGCTCCACGTACTTGCCGACGACCCCGATGGTGGTCTCGCGGCTGGGCGACTTGACCTTCCGGACGACGGCTTCCCACCGCGCGAGATCGATGGGGCGATCGGGGAGCCCGAGGAGCTTGACGATGCTCGCGTCCAGGCCCTCATGGTGGAAGACCAGGGGCACCTCGTACACGGTCTCCACGTCCTTCGCGGTGATGACCGCGTCTTCCTCCACGTCGCAGAAGAGGGCGATCTTGGACTTGATGCCTGGTGGAAGATACCGGTCAGTGCGGCAGAGGAGGATGTCCGGGGTGATCCCGATGGCGCGGAGCTCCTTGACCGAGTGCTGGGTCGCCTTGGTCTTGAGCTCGGCGGCGGCCTGGATGAACGGCACCAGCGTGAGGTGGACGTAGATCACGTTCTCCCGTCCCACGTCCTTCTTGAACTGGCGGACGGCCTCCAGGAACGGCAGCCCCTCGATGTCGCCCACCGTGCCGCCGATCTCGACCACCACGACGTCCACGTCCTTGGCCACCTTCCGGATGCAGGCCTTGATCTCGTCGGTGATGTGCGGGATCACCTGCACCGTCCGGCCGAGGTAGTCGCCCCGCCGCTCCTTCTCGATGACGGCCCCGTAGATCTTGCCGGTGGTGACGTTGTGGTCCCGGGTCATCCGGGCGCTCGTGAAGCGCTCGTAGTGACCCAGGTCGAGGTCCGTCTCGCCGCCGTCGTCGGTGACGAAGACCTCCCCGTGCTGGTAGGGGCTCATGGTCCCGGCGTCCACGTTGATGTACGGGTCCATCTTCTGGAGGGTGACCCGGAATCCCCGGGCCTCCAGGAGCGCCCCGATGGAGGCGGCGGCGATCCCCTTGCCGAGGGAGGAGACCACGCCTCCCGTCACGAAAATGAATTTGATTGGCACCTCATCCTCCTTTCGCGGAGCCGAGCCATTGGCGCGCCAGCGCCCGTTCCTCTTCCCGGGTCGTCGCTGCCCCGTCGAGCCGGCAGTCGCGGAGGCGATCCAGGAGGTCCCGGATCCTCGGGCCGCGCGGCGCGCCCAAGGCGAGCAGGTCGTCTCCGGACAGGAGCGAATGCACCGTCCGCGCCTCGACGAGGAACCACTCGATCTGGCGGCGCGCGACGGCGCTGCCCGCGAGCCAGGCCCCGGCCAGGCTCTCGAGCGGGCGGCCTCGCATCAGGGCCGCGCGGGCGCTGGGCGGCGCGCTCCGTTCCCTGGAGAGCTTCTTGGCGAGAGCCGGCCCGTCACGGAGCGCCGCCGTGAGGCGCGCCAGCGGCTCCCCCGACAGGGCCAGCCGCTTCAGGCAGCGCTGCGCGACCTCCGGGGGCGAGTGTCCGAAGAGCGCCAGGAGCCCCAGGGGGAGCGCGTCGAAGGCGATGGCGTAGCCCCGCAGCCGCTCGAGGAGACGGGCAAGGTCCGCAGCTCTCCGCGCGGCCAGCGGGGAGAACCGGTACGCCGGATCGAGCAGCTTCATCGCGCCCAACCGCCCGAGCGCGATCAGGCTCAGCGGGCCCGCGGGCTCGGCCAGGATCAGTTCCAGCTCCGCCGCGAGGCGCTGGCCGGAGAGGGCGGGATACGGCGCCAGGGCGATCGCCAGGCGCAGGGCCCGCCGGCTGCCGGGCTCGAGGGTCAGGCCCAGGCGCGACTGGTACCGGACGGCCCTGAAGATGCGCGTCGGGTCCTCCACGAAGGAGAGCGGGTGGAGAATCCGGAGCCGCCGGCGCGCGAGGTCGGCTGCGCCGCGGAGCGGGTCCAGGAGATGGCCGAAACCGCGGGGCGCGAGCACGACCGCCATCGCGTTCATGCTGAAATCCCGCCGCAGCAGGTCCTCCTCGATGGACGCGGGCCCCACGATCGGCAGGGCCCCGGGCACCCGGTACCGCTCGCGACGCGCCGTCGCCATGTCCACCCGCGGCCCCGCCCCGCCCTCCAGCGTGGCCGTGCCGAAGGCGCGATGGACCAGCAGGCTGCCGCCCCACTCCGAGGCCAGGCGGCGGGCCACAGCGAGGGCGTCGCCCTCCACCGCGATGTCGAGCTCGGAGGTTCGGCGCCCGAGGAGGAGATCCCTCACGATGCCTCCCACCGCATAGGCCCTCGCGCCGATCGCCTCCGCCGACGCCCCGATCCGGCGGAGACAGTCGAGCGTCGGGCCGGGCAGCTCGCGCTCCAGTCGGGGCAGGAGCGAGATCGCCGGCGGCGCTGCCGGCGGGATCGAGGCCTCCACGGCCCCCACGATTCGTCGCCCCTCCCTGACGAGGACGGCAGGCGCGCCCTCCAGGAGCAAGCGGCGCACGCTCACCTCCGACTCGCGGGCGGTGACCACAGGGCTTCCCCACCGCGCCACGTCGCGCGCCTGCCTCGATTCCAGTCCGAGGGCCCTCGCCCCCTTCAGATCGGCGGGCAGGACGACTCCCGCTCGATTCCCCTCGCGCGTCACCAGCAGACGGAGGCGGCGCCGCCGGAGCACTGCCAGCGCCTGCCTCACGGTGGCCTGAGGCGGGCAGACGGCGTACGCCCGATGCATGAGCCCGCCGGCGCCCGGGTCCACCTGAGGGTACGTCCGTCGCTGGAGCGCCATCATCATTCCTCGGAGGGGGGCTCTGCCCCCCTTCCGATTCCTCCCCCCGAGGGTTGCGCCAGCGAAGCCGGCGCTCGAACGGCCCCGGGACAGATCCTCGATGGCACGGCAGCCTTCATGCGCTGACCCGAGCCCTCGGATGATAGCGACGGTACATCTCGCGCACCGCGGCCGACGGCAGGTGGGTGTAGATCTGGGTCGTGGAAATGTCGGCGTGGCCGAGCATGGCCTGGATGGAGCGGAGGTCGGCCCCCCGCTCCAGCAGATGGCTGGCGAAGGAGTGCCGCAGCGTGTGCGGCGACACGGCCGTCCGGACTCCCGCGCGCCGGGCGGCCTTTTTGATGATTCCCCAGAGCCCCTGGCGGGAGAGCCGCCGGCCCGCGCGGTTGACGAAGAGCGTTCCCGGGTCGACGCGCTTCACCAGCGACGGCCGCGCCGTCTTGAGGTACACCCGCACCCAGTGGAGGGCCTGGGCGCCCACGGGAACCAGCCGCTGCCGGTCTCCCTTGCCCGTCGGGATGACGTAGCCGGCGGCGAGGTTCAGGTCCTCGATCCGGAGCGCCAGGCATTCCGAGGCGCGCATCCCGGTGGCGTAGAGGAGTTCGAGGAGGGCCCGGTCCCTGATCCCAGCCCGATCGTCCAGGGTCGGCGACTCCACGAGGGCCACGGCCTCCTTCGGCGACAGCGTGCGCGGCAGCCGCCGCGGCGGCCGCGGCCCTTCCAGGTGCTCGGTGGGATCACGCCCGAGGCGCCCTTCCCGCACGAGGAAGCGGTAGAGCCCGCGCACGGCCGAGAGGTGGCGCGCGACGCTGCGCGGCCCGAGCCCCGCCTGGCGGAGGGTCAGCAGATACCGCGCCACGTGGTCGGCGCCCGCGCTCTCGATCCTCGTCCCGCGCCGGCGCAGGAATCCGAGGAACCCCGACAGGTCACGGCGGTAGGCGGACAGAGTGTTGGGGGAGGCCCCCCGCTCCGTCTGGAGGGCTTCGAGGTACTCGGCCACGGGGTCCATCAGCGATGAGGAAAAACGCTGACGCCCCGGGCATTCGGGCCGGTTCGCTGATGACCGACCGCCGCCGAGGCGTCCATCACCGGCTGGGGGAACAGGAGCATCCGAAGTCCTTCAACGACGAAGTATATCAATCCCCCGCCCCCGAAGGCAACTTTCGGGGGAACCGGCGTCCCAGCGCGAGCAGCGCGGGCCCTTCCTCGCTGCGGAGCGCGAGGCTCGCCGCCGCGTACGCCCCCACCGCCCCGCCGATCGCCGCGATGAGCCACGCCGCCTCCAGGGCGCGCGTGGCGGCCGGCGGCCACGTCCAGAGCAGCAGGCCGCACCAGGCCGCCATCACCGCCGTCGCGAGCGCCACCCGCCCGAGGCTCCACAACATCCGCCGCCCCCCCAGGACCCCGAGGCGCTGCCGGAGCAGCCAGAGGAGGACCGCCAGATTGGCGGCGGCCGACACCGACGCCGCGAGGGCGAGCCCGCCGTGCCGGAGCGGCCCCATCAGCGCGAGGGCGACGGCCACGTTCAACCCGACCGCCGCGATCCCCGCCTTGACGGGTGTGCGGGTGTCGCCGAGCGCGTAGAACGCCTGGGCCGCGATCCTCACCGCGGCGAACGCGGTCAATCCCAGGGCGTAGAAGCCCAGGGCCCAGGCGGTGGCCTGGGTCTCCTCGGCCCCGAAGCGTCCGCGCTCGAAGAGCACGCGCGTGATCGGCTCCCGCAGGAGCCAGAGCCCCGCCGACGCCGGGACCGCCACGAAGCAGGACAGCCGCAGGGCGAAGTTCACCGTCTCGCCGAGGCCCCTCAGGTCGCGTCGCGCGGCCTGTTCGGCCATCACGGGGAGCGACGCGCTGGCCACGGCGATCCCGAACACGCCGAGCGGGAACTCCACCACCCGGTCGGCGTAGTAGAGGAAGGAGATGCTCCCGCCCGGGAGGAGCGACGCGAGGAGCGTGTTCACGAAGACGTTGAGCTGGACGGCGGCCAGGCCGAACACCGTCGGGCCGAGGAGCCGGGCGATCCGGCCGAGCGCCGGGTGGGAGAACTCGGCGGACGGCCGGAGCGGCGCGCCGGCGGCGCGGACCTCGGGCAGCTGGATCGCGAATTGCCCGAGCCCGCCCACGAGGACGCCGACGGCGAGCGCCAGCACCGGGACGGGGAGGCGGGACGCGAGGAGGAGCACCGCGGCGATCATCCCGACGTTGAGGGCCGCCGGCCCCAGCGCGGAGGTGAAGAAGCGGCGGTGGGCGTTGAGCACTCCCATGGCGAGGGCCGCCAGCCCCACGAAGATAAGGTACGGGAACATCAGGCGGGTGAGCGTGGTGGCCAGCCGGAGCTGCTCCGGGACGGCCGAAAAGCCGGGGGCCATCACGGCGACCAGCCAGGGGGCCAGCAACGCGCCGACCGCGGACACGGCGCAGAGGGTCAGCAGCAGGCCTCCCGCCACGGCGCGCAGCATCCGGTTGAATTCGGCGCGCGGCCGGGTCGCCAGATAGTCGGTGAAGACCGGGATGAAGGCCGTGGACAGCGCCCCCTCGGCCAGCAGCCGGCGGAACAGATTCGGAATCCGGAAGGCCACGAAGAACGCGTCGGTCAGGGGACCGGCCCCGAAGGCGCGCGCCACGACGACGTCGCGGACGAATCCCAGGATCCGGCTGGTCAGCGTGGCGAGGCCGATGCTGCCCACCGCCCGGACGACGCCGGCCTCCACCGCCGCCGCCGCGCCGCCGTTCTCGCCGGGGTCAGGGAGCGTCACGCCGCCCCATCCGGTTCGCCGTGGCGAGAACCGAGCAGATCAAGGCCCGAGGGAGGAGGCGGCCGGAGGCGTACGCGGTTGTACGGTGAGGACCGCCGACGACCGAGAACGCAGAGATGCGACGGTTATCGGCACGGCGCCAGAAATCCCTTGACAGGTGGAGTACCGGACGGTAGGGTGAACGGGTTCGATCAGACGCGATCCTTGGAGGACACTCGACGTGGCCAACATCAAATCCGCGAAGAAGCGGATGAGGCAGAATGAACGCCGGCGGCTCCGGAACCGGGCGATCCGGTCGCGCCTCCGGTCGGCGGTGAAGGTGGCCCGTGAAGCCGTGGGGGCCAAGGCGCCGGCGGCTCCCGCGTCCGTGCACGAAGCGATCCGCATTCTGGACAAGGCCGTTTCCAAGGGCGTGATCCATCCGAACACCGCGGCCCGGAAGAAGTCGGCGCTGGCCCGCCAGCTCGTCCCCCACTAGCGCTCCTCCCGAAGCTTCTTGAGGATCTCGGTAGCCCGTGCCGCCACGAGCTGCCCCCCCGCTTCCCCGTAGAGGCTCGCGCACGCGATGTAGCTCGGCCGGGCGTATTCCTCGGGCGCGAGGAAGTAGCCGGCGTAGTCGTTCGAGATTCCCACGATGAAGGCGTGGCCGAAGAGCCGGCGCCCCTCGGCCTTCACGGCCTGGCCGAGGCGGGTCTGGAGCTCCCCGGGAACGGTCACCCACGCGCTGGCGCCGACGGCGACCCCCACCAGTTCGGCTTCCGAGGGGAATCCCCATCCCATCCCGACGGTCAGCCCGCTGGGGAGCCACCGGCCCAGGCAGTTCCTGAGCGACAGGCGCGGCGGCGGGAGATGCAGGCGATCCGACACCGCGCGGAGCGCCGATTCGCGCTCCACGGGGGTTCGCCGCCACGTCGCCAGGACCTCCCGCGCGAGCGCGTCGGCGGTCTGGCGCACGCCGGGCCAGCCACGCAGCGCCGGGCTCACGTCGCCGACCGCGCCGTTGGTGTAGAGCGCCGGGACGCCCAGGGCCCGCTCCAGTTCCTGCGAGGCGGCTCCCGTGACGTCGCCCGAGAGCAGCAGGTTCTGCTTGCCGAGCAGGGTTCCGTGGATGGCGTAATTCCAGAGGAGGGCGATCGGCCGGCCGTCGGTCCTGACCACCTTCAGCACCCCGACCTCGGGATCCAGGGGCAGGCCCACCCGGCTCCGGATCACGTCTCTTACCTCGCCGCGCCCCACTCCCACGCGCGCGGGCACCTTGGCCCGGTCGGCGTCCCACGCCGCCTCCGTCATCCCCCGGAGGATGCGCTCGCGGACCGCCGGCACGAAGCTGTCGAGGGCGAGAAACCCGAAGAGGCGGGAGCGCGAGAAACCCCCCGGGCCGGAGTGGGTGTGGGAGGCCGCGAGGACGACCGCATCGTACTGGAGGCCGATGGCGGCGAGGCGCTCTCTGAGCTCCGTCACCATCTCTGGGTCCGGCCCCACCAGATCCACGGCGATCCACAGCACCCGGCGCGGGCCCGATTGAAGGACCAGGGCCCGCGCCACGATGGGATCGTGGA